>WBZP01000212.1_pt2 | contig 80034 bp, 68 predicted proteins | sample 5204301 | NCBI WGS metagenome assembly WBZP01 (sample SAMN12412401, study PRJNA552823) | activated sludge metagenome | isolation source: activated sludge from nitrification reactor of wastewater treatment plant... | place: USA: Pennsylvania | collected 2017 | reverse complement strand
GTATGACCGTGACCGGGGGGGGGATCACGGCTCAGACGACCGGTAGCCGCAACGCTGGGACGATCACCCTCAATGTCGATGCCCTCACGACCCAAGCCGGGACTGTTGTGGGTGGGCCCCTCACCAAGCGGGTACTGCTCTCCAGCAGCAGTCTGGGTAGCGGTGATGCCGGCACTGTCACGATTAAAGGGAGCACAAACGCTGGGACCTCGAAGCCTATTGTGCTGAACGGTACTGACATTACAACTGAATCGAACGCTACTGGGAAAGGTGGCTCGATCACAATCGAGGCAGCGGAAGACATCACTCTTACCGATACGGTCTTGTCCGCGAACGTCAACAAGGGCACAGACATCGGTGGAGTCTCATCCAGTAATATCATGGTGAAGACACCCAAACATCTCGCCATTGCCGGTGGGGGGATCACCGCCCAAACGATCGGGACCCGGCACGCCGGACAGATCGACCTATTGGTGGGAAGTCTCACTACCTCAACCTTTCAGGGAAACCGAGTCAGCATCTCCAGCAGCAGTCTGGGACCCACAACGACCGGGAACGCGGGGCAGGTTCGGATCGGTGGTGGATTCGACGGGGCCGGTACGCAACTCACGGCCGTCCCCGGTATCGTGTCGCTCGGAGACACGGACACTAGTACCGCGGCGGAGGGGACCGGCCTTGGTGGCCCGATTACGATTCTGGCCTCCAGTCCGATGACCCTGACGCACAGCACCTTGTCGGCCAACGTGCACAACACGGCGACCAGCGATCCAAGCGGAGCCAACATCCTTCTCACGGCTCCAAGTATGACCGTGACCGGGGGGGGGATCACGGCTCAGACGACCGGTAGCCGCAACGCTGGGACGATCACCCTCAACGTCGATGCCCTCACGACACAAGCCGGGACCAAGGACATTGTTGTAGGGGGGAGTACTACCAAGCGGGTACAGCTCTCCAGCAGCAGTACGGGAGCCACCACGCAAGGCGGTCGGAGTGACGGTAACGCCGGAAACATCACGATCGCTGGCGTGAGAGCAGGCTCATTGCCAACGACACTCATATTGGCCGACACGACGATCGAGACGGACGCACAGAGGAATGGTGGAGGAGGCACAATTGTGCTTGGAACCACCGGCTCTACCTCACTTCAGATGACACGCAGCATCGTCTCGGCCAGGGTGAATGAGATGAGTCAGCTCCAAGGTCATGACTCACTCGGTTCCGTGAGGGTCTCGACGGGTAATTTACAGATGATGGACAGCTCAGAGATCACCGTAAAAACGGACGGGAGCAGGAACGCAGGGACTGTTGTTGCTTCTTTTGATTCGCTGTCGATGCAGCAGTCCAAAATGAGTAGTCAAAGCACTGGACAACGTGTAGATCCAGGAGGAGATCCCGGGGCCGGTGGCAGTATTCAGTTAACGGGCACATCGATCAATCTGCTCGACCATTCGTTGCTTGTCGCCTCGAGCGCTGGATCTGGTCGCGCGGGGAATATTGTGCTGAGTGGGACCGGGGCTCCTTCTCCGGCCTCAAGTGCTGGTTCATCGTCAAGCTCCCCACTGGTTCGAGCAGCGGCGCTTGCGCCGAATGAGGCGTCCACCCCCAGCTCCATTCTGATTACCGGGAAGAGCCAGGTGAAGAGTAGCTCGTCAGGAACCGGGGCCGGCGGCGATATCACTATGAACGTTACAAACATCACGATTACTGACGGGGCTGAGGTGTCTGCGACGAATGCAAATCTTGGCGGATCTGGCGCCACCGGTGCGGCCGGTGCGATCACCATGACTGCGGCCAATCAATATCTCCAGCGTGGTGGGGCCAAGGTGACCACAGAAACGGAGGGTGTTGCCACGAACAAATTGCCCGGGGCCGGTAATATTCAGATCGTTGCCGGTGGTGATGCGTTCCTGCTTGAGCATGCTGCGATCCTGGCCAATAGTAAGAACGGAACTGGACCGAATGCAGGGGATAACCTACGCGATGCCGGGACAATCAGCTTGACGGCCGGCCATGATATTCAGATGCGCAATGCGACCATCGCAACCGAGGCCGATGCCGCACTGGGCGGTTCGATTACTCTTCGGAGCCCCAGTTTCTTCAATGCACATGCCAGCCGGATCAGCAGTTCGGTCAAGGGTACGGAAGGGTCGGACGGCGGAAATATTTCCATCGCAGGTCAACGGTTCCAGTTGATTGAGGGTACAAAAATCCTGGCTCAAGCTGAACAAGGACGAGGTGGGGATATCTCGCTGTCGGCATCAGGAGCGATCTTGGTGGATCCCTCCAGTACAATTAATGCGTCGTCAGCTCGAGGAGCGCAATTCAGTGGCCGTGTGGACGTGCAGGCTCCGGTGAAAGTCTTGAGTGGGACGATTGTCCCTGTTCGACCGTTTTTTGCACAAGCGGCCCTCTCGACCGACCGTTGTTCGGCCGATCCAGCCGGCAAATTCAGCAGCTTTACTCAGGGGAAGCGAGACGGCTTGCCTCAAGAGCCAGGGCGGTTTGCACCGAGCCCCTTAACGCTTGAACAGCTGGAGGCACCAGGACAGGCACGTGATCTCAATCGACCGATCCTCCAGGCAAAGCGGCTGAATGTCCCCATGCTGACGATCGCCGTCGATCCCCAGCTTGCACTCACCTCCGGCATGGGATGTGGCGGCGTATGATACATCGGGATAGCATCTCTCCAGTGATCTTCCGACCGGGCTTCGCGACGGCTGGGCCTTGTGTCATCCTGATGATACTCGTCACCCTGTTGTGTCCACCGACCAGTTGGAGCCAAGTTCCGCCACAAGGCCCTGGGGCCGGGGGCATCTTTCCACAACCGGTCCCGAGCCCCCCGCAACTACCTCCACCCGCTCCCATGCCTGATGTCGCTCCTCCGGCTGCTCCTGGGCAGCGGAGTGGGGATGTCTTAGGCGCCGGTTTGCGAGTCTTGGTTAAGGAGATTCGCGTGGTCGGGAACACCGCGGTCACGGCCGAGCAACTGAAAGCAGTGACCGCGCCGTACGAGAATCGTGAACTGGCCATGGAGGATTTAGAGGCGTTGCGCTTGGCGGTGACGGTCTTTTACGTGAAACAGGGCTATGTCACGTCCGGCGCGCTCCTGCCGGATCAAGAGATCAGGGATGGGGTGGTGACTCTTCAGGTAATCGAAGGCACGTTAGCGGATATCAATCTCGAAGGGAACCGATGGTTCTGGAAATATTATTACACCAGTCGTATTAGACTGGCCGCGGATACGCCCCTTAATATCAATCGCCTGCAAGAGCGATTACAATTGCTGCAGACTGATCCTCGGTTGCAGCGTGTGAACGCCGAACTGAAGCCAGGTGTGACGCAGGATCAGAGCGTCTTGAACGTCCGGGTCACCGAACGCCGGCCTTTCCATTTATTTTTTGAATTTAATAATTTTCTCTCTCGGTCCGTGGGAGCAGAGCAGGGATCGGTCACGTTGACCGGCGATAGCCTCTTAGGATTAGGGGATCGGTTGAGCCTGCAGTATGGTCGATCGGCGGGTGTCCATCCGATCATGAATTTTCGGTACGAGGTGCCGGTGACACCGTGGGATACCACGATTTTCGCTGGATATCGACGGACGAAGTTTGCGGTGAAAGAGTCGCCCCTCAATCAGCTCGATATCGTGAGCGAGGCCACCACCTATACCATTGGGATACGGCAGCCGCTCTATCGATCCATCGAGCGAGAGTTGGCCGTGAGCATAGCCGGTGAGCATGAACGGAACGAGAGTACCGTGCTCGGTGAACCGTTCAGCTTCATCGCCGGTTCAGTGAACGGACAGTTCAAAGTCTCCGCACTTCGCCTGGGGCAGGAATATGTTCAGCGTACACAAAACTCGGTCTTCTCCTTGATGTCTCGCATCTCGATCGGGATCGGCGTACTTGATGCGACGACGTCAGGCAAGCCTGACGTCGCGGACGGCCGGTTCTTTTCGTGGCTTGGTCAGGCCCAGTATTTTCGAACGTTTGAACAGCTTCACCGAACGCAAGTCATCGGACGGGCGCTGGTACAAATCAGTCGGGATCATCTCTTTCCCTTAGAGCAGACGGCCGTCGGGGGACGGTTCAGCGTGAGAGGGTATCGTGAGTATTCCGTCGTGAGTGATAATGCCGCTCTGGCCTCACTTGAAACGCGCATTCCGGTGTTTTCAACGGATCGTCGTGGGGACATCCTGTTGCTTGCTCCGTTCGTCGACTATGGCCGTGCGTGGAATACGTCCGTGGCCAATCCCCATCCGCAGGATCTGGCAAGCGTCGGAGTCGGGATGATTGTGAATCTGTGGGAAGGGAGTCACTTTGAGGTCTATTGGGGGCAACAGCTCAATCGACTGAAGGTTCCAGACGGGGGAACGCTCCAGGATCACGGCATTCACCTGCAAATGGTGGTTCAGGCGTTTTGATCGGTTGGTGTCGAGGCGATCTCAACCGTACCTGTACGCTAGTGGGTTAAAAGATGCGGCCGCTTCTTGGCGAGGAGGCTCGTTGGTTCTGCAAGGTGTATTTTCTTGAGAAAGGCGGATGCGGTCGTGGTGCGTAGATAGGTAACCATCTCGTCGCTGTCCTGGATATTGATACGAACGAAACAGCCATCGTGCGGTTCATTGGAGGCGAGTGTTCTGAAGATCTGCTGCATCCGGAGATTGTCCTCCCAACAGTTGATGGTCCACTGCCTACATGACGGTTGTTCCCGACCATAACTGACCACCTGAATTCGCTTTCCATCAATTTCCGTCATCTCCAACCTAGCCGCCAGGCTCCGCGCCCGTTGCTCTCCAATGATGAGGCTATAGGCGCTGGTTTGACGATCGTCGCAGTGGGCTTCGAGTTGGATGGTACTATGCTGAGCATAGCCGATGATCTGCTTGACTTGATCCAGGACGACCGCAATCTCGCTGCCATATTCGGTGCGATCGTTGTCCGTGTATATATCACCGATGACGGCGAACGAGTCTGTTGACTCAAACGGTTGATCAGCGGTGGCGACACTGTGGATTCGAACCGGAACAATCCTTTCTTCTTCCAAGCGGTCGGCTTGCTGCGTACTCTGATTAGCCTGATGGGAAATCGGCTGTTCGGCACCATCACTCATGGACGCCGTCTGACGATGCTGTCGATCCAGCACCTCGCCCCATCCTTGTTCATTCTGATTTGCAGGTTCCCCGGCTCTTGTCTGTCCTTCTGAAAGCATGCTGCCGACTATGGCGGCAACCACAAGTCCTGTCGTGAACCACCACTGTGTTGACCGTAACCCTGGCGAACGCGTTGAGAGATGACGTTGACGTGTGTGGGAATATGGGGTGTGCTGGGCCATTACCATCTCTGGTATTGATGCCGATCGCATCGAGGGAAGCTGTGGATCTCTCGGCAAGATCTATGCCGCTGGCAGATTTTCCTGACATGACTAGATCCGAGTGGATAACGTGTGAGAATCTAGGTAGTTATGAAATGAAGCTTGAGTGGGTCGTACGTTTACGTTGCCATACTAAGAATTGAATAATGGCAAATATCGTCTGCGGTCTGGACAATTCTGAACGAGATGGATGAACTAGCAGAATGCTGAAAAAGTCCTCCAGCGGCGTTCTCGCATCACTCAGAGGCTCGACGTACCGAAGCGTACGCCTGGCCCCTTCGCTCGCTGCGGCCTTGCTGGACAGCCTTTTTGAGCATTCTGTGGTCTAGAATGTCACAGTTTCCTCTATCATCGTGCAACGAAGGGCGAAGCAGACACCGCGTTTTTCAGCAAACTGCTAAGAGGTAGAAAGACGTGTGTTCATCCAAGACACACTCTTGCGGGCTGTATTGAACTAGAAGGGGTGAGGTGGAGGATAAATTCTCATGCCCGTACCGACCTGAATTGAATTGATACGACGCGCTATTTATCTACTTTGCAGATTGTGTATTCACCCCACCCTTATCCTACCAGACAGCGGACTTTCACTGGATTAGAGCCAATTATTAATGAGCAGGAAGGGAGACCAGAAACTTGGATGCGTATGATTCGCCTCGCTCTGAATTTTGAGCTGCGCGCGTTGCAATGCCACCGCCTTGGAGATCGCGGGGTCCTTCAATTGCCGATAGAATTCTGAAATAAGTTGAGACGTTGCCTCATCATCGATAAACCAGAGGGTGGCGAGGGCGCTTCGTGCTCCTGCTTTCACTGCCATCCCTGCCAGTCCGAGCGCCGCACGGTCATCGCCGACTGCCGTTTCACAGGCACTGAGTGTCAGGAGTTCAAGCGGGCTTTTCCGAAATTGAGCCACTCCGATCATTTGAGCGAGCCGGTCCATGGTGATTTTGTCGTCGTAAGCGAGGACAAAGGAGTTCTCGATCGTGTCTTCCACGACGCCGTGGGATGCGATATGCATGACACTAAAAATGCGTTCTTTCATTTGTGTTTCGACGGCCGGCACGACAAACTTACTATTCAAGAGCACCTCGCCACCATAGAGAGCCCGCACCGACGACAACTCTTTCTCGACGTTCGGCAGTGCCGGAAAATCCTGAACCGAATCCGTCAGCCCCATCGACAACAGTTGCACATTAGTCCGATTCATTGGGCGGGCATCGGTGAGCTCCATTCCCGGCGTGACGGCGACCGCATAACGGGCGATGAGATGCTGTAGGCCGTCATGCAACGCCGCCATCGGAATGGTCCGCAATGGTCCATCAGGAACAAACACTAGCGTGGTGATCGCGTGTTTCTGAAGGTCTTCCTCAAGCGGATGAATGAGCCAACTGTACAACTGCTGGGCATGCCGCAAATAAGCGCTGCTTTCACGTTCTTGCAACGTGCGCCTGAACGCACGAACTTCCTGGGTCAGGGTCTCTTCCAGGACGTCGACGGCAATGCGTTTCATTCCGGAGGTGTGGCTCACGAGTAACTCAAGTCGATCGGGAAGGATGATCGGATAGATCACCAAGGTGTTCTCCGAAACCTGCTCGACTTTGGCCTTTGACGCGTGGGCTGTCTTGACGCAGTCATCCCGGAAATAGTCTTGAAGTTCAGCTGCCTTGAACGTCTCGATCGTTTCGCGGGCCTGCATCAGGTAGGGGATAGCGTCTTCCTGGCTCTGGAAGGTTGCGGCACGCCTGAGCGTCAAGTCAGAAATTTCGGTAAACAGCGGTTTCACTGATTCCTGGAATGAGTTATGCCGCCCCTGATAGCCACCGGAAAATTCATGACGTATTGGTTGAAGAACCTGTACGGCTCGCTTATAGGCCGTGATGGCGTCTTCATCTTGGCCTGTTTGTCTGAGTATGCGTCCAATCTGCCAATGCCATCGGTAAAGCGATTCAGGTGCGTTGGCTTGTTGCCCTTCAAACAACGCCGCTCGTGTGAGACGCAGTGCCTCATCATGCCGGTGTGATTCTTCCGCCATATGTCCGAGATGGCCAAGAGCATAGGACAAGGTTCGATGGTCTCCAATTCCCCTAGCGACGCGTTCACCTTCCGAAAAGGCGGTGCCAGCTAGGAGCGCGAGCTGGTCGTCGCCGATCGCAAGGAACTGCTTTGATCGTGGAGCAACGGTCGAAGATGCCTCGGCATTTTTCTTGCTGGGTTGGGCCTGACTTTCCTTCTCTTTGGAGGTGCTCGCGCCAGGAAGGACCTCCAGTCCTCGCTTACTTCGCGTACCCTTTGCTTGGACGAGCGAGGCGATCAGTTGTTGATGCTTCAGGCGAGGGGCTCGCAAATCATAATAGGCAAGACCGATATTCAGATATCCCATCGCTTTCTCACGGGAATTTTCCAGCAGAGCGAGATGAAGGCTCGCCAGATCTAGCTGTTCTTTGGCATTGCTGACCAATCCATCTTGGATCATCGTCATCCCGCTGTTGATTTCCGCAGTGACGGCTAGGAGAGGCTGATTGGTCCCCGCAGCAAGCACTGTGCCTTCTGTATAAGCCCCGATTGCCTCTGTGTTTCTTCGTTGAGCGGCATACACATTACCGAGATCATTAAGTAATGAGGCTGTTAGCGACGAGAGCCCTTGGGTTCTGGCTAACTCCAGCCCTGTTGTCAGCAACGAAGCGGCTTGCTCCTCAAGGCCAAGGGAAAAATGCGCATTGCCAAGGCGATTCAGTATCACCGCGCGCCGAGCCTGTAAATTCTGGCTTTCAGCCAGCCGAAGAGCTACCTCCAGGGTCGTAATGACCTTACGGTATTGCCCCATCTGGTGAAGCGCGTCTGCGACATAGAGTAGGGCTTCCGTCTGCTCCTTCGTCTTTCCTTCACCCTCGTAGAGCTTCGCCGCTTCGGTCCAACTGATCGCGGCTTGACCGAAGACGCCGCGTGCCATCTGGGCTTTGCCTGCTTCCATCTGTTGAACAGCTGTTCGTACTTCCGCTGCACCAAAGGATGGGACGATCGTAACCATGACGCCCACTATGCAGGCGGGCAATACAAGTGATCTCCGTTGGTCGGTATTTCTCATTCTACCTGTCTTTCTGAATAAGAGTTCGGTTGGGCGGTGGGTTGGCTTAGGAAAATTCATGAGGATACTCCGTACTCATGAGAGTCTGCCTCAAACCATCGAAGAAGATGGTATGAAAAATTTTGTAACAAGTATATTATACTAGTACTACATGGGATGAGCAATACGCTAAAACTTCTGGCTGGGCGACAAGTGACGCGCCTCGATCTGGAGTGGAAAGGTTACCCGAACCAGAATCGACACGGTTCATATGTGATAAGGTGTCCGTTCTAATATTCGAATTGCGATAGCACCTTAGGCATTAGCTGAGGGCCCTGCCGGCAGGGAAGCATGATGCATACCACGAATTGGGATCACAAAGGCCTTACAGTACTCATCTCGATTATCTTCCTTGGATTCACGGGGATATCTGCTCCAGGCCCAGCCACTAGTGGTGTCTCCTCTAAGACGGAACTGGTTCGGGCATCCGAGTGTTATCGCTACGGTGACGATGAAACTCCGGCCCAAGCCAAACGGAAGGCCGTGATTCTCGCGCAAGAACGTGCCGTCCGGTCTCATCATGTCTTCATCCAATCTTCCTCTAAGATTAAAAACTTTCAGATGGAGGAGGATCTCATCCAGAATGTGAGTGCCGGTATATTGGAGGCGGTGAAAATCGACCAGGAAGAAACTAAAGCCCAGGAAGTTTGTGTAAGTATTAGCGCGCAATTGAGCCCAGTGTCCATGGAAGAACTGATTCATCAACGCTTGAATGCCAAGGAGCAGGTTGAGGCAATGCAACAGCCTGTCGCAACAGCCGGACCGTCGAGCGGACTTCGTGTGTGGACACACTATGATGAACAGAAGCGCGATCGAAGATTCTTAGAGGGCGAGAGTCTGACAATCTATGTTCAGTCTGATCGGGATGGCTTCCTAAAGCTCGACTATTGTGGAGCTGACGGGAAGATGATCCACATGGTTCCGAACAAGTACCGCGGACAAGCTTACATCAAGGCGGGACAAAAATACCTCTTCGGTGGGGGGGGGCTCGAACGGTTTGAAGTAAATCCGCCGTTTGGGGACGAGGCGGTCAAGGCCATTGTGAGTTCCACTCCAATCGTCGCTGATGAGCTCAGTAGGGATGAAGAGGAGACCTGCAAGGACTATCTGGTCAGGCTGTATCCGCATGCGCGGAGCTTGAAGGTTCGTCCCGTTGAAACAACCTTAACGCTGATGACTGAGAGTAGGCAGGTATCGGACTATAGACGTGAGCGCGCCAAGCCACAGTTGAAGTAAAGGTTGAGTGCGGAAGGTGTAAGTCGCTTCATACTCAATCTCAAACCTAGTCGTGGGACCCAAGGTAAGGCGACAGTACTGGTTCCTTTGGCTGAAACAGGCCTACCTCTTTTCCGGAGAGAGGGGATGACTTAATCCAGAAACACCATAGTGATATTGTGGATCATACGAACAAGGACAAGCATGGTCCCTATGCGTTGAGTCACGTGAGTCAACCAGCCATGGTACTGATGAGACTACAATTCTCCGAACTGGAATAACGCTCGGTTGGTAGACAGTTTTGATTCAATCCAATGAGGTGGGGCGAGAACCTCTAGGGACGCTGTTTGGGAATACCCTTTTTATACTCGGACACCGCTCGACTTTCGCTGTGTAAGTCTACTGAGGATGTGGCTGCCACTACCTTAATACCGCGGAGCCGGTTCAGATACGCCTTACTATCACCGACCGCTTTCTCGTCATCCGCAGTGACGTCGAACGGCTGAACTCCTGTGATGGCCTTGATCACTTCGGCACCAAATGGTTCTTGGATCACAAACTGTTCCGGGCTGGCTTCATCGCCGAACGAATAGGTTTTCCCTGCTTGGATGAAGGCTTGCCCCCGAAACATATTCGGCACCAGATGGACGACGGTTCCATCTGCTTGGAAATAGTCCAACTTGAGATAGGCATCCCGCTCAACCTGGACATAGACAATCAGCTTTTCTCCCTCCGAATACCGCCCATTGGGTTTATTGGTCCAAACTTTTACTCCAAACTTGGGTTGTGGCGGGACAAGTGTGGACTGAGCCTCCAGAGCGATTTCTTTGGCGCCCAGGCGTTGTTTGATCATCTCTTCAAGAGAAACGGGTGAGATCTTGGCACGGAGGGTGACGCAGATTTCCTGAGGCTTCCGCTCCTCCTTCTCGACGACAATTTCTTGTAACATCGCCGCACTGGTCGTTTGGATAATGTCTTCTTCCATCTGAAAGTTCTTAATGCGCGACGACGAGTTGACAAACACCCCAAAGCTTCGCACCGCTTCTTCCTGCGCCTTAACCATGGCCCCGCGCCGAGCTTGAGCGGGTGTTTGATCATCGCCGAATCCGTAGCAGGCGTACCCACGCACGGTTTCCAAGCCTTTCGCCCCTTCTGCTGCTGCCGCTGCGGCACTGCTCGTGAGATCGCCCAGAATGGGATGAATATACAACGTCGTAAGACCTGCCAAGGTGAGGATCAATCGAGCATGCATGGTGATTCCGGTGTGCTGACGCTAGTAGCTATTCTTATCGAGCACCACAGCGACCTTGGCTTGCTTCAAGAACTGAAAATACTTCGGGACGCCGTGCAGCATCTGGGCATCGGCATCACTGATATAGAGATCCGTACCTTGTGCGCGCACGGCTTTAATCGTCAGCGGGGCGTTCGTGACTAACGGGTTGGATTGTGCACTCGCGGGATCTGATGCGTAGAAAACGATCCGGTCGCTCGGGGCTGTCTGCGGATCGACGTAGGCGACGGAATAGACTTCCTCCCCATCCTTATTCAACAATCTGGGGGCCAGAGCCGGACGCGCACTAAGTCCTTGGGCATCGACCACCAGCCCTGTATACGCTCTGGGCTGGTTCGCATCGGTCTTCTGATAGTGGCTCAGTGGAGTATTTTTTTGATCCGTCTTTGGAATGACTGTTTTGGAGAACTCTCCGCCCAATTTCATCTCAACCGTGGTCTCCATTGATCCGTCTGGCATGTCCCGTTCTTGGACGAGGCGCGCACCTCGCACGAACCCTTCGACCCGAGTTCGGACCTCATCATTGGTCGTGACGAAATTGCTGACGGTGGTTGTCGAATCGACATGCACACCTTTCACCACTTCCATCAGGTTCCGTAACGCCACGCTCCATGCCGCTTTCCTGGTCATTTCTTTCGCCTGCAGCGGGCTCACCGCGTTTTTGGGAGGGATGCCGATGCCGCGAGCGGTGGCAACTCCTGTTGTCCAATCAACCGTCCCGTCAGGCGTCGTCGATACAAGATGCCCTGATTCACTGAACACAAGTGCGGGTGTTGCTGTGAAGAGTGTAAGAACGACCAGTAGGACTCGTCCCGTCATCATTTGTGCGTGCATGCCGGTCATATGGCTCCTTCCTTAGGATCCCCTGCGTATTATCAAGACTAGTCGTTATTGTGCATCTTTTGTTCAAAAATACAAGGCTCGATATTTGAAGTACCTATTGAAATCTGGCATAGCTGAGTCGCAATGAGTCCTATTACCTGCCACGCTACCGTGGCCGTGGGAGCAACGGCGTTGCCCACTGTCTATCTGATCCAGCTAGGCTTCAGAGCGTCCACCCGATACTGTGACTACGACTTCTGGTCAGCGCAACTTCAGAGCCAGCTGCAGAGGAGAATCCATGAATCATCTCATCCGCACTTAGAAACTACCGTCGTCCGACGAAAGCCCATCATTGGGGCCTCTCGATTTTGCATGCGGTTTCCCATAACCCTTGGTTGATCGTTCCTGCTTCAACAGGCCCCCACAGATCTCCTCTCGCATGTTTGCCAGTACTTATTACCTCACCGGTTCCCATATGCCCATAGTAGTCCGTGGAAGAGATCGTTCTAAGAAGTTTCCCCATACAATCGACTTGCTTGGTGAGTGTGGTGGAGTAGAAGCGGGTAGGGGTTCGTCCTCCCTGCATCGTTTTCCAGTCGATCAGGGCTGAGAAGGTGACGACGTTTCCATCTCGACGGATTGTACTGGGGTTGACATACACAACCTGCAACGGGTGGGACTGATACCAATTCCCGAGGGCCACCCAGTCAGCCTGGATGGGGCTGTCAATGACCATCAGGAATGTAACGGCAAGCAAGAATTTAACCAACATCTGGGCGTAAGCCGTTGTTCTATCCCTATTCACCGGCATCGGATCTTGAATCGCGTGTGGCTCAGCATTGTTGAACAATCATGGGACAGAGTCGTGAGCTTGCCTCTTCGTCGACGGAACGGATTACTTCATGTCGGTTTCAAAAACCCCTGGAGGAAGCAGTCGAGGCTTCACATCGCATCCAGTCCCATTTCACATGGGTATTGTCGAAGCTGTTTCTCGCAGACTGATTGACAAAACCACCAACGGCATCCTTGCGTCCGCAGAGACTCAAGCCCCCCCCATAAGTATGGTATCTTTATTACTTTCACTCCCTGGAACCACGAAAGACTCTGCCTCTACGTCTTGATCGTCGTTCTGAACGGCCGCACTAAACAGAACTGCCTCATGGCTCTAGCTCGAGATGGTCCCCTGCAGAGAGACATGGGGCCCCCGTGCCCACACATCATAAAAGCATCCGTATTCACAGAACAACACATGAGAACGAATTTAGCGACGAAACAAGTAAGTGATAGTAGCTATTTATATTTATCATCATGCAATTCGCCATTAAAATACCAGCTATCTCCAAGATTTCATGGAGAGGCTCAATACACTCACACCGCATCTTATTTCAGAACTAATCGCTGATCTGTTTGCTCTGACCTACCCCTAGATCAGTTCGTCGCTAATTTATAATTCATGCACTGGTTGAGGAAACAAGCTAGGCCAACTCAGCCCGATGCACAAACTGCCAGCCCCTCTTCTCAACTCTTTAGAGATAATTTTCATAAAACAGAACTCGCTATGGATAGGCACCCCTCGAAAGTAGGGGGTCGTTCCTATTCTTCTTCCTTCAAACGAAGGCAAAGCACCATCTTTTGAACTATATCATCTTTCCATACGGACTCACTATAAAGTACAGCCGAATGGCTCTAGGAGGAGTGGAATTGTGACTTGCGTGGCGGAGCTGTATCTCGTGCCTGTCCCATAAAAAGGAAACCCTATTCATAGGACGACACATGAGAATACTTCTAGGACAAGATCAAGAAATTGTACTAGAGCAAAGCCAGTCACATGCACTGACAACTCCAGGTGAATGGTACGCTGTCCAGACACATTTTCGCCACGAGAAACAGGTACGGGACCGGCTGTTAGCAGTAGGGTTCGAACCATTGCTTCCATTGGGCAAACAATGCCGGCAGTGGTCCGACCGCAAGGTGTGGATGAATCTCCCGCTCTTTGCTGGCTATTGCTTCGCGAGGCTCACGTTGGACAACAGCCTTGCCGTTCTGCGAACACCGGGCGTGATCCGCATCGTCGGCAGCCCAAAACCTGAACCGATTCCGGCTGAAGAAATTGCTGCAATCCAGCAGATCTGTTCCGTCAACCGCATGATCGAACCTTGCGATTACTTGGTAGAAGGCTCCTGGGTCGAAGTGATACGAGGTCCGCTGACCGGTCTTCGTGGGCAACTCGTGAGGAGATCCAATCACCATGCCATCGTCATACGTGCCCACCTCATTCAGCAGGCCGCTCTAGTCCACGTCGAGGCCGATGAGGTGGTCTCCTTGCAGTAAATCTTCCAGCCTGCATTCCGTTTACACATCTTCTTGGCGGTAATGTCACGAACGTATTCCCTCAAGCCAGTGCTACGGGAAGGGTCGCGGGCCCAGCACTCACGAAATAGAACACTGATTGATTCATGGGAAATCTCTCTCATCCGGACCCCTAACTTGACCTTCAAGTCGTAAGTCACACCAGTCACTGATGATTACCCTGATCTTTTTGGTAACCGAGTGATGCATCTAAACATCAGAGCGCAAGGACAAAACATGGTGGCCATTGCCAGGAATATGCAGAGGCTCTGCGCCTTACTTGATGTAATGCTCGTCATCACCATAGCGTTTGGCATGATCGCATGCGCAGAAACACGGGAGGATTACAAAGTCCACCTGACAGAACCCTCTGACTTCTACCTCGGACCAGAAGACGTGCTCAAAGTGACCGTCTGGAAGAGCCCTGACCTCTCAGGCGAGGTGACGATTCGTCCGGATGGCACGATCACCCTGCCCCTCATTGGGGACGTGCCGGCTGCCGGCCTGACAGCGAATGTGTTAGCCAAGCGCATCAGCGAGCGACTCACAGAATACGTTTCGTCACCGATTGTCACGGTTCAAGTAAAGGAAGTGAACAGCTACTTCATTTATGTCATGGGAGAAGTCTTAAAACCAGGGAAGTACCCGTTGAAATCCTATGCCAATGTCATGCAGGGGGTTGCACTGGGCGGCGGCTTCGCACCATTTGCGAATAAGAACAAGATCAAGGTGTTGCGCAATGTGAGCACCGGGGCTGTGGGACACGAAGAAAAGCATCAGATCGAGATTCCAGTGCACTATGACGAAATTCTAAAAGGCATCGCGGTGCCGGGAAACTTTATTCTCCTGAGTGGCGATGTCATCGTGGTGCCGTAATTGAAGCAGGAATGGCTACTTTGGTGTATAGCAAATATCATTCTAGGGATGGGATTTGGATGGTGTTCACTCGGTCAGGCACAGGTGGGTGGAACAGGTGGAGGAATACCGACTGTTCCTGGCACGGCGTTTGGGGGGGCAATCGACCCTAGTTCGATTCGTTCCGGAGAAGGGTTACGCTTAATTCCTTCGATTCAAGTATCTGAGCGATACGAAAGCAATGTGTTCTTTGCACCCAAAAACAGCGTGCTTCAGGGGCTGAATCCTGAAGATTTTGTAACCACAGTCATGCCGCAAGTCAGAGGGTTATATATCGATCATGAAGAACTTGTGAAGGTGAATGTAGTAGTGGGTGCAGTCGGCAGTTATTATATGAACAATACAGGACTCAATTATGTTGGAGGGAATGCCGGTGCAGTTCTGGATATGAACAATCTATTGAGCCGGTGGAGGCCGGGAGCTAAGTGGACAGTGTCGGATACGTTTTTTTACAGTCCTCAGCCTCCGGCGTTTCTTTTAGGAGACCAAACAGGGATACAAGGGAACCCGTTCGTGGCAGGTTTTCAGGCAACCCGCACTAATACACACTCCAACAACCTCAATACGGCATTCGAGCTTCCCCTCTCCATGATGGTTAAGTTGACGGGGAGCTATCGAAACAGCTTTATCCACTATGGAGCATCGCAAGTCCAGCAGGCCCCTACCCTGATAAGCCAAAACATTCACGCCTACACAGCCGGCTTCCTAACGCAGGTTTCACTATATGACTCCATGCGAATAGACTTCAATGGAAACGAATTTAACCAAGGCAGACTGGGGACATTTAGCGCAAGAGGCGGAATCCTAGGATGGACTCACAGATTTTCCCCCACTGTGAGTATGGACGCGGCAGGCGGCGTACAGTTGCTCTCAGGTGAAACAAACGGGGGTCGGTTTTCCTCTGTTGCACCACTAGGAAGTCTTGCCATCATCTGGAAGAATCCTGAAACGTCGCTTACGCTCGCATACCGAGCCGGTATCACTCCGTCGTTTCAGTTCCAGAGCGCGGCTCTACTCAATCACATGGTTTCGTGCAATATCACCCAGAATACACCTATACGTGACCTAGTTGGTCTGATTGGATCCAGCTATGGCTTCGCCAACGAGTTTGGATCGAATTCTGGGAGTTCCCTCTCTTGGACCACTGTGGGAGGAACGGCTGGCTTACTGTACAGAGCCACCAGGAAAACGTTTCTCACGCTCACCTACAGCTACCACAATATTGACAATGTGCTGGGCGGGACCCACTTTGCTTACGATAGACATGTGGGGCAGATCGCTCTAGAGCAGGCATTCTACTGATTAGTGTCGGGGAGACAATGAGCGCAAACGAATCAGAGAATCCAACCCTGTACGACCCACCGTCAGAACCATTGGCGATAGTCATTCGAGAATATTGGGAAAACATCCTCCGCCGGAAATGGATCGTACTTGGCTCGCTCGCGGCAGGAATCGCCATCGCCATGGTCTTATGCGTCGTCCTGCCGAGAAGTTATCGTTCCAGCACTCTGATTCTCATTGAAAACCAGAAAATCCCAGAGGATTACGTGAAAGGCATCGGAGGGGCCAATATCGAACAGCGCCTCACGACCATTCAGCAACAAGTGATGAGCCGGACGTTCCTCAGTCAGATTCTAGAGGAGTACAAACCCTATGAATCCCAGGTCCGAAGGGAAGGCATCGAGTCAGCCATCGAGACTTTGCGGAAAATGATTAAGGTAGAAACCGTTGGCACTCCAGGCTCACTAGGTAAGAGCGTTGAGGCTATCACTATTTCATTCGCCCATGAAGATCCGATGACGGCCATGAAGGTCACGGAAAAGCTCGCGGCATTATTTGTTGAAGAGAACTCCAGGGTTCGTGAACAGCTCGTAACAAGCGTCTCGGCCTTTCTTGAGCAAGAGCTCCAAGATGCACAAAGGCTGTTGGAGGTGAAAGAACTCGCCATCAGCGAATTCAAGACACGGTATGTCACCGAGCTTCCAGAGCAGAAGGAGGCGAACCTCAGAACATTAGATCGACTCCAAACGGAACTCAACACAACCACAGAGGCCATCCATAGCCTGACAGCGCGGCAAAACCTCTTTGAAAAGACTATGGCTCAACATGAGCAGTACGAAATGAGAGACAGTGCGTTAAGCCAACGGGTATCCCCCACGCGGAGTCAGGCGATTCAAAACCCTTTGATCGTTCGCTTGAACGAGCTACAGAATCAGCTGGCAACATTATTGTCAATGTACAAAGACACGTATCCAGATGTCGTCTCCCTCAAAGAGGAGATCGCAGAACTCCAGGCACAGATTGCGGAGAGCAAGAACATTTCACCGCCCAAAGACGCTCCCCTTGATCCCTCCATTGGTCCTGGGAGAGGGGTTGACTCACCATCACAGAAGCTGGTGTCTCAGATGGATGAGGTCAGTTTGGACATTACGAACCTCCAGGCTAAGGAAACTCGAATCAAGCGAGACATGAGGGACATAGAGAGGAGAGTTGAGCGGACACCCTCGCGCGAACAACAATTGATGATCCTTGTTCGCGACTACGATAACATGCAGAAAAACTACCAAGCGCTACTAGACAAACGATTGAATGCTCGCGTGGCGGAAAACCTTGAGAAGCGCCAGCAGGGGGAACAAATTCGTGTATTGGACACTGCAAATCTACCAAAGAAACCGGAGAAGCCAAATCAATTAATAATCATGATTTGTGGCTTGATAGGAGGTGGTGGTCTTGGCCTAGCCTTAGCGCTAGGACTTGATCAATTGAATCCGACGTTCAAGCGGCGAGAAGAAGTAGAAGTCTTGCCCGGCATCCAAGTGTTGGCTACTATACCTGAGTTTTTCACCATAAACACTCAACTCAGTACGATGCCAAAGAAGATCCCTCGATTAACCCGTGGCGACAATCATCATGCAACTGCGGAGCAGATAACAACAAACTACCAGCGGGAGGGAGGCAATGCCGACAACCTCAACTTGATTGCCAAGTGGCAACCTCGTTCCATCGCTGCGGAACAATACCGAATGGCGGCTACAAAATTGGCCTTCTCCAATGAGGGACGTCGATCCACGGTTATTGAAATAACCAGTGCGCTCATGGGCGAAGGGAAAACGACGACGGTCGTGAATCTTGGTTACACGATGGCTCGAGATCTTGGGAAAAAGACCCTGCTGATCGATTGTGACTTTCAGCGGCCGGCACTTCATCATTATGCCAAGTTTCCCGCTCGAGCAGGATTGACGGAGCTTCTGGATGGTCAGGTCTCCCTCGAGGGCTGTTTGTCAGTGATCGATGAATCACCATGTTCAATCTTGGCTGCCGGCGGAGTCGAAGGCGAATGTAATGAGCTTTGGCGGATTCAACAATTCAAAACACTCTTACCCGTATTGCGAGAACAATTTCAGTATCTCTTTCTCAATACACCGCCCGTCTTGTCCAGCGCTGGTGTGGGTGCCTTGGCAGGTCTGGCTGATGAAATTGTATGGGTAATCCGTGCAGGATACTCCCCAAAACACCTTGTACAAAAGGCTTTCACGACGTTGAGTTTGACGGCACAACAACAAGTGATCCTTAACAGAGTCGATGCGAAGAGCATGTCTCACCATATCTACGGATATGCCATGCCCCATACATCGGATCGTTTCATTGAGAAGGTCAAGTAGCAAAGCCTGCTGAATCGTCAGCACAGTTCACATCAACTCTTGCCACGGTAACAAGCGTTCTCTCCAAATCCCGACAGCCCTTGCCTTCATTTGCGATGATTGGTTTATGCCTGATCGCATCATCATGAGGAAAGATTCTATGGAATATGCAATACAACACACGCGTACCACTGTGGACCCTGGTACAGAACAAGACAGTACCGTAGACCATCCTAACCCGATTGCGCCCCCTGATTCGAACACGAACGCGGCACCCGCTAGCGGATATCTCTGTATCGCGCCAGACGTGAGGATTGGGAGTAATGTGAAATTCTCCAAATTCGTCAACCTCTATGGATGTGAAATCGGGGACGATACCAAAATAGGAGCATTCGTCGAAGTTCAGAAAAACGCGAGAGTCGGGAAACGATGCAAAGTCTCGAGCCACACGTTCATCTGCGAAGGGGTGACAATCGAAGACGAAGTCTTTATCGGACATAATGTCACATTCGTCAACGACACCTTTCCCCGAGCCACCACCAACGGATCTCTCCAGACTGAAGCCGATTGGAAAGTTGAAACGACCTTAGTGAAGCGAGGCGCATCGATTGGGTCGGGGGCCACGCTTCTTGCCAACGTGGTGATCGGAGAATATGCGCTCATCGGGGCTGGTGCGGTCGTAACAAAGGATGTGCCGGCCTATGCCATCGTCACAGGGAATCCAGGCAAGGTGGTTCGATATTTCGAGGTAGGGAGCACCAATGAGTAACGACACTATCCCGTTTTTAGACCTAATCACGGTTCATCATCAGTTACAAGTCGAACTGGTCGACGTACTGAAAACCGCCCTCAAAAGTGCGGCGTTTATCGGCGGCCCGATGGTGCAAGGGTTTGAGGAGGAGTTCGCACGGTTCTGCGAGGCACAATTCTGTGTTGGCCTGGGAAGTGGCACTGACGCCCTTCGGTTCGCCCTCATCGCGGCCGGTGTTAAGTCCGGAGACATCGTCATTACCGTTCCCAATACGTTTATTGCCACGACCGAAGCCATCTCTCAAGCAGGCGCCCGTCCAGACTTCGTCGATGTCGATTCGAAAACCTACACCATGGATCCTGACCAATTGCGCGAGTATCTGGAACGCAAATGCAGGTGGAATCCAAAGTCACGACAAGTCTCACACAATGCAACTGGCAGACCGATCACGGCCATTGTTCCAGTCCATCTCTATGGCCAGATGGCTGACATGGACCCCATTCTTGATTTGGCGACCCAGTACAACCTCAAAGTGGTCGAGGATGCCTGCCAAGCACAGGGAGCGGAGTACTTCTCACAGAAGGAGAATCGCTGGTGCAAGGCCGGGTCAATGGGACATGCCGCTGCATTCAGCTTTTATCCTGGCAAGAATCTGGGAGCCTGCGGTGAAGCTGGAGCAATGACGACGAATGATGCAGAGCTCACCCATACCTGCCGACTCTTGCGAGACCACGGACAATCCAAAAAGTACTTCCATGACATCGAAGGCTATAACGGTCGGCTTGATGCGATCCAGGCAGGATTCCTGCAAGTCAAACTAAAACATCTTGCAACATGGAATGAACAACGTCGTCAAGTAGCGGAGCGCTACGCTAAGTTGTTCGCAGGAGCTGAGGGACTCGTCACGTTACCATATCAGCCAAGCTGGGCACGGTCGGTCTATCATCTCTATGTTGTGCAGGTTGAGGACCGTGCGCGACTCCAACAAAAGCTGAACGACGTTGGTATCGGGACGGGGATTCATTATCCTGTCGCACTACACATCACAAAAGCCTACAAACATCTTGGTTTTCAAAACGGAGACTTCCCCATCGCCGAGAAGTCAGCGGAGCATATCCTCTCGTTGCCGATGTTTCCGACTCTTAGGCCTGATCAGCAGGAACGAGTGGCAAGTGAAATACGGAAGGCTGTGGTCACAGCCACACAGTCACTATAGATACTCCGCGTGCGTAGCTTGTGGTTAGCTGCGGCCTCGTCCCTCCTATCTTGATCGCTGTATTCAAACACCATCATTTGGCTTTGATTGTGACGGCTTGCATTCCCATAGTATCGGTTATTGGGCTGGCAAGTATGTCCCCTCTTACCGAATGCAATCCGGGTCCACCGACAAATTCAAGGGATCAAATATTTCAGGCTCATCACGTGGTGGTGCAGCCATGGAAAGGCCCTCATCATGTATACGGGATATTTAACCTTCCAGTTCAATACCGTCGCGATCGTCTCTATACAGCACGGTTAGTTATCCTTGGGGTTGCCGAAGATCTACAGTCCATTAGTCCTGAATTGGGACCGGCGGACTGGAGCTCTTCCGAAACAGGCCATTACATGATGCGTGTGCAATTCCAAACCAGAAGAGCTTTATGGATGCTTCTGACTGGACGATTTGGCGACTTACAATCGGCATGTCATTGGTGGTTGGTAATCGCCGAACGGGTGAGGTGAATGCAAATTGGAATAACGATCCGCATGTTTAAAGAAGCAGGATGGTGAATACTTACCAATCGCACACACGTGATAAATCCCTATAAGCGCCTCTTCCTCTCCGAGAGGTATGTTTTGATTGCCGAGACATTAAGTGATGCCAATTCTGTTCCCTCTGCTTATTCCTTGGACTCACGCAAGGCGCGTGGGTGAGTGTGAGGCGAGTTGTAACAATTATCTATATCAAGGCTTACTTCATTGATGAATTGAAACGGGAAGTTTAGATATTTCTTCGTGATTCATCATGAAATGATAAACGTTTTTTAATAGTGGGACTACCGAGACTGGATCAATAGTACTCGCTTCGTCAATGAAATAAGTCTTTCCCAATATGCTACCAGGTAAGAGGACTATATAAGATGAACTCTAATGACGTGGTACAGCTTGATCTTGATCGGATGTGTGGAGACCTGAAAGAAGAGTTCACGGCACTCTCAGGAAAGCGCATATTGATTACGGGTGGAGCCGGTTTCCTTGGACATTACTTTGTTCAAGCCGCGCTGCACTGGAACGCCCATAACGATCTGGGCGAGTCTCCAATCCAAGTCGTGGTATTCGATAACTTTAGTCGAGGCATGCCTGGGTGGCTTTCGGAATTGGAAAAGGATCGCAATCTGTTGCTGGTACGGCACGATATTCGTAGTCCGCTTCCGGCCAATCTGGGTGATATTCAGTTTGTCATCCATGCAGCCTCGATCGCATCGCCGACATACTATAAACGAGATCCTATCGGGACCATGGATGCGAACGTCAACGGCCTGCGCATGTTGCTTGAGTACGCCCGCAATCAACAATCCACGAAGACCCCAGTCGAAGGGTTCCTATTTTTTTCAAGCAGTGAAATTTATGGAGATCCGACGCCGGACAATATTCCGACCCCGGAAACCTATCGTGGGTTTGTGTCATGTACCGGCCCGCGTGCCTGCTATGACGAGGCAAAGCGGTATGGTGAAACATTGTGCGTCAATTTTGCACATCAGTACGGAATCCCTGTGAAGGTCGCAAGACCATTCAACAACTACGGTCCTGGCCTGAAAATTAGTGATCGTCGTGTCATTCCTGACTTTGCGCGGGACATTATGAGTGATCGGGACATTGTAATGCTCTCAGATGGATCACCAAAACGAACATTTTGTTATTCGTCGGATGCCGTGACCGGGTACTACAAGGTTCTTGTCAAAGGACATCAAGGTGAAGCGTACAACATCGGTGTCGAAACACCTGAAATTTCAATGGGTGAGTTAGCAGAAAAGTTGACGGCGTTTGCCAAAGATCTTTTCGGGTACAAGGGAAGAGTCATTCGTCGGGCAAGTGAAGATGCGAGCTATCTCATCGATAACCCAAATCGGCGCTGTCCCGTCATCACCAAAGCGCGTACCCATCTTGGCTATCACCCCAGCGTCGCACTCGACGAAGGATTGAAACGGTCACTCATCTGGTATCAAGGCAATCCTGATGCACAGGATGCCTAGTTGAAGATCCGGGAGAAATAGGCATGAAGATCTCAATCATCGGAACGGGCTATGTTGGAATTGTGACGGGGGCTTGTTTCGCGGAAAAAGGCCACCATGTGCTGTGTGTCGATATCGATCAGGCCAAGGTTGACTTGATCAACAATGGAACGGCCCCAATCTATGAACGGGGCCTTGATGATTTACTGAAACGCCATGCCGGTGACAGGCTGCGTGCCACAACTGATCTGGCCGATGCCGTTCAACAGACTGACCTGTCGATGATAGCCGTAGGGACACCTTTCGACGGAAATGAAATCGACCTGACATACATCAAGAATGTGTCCAAGCAACTTGGCTATGCCTTGAAGGCCAAACCTGGCTACCATGTGGTGCTCGTGAAGAGCACAGTCGTTCCGGGGACAACAGATGACGTGGTCTTACCGATTCTTGAGCAAGCGTCCGGGAAAAAGGCTGGTGCTGACTTCGGAGTGGGGATGAACCCAGAGTTTCTTACAGAAGGGGAGGCGGTCAAAGAATTCATGTATCCGGATCGCATTGTCCTGGGGGGCATAGACCAACGAACGATTGAACGGCAGGCCACCTTGTACCAAGGGTTCCCTGATGTGGAAGTGCTACGTACCAACAACAAAACGGCTGAAATGATCAAGTACGCGGCCAATAGCTTATTGGCAACCTGCATCTCATTCTCCAATGAGATTGCCAATCTCTGTGCCGCTATCAAAGATGTGGATGTCGTCGATGTGATGCATGGAGTGCATGTTAGTCGCTATTTAAGCGTTCAATTGCCCGATCACACACGTATTCAGCCGCCGGTTTCATCATTTCTTGCCGCCGGGTGTGGATTTGGGGGCAGTTGTTTCCCCAAAGACGTGAAAGCGCTTGCGGCCCATGGACAGAAACATCACGTGCCGATGGATCTGCTGAACGCCGTGCTCACGATTAATGAGCGACAGCCGCAACAGGTCATTCGTATTATCAAGAAGCAGTTTCCTTCCTTGCGCGGGGTCCGTATCAGCATCCTCGGTCTGTCATTCCGACCTGACACGAATGATATGCGTGAATCTCCTGCAATCCCGATCATACGAGCGTTGTTGCGAGAAGGGGCGAGAGTAAAAGGTTATGATCCGGTCGCTGCAGATGAGGCTCGGAAGTTGTTTCCCCCTCACGAACTCGAACTAAGCAAGACACTGACTGAAGGATTGACACAAGCCGATGCGGTTGTGCTGGTCACCCGATGGGAGGAATTTCTCAAGGTCCCGGATCTGCTCAAGCATCTCACCCCTCAACCTCTGTTTGTCGATGGACGCCGTCTGCTGAGTAAAGCATCAATTCCAGGATACGCAGGAATTGGATTGGAGACAACATGATCTTTCACGAAACCAAGCTCAAAGGCGCCTACCTCATCGATCTAGACAGAATCTCTGATGAGCGTGGGTTTTTCTCACGCCGTTGGTGTGCCAAGGAATTTGCGAGACATGGGCTGAACCCCGCCGTCGTTCAAGTCAATATCGGCCACAATATAAAAAAAGGCACAGTGCGCGGCATGCATTTCCAGATCGATCCAAACAGAGAGGTGAAACTTGTCTACTGCTCAAGAGGGTCACTGTATGACGTCATCATTGACCTGCGTGAAGGATCTCCGACCCACGGACAGTGGATCGGGGCTGAGCTGACGGCCGAGAACGCTCGTATGCTGTATGTGCCAGAAGGTTTCGCCCATGGGTACCAAACGTTGGAGGACGAGACCGACCTCGTCTATCAGACCTCACAATTTTATGCCAAGGAATCGGCCTCAGGCGTGAGATTCAACGATCCGGCCTTTGACATTGTCTGGCCTTTACCAGTGAGCACGGTCTCTAGCGGAGATCAAGGCTGGGCTGATTACCAAAGGGAGGCACGCAAGGCACATGGGTGAATTGGCAAGTCAGAAACGGGTCTTGGTGACAGGAGCGACCGGATTCATCGGTTCTCACACCATACGTCCCTTGCTTCAACGGGGTTACGAGGTGCACGCCGTGTCTTCCAAATCCGCGCCTACCTCCGATACGCCCGTTATCTGGCATCAGGCTGATCTCTTTGACAATGCCTGCAGCGCGCGACTCTTAGAGGACGTGCAACCCACACATCTGCTCCATTTAGCTTGGTATGTCGTCCCCGGAAAACTGATTTCGTCTGAATTGAATTTCGATTGGGTCCGTTCGAGCATGGAATTGTTGAAGTCCTTTCAACGGAAAGGTGGGCGGCGGATTGTGATGCCAGGGTCCAGTTATGAGTATGACTGGAGTTATGGTTACTGCCATGAGACGAGAACACCAACTATTCCGAACACGACCTATGGCGCGTGCAAACATGCACTGGATCTGATGACGCAGGCACTATGTCGAACGCATGGGCTGAGCTATGCGTGGCCACGTGTATTCTTCCTCTACGGGCCGAATGAACACCCCGATCGGCTCGTGTCGTCCGTGATTCGCTCGGTGTTGCAAGGCCGAGAAGCCCGCTGTTCGCATGGAAGGCAGATTCGGGATTATCTGCATGTGCAGGATGTTGCGGATGCCATTGTGGCAGTACTCGATAGTACGATCGAGGGTCCGATTAATGTCGGCTCTGGAACAGCGGTGCCGTTACGCGACATGATTGTCACGATCGGTCGCACGCTGGGCCGAGAAGATTTGATTCGACTCGGTGCCATCTCAAGTCGGGCGAACGATGCGCCGCTGGTGGTAGCAGACATCGAACGCCTGACCACTGCAATACAGTGGCAACCTCAATATTCCATGGAAGCAGGCCTCGCGCATACCATCGAGTGGTGGCGTGAACGGCAGGCGCAGGGTAACTAAGAGGAGCAATCGTGGAGAATATTGCGATTCTCGGATCCGGGATGGCCGGTTTCGGTGCAGCGCATCGGTTCCATAGTGAAGGCCATCGTGCGACGATCTATGAAAAACGTTCACACTATGGTGGACATACGGCGTCCTACGCATTCGAGAACGGCTTTACGATAGATGAGGGCCCCCATGTGTCCTTCACCAAAGTCGAACGAATGCAGAAACTGCTGGCAGACAGCGTGGATCAGAAATTCGAGCGGCTGCGCACCAAAGTCAATAATCATTGGAAAGGACATTGGATTAAGCACCCAGCTCAGTGCAATCTCTACGGGCTTCCACAGGACCTGACCATCAACATCTTGAAGGATTTTATCCACGCGCAGCACCATGAGTACGGCGAAATTAAGAACTATCGAGACTGGCTTCATGCAAGTTTTGGCAAGACATTCGCCGAAACGTTTCCCATGGAGTACACGGTCAAGTATCACACGACAACGGCTGACAATATGAGTACCGACTGGGTCGGCCCGCGTTTGTATCGGGCCAACATCGAAGAAGTGTTGCGTGGCGCCCTCTCACCGTCAACCCCTGACGTCCATTACATCGACCAATTTCGCTATCCGTCACACGGAGGCTTTGTCTCGTATCTTCAGATGTTCTTGAAGCAGGCAGATCTTCAAACGGATCACGAGTTGATGGAGATTCATCCCGCCAGAAAAGAACTTCGGTTCAAGAATGGAAAGGTCGCGTCCTACGACCATCTGGTCTCATCAGTGCCACTTCCTGATTTGATCAGGATGATCGCCGGTGTACCTACCGACGTGCTTGAAGCGTCTCAAAAGCTCACTTGCAGCACGGTTGTCATCGTAAGCATAGGAGTCGATCGAGCAGATCTCATCGATGCCCATTGGACCTACTTCTATGACCGTGACTACTTCTTTACTCGATTAAGCACTCCACATCTACAGTCACGACATAACGTACCGCCTGGGTGCGGAAGTCTTCAAGCGGAGTGCTACTATTCTGCCAAATATCGTCCACTCGATCGAACACCGGATGCGTGTATTGAACCGGTGATCCATGACCTGAAACGCTGTGGGATCCTTCGAGAGGAAGACACCATTCTCTTCAAACATTCGATGCTTGTGCCTTACGGGAATGTCATTTTCGATTTGGAGCGTGCACCCGCACTCAAGCTCATTCATGGCTACTTAGACGACATCGGAATCGCATACTGTGGGCGCTACGGTGATTGGGCCTATATCTGGACGGACGAATCCTTCATGAGCGGAGAACATGCCGCGCAAAAAGTACTGGACCGCTTGGGGTGAGGCATGGCCAACCTCTGACACCTGGTTATCCCACACGTGAGGCACACATGAAAGTTGTATTGTTTTGCGGAGGCTTGGGTATGCGGCTACGGGAATATTCAGAATCCATTCCTAAGCCGATGGTTCCAATCGGGTATCGTCCAATCATGTGGCACGTGATGAAGTACTACGCGTACTTCGGACATAAGGACTTTATTCTTTGCCTGGGACACGGGGCGGACGTCGTGAAGCGCTACTTTTTGCAGTACGATGAATGCCAGTCGAACGATTTTACGCTTTCGCAAGGCGGTAGGCATGTCGATTTGGTCAGTTCAGACATACAAGACTGGAATATCACTTTTGCCGATACCGGAGTCATCTCGAACATCGGACAGCGCTTAAAGGCCGTGGAAAAGTATCTGGAGGGCGAGGACATGTTTCTTGCCAACTACAGCGACGGCCTAACGGACTTACCACTCGCATCCTATATTGAGCATTTCCGCGCCCACGACAAGATAGCCAGTTGCATCTGTATCACTCCACCACTCAGCTATCATGTCATCTCGTTGAGGCACGATAATCACGTGGACAAGATTGAGTGCATGAACCGCGGCACAATGAAGGTAAACGGCGGCTACTTCATTTTTAAGAAGGATATCTTCCGCTACATTCAGCCTGGAGAAGAACTCGTCGTTGAGCCATTCCAACGACTCATCAAGGAGAACCAACTGATCGGCTATCGGCACGATGGATATTGGGAGTGTATGGATACGTTCAAGGACAAACAACGCCTGGATGAGATGTATGCGCGTGGAGAAGCGCCCTGGGAACTGTGGAAAAATCCCCAACACCGCTTGCAAGAGCATGAGTTGGAATGTCAGCGTACAACTAGGTGACCAGTGAAATCCCAAGCTAAGTCATCTCTCGGTTTGATCAAGATCCGTCATAAGCAACTGACGGTGCTGTGTCTCGGCGCTCATTCCGACGATATTGAGATTGGCTGTGGAGGCACGTTGCTGAGACTGCTGCAAGATCATCCTGAGAGCACAGTGGTGTGGGTTGTCTTCAGTGCGCGCGGACCCCGAAAGCAGGAAGCACTGAAGAGCGCCCGTGCTCTGCTCCACGATGCAGGCACCATTCGTATTATCACAAAAACATATAAAGAAAGTTTCTTCCCCTATCACGGCGAAACCATCAAGAAATGCTTTGAGGATTTAAAAGCAACCGTTTCTCCAGATCTGATTTTCACACACTATCGTGAGGACTTACATCAAGACCATCGCATTATCAGTGAGCTCACCTGGAACACTTTCCGAAAACACCAGATTCTGGAATATGAAGTTCCCAAGTACGATGGGGATTTGGGTCGGCCAAATTTCTACGTTCCACTGACGACCAACTATGCGCAGGAGAAAGTTGCCGTGCTCATGCGCGTATTCGCCACGCAACAGATTCGGCCTTGGTTTTCTGAGGACACGTTTTTCTCGCTGATGCGCCTACGTGGGGTCGAAGCTAACTCGTCTGAAAAACATGCTGAGGCTTTCTACTCCCGCAAAATGATTTTGGGCGTGTAAAAGCGAATGAGTCGTCCCAATGTCTAGTCACTGGCTCTTCTCGCTTGTGGTCATTCTTGGAACGATGTAGGGCTGTGATAAGGGCATTCTCGTGAATGGCAAAACTGACACGCGTATTAAGGAATGTATCGAAGAGCATCAGGTTGATGCTACACACGCGACGCAGTCGGCCTGGAGCGGCATATACTCGGTTCTTGGACGACTCAGTAATGTGCTTACACAAGTCGGCTCCACCATTATTCTTGCCCGTCTTTTGGAACCTGACGACTTTGGCCTGTTTGCAATGATGGCGGCGGTTGCCTCACTAACTCCGGTGGTGATGGATCTCGGCACTCGAGATGTTGCTGTGCAAAAACCACGACTGACTGCAGGTGAGGTCAGTGCCCTTTTTTGGATTTCTGTATCGATCGGGATTGGGTTTGCGCTCGGAGTTATGATGGCTCGCTCGTTTATCGCTGACTTTTATCATGATACTCGATTGATCGACATTGCAGCGGTTTGGACATTGACGTTCTTATTTTCATCGTTGTCCCTGCAGCACACAGCGTTGCTCAGGCGGGCGATGCGCTTTGAGCGTCTCAATATCATAGAGATAGGCAGCAATTTTGTTGCAGCGGCCGGTGCCATCTTTTTAGCCTGGAGAGGAATTGGCTATTGGGCACTTGTTCTTCGCCCTATTATTGCGAGCGGGTTGTACACCATCGGGGTCTGGGTTAGTTATCCATGGAGGCCAGGCTGGCCCTGCCCATGGGCTGATGTTCGATCAATGCTCACCCTAGGAGGCCAGATCACGGGATTCTCGTTGTTAGATGCACTTGCACGCTCGATGGACCGGATTGTGTTGGGTCGGATCGGAGGGGCTAGCCAAGTTGGTTACTATAACAATGGCTTCAATATCTACGACAATGCGATTGGGATTTTTGGGATCCCCGTTCATACGGTAGCAGTCGCCAGCCTCAGCAAGCTCCGAAACATGCCCGAGGATCTTCGACACATGTGGGAAAGTGGGCTTCAGGCGCTGACATTTTTTGCGATGCCGGTATTTGTGGTTCTCGCCGTAGTTGGGCAAGACATCGCGGTTGTATTGCTGGGAGAACAATGGCGGTTGGCTGGTGAACTCCTCTGGATCATTGCTCTGCGGGGTCCTGCCCATGTTATTGAGCGTAGCCATGGGTGGCTACACGTAGTAGGTGGGCACGGAGATCGTTGGGTGCGCTGGGGAATCATCAGCTGCTTGGTCCAGTTGGCTGCCATTGCTTGTGGTGCTCCATTTGGAGCGACTGGAATTGCTGTTGCTGGCACCATTGCCATCTATCTTCTCTTTGTTCCAGCGATCATGTTTTCAGCCGCCCCCTTTGGACTGGGCGCGAAACATCTAGCCCGGACAGTGGGGCCGCAATTACTTGGCGCACTTGGCACCATTGTGACGATGATAATGGTCCGCGAGATGTACTTTGTCGATGTGACTTCCTATGAACGAATTGCTGTAGTGAGCTTGTTGTCTCTGATCGTGTATCTCGTGGTTACGGTCGGACTATTCAGAGTGACCAAACCGCTTCGTTACGCCTGGTCCCTCGTCCGAGACAAATTCCGCACTGGGGGACCGAGCTCTGGAGACGGTGTGCCATGTACGAATTAGAGTTCACATGGCACAGCCTTCCGCGCGCTTCTTGTGCTCTAATCAGATGGAAAGCTATGTGGTACCTCGTTCTGCGTTGGTGACAAATTCAGGAGAAGCAAGTTGACGCTAATCGATGGAAAGCCAAACACCGAAGACATGGCGGAGCCACGCATGAAACCACGTGTATTGGTACCAACTTGGCGGAGGTTTTCGGCTCCGGCTTTTCGAGGAGGGCTATTTGAAGCACAAGATGTCTTTGCAGAGATTGATGCAGTGGACCTGTTATGCATCGAAGCAGAATCAAACTGGCAGCGACGAGAGAAGTGGCTTCGACGACTTCTATGGAGAGACGTTTCTCGACAGCTGATTCATGTCAATCCTGGACTAAAGCCGGTTGTTCTTCGACAAGATTATGAATTGCTTGTCGTGCTTTGTCAGCAATGGTATGAGCTTCTCTATCTCAATGCCGTGCAGGGGTGGAGGGACCGATGCAAAACCGCGATCTGCTGGCTTGATGAGATTTATGCAGCAGATCTTCCTCGCTATCGATATTGGCTAGAAGCGCTGAATCAATTCGACCATATTCTTGTTCCCTACCGGAGAACGGCTGAAGCGCTACAGCCTCTCTTGGATCGGCCTTGTCATTGCATCCCCCGCGCTGTTGACACGCTCCGATTTAGCCCGTTTCCTGAATTTCCGATGCGGACAATTGATGTACTAAGTCTCGGAAGACGGTTGCCAGATATTCACTCAGCGCTATTGGATCTATCAAAATCTGACAGATTGTTTTATCTGCATGATACAGCTGCCGACGGAGGCAATCTTTTTGTGCAGGATGTTGCACAACATCGTAACATGTTTGCAAACTTAGCCAGGCGGAGTACTTTTTTTATGGTAGCTCCAGGGAAAGTGCTTGATGTACATGAAACGAAAGGGCAGATGGAAGTGGGGATGCGCTATTATGAAGGGGCGGCGGCCGGTGCCGTCTTGTTGGGGCAGGCTCCCGAGGGTGATACCTTTCGTGCCTTGTTTGATTGGCCTCAAGCCGTGGTTTCTGTGAGGGCCGATGGCTTGGACATCACGGAGACTATCCGTGGGCTACAATCGCAACCAAGATTATTGCAAGAGATCAGTGCACGGAACGTCTTCCATACGGTCAGTCGACATGACTGGCTCTATCGGTGGCAGTCGATGCTCGAACTTGCCGGCCTGTCTCAGTCACACCGTCTCAATACCCGTCAGGTTCGGCTCCAATCTGTCATGGATCATTATAAGCGTAAGCAAAGTTCCAATCCTTTTCCCTGCGATATCGGACTTGACTCACGCTCAGAAAGAACTGGTATTTGAGGGATAGCAAATCTCGTGTCAAGAATTCACATTTGAATCGATAGAGGTGCAAGACGACGATGAAATTGAAAGCAGGAGACTGGGTCGAGGTCAAAAGTAAGGAAGAAATCCTGCGGACTCTTGACCAACATGGACAACGAGACCATGTGCCCTTTATGCCACAAATGCTCAAGTATTGTGGTCAACGGTTCAAGGTGTACAAGAGCGCCCATAAAACATGCGACACCGTGAATCCTATCAGAAGCCTTCACGTGACTGACGCCGTTCACCTTGACTTGCGTTGTGATGGGGAAGCATATGGAGGCTGTCAATCTGGCTGTCTGATCTTTTGGAAAACCGCATGGTTGAGCCTCGTAGAAGAGAACGGTCTATTGCCTTCACGAAACCCAGCTATAACCGGACAACCATCTGGTTGCTATGACAATGGATACTGTACTGAGGAGGACGTCTGGAAAGGGACCCAGAAAGATACGATGGATGCAGGTGTCCCAATCAGATATCAGTGCCAGGCCACCCAGGTGCCGTACTATGGCGAAATCTTGCCGTGGTGGGATTTCAGGCAATATATTGAGGACTATCGGTCTGGAAACGCCGGTATCATGAGAATATTGAGGGGGGGGATCTTTGCAACCTATGCGAGTTTTGTGCAAGCAGGTATCGGCCTTGGACCGCCCCTCAGGTGGTTGTATGATCTTGTGCAAGGGGTGTGGGGGGGGATCCCATGGCCTCGGAAATCTGGAAAGATCCCGATTGGTCAGCCAACTCCAACAGAAACTCTGAATTTACAACCAGGTGAGTTAGTGAGGGTGAAACCCTATAAGGACATCTTGGCCACTTTGGACACGGAAGCCAAGAATCGAGGTTTAATGTGGGACAGGGATATGGTTCCTTATTGTGGTGGAGTGTACCGCGTCAAGACCAGAATATCACAATTTGTGGACGAAAAATCAGGCATGTTAATTTCAATGAAAACTCCCGCAGTTATTCTTGAAGGTGTCTGGTGTGGAGCTCGATACAGCGACTGCCGAATGTATTGTCCACGAAGTATCTACTCGTGGTGGAGGGAGATTTGGCTTGAACGGATACCCAGTCATGAAGATACTGTCTAATTGGGTGACGGAGTGCTATGTCATCTGGATCCGATAGCGCTTTACGACAAGGCTTGACAGTTTGCGGAAGAAATGAGGGGTCCCCTCCTCATGATCAACTTATCGCGTGCAAGGCGGCGAAATGCGGCGATTGCTTGAATGTGCGTATACCAATCGCAGAGCAACGTTATTGCAGGGCGGTGGAGCGTAGCCGAAGCATAAAGAGCTCTCTCACCTCGTCGATGACCGTATCCCGCACCCACTTCGTTGGACAACAGCTACATTCCCCGAACCAAGCAGGCGGCACTCGCATGTGATGACCGGTTGACCTATCGTGCGTTCGGTGAGAACGGCTTTCATCACACACTCCCTTCTAGGCCTAACAGCTCAAGCACCACTTGTGATCTCGAAGGGTCCATCTAAACAACCAGGGACTGCACTGTAAGTAGGAAAAAGAAGATGATTCCTCCCGGAAAACGAATTTGGATTGATTTGGATAATTCACCGCATGTTCCTTTTTTTGTGCCTATTATTAAAGAGCTGGAAAGCAACGGGCACTCAGTCCTGGTTACTGTACGGAATACTTTTCAGGTAGTTGGGCTCGCAGAGCACTATAAGCTGACGTATCGAACAGTTGGCCGACATTATGGTGCGAATAAGCTCAGGAAAGTAGCTGGAACGGCTTGGCGCAGCATTCAATTAGCCCCAGAGATATTGCGACATAAGCCAGATCTGTCTATCTCTCACGGATCACGGTCGCTCATTTTGCTATCGTCTTTATTGCGTATCCCAACGATCTTGATGTTTGACTATGAGTTCGCAAAGCTCATTCCATTCATTAAGCCAATCGTTGGTATCGCACCGGAGGTGCTAGCACAATCTGAGCTGGCCAATGGTTTTACACGAGGGATTCGTTACTACTCGGGGCTTAAAGAAGATGTCTATGTGCCAACATTTGAGCCTGATCCGTCCATTTTGTCCCAGCTTGGGATCGCGCATGACGATCTATTGGTAACGATACGACCTCCGGCTAGCGAGGCCCATTATCATAATCCAGAAAGTGACCAGCTATTCCTGACGGTGGTCGAGTTTCTTGGGGGTCATCCGAATGTCCGGATGGTAATTCTTCCGCGGAATGAGGAAGCCCAGAAGAATCTCATTCTGAAAACATGGCCGCAATGGGTGAAAGAGAAGAAAATCGTCATTCCCGAGAATGTCGTCAATGGTCTCAATCTAATTTGGCATTCGGATCTGGTCATCAGCGGTGGAGGGACAATGAACAGAGAAGCTGCCGCACTTAACGTTCCTGTCTATAGTATTTTCAGGGGTTCTATCGGGGCAGTAGATAGATATTTGAACAAAAATGGACGACTTACCCTCATTGAAAGGGAAAGTGACGTGAAAAATAGGATAGCTCTTTCCAAAAGGGCCAAGAGTTATGACGAGGCTATGGGAGATGGACGAGTTCTGAAACAGATCATGAGTGCGGTAGGAGAAATAGTACAGGGTTGATATTCTGGCTCCCGGTGAAGAATTAGAGCAGGGAGCAGTCCATCGACGCTATTACCCTCCGCTCACATAGGTCTTATCACCGTAGTGAGCAGCTAAGCCACATAAGGTCGTTCTCTCTTTGATCAGTTATGAGCTGTCAGCGGTCCTCCGGGTAGGGTGACTTTCATTTGACCTAACGCGGTAGGCGGCACACGGTCTGTACAAGAGAGTATTGTTAGACCTCGGACCATGAGGAATTGATGGCAACGTTCACAGTCTCTAAGTCTCCGACAGGGCAAGAGCGCTCGGCCAACAAGTCCACGAACTTTGTTAAGGCAGACCAATGCGTACTTCGTCTGTTGCAATACTGTGAAGAAAGGAATTGGGGCGGTCACGACCCTTACGATGTGCTAAACAGTCAGTTGCTGGCAACAACTCCGTTTCTGAAAAGCCGCTGGTTTCGGATTGTGGCCACCCAAGCGTTGAAACGACTTCCAATCAATCTTCGGCCGCTGCTAGGAGTCCCCGAATCACAAAATCCCAAGGCCTTGGGGTTGTTTCTTATGGCCTTCCTCAAGCTGTCGAGGCAAGGTCTGCTGAGGCGAGAAGAGCTCATCAATATAATGATTGATCGGTTGATCGCACTCAGGTCGCCGAGTACAAATTCGAGTACAAATTATTGGTGCTGGGGATATAGTTTTCCTTGGCAGACACGCACTGTGATAGTGCCGCGTTGGGCACCCAACATTGTGTGCACATCATTTGTAGCCAATGCGCTACTTGACACCTATGAAGCCTGGGGCAAGCTGGAGCATCTTCGTATGGCAATTAGCGCAGGGGAATACATCGTGTCAACGTTATATTGGACAGACAACGACGGAACGTCCAGTTTCAGTTATCCCCTCCCTGGGCTAAAGAGCCGTGTGCACAATGCCAATTTTCTGGCGGCGGCCATATTGTGTCGACTGCATCGCCATGGCGGCGGCTCGCATTTTCTTGACGCCGCGCTTCGGTCAGCACGGTATTCTGCCCGGCAGCAACGAGAGGATGGGGCCTGGGCGTACGGCGAACAAGGAACGCAGGGATGGGTCGATCATTTTCACACCGGATACAACTTATGCGCGCTACGTCAGATTGGGCTTGCTGCGGAGACGGACGAATTTGAACCCTGGCTTGAGAGAGGATTCCAATTTTATCGTCGACATTTCTTTGGAACCGACGGAGCACCTAAGTACTTCCACAATCGCGTGTATCCTCTCGATGTGCATAGTGCCGCGCAGAGCCTCATTACACTTGTCTCGCTGAGTGATTTGGCGACAGACAACGTCCAACTGGCCGAAAAGGTTTGGGAATGGACCTACTCCAACATCTGGGATCCAGCTGGCTACTTCTATTATGAGGTACATCCCTACTGGATTAATCGCATATCGTATATGCGGTGGTCACAAGCCTGGATGCTCCTTGCACTAGCGACTGTCCTGACATCTCAGGACAAGATGTGTGCAACTAAGTGAGGTGTTCTGTGGTACGTAGGTCAGCTGATTTGCAGGAACCGCATCCAATAAAAGGCTACAAAACACACTTACACTATGTCCTTGTCACGCCAGCTCGTAATGAAGCGGCGTTTATTGAGCAAACTATCAGATCCGTTGTCAGCCAAAAGGCTCGACCTTTGAAGTGGGTCATCGTGAGTGATGGCTCGACTGATGCGACAGATGAGATCGTAACGAAGTACCTTGCCGAACACGATTGGATGCAACTGATCAGCCTTCCTGACAGGTTGGAGCGCCATTTTGCAGGGAAAGTAGGTGCTTTCAATCAAGGTTACGAATGGCTCAAACATGTTCCGTACGATATCATCGGAAATCTAGATGCAGATATTTCCATTGATGATGAAGACTATTTTTCATTTCTCCTAAACCGATTCGCAGAAAATCCACGGTTGGGGGTAGGAGGTACACCCTTTAGAGAAATGGGACAGCAGTATGATTATCGCTTTGTCAGTATTGAGCATGTTTCTGGAGCCTGTCAGCTTTTCAGAAGAGAATGCTTTGAGGCAGTCGGAGGATATAAACCCATTAAGGGTGGTGGTGTAGATTGGGTAGCAGTCACGACGGCTCGTATGCTTGGATGGACAACTAGGACATATCTGGAAAAGGTTTGTTTTCATCACCGAGCTATTGGAACCGGTGGGGGAAAGAAGCTTGATGCGTACTTTCGGTTTGGAAGACAAGACTACTATCTGGGTGGGCACCCGCTTTGGGAAATCTTTCGATCGATCTATCAAATGAAGAACAGGCCGTATGTCTTGGGCGGCATGTCTTTGTTGGCTGGATATTCTTGGGCAGGCCTTACCGGTGTGGAAAAAGTCGTTTCGAAAGATCTGGAAACCTTCAGAAGACAAGAGCAACTGAGTCGGCTGAAGAAACTGACACATCGTGTCCGATCTCTTTTCACATTCTCTCAACCTCCCGCACACAAACACTTCTAGCATTAATATTACACTCTGCTAGACATGCTAGATGTGGCAGCGCATGCAGATTTCTTACGGGGGGCCAGGCTAGAATCTAACGCCAAGCTGGCCGTACTTGTTGGTCATAGAAATCTAGCATTCAATCGTTACTAACCAGGTCAAGCCTAAATTCGCAATACAGGCCCTAACAAGGCCCTATTCATTGGCCTTTCAAAAAATGAAACATGTACTATTTCACGTTCTACTCACTAAGACTGAAGAGAGCACAATTTTAAAGGTATCGAGAGTATGATGCCAGTAATTGTTGATGGGAAAGAACTAGTTATCAGTAGAGGGCTATGCAAAGTTGCTCGACTGCGAGCAGAACACTATGAATGGATTGAAGATCCTAAAAGTTTCCTGGAAAAGATGAGAGCCGAAAGGGTGGATATAGACGTTTTTACCTTTCTTCAGAGGATCACAACCACAGGTGTCCACAGTGGTTTGCAATCTGAAACTGAAAGCATAGCTGTGGTACCAATTTCCACTTATGAAACCTGGTGGAAAAAGCAAATTAACGATAAGACCAGGAACATGGTCCGCAAGGCAGGGAAGGCTGGGCTTTCTATTCGTGTGGTCGAATTCTCAGAGGAGTTGGTGCGTGGCATAAAAACTATTTATGACGAATCCCCCATGCGTCAAGGGAAACCGTTTAAGCACTACGGTAAAGACCTTCCAACTCTGATGAATAGTCATATAAGCTTTGTAGAGCGAAGTTGGTTCATAGCAGCCTATTCCGGGGAGGAGCTCATTGGATTTGCAAAGCTCGTTGAGGATTATGGGGTGGCCCACTTAATGCAAATCATTTCTAAGTTGAGTCACCAGAGCAAAGCACCAACCAATGCTTTGATAGCAAAGGCAATCGAGATCTGTGCTGAGAGAGCAATTCCTTATCTGCACTATGGGCTATGGAGTAAGCGAGGCCTCGGCAATTTCAAGAAACACCACGCATTTGAAAAGCATGATATGCGTCGATATTATGCGCCGTTAACCAGGAAGGGACATATTTATTTAAATATTGGATTACATCGCAATTTCCTGAGTTATTTGCCTAATGACGTCGTAGACGGTCTAGCAAATGTACGCAGTCGTTGGTATGCCTTAAGGTATGGGAAAGCACAACTTCATTAAGACAAACGGGGCTGTAGCTCAATTGGGAGAGCGTCACAGGTTACTGTGAAGATGGAAGTTCGAATCCTCCCAGCTCCACCAATAGTCTAGAAGCTCCCCGAGGCTTAGGGAAGGTCTGATTTATTCTAATCCAGCGGGAGGTCCCCGCCTGTAAAGGCGGGGGAATCTATATTTCGATCACAGGCCAGTCCAATCTCAAGTATTTTGAGAGCTGGTTAGTTAAAAAGCTGAATTAATCAGACCTTCCCTAAGTCTTCCCATCTATTAGTCAAGTTCGTTTCTGTATCTGGGATGAAACCCCACTTATGTTTTTTTAAGCATGTCAGGTTTATGAGTTACTAGCAGTCAAACACCACATGTTCTGCCCCTGTTGGTTGATGAAGGCCACGTATGCCTGGAATTGTTGGAATCATTAGGAAAAGTCTTGAGAATGAGAATGCTGTGATGCTTGATCAAATGGTGCAGTCCATGATGCACGAACCCTTTTACAATTCCAAAACATATAGCAATGACTCTCTTGGGATCCATGTGGGATGGGTTGGCCATACAGGATCCTTCTCTGATCGCATGCCCGTATGGAATAAGACAAGAGACATCTGTTTGATGTTTTCAGGAGAAGATGTTTCTGAGACGCAAGAAGAAGCGTCGCTTAATGGCAAGACAGCTGATGATCACTCTGACGATTCCAGTTATTTAATACATCGATATGAAACCATAGGTCTCGAGTTTATAAAGGGATTAAATGGTTGGTTCTGCGGTATCCTGGCCGATCTTCGGAGCCGAGAGGTTTTTATCTTTAATGATCGCTATGGGCTCGGTCGCATTTATTACCATGAAAGTAAGGACGGCTTCTATTTTGCTTCAGAGGCCAAAGCATTGTTACGGGTTAAACCTTCGCTTCGGCAACTTGACCTCACGAGTCTTGGTGAATATTTCTCGTGCGGGTGTCCTTTACAGAACCGCACGCTATATGAAGGGATTTCACTCCTTCCTGGTGCAGCAGTTTGGTCATTGTCGTCAGTGGGAATAGCCAAGAAAGATAGCTACTTTAGACCGCACCAATGGGAGGACCAATCGGTACTAGGTGAGGCAGAGTACTACGAACGCTTACGTGAGACATTCGGACGAATTCTTCCTAGATATTTTCGAGGTCCGCAGAAAATAGCGCTTTCTTTAACCGGGGGAGTCGACAGCCGCATGGTCATGGCGTGGAATCCGAAAACTCCTGGGATACTGCCTTGCTACACATTCGGAGGGATGTTTCGAGATTGTAATGACGTAAGAATCGCGAGGCAAGTTGCTACGTTCTCTAATCAGCCTCACCAAGTTATTCCCGTCGGAAGAGAATTCCTGGGTCAATTTCATGAATTGGCCAGAGATACTGTCTATCTTACGGATGGAGCAATGGATGTGAGCGGTGCTCCTGACTTGTTTGTAAACCGACTAGCTAGGGAGATTGCGCCTATTAGGATGACAGGAAACTATGGTGGAGAGATTCTTCGTAGTATCGTTGCATTTAAGCCAATGTCTCTATCTCAAGATATCTTCAGCCCCGAGCTTAGGCGTCTAGCTCGAATGGCTTGCCACACATATGCCGACGAGCTTGACAAGCGAGGATTATCATTTGTCGCGTTCAAACAAGTGCCCTGGCATCACTATTCAAGGCTGTCACTTGAACTTTCTCAAGTGACGGTCCGTTCGCCATACTTGGACAATGATCTAGTTGAGCTTGCGTTTCGAGTTCCTCCTCACTTAGCAACAAGCAATGACCTGTCTCTTCGCCTGATTTCTGATGGCAATTCAACATTGAGCCAAATCGGCACAGATCGCAATGTTCTATTTCATGCGCCTGGGATTGGAGAACAAGCCAAACATTGGCTTGAAGAATTCACCTTCAAGGCGGAGTACGCATTTGATTATGGCATGCCCCATTGGCTTGCAAAGATTGACCGAACGTTTAGCTCGCTCCATTTAGAGCGTCTGTTCTTGGGGCGACATAAATTCTATCATTTTCGGTACTGGTATCGCCACGAACTTGGAAACTATCTCAAAGAGATCCTGCTTGACCCTTCAGTTCAGAGTCGGGCGTACTTTGATGGGAGGAAATTAGAGAAGATGGTTCACGCCCATACGGGCGGGGAACAAAACTTCACACTAGAAATTCATAGGGCGCTCTCGATTGAGCTGATTCACAAATACTTACTTGCAGCCCAGCAGTAATATAATTGAGACACCCCCATTATTGCTCCCCTGGCTCATTGACACACTCCATATGATTTGCTTGGTTGCGTGATGTGGAACAACATTCCTCATATTTCAGTTTGCATATGCACATTCAAACGGCCCGCACTTCTTGCTAAGGCCTTACTTAAATTAGACAAACAAGAGACTGATGGCCGCTTTACCTATTCAATTGTCGTTGTAGACAATGACAGGCTGCAATCGGCCAAGGCGACCGTAGAGGCATACTTACAGCACGTCTCAATTCCAGTTAAGTATTGTTGCGAACCTCAGAAGAACATTGCCCTTGCACGCAATCACGCGATAATAAATGCCAACGGAGAGTTCCTGGCATTTATAGATGATGATGAATATCCGGCTCCACAATGGCTGGGCACGCTGTTGTCAACCTGCATAAAAACAGAAGCAGATGGAGTACTCGGTCCGGTAGTGCCATATTTTGAGGCGCCGCCACCACAGTGGGTCGTGAAGGGTAGATTCTTTGACCGACCAACGCATGCAACCGGTGATATCATTACATTGTCGCAAGCAAGAACAGGGAATGTATTATTCCGAAAGAATATGTTTGTGGAAGTGAGGGAGGTGTTCCGAAAGGAATTTGGAACTGGCGGGGAGGATGTTGACTTTTTCAGAAGGATGATGAATCACGGGTATCGCTTTATATGGTGCAATGAGGCAGTCGTACATGAGTTGGTACCCGCCACACGGTGCCGGCGCAGGTACCTCTTAAAGAGGGCCTTGCTTCGTGGAAGTAATCTTTCTGGGCAACCAAAAGATCAACTTATTAATGTTGCAAAATCACTCATTGCTGTTCCTATCTATGCAATGGTGCTTCCATTCCTCATCCTATTCGGCCATCAGTACTTCTTTAGATTTCTAATTAAATTGTGTGATCACGGCGGAAGAATCCTGGCTTTGGTAAAGCTAAACCCCATAAAAGATAGAGAAGTTTTAGAATCCCCAAAGTAAATGCAACACCACTGATGACGACAGCTCAAATTTAGAAGTTACTCTAGGAATATAATGCCCCGTGAACTCGCACTCTTAATCTGCGTCAGCGTAATCATTTGGCTCTTCATTCAAGATCGCAAGTTAAGACCCATGACCTCATCTGCGTTATGGATCCCATTGCTGTGGGTATTCATGCTGGGCTCTCGACCGATTACCATGTGGAACGTTGGTAATTATTCCACGATTCCTGACAACCTTAACGCTTATGAGGAAGGGAGTATTATTGATCGGAATATATACAGCTGCCTGATCATAGTGGCACTTATTGTCCTATCGCATCGCAAGTTACAATGGGGGGAAGTATTCACGTCTAATCGATGGGTGTGGGCCTTCTTTGGATATTGTGCAATTAGTATTCTTTGGTCTGATTATCCATTTGTAGGGATCAAACGCTGGATAAAAGATTTTGGGAACGTAGTAATGGTTCTTATCGTGCTCACAGAAACAGATCCTATTCGGGCGGTAAAGGCTTTGTTTGCTCGCTACTCTTATTTAGTTATTATGCTCTCAGTATTATTTATCAAATACTTTCCTGAGCTAGGGAGGTACTACTCCCGTTGGACATACATGCCAGTCTACAGCGGGGTTGCAACTGAGAAAAATGCCCTTGGGGCAGCCGTGCTAGTCGCCATCCTTCTCCTCTTATGGGATCTCACCGAAACTTTAGACACTAGAAAAGAGAAGAGTAATAGACTGGACCTTGCTGCCAGACTCATTCTTTTGGGAATGGCACTTTGGCTAGAGAAAATGGCTGATAGTTCCGCGGCTATTGTTGCTTCATTTCTTGGAGGGTTCATTATTCTCTTTATGCGATATCCTGTATTTGCCAGGCGTATAAAATACATAGGTTCATACGTTCTTGTAGTGTTGACGGTTGCACTCATGCTGTATAGCTCACCTGATGTTTCACAACTGCTGCTTGGATCAATCGGCGAGGATATTACATTGACCGGTCGAACAGACCTTTGGGCAGACTTGTTTCTCGTGCCAATTAATCCTGCGATAGGAGCGGGGTACCAGAGTTTCTGGTTGGGAGAACATGTGGGACCGATATGGGAAAAGTATTACTTTCACCCGAACCAGGCACATAACGGATATATAGAGACTTACTTAAATGGTGGAGTAGTAGGGCTGTTTGTGTTACTGACCGCAATCATTGCCATTATTGCAAACCTGAAGCCTCAACTGATTGCACGGGACAAGTACGCCACGCTCCGTTTTTCATTTCTTATTGTAACGATCTTATACAACATGACAGAAGCAATGTTTAATAGGCTTAGCCCAGTGTGGTTTATTTTCCTGATTGGGGTGATCTGTCCTCTCCGCCGATCAAGACCTGTTAGCAAATTAGGTCGACAGTACCTGTGCAGTTAGGACGTCAGCTTGCACAGTTGCGCCTCCAAGAGAAATGAATATGAATCTTTCGAGTCTCTGGCTGCGTGCACAAGGCCAATATCAACGAAGCATTAGTAAGTGGTCCTACCGCCGAACAGTTCGGATATTACCTTCGATGCCTCACATTTCTTTTAGTTTTGATGATTTCCCCGCATCAGCGTATCACGCTGGTGGAGCCATCCTATCGCGATACGGTTTCCGTGGGACCTATTATGTATCCTTTGGATTATTAGGGGCAGACACTCCTAGTGGAAGAATTTGTGTGCTTGAAGATGTCGAAAACCTGTTAGCTGATGGGCATGAATTGGGTTGTCACACATATGCTCATTGCCACTCCTGGAATACCATTCCAGATATGTTTGAGCAATCCCTTCTTGAAAACAAGCAAGCCCTCACTCGGCATATGCCAGCAATGTCATTTGAGTCTCTTGCGTATCCCATCGTGGGACCTCGGCCAGAGACCAAACGGAGAGCTGGAGGGCACTTTCGTTCTTGCCGCGGCGGCGGTCAAATATACAACTCGGGGGTGGTTGATCTGAATCTGCTAAAGGCATATTTTTTGGAAAAAAGCAGGGACAATCTAGACGCCGTTAAACGAATGGTAGATCAGTGCATTGAGAGGAGAGGCTGGCTCATTTTTGCAACCCATGACATTAGTGACACTCCGACGCCTTACGGATGCAGTCCTGCATTCTTTGAAGAGATTGTTAGATATTCCGTTGAGTCAGGTGCGGCGGTATTGCCTGTTACACGAGCGCTCAACGCGATTGTATGCGATGATACAGAAACAAAGTTGGATTGATAGGCACCCATCAAGAGGTTCTCAAATGAGCGTCAGGAAGCTATCGTACGATGCGTAGAGTCCTTTCGGCTTGAGAAACCACGGTTTGGCACACCGTGGTTTCTCTTGTAGCTACCCTCTGCATCTTACCCAGCTCGAAATTTATGAGACTAGAAGATTTGTGGGAGCTGGAGGGGGAGTGACGCCGCCTCCCGAGGAAATGCCGTTCTGTAATGGATGTGGGTACGTATATGGCTTATAGGCTGTCGATACGCCATTACAGCTTGCCGGCATTGTCGTTCCGGTACAGTAGTCTCTATTGTTGACTATATAGGTAGATGGCGAGCCTGGACCATTGAAGGTAAATGTATTATGAGCAGATCCATTTAGTGTGTTCCCATAAATAAGGACTGGCCGACTGACTTGTGGATTGTTAGCATCGAAGCCGAACTGATCTCGACAAGGGTATCCGCTAGGTGAAGTCGATGGGCCATCAAGTCGAATACAGCTACCTCCACTACTAGTGCAAGAAGTTGGAATCGAGGTTGATGCGCCCAGAAAGTTTCCGCTGCTGCTACTGCACTGGACATCCCACGGATCGCCACCCAATTGTGCTATGCGGTAGAGCCCAACCACAATGGGCGATGTAATATAGTATCCTCCGGACTGAAAGGTATTGTTGGCAATTACTCCAGTACCTCCACGGATCCCAATGAATGTAAATTGTCCACTCTCATATGTCATCTTAAACGTGTTATTGTATACTTCCCACTTTCTACAGGAGCGTAGACCTCCAACTATAGCATCGTGCATTTCAAAATATGAATTCTGTACAGTATTATACCGAAAGACGAGACGACCACCTCCATCACAGTCTGTCGTAGGATTGCTAATTTGCAGGGTGCTGTGAATGAAAGCATTGTCTTCAATGTAAACCGCATCATCAGTTCCAAGCCCGAGGGAACGAATATATTCACCATTTCCGCCGTCGCCCGCAGCTCGCATGTGAACCTGGATGGCGCCTGGACTCTGGAACGTATTGTGATCAATTAAGCCTTTCGTATAGTCCGGACCCGTTGGCTCTATCCAAATGATACGATTTTGGCACCGTGATCCAGGTGAGACGGCGTCAAACATGATGTGATCAACTCGCCACGACTTAGAGTTCGTGTATGCCCCGATACACGCCGATCCTCTCAAGGTCATGCCTGTAACACGCCAGGATTTTCCGTTCGGTACAGTCAGGTCAAAGCCGTATCCGTTGATAATCGTTACGTTTATTCCTGCACCTTGGATCGTGATGCCTTTTGACGTCGTGATTGCGCCGGACCACGTACAGTTCCCAGCTGGGATTGTGATCGTGTCACCATCAATAGCCGAGGCCATTGCGGTAGTGACAGCTGTATTTGAACATGAGGACGCTGCAATGGTGGCAGCTCCTGCGTGTGGTGCTGTGGATAGCAGTAAAAGAAAGCCGGCAATAGAGACATACATGTTGGGGCTCATAGCGTTTCCTCCAATTCAATACCTACAACTGACGCAACTTCTGCACGAAGATTCTAGTCGGACAATCCGATCTTCGCCAAGGTTTCACAGTCATGATAAATATCCTTATTATATCTCGACGTTTTGAGCTGTCTTTGATGCCATGCACTAGGGTATACGTACTCCCTTTTAAGCTATATGGCACAAGCCTTAGATCCTCCTGGGCTTACCGAAAAGCCTCAACTCAATTGTTATACGCAACCTGTTCATATTAATTTGCCAAATAGATTAGTCATGTGAAAAGTAAAATGGAGCACGAAGGACATATTAAGCATAGCAAGATAAGTGCTAGCTCATGAAATGAGAAGGTTGAACATATTCTTTGACTGTTAACCTATTGATAAATAATGATTATAGTCATGTTTTGAACCGTTCTATCTTTTCATGGTAACAGGTTGACCAGCTGAACCCGCACTTAGGACTGCTCAAGAATGTAGGTAGAAGTGTACATGAGAACAACGGAAGCGATCGGTTTCTGCAGGACAACTCCGAAGATTCATTTGTATCGTAGATTCTACAACACAACAAGTCAGGATGGGCTCGGTGATGCTATGCGTAGGGGATCGTACCAGTATCTGACTGCCTAAGGACGTAAGCCCATAAGCCTCGGTGTGGCCGGGAGAACCTTCACCTGGCAGACAGAACTATTCAAACAAGACGCTATTGGAGAAGTGTTATGACTTCAAAGTACGCGCATGACTAGGCTGTACTATTGGCTGAAGCCGTATATTCCTTGGTGGCTCAGAATCCAAACTCGGCGATTCATCGCAAATCGTCGACGAAGACAGTTCAGTGACTCCTGGCCTATATTAACACCTGCAGCCCGACCACCGGATGGCTGGCCGGGGTGGCCAAAGGGAAAGCAGTTTGCTTTTGTCGTAACGCACGATGTCGAGGGCAGGCGAGGATTGGCTCGATGCAAACAGTTGGCGGAATTGGACAAGGCCTGTGGCATCCGCTCATCGTTCCATTTTGTTCCGGAAGGTGAATATTGCCTCCCAGACTGGCTCCGTGCGGACCTAGAGCAAGAGGGGTTTGAAGTCGCGGTTCATGACCTGCATCACGACGGAACGCTCTATCGTTCGGCTCGAGATTTCCGAGAGCAGGCTCACAAGATCAATCAGTATCTTGTAAAGTGGGAGGCCTCGGGATTTAGGGCAGGGTTCATGTTTCATAACTTGGAATGGCTTCACAACCTCAATGTTGCCTACGATGCGTCCACCTTCGACATTGATCCGTTCGAACCGCAACCAGATGGAGTCGGGACAATCTTCCCGTTCTGGGTTCAGCGTCATGACTCGAATGGTTATGTGGAGCTTCCCTATACGCTCCCGCAGGACTCGACATTATGCGTAATTTTGAGGGAAACAACGATTGATCTGTGGAAGAAGAAGCTTGATTGGGTGGCATCGCACGGAGGTATGGCCTTGGTCAACGTCCATCCAGACTACATGTCTTTTGACGGGAAACCGCATTTTTCAGAATATCCAGTCGAGCTGTATGAGCAACTTCTCAGATACGTCACCTCCAGCTATGGGAATCGCTGTTGGTATGCCCTTCCGCGTGAGGTTGCAGCCTATGCTGCGGAGATCAAACCTCGCTTATCTAGGAACCCAATCCATTTGACTCAGTCGAGTAGCAATGGTGGAGAGGCATAAGCATCAGGCAGAACTGCGTTAGCAACTTCCCTATACAAACGATCCGTGGCCCTGCAGCCAGTCGGCTGCCACTTTCTGCTGCTGAGTAATTCGCAAGCAGGCCGTCTCCCAGATCAGTCTCAATTCTCACGACTCCCATGACCACAGACTGCTTAGACTGAGAGCAGGGCTTTGATTCCGTTCTATTGGATATATGCAAGGGTTCATCTCCTCGATAGCAAGGTAGGTGGCTGTTGTTGTACAAATGGATAAGGGGCACGAAATCTTCCATTCACAATAGTGTGTGTTCGGAGAGATCCTTCCTTAGCCTCGTTCACAGCGAGTCCAAGCGTGCCAAACGATCGGGTCATCTCTGTCGGATCCTGCTCGTCTATCGCGCAAACCCGCAAGGACTCTTCATGCCATTGGGAGCTGAGCTTGGTGACAAGACCATCTCCTTGTTGTCTCACAGTTGCCGTGACACTGATTCTGTCGGCTGGTATCGGCAAGGCCACATCGTTGGTGTTCTACTGACGACACTGCAACCATACTCCGTCGTCGATGGGTGTAAAACACTACAAGCTCGTTTGACGGATCGTTTGTGTGCTGGGCTCGCACTCAGGGAGGCTCACTCCCTTCAGATGTATGTACTGGAGCCCGATAAGATGACGACATTCAATGCATCGAACCATTCTCTCGCACCTCCTGCCTAAACAAGCAGATCCTACTAATCTCATCTAACCTCTTTCAAGGAGTGTTGCTATGTTACGTCTCGGTGTAATTGGATATGGGTATTGGGGACCGAACGTGGTGCGAAACTTCCTAGGGCATCACGACTGTAAGATCGTCACAGTCTGTGACACGTCACCCGCAGCATTGACCCGTGTGATGGCGGCACATCCCGGCATTGGTGTGACGACAAACCCAGATGCCGTGCTTCTCGCCACGGACATCGATGCGGTGGCCATCGTGACGCCTGTGTCGTACCACTACGAATTGGCCAAAAAAGCGCTTGAGAACGGGAAACATGTGTTCGTGGAGAAGCCATTTACAGCAACGTCCAGCGAAGCTGAGAAACTGATTGGACTGGCAGATCGTCATGGGCTCCAGATTATGGTTGACCATACCTTTCTCTTTACTGGGGTTGTTCGCAAGATCAAGCAACTCATTGATGAAGGCACATTGGGCCGCCTCTATTACTATGATTCGACGCGTGTGAATTTAGGCTTATTTCAGCACGACGTCAACGTACTCTGGGATCTTGCGCCGCATGACTTGTCGATTATGGATTACCTCATCGGTGTCGAGCCTGAGCTGGTTGTGGCGACTGGCGGAGCACACGTGAACAATCTCGAGAACATCGCCTACCTGACCGTGTATTTCCCTGACAATGTGCTGGCACACATCAACGTGAATTGGCTCTCACCTGTAAAAATGCGCACGACGCTGGTCGGCGGTCAAAAACGCATGCTCGTCTGGAATGACCTTGACCTGGCAGAAAAACTCCGCGTTTATGACAAGGGCGCCGACGTCAAGAACGAAGCCGGAATGCATGCAGCCTTGGTAAGCTACAGGACTGGCGATATGCATGCACCAAAAATAGAAGAAGCTGAAGCACTGACGGTAGAAACACGCTATTTCTTGGACTGCATCATGAATAAGACAAGACCAATCAACGATGGGGTGGCGGGGCTGCGAGTCGTACGTATTCTCGAGGCAGCTGAACAGTCTCTGAATCAGCATAAGGAAATCGTGCTGGCATGAAACCACGTACGGCGGAGATAGAGCCGATGAAAGACGATGGGATAATTATGGGTGATGACAGCGATGTGTCGGGACCGTGTCTCATGCTGTTAGAGGAACAATTCTTCAAGCAGGCGATCATGCGGGAACGAAAACGTGCCGATCGTTCTGGGCTTTCCATGGTAATGGTGCTGGCCGAACTACCACAATGTTCGATAGAGCGGAAAGCAAGCGGCGACGCTGCTGTGATGAATGCGTTGTCGGTTCTCGCATCGGATGCGGGTATTCTGGGTTGGTTCAGAGCGCCGTACGTCATCGGTCTGATCATACCGGAGATTAATCCTGCCGACGTGGGAGGTGCTTGTGATCGGATCAAACGCACAGTCAAGAGCGCAGTCACACCTCAGAGTTATGATGGGCTCGCACGACGGATCTCGATCAAGTTGCTGGTGTATCCGGAGGCAACGGTCTCAAGTAGTGAACAGGTGCCTTCTTTGGATCTGGCGCTGTATCCGGACTTATCGGCAGATCACCTAGGCACCTCACAAGCCCAACTATTCAAACGGGGCATGGACATTCTGTTTAGTTCCATGATGTTACTTCTTCTCTTGCCGGTATTTACTTTCATCGCCGTGCTTGTAAAGTTGTCGTCGCCAGGACCCGTCTTTTTCAAACAAGTGCGGGTAGGGCATCTGATGAAGCCCTTCACGATGTACAAGTTTCGCTCAATGCATGCCACGGCAGATCATCGGGTTCATCATGACTATGTGAGCTGGTTCATCACCACAAGCAACCAAGCTCAGTCGGAACAGAACCTGGATATCTTCAAGCTCACGAATGATACCAGGATCACAGCCATCGGTCGGTTGCTTCGGAGAACCAGTCTGGATGAGCTGCCTCAAATCTGGAATGTTCTGATAGGTGACATGTCCTTAGTAGGGCCACGGCCACCTCTCCTGTATGAGCTACAGCAATACAAGCCTTGGCACCGAGGCCGTGTGTTAGAGGCCAAGCCGGGCATGACCGGTCTCTGGCAGGTAGTTGGTCGGAGCCGGACAACTTTTGACGAAATGGTACGGTTGGATCTGCGTTACGCGAGAACACAATCGTTGTGGATTGATATCAAGATCTTGCTCGCCACTCCCAAGGCGGTTATTTCCGGCAAAGGAGCGTGCTAGTGATTTTGACGTCGTCTATCCTTGGTGAACTCTTCATGTCTTACAGGCAGCCCACCTGATAATTGTGAGATATCGTTGTAATCTCGTTCAGAGGTACGACAAGGAGAAATCACATCAACGCAATGTCATCCATGAGGTTGAGGAGATAGGCCCTGTCGGTCTCCTTACTGAATTCGAGCACTTACTTCATTGGAAGCGCAACTCTCACCAACCGAATTGTACGCAGTCACGACAAAATAGTATGTCCTGTCACCGCTTAGATTGCTTACCATGGCTGTTGTCAACAACCCAACGTCAGCGACTTGTTGGTAGCTCTTGGAGCTAGATCCGATATACAAACGATACCCAAGAGTGTCGCTGCTGGCATTCCACTTCAGCGTAACCAACGAATCGCTCCTGTCCTCGCTGTCTATGGGGGGACTTACGAGAACACGTATAGAATTGGAAGGCTCGACCAAGGGAGCGGTACAAGGAGCAGCGGGTGTTACAGTAGAACCGTCTTGCGAAGAACATGACAATGTCGCCAACAGAGTCATGAGTCTCGTTAGGGATTGAGCATGATTGGAAAGTCTTCGACGTGTTTGATTCATTGGGCGGCCAGACGAGCTAGATATTTCCATGCCTGTCCTCTCTAATCCGCCTGGTTCTTATCTCATTAAATACTAAGATGACAACAACCCTCCAAAAGAGGGGGGATGCTCAGGGGGTACTGGCTTGGAGAATCATAGGCCATACCATCAAACACAAGTACAATGCACTGCCTCCGCCACCACTTCCGGCCTCATATCTGACTTCACTGCTCTTTCTTGTGCGTGAGTATGAATGGTTTAGCCTGATGCCCTATTGGTAGCGTCATCAGCAGGTGGTAGCTTTCATTACCCGGTTGATGAAGCAGGAAGGTTGCCTCTCCGGACGAAGAGAGAGCGGTGGTTACCTATGTCAGTTAAGAATATCTGGAGCTTCAATTCACTCCCAAAGGATGTATCTAAGTCGGCGAGAGATGGTGTATAGAACATATATAGCATGGATCGCTGCGGCTCTCGCGCTTGTGGTTTGGTTCGGCGCGAACATTCACGATTTCCTTACAATCACTGCTCCTGTTGACGCCAATGTACTGGTAGTCGAAGGTTGGGTCTGGGATTCGGCAGCAATGCGTGAGGCCGCTCAAGAATTCAACCGTGGAGGATATGACACCGTGGTTTCGGTTGGGATTCTTTCCTCTGCTCGGGAGAGTGGACTGATGCAGGGAAACTCTGCAGAGTTGGCTGCCAACCGATTGAAGGAGTTCGGTCTGGATGACCGTGTCATCAAGGTGCTTGCGGTTTCGAATGTTAACCGACATCGCACCTATGCATCTGCTCTGGCCGTCAAGCACTGGCTGGCAGACGAGAAAACCCAGGTCGTCGGGATCAATGTGTTTACCCTTGGGGCACATGCCAGGAAGAGTCTGGTGTTGTTCAAACGGGCCTTTGGTCAGAGTGTTTCTGTCGGCGTGATTGCTGGTACTGAAGATAGCTATGCGCCAGATCGCTGGTGGCTCTCGGTAAGGGGAATTTACACGGTACTTCGAAAAACGATTGGGTATCTCTATGCTGAATGGTGGCCACTGCCGGATGATCTCCTTGCATCAACTGATCAAGTAGCTTGGCTTGGAAGGAACTCATATGGCAGTTGTTAAGACAACCGGGGCTAGAATTGCAGGGATCTGTACCTGCGTACCAAGCAGGCGGTTTGACAATGTGAGGGACTCTTCTGCCTTTACGGAAGAGGAAGTTCGAAAAGTGACCGGGATGGCCGGTGTATCAAGCCGCCATGTCGCAGGGGACACCCTCTGCAGCAGCGATCTCTGTGTCGCTGCGGCTCAGCGGCTGATAGAACGACTCGACTGGACGGCCGCTTCAATAGATGCCGTCATCATGGTGACACAAACTCCTGATTACTTCCTGCCTTCCACGGCTTGTGTGGTTCATCATCGTCTGAATCTGACCGATCATTGTGCCGCATTTGATGTGGGTCTTGGTTGTTCCGGCTATCCCTATGGCATGTGGTTGGCCGCGATGATGCTTCAGGGTGGGGGAATGCGCCGGGTATTGGTGCTGCACGGAGAGACACCGACCCGGTTTTCTGATCAATCTGACCGTTCTGTGTCCCTGTTGTTCGGAGATGCCGGGTCGGCCACTGCGTTGGAATCAACAGGTCTGAGGGAACCGATCTGGCACTATGCCTTACACTCGGACGGCGGCGGATTCAATTCGATGATCGTTGAGTCCGGGGGATTCCGGGACAGATTTGGAACGGACGGGCGCAAACATTGCGTTTCCATGAATGGAGCCCTCATCTTCAACTTTACGATCAAGCGGGTTCCCGCCTTGATCGATGAGACCTTGCAGGCTGCGATGATGGGCAACGATGACGTCGACTACTTCATTTTTCATCAATCCAATCAATTCATCATGAAACACCTGTGCGTGAAGCAGTCGCTTCCTTCCGAGAAAGTTCCCATCATTCTTCGAGACTTCGGAAACACCGGAGGCGCGTCGATCCCCTTGACCATAACGAAGGGAAATCTCACGAGGCCGAAGGATCGTCCGCTCCGGCTGATGTTGTTGGGCTACGGTGTGGGCCTATCCTGGGGATCAGCTCTGATCGACCTGGACGCGAGCGCCACCTTGGATTCGGTGGAGTTGGATAATACGATACAGGTGTCGACATGACTGGTAATTCAAATAAGACTTTTGAGGGGAAAACCATCGTCGTTTCTGGTGCTTCATCTGGTATTGGAAGGGCTATTGCCATCCACTTGGCTGGACGAGGGGCGGGATTAGTCTTGATCGGACGGGATCGAGCTCGGCTTGAGAATACTGCGCAACAGGCGGGTGCGCACACGTTCCGGATCGTGCAGTTGGATTTGACCGACGTGACGGCTATCATGCCGGCGGTCAAAGAAACCGTCGCCGCCATGGGGCGACTATACGGGCTCTGCCACGCGGCAGGCACGGTCGATACTCTTCCTTTGAGCGCCACGAGTCCCGAGAAGCTTCACGCCATGATGCAGGTGAATTTTGTGGCTGGGATGGAGTTGGCTCGATCAGTCACTCGACGAGATCTTCTCACGGAGGAGGGGGGCTCGGTTCTGTTTATTGCTTCCATCTATGGGCTCGTCGGCAAACCGGGTCAAATTGCCTATAGCGGAAGCAAAGGCGCCGTGACGGCTGGAGCCCGAGCGATGGCAACTGAGTTGGCGAGGAGAAATGTCCGCGTCAATGTGCTCTCGCCCGGTATGGTTCGAACGGAAATGACTGAGCGAGCCCTGGCCGGGCTTTCTGGCCACCAGGTACAAGCGCTCAAAGACATGCACCCTCTGGGAATTGGGAGCCCTGATGATGTCGCGCATGCGGCCGCGTTCCTGCTCTCTCCTCAGAGCAAGTGGATTACTGGGGCCAACCTCGTCGTGGACGGAGGTTGTTCTGCGCAGTAACACAACGGACGAAAGGAAGGGAGCAACAATGACACAGACTGAGGCCGTCACTTGGATTGCACAGGTGTTCGAGATGGCTCCTGACCAATTGACTCCGGATACCCATCGGGACAACGTGCCGGCATGGGATTCGCTCGGCATATTGACGTTGATGGCCAGCCTGGATAGTGACTTCGGTATCGTCCTGACGGACGAGGATATCCAGACAGTCAAAACGGTCGGCGATATCTTGGATGTCATGCGCCGACACGGTACGCTCACCTCGACTCCTTCCTAATGCAAGTGGGCTGATGCATCATCAGTTGGTCTGCCATGCGATTCATCCTTGTCGATACAATTCTTGAATTAGAGCCCGGTAAGCGGATCACTGCATCTAAGGTGCTCCCGGCATCCGAAGAGCTGTTTCGAGACCATTTCCCGGGTTTCCCAATCGTTCCTGGCGTCATCCTGACCGAAATGATGGCCCAGGCAGCCGGACGGTGTCTCGATGCAGAGGAGGCTCATCCTGGTCGGGCCATGCTGGGAAAGATCAATAGCGCAACCTTTCGCGAATGGGTGAAGCCGGATCAGGAAATACGTCTGCATGCCACAATCACGCAGAATCGCCAGAGTTTTGCGACTGCCGAGTGTTTTGCGGAGGTTGAAGGCAAGCAGGTCTGTTCCGCTGGGCTATTTTTTGTATTCGTCCCTCATGAGCGGTTTGCCGTGGGACACCAAGATGAGATCCTGTTGGCCTATTGGAGGACTCATCCGGAGAGGCGGCCGAAGGCAAGATGACAAACTCACTATATTCCCTGCAAGGCAAAAACTTTCTTGTCACAGGAGGCACCAGAGGAATTGGTCGGGCTATCTCGCTCCACTTCGCTCGAGCCGGCGCCATGGTCGTCTCCAACTATGTCCGCGGTCAAAAGGCTGCCGACTCGCTGCTTGCTTTAGCACAACAGGAACGGCTTCAGCTCATACTCTGCCGAGGAGATCTGACCATTGAGAACGGTCTACACAACCTCGAACAATGCGTAACGGGATTGGGAGGTGGGCTCCACGGTCTTGTGCATTGTGCCGCGACCGGCGTCCACAAACCGTTTGATGAATTGACCCTCCGGCATTACGATTGGACGTTTTCGCTCAATGTTCGCTCGTTCTTTGATCTGATCAAACGGCTGCGTGCTCGGTTCTCATCGGAGGCGAGCATAGTGGCGGTGAGTTCGCATGGTGCGTCACGTGTCGTTCCCGCTTACTCGATCGTGGGCGCTTCGAAAGGTGCGCTTGAGGCTCTCTCCAGACACCTTGCGGTTGAGTTGGCCCCCCGAGGGATTCGAGTCAATGTCATTGTACCCGGGGCTGTCGCAACGGAAGCATGGGCTTCCATGCCCGATTCCCAGGCCCGATTAGCGGAGTTGGCCAACCGATCACCCCTGGGGCGGCTGGTCACGGCGGAAGAAGTGGCACAAGCCGCCCATTTTCTTTGCTCCGATGCGGCCCGATCCATTATCGGCCAGACATTGATCGTGGACGGGGGCGCTTCCTTGCCGGTTTAGAGACAATGCCCCATCCGTTCAGTTGAGTACGACGTGTTGACTGAGAAACCGCGCATCCCAGTTCGGGACGTTCTTCTATTCGGCCTTTGGCCGAGCTTCATCAAAAAGTGGCTCTATCGTCTTCGCGGATATCGCATCGGGAAGCATGTTTCAATCGGATGGGGTTCGGTCATCTGTGGAGATCGGGTCAGTATTGGAGAACACACATCAATCGGTTTTCTGACCGTCATACGCGGCAAAGACATCGCAATCGGTGCTCATGTCCAAATCGGTTCTACGACCTTCTTGGACACTCCGTATCTACAGATTGGGGAAGGCAGCAAGATCAACGAACAGGTGTTCGTCGGCGGCTTGCAGTTTCCAAACTCCCGCTTCGTGCTTGGGCGCAATTGCCAGATCATGCAGATGTCCTTTATCAATCCTGCTCGGTCCATCGTCGTGGGAGATGATTCGGGGATCGGGGGACACTGTTTAATCTTTGGCCACAATTCATTCCTAAGCGCATTCGAGGGCTATGGCGTTGACTTTGAGCCGATCGAGATCGGCCACAGCGTCTCCCTGGCATGGGGCGTCTTTGTTCTTCCAAAAACTAAAATCGGCGACGGCGCAGTGGTAGGAGCCAGGTCCGTCGTCCAAGGCACAATCCCACCCCGGTCGTTAGCCGTAGGCTTTCCGGCTCGGATCATCAGCAAAGCGCCTGACTTTCCGAAACACCTATCCGATACGGAGAAGCTTGAGCTGTTCCGAAAGATCGTGAGGGAAATGATTCACTTCTTCATGGACTCCGGCCTCTGTTGCAAACAAGAGGGAACTCGGTACCGTGTATCTAAACCATCGCCCAAGTGGTGGTGCAAGACCGACGATTCCTGGAGCTTGGAAGTCGTCGAGAGCGATATGCGGACGGAGACTCATCAACCTACATTCGATTCAGTCGATGTGGTACTGAGTCTTTGGGACATTCCCGACGAGACGCGACATCACTTGCATGCCCAAGGTACAACCTGGATCGAGATCGCCAAGAAAGAGCAATCTCGTCGGTCGAACGCGTTGGGTGATGAAGTCGCGCATTTCTTGAAACGTTATGGCGTGCGGACATTTCGAATCGCTCCGCTTTCCCTACCTCCTGTGTCGAGCTGACGGCCGCGGTGATACTGACAGAACTCTCAAAAACCGGGGTCACTATCCCAGAAATTGGCATCGGCACCTGGGAATACCATGCGGGGCCGCTACCGCTACGAAGGGGATTGGACTCCGGAGCCCTGTTCATCGACACGGCTGAGTCCTATGGGTCCGAGTCGGTGGTCGGTGAAGCCGTTCGAGGCTTGCGTGATCGAGTGTTTCTCGCTACGAAAGTCTCGCCCCAGAACTTTCGCCCCTCCGATCTGCGCCGGTCGGTCGATGCGAGTTTACAACGGCTCGGCACGGATTATATGGACTTGCTCCAGTTGCATGATCCCAATCCTACGATCCCAATTGCTGACACCATGGGAGCCGTTGCAGGCTTAATCACGGCAGGTAAGGTGCGATTCGCTGGGGTCAGTAACTTCTCAGTACGGCAACTTCACGCGGCGCAAAACGCTTTGGGACGGTTCCCAATCGTATCCAATCAGGTACGCTACAACCTGATCGATCGCACGATCGAGACGGAGTTGCTGCCGTACTGTCGAGCCAACCATGTGACGGTTATCGCCTATTGTCCGCTGGCCCGAGGTCTGTCGCGCATACATGATTGCGATCCTACGGGCGTGATTGCCGAGCTGGCTCGAGAAACAGGCAAATCTCCGGCCCAGATCGTCCTGAACTGGTGTGTCTGTCAGACGGGTGTCGTGGCAATTCCGAAAGGAAATTCGATCGAGCATATCCTGGACAATTGTGGCGCGTCGGATTGGCGATTGAGCGAGGAGCAGCGGGCTCGTCTCGACGCGAGAGTGCATCATCGGCAGCGCAACCGCTTTGATCAGTTGATCAGACAATGGCTTCCCGGTCCGTTGCAATCCCTCGCCATCAAGACTCTAAATATCATGCCGCGTGAATTACGCCGCAGATTTCGGTAAGGGGACAAATGGACTCATCTTGCCGATCTGTGGATGGGAGATGTCATTAAGATGTGCGGTATAGCCGGCAGTTTCCAGATGCATGGTGGACCGGTCGACCGCGTACGTCTACGTCAGATGATTGGAACCATTCGCTACCGAGGTCCTGATGATATGGGGATCTACTGTCATGGTCCGGTCGGCCTCGCTCATGCCAGATTGAGCATCATCGATCTGGCAGGTGGACATCAGCCGATGTCGATCGCACAGGATTCTCTCTGGATTACGTTTAACGGGGAACTTTTTAACTACATTGAGCTTCGCAATGAATTGATCGCAAAGGGACATCGCTTCACCTCGAGTTCAGATACAGAAGTCTTGCTCCATCTGTACCAGGAGGAAGGCGAACGCTGTGTAGAGCGGCTCAATGGACAGTGGGCCTTCGCTATTTGGGATGCTTTAAAAAAAACACTCTTTCTATCGCGTGATCGTTTCGGGGTCAGGCCTCTTTACTACACGCAAGTAAACGGAGAGTTTCTATTTGCCTCGGAAGTTAAAGCATTGTTGACGTGTCCTGAAGTCCCGTGCGCAATTGATCTTGCGGGGCTTGACCAGCTCTTCACATTTTGGACAACAATCCCGCCCCGTACCGCATTCCGCGGTATCAACCAGCTACCTCCTGGGCACTCAATGATCGTCCAGGATGGCCACATCACGATCACACCCTATTGGACGCTCGATCTTACTGCTCGTGCCGAACATCGGAGTGAGCCAGAAAGCCAATTAGCCGAAGAGCTGCTGGCATTGCTTCAGGATGCGACAAGGATTCGCTTGCGAGCCGATGTTCCTGTCGGTGCGTACCTGAGCGGCGGCATTGATTCTACGGTTGTCGCCGCTTTGGCGAAAATAGGCGCTGGGGAACGGCTTAGAACTTTTTCGGTCACCTTTGAATCCAGCGACATTGATGAAAGCCGGTTTCAGCATGAGGCGAGTTCATTTCTCGAAACATCGCATTCCGCAATTCAATGCCGGCATGAGGACATTGTCCGTGTGTTTTCTGATGTGATCTGGCACACAGAGCAGCCAATCCTTCGTACCGCACCGACCCCCCTCTATCTTCTCTCGAAGCTCGTAGGCGACAGCGGTGTCAAAGTAGTGTTGACCGGCGAAGGAGCGGACGAGCTGTTCGGCGGCTATGACATTTTCAAAGAGACCAAGATTCGCCAGTTTTGGGGCCGTCGTCCTGGGTCTATGTGGCGCCCACTCCTCCTCAAGCGCCTGTATCCCTATCTACCCGGCATCCAACGACAATCACTCGAATACTTGAAACACTTTTTCCATGTTACCCCACAGGAGCTTAGTGATCCCTTCTTCTCGCACCTACCTCGGTGGGAACTCACAGCCAAGTCGAAACAGTTCTTCTCGGCTTCGACTCGAGCAGAACTTGCCACCATTGATGCTTTGTCATCTTTACTACGTGATCTACCGTCCGGCTTTCCGACGTGGCCTCCATTTACGAAAGCTGAATTTCTCGAAGCACGATATCTGCTGCCTGGATATATCCTTTCCGCACAGGGGGATCGAGTGGCAATGGCGCATGCGATCGAAGGGCGCTACCCGTTCCTGGATCATCGGGTGGCATCCTTTGCCGCTCGCCTACCGGCCCGCTTGAAGATGAAAGTACTTGATCAAAAATACCTTTTGAAACAGGCAGTGAAAGGATTGATACCAGAGTCGATACGGACGAGGGCGAAACAACCTTATCGAGCACCGGACGCTATTAGCTTTTTGGGCGGCAATGACGAGTTCATTGGGGATCTTCTCTCATCGGAAAGAATCATCCGCGATGGAGTATTTGACGATCGGGCCACAGCGGCATTGGTAAAAAAGTTTCGCTCGGGTATGGAGACGAGTGTCAAGGACAACATGGCACTGACGGGTATTCTGTCGACGACAGTGCTTCTTGACCGTTTCATGCATGGGCGTGGAATACGGAACGGTTATTCTTCCCCGGAACGATTTACGACTTTTTAGATTGGCGCGTCGGCGGTCGCGGATCACATGATGAAGGTCGATACCTCGTTGCGGTAGGCAAGGAGGTAGACACAGGCTAGGAGGATTTTTGAGAATGGTGCAAACAATCCGCACATTTGTCGTTGATAACTATCTCTTTGGCGAAGAGAGCAAATTGAATGATGACGATTCATTCATGGAGACCGGTATTATCGACTCTACCGGCATCCTTGAATTGGTTAGGTTTCTTGAGTCGACCTACGGGATAAAGGTGAAGGACGAAGAGCTGATCCCTGACAATCTGGATTCCGTGAGTAAAATCGTCTCGTTCATTCTTGTGAAACAATCGGCCTCCCCGCAGTCTGCGCCAGAATCTTCCTCTAGACTCACAAGGGAAACACGCCCATGAAAACGATCACAGCTGTTTCGTCCGATCTCTTGCGGCTAGACCCAGAGCTCGAGACACAGCGCATCACCAGTTGGATTCGTCAGACAGTCTTCCACACACTTCGGCGAAAAGGCGCTGTCATTGCCGTTTCAGGAGGGATCGACAGCAGCGTCGTGGCCTTTCTCTGCGCGCGGGCACTTGGACATGACCGCATTCAGCTGCTGTTCATGCCCGAGGCGGACTCTTCACCGAATAGTCTTCAGTTGGGCCGCATGGTTGCCGACAGGCTCAACGTCAAATCGGTACTGGAAGACATCAGTCCGATTCTCACCGGTGCGGGGTGCTACAAGCGACGAGATGATTCGATCCGCTTGGTGGTTCCTGAATACGGCCCCAAGCATAAGTGCAAGATCGTGCTTCCAGGGCTCCTTGACGCCGGCCGTTACGCCATCTTTTCCGTCGTTGTTCAGTCGCCCGATGGTCAGATTATGAAGGTCCGTCTCACGCCGGATGCCTATCTGGGCATTGTTGCGGCGACAAATTTTAAGCAGCGGACCAGAAAGATGATGGAATACTACTACGCGGACTTGCTGCAATATGCGGTAGCCGGCACACCCAACCTGCTGGAGTATGATCAGGGTTTCTTTGTCAAGAACGGCGACGGCGCGGCTGACTTCAAGCCGATCGCTCACTTGTACAAGTCACAAGTGTATCGGCTTGCGGCGTATCTCGGCGTGCCTGAAGACATCCTACGCCGTCCTCCTACGACCGATACGTATACATTAGAGCAATCGCAAGAAGAATTCTATTTTACGTTACCGTACGAGCAGATGGATCTCTGTCTCTACGGTAAAGATCATGGCATTTCTTCGGCAGATCTGGCGCAGGCATCCGGCATGACGGAGGATCTCGTCGATCGTGCCTATCAGATGATTGAGTCAAAACGGAAAGTTGCCAAGTATCTCCATGCACAATCCATGACCATCGATTAACCTGCCCTCGTTATCTCCTTCCACTCGGAAACGGTCGTCATGAGTACCATAAATGTCGCACATCATTTACTCGCCGGCAAAGATCCTGATCGGACAGCGCTCCGGCTGCTCCCATCAACGATCTCCTACGGAGAGCTCACGACTCACGCCGGTCGAATTGCTGCCTATCTTCTTCGGTATCGATCCAGACAAGACGACCGCGTCCTCTTGATTGGTGACAACTCACTCTTTTGGGCGGCCTGCTATTTGGGCACCTTGCAGGCTGGACTGGTCATAGTTCCAATTCCAGCGAACAGCTCAACAAAAGCGCTCGCTTCTATCCTGAGAATGAGCGGTGCCAAGATTGTGTGTGCGCAAGCCTCCGTCGCGGCCACTCACGCGGGTGTGCTCTCGGACACCCACGTCCTTACCGACCGCGCTATTCCTCCAATCCCATACGTCTTATCCCAGGTGAACTTCTCGGGTCTTCCTTCCGAACAGCCGCCCGTATCGGACTATGCTCCAGTGAGTCACGATACGTTGGCAGCGTTGGTGTTTACGTCTGGCTCGACTGGCCAACCACGTGGAGTGATGATTACCCACTCGAATATTATTGCCAATACAGAGTCCATCGTCTCCTATCTTTCACTCAACGAGGACGACCGTATGATGGCGGTCTTGCCCTTTCACTATTGCTACGGAGCGTCCCTCCTTCACACGCACCTACGGGTCGGTGGTGAGGTGGTCGTCGACAATCGGTTCATGTATCCAGAAACGGTTCTTCAGCGAATGATCGACACGCAATGCACAGGATTTGCCGGGACGCCCAGTCATTTTCAGATTCTACTGAGAAGTTCGAGTTTCAAACAAAAGCGATTTCCGTCGCTCAGACATGCACAGCAAGCGGGAGGGCATCTGGCGCCGACATTTATTCAAGAACTGAAGAAGATCCTTCCCGAGATAAAGCTTTACATTATGTATGGGCAAACTGAAGCGACGGCACGACTCTCCTATCTGCCACCTGAGATGTTGGAGGCCAAACTCGGCTCAATCGGCAAGGGAGCGCCCGGTGTGACGGTACGTGTCCTGGATGAGCAGGGGAGAGACGTGCGACCGGGGCAAGTCGGCGAGATTGTTGCGGAAGGCGCCAATATCGCGAAAGGATACTGGCAGGCGCCGAAAGAGTCGGCTGACGTATTTCGTAACGGTTCACTATACACCGGTGACCTGGCAAAAGTGGATGACGATGGGTTCATCTTTATCGTTGACCGCGCAAAGGATTTCCTAAAATGCCGAGGCGAAAAGGTCAGTTGTCGACAGATCGAAGAGACGGTATTGGAGTGTGGTGAACTCGTGGAAGCTGCGGTCGTCGGCATTCCCGATGACCTACTTGGCGAGGCTGTTAAGGTGTTCGCTGTGTCTCGAGATAAGAATATTGAGGGTCTTGAAGAACGGGTAGCTTCTTTCTGCAAAACCAAATTGGCTTTGCATCACCTACCAAAACAAATAGTTATCCTGCCGTCGCTTCCGAAGAACAGTAGTGGAAAAGTCATGAAAAGTGCCTTAAAGCATGTTGCCGCCAACCCTGCTTTTCCACTCAGTCCTGAACATACTTAGCTTTTCATTTATGGTGTTGATCACTAAACGTATATTGAGTAACGCATAGATTGCCATGGGTTAATGCCATATGCAGGAGGGAGTGGGGATGACCGAGCCCATGGGACAAACCATTCTAACAACCACATTGAATCCACAACACAAAGAGGATAGCACGATCGCCGCATCCAAAGTCACAGTGCCCACCCACCGTCTCGCGTCGATTGATGCCTATCGCGGTTTTGTCATGTTCCTCCTTCTTGCGGAGGCGTTTCAGCTCTGCAATGTATCCGTGGCAGTACCTGAATCATCCTTCTGGAGATTTCTGTGCCAACAGCAAAGTCATGCCGAGTGGGTGGGTGCTCATCTTCACGACTTGATCATGCCCAGCTTTTGCTTCCTCGTCGGAGTTTCCCTACCGTTTTCCCTCGCCAGAAGAACGGCACAAGGAGCAACGCCCCGCGACCTTTGGAAACATGCATTCATTCGATCCCTTCTCCTTATCGGGTTGGGCCTGGCCAATGCAGCATTACATGCCCGTCAAATGGTTGTATATCCATTTGACTGGATCCTCCCACAGATCGGACTGGCCTATCCAGCCCTCTTCTGGCTGGCGTTGAGGAGGTCCCGAACGGCATGGGGGGCGGTGATTATCATTATATTGGTTTGTTGGTTGGTTTTTGCCCTGTATCCTATTCCGGACCACGACTTTGATTATGCGCGAGTAGGCGTATCTCAACTCTGGCTTCAAGAGCATGGACTCAGTGGGTTTGAAGCGCACTGGCAAAAGAACAGTAATGTTGCCTGGGCGTTCGATGTTTGGCTATTGAACCTCTATCCACGGGCAGACCCATTCGTCGGATTTCCAAAAGGCATGACGACTCTCAATTTCGTTCCCACTCTTGCCACGATGATCCTCGGACTGATCGCTGGTCGTCTCCTTCAGAGTGACAGTTCGCCATGGAGCAAATTTCACTGGTTGGTTCTCGCAGGAGCAGTCGGACTGGCAAGCGGTTGGGGGTTGAGTCTCACAGGCCTGTGTCCTCTCGTCAAAGCGATCTGGACACCGAGCTGGATTCTGTTCAGCGGTGGATGGTGCTTTCTCTTGCTTAGCTGCTCATTTCTGCTTGTTGATTGGTGGGGTTATACGCGACTTGCATTTCCATTCACCGTAATTGGCATGAACGCCATCGCCGCATATCTTCTCGGACAGATCCATTCAAATGTCGCCTTTAACGCGCTGAGACGCCTTGTAGGACGGACCTTATTTACCATTCTGGGAGATCCCTATGAGCCTTTAGTTTATGGCTTGGTCATTGTTGCAGGCTATTGGGTTGCCTTATACGTTTTGTATCAACGACACATATTCCTCCGTGTATAAACCATCTACCTGCTATCACAATCTCACCGGCAACAGCCGTCATCAGAATCAACCGAGGAGAGGCCGTGAGGCACGAAGGTCTCTTCGAGGCACTTATCACGAGCTCGTCTGAAATATTCAGTTATGAGAGCACCTCATTTTCAACAAAATAAAATAGGTTCGCGCGATAAGGCCGCTTCACTTGCAGCCCATCGTGATGCTGGCGCATTACTCCGAGCCTGGTCTTGGCCATCCAGTCGATTGGACTTCATTACTCTTCTTCTAGCCTTGAGTGTGGGAGCATGGTTTTGGGCACCACTGATGCACCTCATTGCCGTTGCCTCAGAGCAGGAGCACTTCACTCACCTCCTGCTGGTTCCGATCCTGACTTCCTATCTATTATTTTCGAACAGGGCAACCATACTGAGTTCACACAAGACAAGTCCATTCATTGGTATATTGGTCATAGTCAGCGGTGCCGTTTGTTACTTGCTTGCTGATGGAGTAGCCTGGCGACAAGATCGACTGACCGCAGACATTTCAGCCTTCATCGTGATGTGCTGGGGCCTCTTTCTGCTTGCATTTGGGAGTGAGAGCTTTCGCGACAACTTGTTTGCACTGGCGATACTTCTCTTCATGATTCCTTTACCGCCTGTTCTCCTGGACACGATCATTGTTTTCTTGCAGCGTAGTTCGGCTGACACCGTGGATGTGCTGTTTTCTATTTTTGGCATCCAAGCCCTTCGTGATGGATTTACTTTTGAACTCTCGCATTTCATTATTTTTATTGAAGAAGAATGCAGCGGCATCCGCTCATTTTTTGCGCTCATCATCACCAGTCTCCTTGCTAGTCACTGGTTTTTAGTTTCTTGGTGGACTAAGGCTGCGCTCGTAGCAGTTGTTGTTCCACTGGCCATCCTGAAGAATGCCTTTCGCATTGTGGGGTTGACGCTGCTGGCCAATTATGTCGATCCTGCTTTTCTTATGGACAGTGCTCTCCACCGCTATGGCGGCATTCCTCTTTTTGCCTTGTCGTGTACGATGCTCGTTTGTATTGCCTGGCTGCTATACAAATTAGAACGGCGGTTCAAGTCCGCTTCATATGATGCATCTCGTGCTCGAGCTTGACCGAAACTCCGCTCTCACATGCCGGGAAGGAACGGATGCCCTTGGGACCTGATAGGGTCTGGATGATACGCCCCCTTCTCGATGATCGGTGGTCCCAGTTCGTCGATCGACACGCGAACTCTTCTGTCTTCCATACGATCGGCTGGCTTACGGCGTTACGCGCTGCCTACGGGTACGAACCGGTCGCGCTCACGACCTCTTCGCCATCTCAGAAATTGACGAACGCCCTCCTGTTTTGTAGCGTACAGAGTTGGTTGACCCGTGGCCGGTTTGTCTCGTTACCTTTCACGGATCACTGCGAACCGCTTGTCGAAAGCATCGAGCAACTCCGAACGCTCTGTGCTCACCTTGACATGCTCCAAAAAACACAGCGATGGGCATATGCTGAATTGCGAACGAGTGAGCCCCTCCTTGATTTAGCGAAAAGCTTTAGGGCCTGTAAAACCTATCTGTGGCATCGTCTCGACCTTCGACCACGTCTTGATGCGATCGAGAAGAGATTCCACAAGGATTGTATTAAGCGGAGGATTCGTCACGCAGAGCGACAAGGACTCATGTATGAGCAGGGGAGGAGCGATTCGCTCTTACAATCATTCTATGATCTCATTGTGCGGATGAGGTCGCGCAAACATCTTCCACCTCAGCCTTTCAGCTGGTTTCAACGTCTCGTTGCATCCATGGGAAAGAACGTTTGTATTCGGGTGGCCTTCAAGGGGGATCAGCCGATCGCGGGAATCCTGACCCTGAACCACGGGAGAACGGTGTACTACAAGTACGGCGGTTCCGATGCGCGCTTTAACCACCTGGGAGCGACCCCAATGCTTTTTTGGCAAGCCATCCGAACGGCAAAAGCGGCAGGCATGGAAACACTCGACCTGGGTCGTTCTGACGTCGAGGATCGAGGCCTTATCATGTTCAAGGAACGGTGGGGTGCAGAAAGTGTACGACTCACTCTGTGGCGTAGTCCTGTCGACAAGCTGTCTCTCTCCTTCGAACGCATGAAGATGCGCTTGGCAAAAGCCGTTTGTTCCTGTATTCCGTATAAGATGTTGGTCTTAGCCGGCCGACTCATGTATCGGCATATCGGCTGAGTCGTATGTTCCGGCAAAGAATTTGAAGTAGTGTTTCGCGGGAAGGCAGAGGAAACCATGCGTCGCCCTGCCCTCGCGTTGCGCATCAGGACATCTAGATTCATAAACCTTGCCAGCTACTCAACCTACATTCCGCAGTTGAAACCCTAGATTGATTTATGAATTCAGTCAATCCACAGAGGTTCCGGTGCACCAGCGCAGCGCTCACCTTCTTGGTGATCTATTCAGTTACTGACTACAAACTTGCTTTTTTTGCATTTACCCTGATCCACCACAAACTGCCGAAGATGAATATGATACGGCGCTTCGTCAGAGTGCCACGATGCCAACGGCCGATAGGCAGTCTTGTGAACTTACGGAGCGTGAACCAGTTCTATTCCAATACCTTATGACTGGCCTACTTACGCTAGCATCGATGCACCTTTCTTAGCTCTACATAAGCAATGCCCACGTATTGACACAACTTCATCGCACAAATTAGTCTCATCACCCTAGGTGAATGTGAAGATATTGTTAGTCCACTTGAAGAACAACGGGGGGAATGAAGTCGCTTAAATGCGCCTTGCAAATCCTATCTTTCTAAACGTGCAGAACTTTACGTGTAGACCGTTGTGCGACAGATCATAGCATCAAGGAGGGGAGGGACATGTTGAAATCAAAGACGGGGTCGCTTAGCTCAATTGTCGTTGGACTTGCCATATTAATTCTAGGATTCTCAGGGAATCTAGCCATGGCTCAAACGACCAGTAATCTTACTATCACTGATACTACAAGCCTTTTCCGCGCTAAACCTAAACCTGGCCCTTGTGGCACGAAGCCTTGCGCAAGCGTTCCAGAACCAGCATCCGTGATCTTGCTCGCAGGTGCGTTGGTGGGACTTGGGCTCTGGAGACGGGCTGCACGAAAAGACTAACCAAACTTCCTAAAAGAGATTTCACTAGACGGGGCCACTCCTTCACGGGAGTGGCCCTTTGTTTTTGTAAGCGCGCCCCCTTACTGATGGTTGATCATCGAGGCACCATCGTCTTCCAGCAGAAGTCCTGTTTGACTTTTCTTTCCAATAAAAGGACCTCTACTGGGGCTTCCTATATCCTGATATTGAATCATTGTATCGTCTTGCTGACCATATTAGAAGGAGCACTCTCTCCAGCACTGTTATAGTCGGTAACAACAAAATAATACGTCTTACCGACAGTTAACCCGCTAACAGTGTACGATGTGACAATACCGGCATTAATTGTTTGCGTATACAAACCAGGAGCTTCGCCGACGTAAACTTTATAGCCATTAACGGTTGTAGTGGTAACCGCATTCCACTTGAGTGTTGCTGAGGATGTGGCTGATGGTGGTGGAGTGATTGAGGACGAAATAATCACCGTCACCGGAATAGTTTTGGTTTGCCAGGTGCCTACCTTGACCGTAAGGGCAGCACTGTATGTGCCAGCTCCTCTCCCACTAGTGTTGACGGCGACTGTGAGCTGCTTACTTCTAGTCATAGACGTATTTGCAGGAGACACTGACAGCCAGGTGGCATTGTCTGAAGCCGTGAGCGTAACTGTGCTGGAACTGGTCCTTGAGACAGTTATAGTCTGATTCGGCGGGTTGCTTGCACCTTGTACCGCATAATAGGTTAACGATGTTGGGCTAAAACTCGTGGCCGCCTGTCCCTCTGAAGTGAGTCCCAGACAGATGAGTACTGTGATCCCAAGATTCTTCCACAACCACTGTGCAGCTAAAGCAGTGGTTGAACTACGAGGAAGTGGGGTCGAGTAAGGCGTCATAAGAAAGTGTCTCAAGAGTCTCTCCCTCATCTGATAGGCATAACTCTGGCGTTGAATTAATTTATAAAGAATCTCGCAAGTGGCGTATCGTTTTCCCCACAACGCCCACTCATTGAATCGTCTTGGTGACCTCTGTAGACGGTGCACTCTCGCCGGCACTGTTATAGGCCGTGACCGCGAAATAGTATGTCCTTCCAACGATCAAGCTGCTCACCGTCGACGAGGTGACGGTGCCCACGTTGATTGTTTGTGTATACTGACGAGGAGCTTCACCGACATAGACCTTATAACCGCTGACGGTTGCGCTAGTAACTGCGTTCCATCTGAGGGTTGCTGAGGACGTCGCCCCGCCACCTCCACCACTTCCTGGCGATAGAACCAACGTCACTGGTTCAGTATTCGTGCACCAGGTGCCTACCTTCGTTGTGATGGTGGCTCTGTAGGTGCCTGCAACAAGCGCTGTCGTGTTCACAGCAACCGTCAGCGTCTTACTCGTCGTGATGGTTGTTGTGGCGGGCGATACGGTCAGCCAGGAGGCATTGTCGGAAGTGGTAAACGTCGCTGACCAAGTAGTGGGCCTCGAGACGGCTATTGTCTGGTTCGGTGGGTTTGTCGCACCTTGCACCGCATTAAAGGTCAACGATGTGGGCGTCAGGCGAACAGTCGAAGCGGCATCGTGACAGGCCAAAACTCCAGAAGCAAATCCCATGCAGATGAATGTGCTGTACAGAACAATCTGCCAGAACCGCGGCGCAATTAAAACGTGACTTATGCACCAAGATTGAACGGTTCGCTGAATGGATGCTCTAAGAAAATGTCTCATAGGTTTCTCCGTTAGCTGCCATGCAGGACTCTGGCGTCGAATACGCCTCCGCTCGAATCACAGGATGGGTACTCGCAAAGACCACTCACGAGTTGAGCCGTGAGGTATTTGCACGACTATTATGCTTCGGCCGGAGGCGTGGTCATCATGATTGCGTTCGAGCAGAGACTTTCCGACTCGACCGCAGTGAACGCACGAATAGCGAAAAAATATTCAGTATTGGGTTGGAGCCCAGTGATGGTGATGGATGGGGCTTCAACGGGTGTACTTTCTCCTTGGGAACACCAGCTCGGTTCTTCTGAATGGGACGCTTCGGAGTCCGATTCTTCCGACGTGGTCTCTACGGACTCTGAACCTTGTGAACGTTTTCCGTAGTAGATCGCATAGCCAGTAACCTTGAAGCCTGGGGGTTGATCCCAACTTACATTAGCAGTTACTCCAGACGGCGTTGAGGTCATGGTGATCACCGGATCTTCTCCGCCAACATCGGTTACAGTTGAATGCGAGGCTTCGTCTGATTCCACTGCGCCGGTCGTGCTCGATGGCGCAGAAAGGTTCGAAGTTACCGGTCCGCCTGCATTTTCGTCGGCACAGCCGATCAATGAAGAAAGCAGGAGAATGACAACTACCGGATAGGAGAGTGAGAGGACGGATTTGCGAAACGCATAGCCGAGCAACGTCTCAAACAACAACATACTTACACTCCTCCAAGCAAGTCGACATCGGATATATGGGAAATGAAGCTTACGCACGTTGACAGTCGCTGTGAGGCAGAGGCAATCACCACAATTGATATTTCCTGAAATCAGGGTAAGGATTGAGCAAGAATGGTGCCGGGAAGAAATATGACCAATACGCCTAACTTTTTAAGTATTTCGAGTACGTAGTCTAAGCCTCAGGGTGTAATGTGTGAAGGAATTAACCTGCAGAGGGATCAGGGAAGAACAAGAAAACTCTGAAAGAGTCTAATGCGGCTCGATAGTTTTTCTCAGCCGCGCATCACAAGATGATAAAGAAGCACGCAGTTGGAGTTTTTGGAGGAGAATCGATTGCAATAACACTGAACAGATGATCTTCAGTCGCCGAGACAATGAACAACGGGAAGGTGTCCATTGCTACCACGAACCACAAGGCCTCATTCAGCGAAGAAGCCCTTCATGCTTTCCTTCAAGATCACTCTGCTTATCAATAGATGCTCTTGCTGACTTCATTGGAGGGCGAGCTCTCACCGGCACTGTTATACGCAGTAACAGCGAAATAGTAGGTTGTCCCAGTCGTTAAACTGTCAACGGTATACGAGGTGACATTGCCGACAGTGATTGTTCTGCTATAGAGACCTGAGGCGGTCCCAACTTTTACATTATAGCCACTCAATGATGGGTCAGTGACCGAGTTCCACGCGAGAGTAGCTGTAGTAGCTGATGGGGGAGATGACACGGTCATCGCCACAGGAACTGTCGTAGTTGCTTTTCCTACCTTGACCGTGATGCTGGCATTGTAGGTGCCGGCGGGAAGCCCACTTATATTGACAGCCACCGTGAGCGTCGCCTGAGTGGTCATGGAGGTCGTGCCTGGCGAAATGGTAAGCCACGAAGCGCTGTCGGAAGTCGTGACCGTTGCCAGGCTTGTACGTTTTTTGTAGACGGATAACGTCTGGCTTAGTGGGTTTGTCCCATTTTGAACAGCATTAAATGTCAGAGCCGTAGGGCTCACAGTAAACGCCAGGCATTCAGCAGCTGACCAGAGGCCCATGAAGACAGCGACTACAAGCGCCTGCCAGAACCGTCCGGTATCGACGTAGTTACTTTTCTCGTAAGATCCTGCTGCCTGGTGACTGTGTTCCATGAGAAGTACCTCGCCGGTTCGCTCGCATTTTCTTGCTGTTGTGCGCCTCAACTCTGTGGTGCGCATGGTTTGCCTGCGACTGAAGCATGAAAGGCAAAATAGGTGCCTAGCTAGAGGCTGTTGATATTCATTCATTTCCATGGATTTCCGAGTACTTCGTTGGTATGGCTGGCTCAGCGAGAGTACTGATTCGTATCGTGGGCATCAAATATGTACGTGATTGTGATTCAGCCAGAACGTACCGCATTCATGATGGCTCCTGACGAAACGACCAAGACACTACCCACGCCTACCTCACCGCAGAACGGATGTAGTCAAGCCTGCCAGAGCAACCTGTCGGTGGTTACCGCGACAGCGTTCATGAATTATGTGAGTTACGTCTCTAGTTAGGGCAGGCTCGTTGGGTGCTGGAGAGAATGATGCGGGCTGGTTAGCCTAACGGGAATGCTTATTACATCAAGACTTACTAGAGCCGATTCTATGCAGCTTCAGCATATTTGTGCCGCCGACTTGTCCCGCCATGGTTCCAGAGACCACGGCGACGATGTCTCCAGGCATACAGAGATGTTCCAGAATGAGCCGTCGCTCCGCTTCTGCGATCCAGGCTTCGGGTGCTCCGCCTCGAGACATGGGAAACGGATGCACGCCCCAATACAGTGCCATCTGCGGTTGAATCGATGCGGATGGAATGAACGCCAGAAGAGGGGAGGTTGGTCGGTGCTTGGAAATCAATCGTGCCGTCGTCCCGCTTTCCGTGAAGGCTATGATGGCCTTAGCCCTGACGGATCTGGCAGCTGAAGTGGCAGCAACCGCAATCGCCTCCGCGAGCGATAGATGGTCTCCGCCAGGGTCTACCTGGACGGTCACCCCAGGTTCGCTGGTGTCTTCCGCTGCGCGAATGAGACGATCCATGACCTGCACCGTTTCGACCGGATACGTCCCGACGGCAGTTTCCGCTGAAAGCATCAGGGCATCGGTACCGTCAAAGACCGCATTGGCGACATCCGACGCCTCTGCCCTCGTCGGCCTGGTGGCCTGCGTCATGGATTCCAGCATCTGTGTGGCGGTAATCACTAACCGACGACGTCGATTGGCTTCGACGATAATGCGCTTCTGTAAAATCGGCACCGCCTCAGGCCCCATCTCCACACCAAGATCACCGCGTGCGATCATCACACCCTCCACACAGTCCAAGATATCATTCAACGCCGCAATGGCCTCGGCCCGCTCGATCTTGGCGATGAGGGGGATGTTCCCTCCGGACTCTTTCAGCATGGCTCGGGCTGTATTGATATCTTCTGGGCCCCGCACAAAAGACAGGGCAATATAGTCCACCGCCTGCTGGACACCAAAGCGCAGGTCCTGTCGATCCTTCTCCGTCAGCGTCGGCGCGCTGACTGCCGTGTCAGGCAGATTGATTCCTTTGTGCGAGGTGACCGTCCCCCCGGTAACCACAGAACATGCTACGACATCGTCTGTAATGCGGTCGGCGACAAGTTCAATGAGCCCGTCATTAATCAGAATTCGAGATCCGATACGAAGGTCGCGAGCCAGATGCGAATACGAAACCGGAATCTCGCTAGAAGAGGACGGAATAGTATCAGACGTTTCATGGGCCGATTGTAACGCCCGGAGATGAACGGTCTGGCCGACGGTGACTTCAATCCCTGCTTTTGCGACAAACCCCACTCGAATCCTTGGCCCTTGCAGGTCTTGAATGATGGCGACCGTCGCCCCCTTTCTGACAGCTGCCTGACGAATGGCGGTGATCGCGGCCGCATGAGATTCGTGGGTCCCGTGAGAGAAGTTTAACCGAGCCGCATTCATCCCACTGGTGATCAAGCGATCTAAGATGGCCGGTGAAGAACTGGCAGGCCCGATCGTACAAATGATCTTCGCGTTTCTCATGAGGAGTGAGGATGGGATTCAAGACAACCTAGTTTGGAGCCTGCGACTAAGCTCTAAGCAGAAACCTCTCATTCTCATAGATCCTGCATTTTTCTTTCCTTTTGTCTTCCAGACGGTAGAATGATTCTAGCACAGGGGTCTACGTCCTACCGACTCCACTTTCCACAACGTGCATCGCGCCTTCTCAAGGAAAGGAACGCACTGTGGCAACTCTCATCTCAGTGGCATCAGGAAAAGGCGGCGTCGGCAAGAGCGTGGTATCCGCAAATCTGGCACTGGCACTAGCAAAGACGGGACGTCAGGTCCTGCTGGCAGACCTCGATATCGGTGGGGCGGATGCCCACATCATGGTTGGACAATTGAACCCAACCGTCACGCTGACGGATTTTCTCACCAAACGAGTGAGTCGGCTGGAGGATGTCGCCATTCCTGTGACCTTTCACCCGAACCTCCGTCTCCTGGCCGGAACAGGTGATACCTTGGCCACGGCGAACATGGCTTATGCGCGCAAGAAGCGACTGATGAAACAGTTCCAAGAACTTACCGCGGATGTCGTGGTGATCGATATTGGAGCCGGCACAAGCTATCACGCACTCGACTTTTTCTTGCTAGGCGACATTCATTTGGCAGTTGCCACTCCAGAACCAACATCCGTGTTAGACCTCTACCGATTCATTAAGTTAGCGGCGATCCGTCGTGTCTTGGCATGCTTTCTCGCACGGAGCCCTCTGTCTGAGACGCTGTCAAACCGTGACTTTTCGAGTGTGGAGGAGGTCATGGGTGTTGCAGGCGCAACCGATATCGAAGGTCGCGCGGTGGCAGCCGCTGCACTCCAGTCATTCCGGCCTGGCCTCGTCATCAACCGTTCCTCAAGTCGTTCTCAAATCAACGTGCTCTACCTTCGTAAGATTCTCCATGAGTACGTCGGAGGGGACTTGACCCTCCTGGGCGAGATTCCAGAAGATCCAGCAGTGAGTCAGGCGGTTCGGAGTTTCCTGCCCGTCATCGAGGCCTCGCCAACATCTCTTGCCGCCAAATGTCTGCTGTCGCTTGCCAGAGCGGTTGAGCAACTGATCACCATATCTCCAGGTCGCATCAAGGAGGATGCGCCGAAACCTGAGGAATCGCAGGCAGCGGTCGTCTTCTCAAAGACAGACATCACGCCGTCGCTTCCAGCTTCGACGCCTGTAGCTTCAGACGTCCTGCCTACACCGTACGCGTCAAGAACCAACAGCGCACTAGATCCTGCCCGGCAGGTCGGTGGCGGAAACTGAACAAGTCAGTCGGGGAGTGTTACGGTTGGTGGGAAAGCGGATGTGGAAGGTTAAAACCCAAGCTCTTTTTCAAGGTCGGCTTTCTTTTTATCAAACTGTTTCTGCTCTGCCTCACTCTTCTGACTAAACATCCCTTTCATGCTGGCACCCGCTTTCTCCATGGCCCGCTGAGACTCCTCTCCCTTCTTCTTGATCTGCGCAGCCATGTCTTTCGCCTTGGGTGAACCGGCGAATTCGTAATACATCATCGCCTGGCTCTGGGTAAAGGTCGGGTCGGAGCGCTTCATGATGACATCGCCCCGTTGCTCAGCCCGATCTCGTGCGGGCTTGTCTCCCCCCGGCAAGTACTTCATCCAAAGAGAGGCGCTCCGGAGTTTCTCGATGGACTGCGTGCTGGCTTTGCCGAGTTCACCGATGTTACCGGTGAGGCCTTGAGCGTCCTTCTCTTCAGCCTTCATCAGCCGATCAGCATTGACGGATGCCACCTTGCCCAGCTCCTGGCGGAATGTCGGTGGGGAGTTGTAGGGTTGTCGTGTGCCTGTCCCTGGATCGATCGGACCATATCGGTCGTTATCGATGTTCCAGGCAGCTTCAAAGAGGCGCAGATCTTCCGGTTTAGACTGAACTGCCTTAAGCATCACACGATTCGCTTCCAAATGGTCCCCGATCGCTTCGTAGTAACGAAAGGCTGACGTCTGTCCATCAGCTCGCACCGGGTCAGCGGAGTATAAGGCGCCTTTTGCTTCGGCGGCCTTGGCCAAGTCACGCCCAAGTTTTGGCATAGTGGCTTTGGATTTCTCGATCGCACTCTTATCATAACGGTCGATGCAGTCATTCGCTGCAACTCTCATATACGCGGTAAACAGTGCGGCAGACTGTCCGGCCTGTTCGGCCTTCTTCAACGCGGCTGATTCGGTTAGTGCGGCTTTTTTCTCCTCGTCACCGAGACAGGGATCATCTGCGTGGACGGTCGGAGTTATGAGAATCATAAGCATCAGGGAGTAGCCGGCTGCTTTTGTTAGGCGCATCAGTGACAACCTCCCTTACTTCCCAAACAACCCCTTCATCATTTTATTGACGTCAGGCACTTGCTCGCCCAGACTTTCTTTAGCGTGGCTCTCGCGAGATTGTCTCTGCTGTCGTGCATTCTTCTTCAGCTCTTCCATATTGGGCATGCCACCCATCATGGCACCCATATCGTTCTTGGTGTAGCCGGCGGGAATTTCGAAGAGCGCGGGGTCCTGCTTTTCAATCTTCAGATTGCTCAGTTCACTGGTCATTCGCATCTTCTTGTCACCCTCTTTGGACAGCATGTCCATCTTGACGGTGATCCCCTCTTTGGTGGTCCAGAAGAAGCCGCCGAATTTTCCGGAGCCGTCCTTCTTCACTGCCACGATCTTCGATTTGGTGGTCTTCAGACCGTTGATGGTCTCCGGACCGACCTCGACCTGCTCCGTGATGTCGAACGCATCCATTCCAGATGCATTGGAGGCATCCATAGGCATTTCCATGTACATATTGCCCATCAACTGCCATACAACCTTCTTATCCTTCCGGATGATTGAGACCATGCCGTCCGAACCGCCCATTTCCATGCGTTCCTTCTCGACCGTGTGGTAGATGCGTGACTTCATCGTCATACCGCCTTCGGTCTCCATCGTGCTGTCGGCTGAGTAATCGACTTTCACTTCCGGAGGTGGCGCGGCAATCACAACAAGGGGAACCAATAGCGCGCACGTCAGCAGACCGGCATCACGGAGTAGTCTCATGTGCATGTCCTCCTAGGGCAAAGTCTATTTGAATGATTAGAGCCTATCGAGATTCGCACGAATGCGTCAATACGTATAAATTCTCGAGATGATGGTCAAGATGTAATCAACGCAATCGGAAAGGTTGCGGTATAGCCGTCGTTCGTTTCCGAAGGCTCCAGTATTAAGCGGTCACCTCCGTCTCGAAAGATAAAATCATCATGATTGCGTACGCGACGATGTCCGTTCGACGAGTAGGGGAGCTTGGTGTGCACACGATCCGTCAGGTCATCCGGAAAGTACACCTGTGACGTAAATTCGTAGCTTCTTCGCGCAACCGGCGCGGTGCGGATCTTGAAGTGAATATGCACGGTTCGTATGGGATACCAGCCTGGATAGATCGTGTGGAATCGTGCAATCCCCTGTGCATCAGTCAGCTGATACCCGCGCAAGAACTTTTGTCCGCTTGTGTCAAATCCTGGGTCCTGAACATCGGAATAGATACCCCGTGCATTGCAGTGCCAGATATCGACTTGGGCGTCCGGCAAGGGCTGACAGCCTCCACCGTGAACGCGAGACACCTGAAAGACTAGGATTAAGGGCGTACCAACTGCGACCTTCCCATTGGTCGGATCGGAGCGAATGTCCATACGATGTAAGCGTTCATCGACGAAATAAGGGCCTTCGGATTGTTCAGGACGGACGATACAGATGGACGTAGCCGTACCAGGAGCGGCATGGACCGAACGTGGCGGTCCAGCCATCATCAAGAGGACGCCGGCTGTTCCTGCCCATGCCAAGATTTGGCGACGAGAGACCAGGTATTGGGTATCGGCAAGGAACATGACTACCGGCCCCTCATACGTGGATGAACTCGTGCTGGTGGGGGAGGTGCCGGAGCTGGTGAAAACCCACCGCCGCCACCGAAATACGGACGACCATAGAATCCACTCCCTCCCCAGTAGCCACCATAGGGGCCCCAAAATCCACCGTACGGGTAGAATCCGCTATACCCATAGGGCGGGTAGTAGGCACCATAGTACGGACTCCGATCCCTCCGTCTCTTGGCGGCGATACTGTTCCAGTCGATAATGTGTTTCACCTCAAGGATGGGATAGGTATAGTCGCTTTCATCTAGTGCTCTGGTGATCTCCCCTTTCACGGTACCAACCACCGTAATAGGTGTGCCCTGTGGAAGGCTGGCAGGATCGAGAAATGCTCCTCGAACCGCAAGGAATCGACCTTCGGATCGAAGGCGATCATCTGAAAGGGGACCGTCTTTCTCTGTCGGAAGTTGCAAGACCTCCACTTCTGTTTCAGCCTCCGTCCGTTTCGCGCGAATGACCGTGCCACCGATCATAACGGTGCGTCCGATATATTGACTCGGCGAGTCCTTCAAGTCCGCAAACCGCACCGTGGCATCAATCTCCTGCTCGAGTCCAAACGGAATGCCGAGCAACTCCGTATCACGTTGAACTTGATGAATCGATTCCGCACAGGCCGATAACATGACGGCCCCACCTATTAGGAAAGCGAGCATCGTCATTCGTGACATGGTTGTTCTCCTCTAGAAGTGATACGACAAGCCACCAAGAACATACTGTGCGCGGTAATTACCGCTGAAACCGCCGAGGTCACCGAATGCTTGATCAAATTTGAGGGTCGCCCCTCCATGCTTATATTCCCCAAAGACAGCAATGCGTGGTGTCACATAGGCGCGAAGACCAACCAACACATTCCAGGCCACAGCCAGATCACTATCGCTTCGCACCGTGGATGTTTCTCCAATGTGTGCCATTGCGGCCCCGATACCGGCGCCCACGTAGGGTTGGAACGTACGACCTGGATACCGAGCAATAAAATTCACACCGACCGTCGTCACTCTCATGTGGATACCGGGATCAGCTGGGGCAGATGAGGTGGCTGGCAGTTCTTTTATATGAGGGGTGGTGTGTAAGACTTCGCCTTCAATGCCATACCAACTGTGGCCGGGGAAATAGCCAATCTTGGCACCATAGGCAATCGAGTTTTGGAGGTCAAAGTCAGCAAGTGGACCAGAAACTCCGGCCTGGCTGCCTGTGCCTGCAATGCTATTGATACGATCTGCAAAGATTACCCCCGCAGTTCCGGCGACATACATCTCCGCCGATGCAGGAATAGTCAACAGCATGATGTTTGCGAACCCAATCGCAAAGAGGGTGATGAGACTCGTTTGATTCTTTTCCATCCTGAACCTCCGGTGAATCATCATACCAGAAGTCTTGTCCGTGCAAGATCCCCGATGGACGCAAGACCTTGGTCACCTCATCGTGGTCTTCTCACTATTCGGTCTCCATCGCAATAAAACCTTATGAATTCCGTATTCTACAAGATCTCAGGTGACCATCGAATCCCACGCTCTCACCAACATATTCCCACTTGGACTCTGCACGTCACCTATGGTACATCACGTACGGGGCATAACCATAAGACACGGAATTCTCACACACGCTACGAGAACGGAGGTATTGATTATGGGATTGATGGACCAAATGGGGCAAGTTGTTGGTGGTCTCCTGAGTGGGCAGGGTGGGCAGAACCCGCTCCTGCAAGCTGTCACCAGTTTGCTGGGGAACAACAGCAACCTCGGTGGACTCGCTGGGCTGGTTCAGGCCTTTCAGAAAAACGGATTGGGTGAGATTGTGAATTCCTGGGTGAGTACGGGACAGAACATGCCGGTGTCGCCGCAGCAAATTGAGCAAGGGTTAGGAAGCGATCTACTCAAGCAACTGGCGAGTACAGCCGGGTTATCCCCACAAGATACGAGCTCACAGTTGTCCAACCTTCTTCCAAACTTGGTGGACAAACTCACTCCGAACGGGAAGATCGAGGCTGCTCCCTTGGAGCAACTTCTCAAGCTGATCCAGGGGAAATAACGAGTAGATCCTATTTTGTCCCGATGGTCGGAATGCCGCTTGACCATCGGGACAAACAACGTTCGCTTCATCCATAGGCTTCGGTGAACAGTACTCCCTAAAACAGTTGAGCCATCTGCTGCGCACCCCGACACAATGTCCTCAACCCCAGACGAATCCTCCACCTCACAATCAAGATCACGCTCCCCAAAACCCGCTGTCGTATGGACGGCAATCGCGTTGGTCTGTTTGTCAGTGATCTGGGCACTTCGAGACCCATCTCCACAAATTATGTCGAGTAAGGCCGTGGAAGTACCAGTTACACCGGACAAGGTCCCGTTGGTGACAGGGGAGGAACCGTTCATTGATCTGTTTACACATGCAGGCTGCGCGGTCTGCCATGTGATCCCCGGCATTCCTGGAGCCAACGGCCAGGTGGGCCCTCCCTTGATACTCGGTACCACCGGGACACAAAGGCTCAAGGACCCAACCTATCACGGCGAAGCCAGGACGGTGCACGAGTATATCGTGGAGTCAGTGTTGGACCCTCAGCAATTTGTGGTGCAGGGCTATCCGGAACACACCATGCCGACCTGGTATGGATCCAAACTTAGCGCATTAGCCCTCGAAAAGATCGCGCTGTATCTTGAACGGCAAACGGCCGAACACTAGCAGAAGGTAGGATACTGAGGTGGCATCCTGGATTATCCGTCAGCATCCGTGAACGGGTGGCAGGATTCTTATCGTTTTCGGAAGGGCGTGACGTTTCCCGAGGGACCTCCCTGAATCTTGAAGGCATCTGCACCTGGGCCTGTTCCTGGCTGCTTATCGAGCAACGCGTTCACGGCATCATCGCCCTTGAGTCCTTCAAGCTTGATCTTCAAGCGAAGGTTATTCGCACTATCGGCATTGATAAGGGCCTGCTCCAAGGAAATCTTGTTCGCTTTATACAGCTGAAACAAGACATAGTCGAAGGTCTGACACCCTTCATCCGTTCCTTGTTCCATGGCCTCTTTCAAGGTATCGATCTCGGCCTTCTTGATCAAGTCCTTGACGCGTGGTGTGTCCATCATAATTTCTAACGCCGGCACACGCTTCCCATCCAACGACGGGATCAGCCGTTGCGAAATCACCGCCCGTAAGTTCAAGGAGAGTTGTAAATAGATCTGGGCGTGACGTTCGACCGGGAAAAAGTTCATAATCCGTTCGATCGCCTGATTGGCGTTGTTGGAGTGCAGTGTGGCAATACAGAGGTGGCCGGTCTCGGCAAAGGTGATCGCGGCTTCCATCGTCTCCGTATCTCGCACCTCGCCGATCAAGATCACATCCGGAGCTTGACGGAGGGTATTTTTCAGCGCGTTCTGAAACGATAAGGTATCAAACCCGACTTCACGCTGGGTGATAAGGGATTTCTTATGCTGATGGACGAACTCGATTGGATCCTCAACCGTGATGATATGGCCCGGGTAAATGGCATTGCGGTGATCGATCATCGCCGCCAGCGTCGTCGATTTTCCGGAGCCGGTCGCACCAACGACCAGCACCAAGCCGCGTTTGGTCATCGCGACATCTTTGATGATCGGAGGAAGTTGAAGCTGGTCGACCGTCTGGATTTCCGCCTTGATATGTCGAAATACCAGCCCGACATTACCCCTCTGCCTGAAGATGTTGACGCGGAACCGGCCAAGTTCCTTGTAATACAACGCCAGATTCATCTCCATTTTTTCTTCGAATTCGCTCCGCTGTTGCCCACGCATGAGCGCCAACGCCAGCGCTTCAAGCTGTTCATTCGTAAAGGGCGGCGCCTCCGTCTGCTCAGTGGCTCCATGAACCCGATAAATCGGTGGGGCGTCGATCGTCAAATACAAGTCTGAGGCTTCGCGTTCCACCATGACTTTTAAGAGGCTTCGAACATCCATACTCATACTCCACCAGTACTGTGACCTTATGCAGCTCCAGCCACCGACGCCCCGAACAGATTCGGATTCATGCTGCGCGACTGCGCCTCTGCCTTATGCACGACTCCACGTGTCGCGAGATCAACCAATGCCATGTCCATCGTTTGCATCCCGTCTTTTTGACTCGCTTGCATGATCCCTGGGATTTGATGCAACTTCGCTTCACGAATCAGGTTCCGTACAGCCGTCGTCGCCACCATGATTTCTAACGCGGCGACCCGCCCTCCTGCTTTCTTCTTCAGGAGAGTCTGAGTGAGCACCGCTTCCAACGCTTCAGAAAGCTGTGTCCTGATCTGTGCCTGCTGTGCTGGTGGGAACGCGTCAATGATACGGTCGATCGTCTTTGGCGCGCTTGACGTGTGGAGAGTGCCAAAGACTAAGTGTCCTGTTTCCGCCGCGGTCAACGCCAATTGAATGGTGTCCAAATCCCGCATTTCGCCCACGAGCACGATGTCCGGATCTTCACGCAGCGCCGACTTCAAAGCATTGGCGAAAGAGAGAGTGTGCACACTCAGTTCGCGCTGATTGACCAGACACTTCTTAGATTTGTGAACAAACTCGATCGGATCTTCGATGGTAATGATATGGCCCTCAAACGTGTTGTTCAGATAGTCCACCATCGCGGCCAACGTCGTCGACTTACCCGATCCCGTCGGTCCGGTCACCAAAATTAGGCCTTTCTCCTTATCACACAGTTGCCTCAGAATCGGCGGCATACCAAGCTTCTCCAACGGAAGAATCGTCGTTGGGATATTTCGGAAGACCGCGCCGAGCCCACGCTGATGGACAAAGACGTTGACGCGGAACCTCGCGATGTCTCCAAGCTCAAAGGAAAAGTCACATTCACGTTTTTCCTCGAAGGACTTCCGTTGAGCGTCGTTCATCATGTCGTAGATCAACGCGTGTGTTTCATCGGGCGTCAGCGGTGGGTGGTCGAGTTTCTTGAGATCACCGTGAATACGGATCATCGGGGGCTCGCCCGCACTGATGTGACAATCGGATGCGCCTTCCTTGACCGAAAACGTCAGCAGCTTCGAAATATCCATTCGGTGTGACCCCTGGT
>WBZP01000220.1_pt1 | contig 80079 bp, 66 predicted proteins | sample 5204301 | NCBI WGS metagenome assembly WBZP01 (sample SAMN12412401, study PRJNA552823) | activated sludge metagenome | isolation source: activated sludge from nitrification reactor of wastewater treatment plant... | place: USA: Pennsylvania | collected 2017 | reverse complement strand
GCGGACCAATGCGGTCCGGACACAACGCTATCGTGAGCGAGTGGCATCCTCCGGAGTCCGCATCACATGGACCAAAATCCAGGCGCATAACGGAGAGTATGGAAATACACGCGTTGACTTCTTTGCGCGTCACGCAGCCACCAATCATGTGTTTTTTCCTGAGTTACCACTCTCCATTCTGCCTCCACGCTTGTGCCACTCACAGATGGCACATGCCCCTGGTCAGTAATACAGCTGTCGATGGCTGAGTGACTCCACCGCCAAGTCGAGGCAGACCCCTCCAGTCCAGGCCCGCTACGCGGGCAGGCCGCTTCGGCACGATCACTCGCATGAATCACGCTGCAAAAACACGTCTGTCGGGAGGCTGTTATGCGCATGCTCGCTCTTGTGATGCTCATCCTCGTCCTCGGGGTTCATTCCAATCTTGTGAAAGCGGAGGACATCACCCCTAACACCCTCCCGACCATCGAGCCCACGCTCCTAGAGATGCCGTTTGTCGAAGGACAAGGTGCGAGCTATCCCGTGTCGGACCAGGCGCGCGCCTGTCGTCTGGCGTTACCCAAAGCTCAACTAGCCCTTGCGAAAAGCCACGCGCACATGCTCAGGACGCTGGCAGTACGCCCGACCTCCGATCCGATCATCGACATTACGAACCACTATGATCGCCATACTCGCATCTGTACGGTCATCATTCGTCTCACCTGGCCCACGGTGTACATCTACCCTCCGGTGAAGCTGGCCACAGATTACCGCGTGCCGACACCCTAGCACGTGGACTCGCGAGGCTCGTAGAGCGCTCCGTGCAGCTGAACTATTCAAAGAGGCGCTATGAAACGACTCGTACTCGTATCGGGCAGCCGCGACTTTCCATCCAAGGAAGTGGTCATGGACGTGATGCAGAAGTCGTTCCGTCCGGGCGATTGTCTGATCCATGGCGGTGCCAGGGGAGTCGACTCGTGGGCAGAAGAAGCCGCACGTTCAGCCGGAGTGCCCGTGTCCCGAAGCCCGGCAGACTGGGACCGATATGGCAAACCAGCTGGTATGCTCAGAAATTCCGCCATGCTCCACGACACTCTCGCGGCGCCGTCGTATCTGATCGTGATCTTCTGGGATGGCCGGTCGCGCGGGACGAAACACATGATCGATGCGTGTCAGGTCAGAGGAGCCACGTACTCTGTCATACGTTCGTAGGAAGGCAGCGAAGTCCCCTACGACTGACTGCGGCACGCACTGACACCAAAGGAGATTGCATGGGCCGCACTACACCGCTGTGTCCACAGTGTCAGGAAGTTGGCCCAGAAACGGTGATCGAACACTCGACTCTCGGGCTCATCCAATATGAGACCTGTCGAGACTGTACCTATCACAATCTTTCGCGCGCGTCCTCACAGGGGCAATTTGTCATGAGCTGCTATGCGACGGGGGATGAGCTAAATCGTGACCGCTATGCGCTCCACTATCTTACATGTGTGCGTGATATGAAGTACCAGATGTATCAGGTCTCCGCGGCATACCCACGGTACACCCTGACACGACGCGGCCAAAGCGGCCGCACTTACGATAATGCGCACTATGAGTTTTGGTGTAAGGTGGAAACGCTCATTGAGCACCTGTTCACACCTTGCTCGGATGGGGCTCCGCAAACGTCTCCGTTCCCATAACCCCGTCCTGCATCTCCCAGCTGAGGCTCGCTACGCTCGCAGGGTCGGCTTCCTGTGACTGTTCACCACAAGGAGGTACCGATGGGACACACCGGCTTTCATTTGCCCATATCTGAAACCTTGAAACTGCGCACGCTCCGTCATGTAACGGAGCATCAATCTGTCGATGCCATGGCTCGCCTCCGCGCACGGGAACGGGAGGCGGATAAGAAAGACATCAGTGCCATTGCTCGCGCGATCCGAGCTGGACAGTCGCGAATCACGCTGTGACGGCTCGCCACACATTCGCTCTAACGTCGCTGTACCCTTCCACAAGAAGGTAGACAGCTTAAGCCGGACAGGACCGATTACCATAGCGATCCTATCGTCTCGGTGCTGTCCGGGCTCATCCCTACGTCGCCCCCAAACCAGCAGAGGCCTTCGGCAGGGGGAGTCGTTTGGTGACCATTCGCCATAGGAGGCGACGATGACACGATTGGATCGAGGACAAATCGGGAAAGGCAATGGCATCGATACTACGGTAAAGAGCAGCCGTGGTCCATTTCGGGCATTTGCGCCGACGTGGGACATGGTCATGGGGCACAAACGGAGTGAACTGTCCGACGCACAGTATATTGCGAGCTACCGGCCGATCCTTGATCGTGTCCCGCTTGCAGTCTGGACGGCGCTCGCCGCGACGCCTACCTCCACATTCCTCTGTTATTGTCCCCCGGGAGTCTTCTGCCACAGTCATGTGGCTATTGAGTATGCGCTCGCACGTTTTCCGGACTGGTTCATCGACGGCAGGGCCTCGGCCTCTATTCCAAGGCGATACACGCTGTAGCCTTAGGGCCGGCGCGAGCATGCGCTCGCGCCGGCAGAACCGATCTCATTGCGACACGCTGATATCCCGCTTCAAAAGCTCGATCCACCACCCCAACCAGTTTCCATGAATCGCCGCTGCGCCAAACGCTACCCCTGCCAGAACTAAGATCAGATGATCGGCAAACCCAAACGGCTTCCACCGCGCCAGCACCCACCGCTCTCGCTTCGTCGCATACAATGGCCACCACAACGGCACACCCCCGCTCAGTGCATCCAGTACAAGGTGACTCACCCAGCCGATCAAGCCCGCTTCGAGCCACATCCACGGCAAATTAAAGATGACGGCCAGGGAGGCGGCAGTCACGATTCCGACCAGCGAATGGCTATAGGTTCGATGCCCAACCAGCCCTTTGAATCCTTTAGCCAAGAGAAACAATCGATAGCCAATGGTCGATTGCGGCTCGTCAATGTCCGGCAAGAGCCCAGTTCCTGCTGAGATCAAGAGAACGGTTGGGTCTGGTCCAAAGAGCCAGGCGGCTATCGCCGCTGGCACCAGGCAATGCGTTCGCCCCATCATGCGTCACCTGCATTCTGCAGGTGACGCGCATCTTCTTCCCGCCCAATCCATTGCACCTCCCCGACGAGCGAGCCTTTCTTGGCTTTGCGGTAGGCCCGAGACCGGAGTTTTGCTTTGACCATACGAATACGAGCCCGGACCACGTGCTCTGAATTAAGTCCCATCTGGCGCTGCTTCCTCACCAAATTATTCAACGCTCGTGCCGAATACGACGGATACTTGAGAATCATCTGTTCGATATAACTGTCTAGTCCCCGAAACCGTCGCTTGATCCTGGGCGTATCTTCGTCCAACAGGATATTGAGCCAGAGGCCCACCAAGCGTGGCGCTCGGACTCTCGCCTCGTGCAACAACTCGTAAAAACGATTCATGTAGTCTTCGTGTAACGCTCCCCCTCGCTGTCGAGGCATAGGCACCTCCCAGGGGGGGTATTACGGGATGCGGATCGCCGTCAGGGGGCAAGTGGGAGGACGATGACAAGTCTCAATATAAGACACCATATATGCATCCGGTATACGAAATGCGTACGCGCTGGCCCAGCCGCACCCTGAGCCCACTGCGTACGTCGATTTCAGCTGGCACAATCGTGATAGGCATCCGCCGAGGGAGTCCTGACAGCAGTCGGGCAAGGCTTTAGGACAGCACGCACCAAGGCCCTGTCCAGACGCACTCACCGGCCATCCGTCCGACAGGTGTACGACATTGTCTCTGTAATGGAGGCCTGACTCCCCCACATATCCATGAATGTCGGGCCGATCCAGTGAAGTCGTTGATAACTTGCCGCGTTTCCGATGGGATCTGCGTACGCGTGCCCGAGTGATGTCTTACTTATTTGTCTGACATGTATGACAAATCGGTTTTGTGGCGTTCGGCCCCGTTCGAGGTCCACGAAGTCAGTAATACATCCCTAGCTAAGTGGGACCAATCTGAACCGCATGACGAATGGAGGCTGTGTATGAGCAAGGCGAGTGTTGAACAACCGAAAGCGGCTCATGGACGCCAGCGTCCTGCGTCCTCTGCTCCATGGGTCGCGATCGACGTCGGGTATGGATACACGAAGATCCTGACTCAAGAGGGCCAGGCGCATGTGTTCCCGTCTCTCGTGGCGCCGGCGGAGCTCTCCAATATCGACTTAAGCTTGTCCGATCCGCAGGAGACCGTGAAACTTGAGGGTGCGGAGTATATTGTGGGCCAAGCGGCGGTCTCCCGGGGGTTTCGCTTTAGCGAGGAATATGACGGCTGGTGGATGACCACACGCTACAAAGCGCTGCTACACTATGCCGGCGCCAACTTCGTTCCACCAGGCTCCCGCATCGTAACAGGCATTCCCCTACATATTTTCGGCTCTCAGAGGGCCCAGCACCAAATTAGCGACGTCTTCCGGAAGGCGCTCAAAGCTCCCGCCGTGACCGTCTTACCTCAAGGATTCGGGGCGCTGTGCCTCGCGATCAGCACCAACTCCGCACTCGCGCAAGGACGGGTGGCCTTAGTCGATATCGGCAGCCGCACAACGGAACTTATTTGTTTCTCCGATGGACAGTACTTGAACCACGAATCGGCGGGCGTCGTGTTGGGGGTTGGACAGGTGTATACACAAGTGGCCCAGAAGTTGTCTTCCCAACATCAACGACAGATCGATGCCTACGAGGTGGACTGGGCGTTGCGCGAGGACAAGCTGATCAAGATTAAAGGGGGCGTGGTCGAGCGGCAAGCCTTAGAGACGCTAGTGCAACATTACGTGCGACCGTTGGCCACCAGGCTCCACAACGAGATGACACGACTGTGGAAAGAAGGCGCACCAGGCATCGATCACTTGCTTTACTGTGGCGGCGGATCAGCTCTGCTCGCTTCCCATCTCGGCCACTTCAGAGACGACTATACGATTTTGCCGGAGAGTCAGTTCACCAATGCGGCCGGTTATCTGGAATACATCCGCCTCACCAGTACAGATCAGACGCGCGCGCAGGATCAGGGGGCTGAGGATACTTCACAGGGTGACACGTCCGCACAGAAGGCGTCGCATGCCTAGAGTCACAGTTTATTTCTCGGAAAAGTCAGCGGAGGATATGCGGCTGTTTCGATGGCTCGTTCGGCTTCCACCGTATCAACGTGGCCGCAACTTCAAGCGGTTAGCGTTGGCCCGCCTCATCAATGGGTCTGGCCGTCTGGCATCGAAACGCACAGTAGGGGCAACTCAGATAGCGCGGAAGGACATCACCCGTGAGACTCATATCCCTTCGACCGCCACATTTGTGCCGCTGAGCCTTGCGGAGACCCAGGCTACGTTCTTGCGGGCGATCAAGAAACCATGACTCTATCGATTGTTGAGATTGTGAATCGGAGGGAGCATTCGTGTCCGAGTCAAGCCCGTCAACACGATGATTCTGCTAGGGAAGGTCTGGTTAATTCACAATTAAGGATAGTAGCCCGCCAGATTCCCTGTGTTTTGTGCGATACCTGATCGCAATCTGGAATTAATCAGACCTTCCCTAACACGTCGGACAAGGCTAGAGCGGGACCCTCGCCTTAAAAGTTCGTTAAGTAGTGTTTCTATAGCGGCTTGATTTTGCGAAGGGTTCCCCGTTTTTATCGATGAATCAAGCGGTTATCTAGCTTCCATCGATTCCATGGTTTTCATTGAATCGAGCCCATTTTGAAAATTTTTAGCACAAATTTAGCACACGACTTTGGGGTGAACCCCTTCGGTGGATTAGACCCGAGTATTCCAACATCTACTAGCTTTAGAAGAACTTCCACGAGAATTTAAACCAATTATGCTTCTTGTACTTTGAGCACTATTCCACGTGCGGGCAAGTAAGCATCCCCTTCTCCAAGGAAGCCGGTCATGATCTCCTCCGGGAAAAATGCCCATTTACCATCGTTCAATTTGAGCTGCCCTGCTTTGTACGCAAAGGCTGCTGCGCCGTTATCATTAGCCGAAGAGTTCTTAAACGACACGGTTGTCTCACTTTGAGATTCTACTACACCACTTGCTCCAACATTAATAAACGCTTCGATCTGAACACCAGCCACATTAGTCTCAAACCTCTCCTTATCTGCACGTCGCATAAGCAACGTATTCGCATATGCATATTCATAGGCTATATGTAATCGTCCACCTTCTACATATTCTTGTGGAATAGCTCCGGTGGAAAGATTATTCAGAACAACATCCAACTCTGCGGGGTCAACACCTTCATACGTCACATCGGAAAAGGAGAAAACAAAATCACTGCCGCCAGCAAATGAGAGGTCAATTTTGGGGGGCGAAGTCACACCTATACATTTAAGCGCATTTTCGAGAAATGACGTGGCCGCCGAGAGCTTTTTCCCGCTAGTTTCCTTATACTCAATATCTCCAAGTTTCCCTCGACGGTTTTGCGGGAGTGCTATCCCCTTTGCAAGATATTGGGATAGGTGTCCACGACGAATCAATCTTCCATTGGCAAAATTGTAGATTTCAGGTGGAGCGATTCCCGTTTTTGGCATAAACACTGGTTGATATCCAAAAGAATTGAGAAGTTTAACCAGGGCATCAGCCATCTTCACACCTCCGGACTTTAGAAAGCTTTTTTTGCCACTCCTGCTTTACCTAGCTTGGTTGCGGAGTGGAACTTATTGAAAACATAACTCGCATGGCACGATTGTATGCTTCTAAAAGTTTCGTTGTCCCATCGCACTGCATAATCCATTGTTTCGCGAAAGCAACTCCAGTGACAAAGTGCGCTAACGAAGGGAAGCCACCAATCGCCTTCACGTTGGGCGTCAGCATGTAGCAGTCAGCCCTTAGTTCGTCCGAGTAACACACAACGAATACTAAACACAGTTGCCTACGCCTGCAGGCGCTTTGGACGCATGCTGCGACGGACTGCATGTCCCGCCCGCCATCAGCAAATTCTATTGCGCCCTTGAGGTCGTGATCGTTCTCCGCAGTGTTCTTTGGAGGGAACTTCATCATATGGTGAGCTATTAAAAAAACCAGCTGAAAGTCATCGTTGTTCAGAACGCTTCGAAAATCACGAAACGCTGCATCCGGTATGATTGAAGGACGTTGGGCAAGTTCGCGGAGATCCTTCAAATGACTCACTACAGGAATGGCAATCGTTTCTTCATACTGCTCCCACGACGACATTCTCTTAAATTGCAATTTGGCGAACTCCTTGGGACGCATCCAGAACTTCTGAATCCAGTTAGGCTCGCGCAAATCGCGCATTGCTCGATCCTTGGTCAAGGGAGGAGAGATTAACAAGGCCACTTGGTCAGCTCTGGGGCTGATCTGCTCGTGCGTTCTAACCATAACCAGGAATCCCTTTAATGCACGCACTAAAGATATTCATAAAACAACAAAACGCCTCACTTCATCCCGGACACAGTACCCCAATTTGACAGATTTGCAGATCTCTTCGAAAGAGTTGAACTTTCAATTTTGGGAATGATAAGAGCAGCTCTCGCGTTGAGGGCGCTGGCGAACTGAATGCGTCGATTTTATCTTTTCCAATTTTCGAAATGATGGCATCGATCCTGGGCAAGTATTTATCCCTCTTGTCAATCCTTTCACGAATAGCAGACGTCAGAGTCACTGGAAGGCTTTCCCCTTGTCTACGCAGAAGGGCTCCAGCTCCCAACAACACACTGTCCATATGACGATACTCATACATGCGCAATGTGGAAATAAAAGAAGGGTGTGCAGCCAGCAGGGCCTCATATTCCTGAACATCAAACACTACGAATTCTTGGCTGGCCGCTTCTATAAATTTGAAAATATTTTCCAGCGCGCGCTCAAAACCCAATCTATCTCCTAGTGCATACTGACTTAATACCAGCCTTTTAAATCTTCCCGACGTTGCAAGTAATTCAACTAGCCGTTGATCGGAGTTAGAAACTAGATGGAGCAAATCTTTCTCCGGAATGGAATCCAGAAAAAGCATGACATCGAGCCAATGAACCCTGCGATCCCTGAAGACGAACCATTTTTCATCATCGACTCTGACTATTAAATGGACTTGAGTATGTTCTTTATCCATCAATAATTCCTTGAGCTGAGCCCAAGTCAAATTGGATGTAATGGCGTGATTCATCTTTTCTATACTCGAGGCAATGTTCCGGACATTTTCAAACTGTGGGTGAGGGGGTACAGAGAAGGATACAGATGATCCTATGAACGTTCTAGCATCGTGATACTCAACTAGGCTTTCAGCGTTCAAGATACTCTTTTCTAACGAGGCTTGGTCTCGCTTGAATTGCACCTGTGAACTCTTGTTGTGCAATTGCCAAATCATATTCGAATCAATAAATTCATCCCCTCGGGTCACAATGGTTCTTGCTTGTGTCGCTAGAGCGATGCTTTCAAGGTACTCTACATATGGCTTTGTCATAACTTTAAGGGACTCCAGGTCCATTGCCTCTGTCCCTCGATAAACATTGTCTAGCCCTTCTCTAATTTCTGAATAATGTGATATTAGCGACTCAGGCAAATCTCGGACTTCGACGTGGCCGGCTTGGCTAGAGAAAATCCACTGCGGTTTTTCAAGCGTGCCTCCCAGGTCAACCACCGCGTAGTCTCTGGGGAGTGCCTTTAACTGTGCGAAGCTCAAATAGCTTTCTCGCATATTCTCCGGCAATCGAACGAAATGCGAAATCACCTCTCGATTCAAGCTTCCGATTTCCGCAATCTTTTTCATAACTGTCGGATCTTGGTCCAGGACGTCCATCACGGCCACGAGCTCATTAACCTGTTCCTGGGAAACAGTTCTGGGAACTTTTATGACTCCATCTGGCCTAATTTGCATGTCTCGGGTGGGATAATCATGTATGACCAAACCCTGGACAGCCTTTGATTTTCGCAATAGTACGGGCTTTAAAATTTCAAGTGTATCGGGACGAATTTCGTTCTTTCCGAGGACAATAGGATCACCATTGGAAGAAAGTCGAACCAGCGTCGTTGCATCTTCTATATCTTTCAAATTTCTGTTTATAAACAGAAGGTCCCTCGCATTTAAGCCCTCCCGCAAAGGCTTGGACCTTAAGAGGCTCTCTATTGTCGTTCCCGATAAATTCTGAAGAAAAAGAGCTTCTTCATCTACGGTGGCATCAAACTTTTCACCTTTGTACAGGATTTGAACAGAAGTCCCTTCATTGGGCCCTTTTCTGTCAAACACTGCCAGAAGGTTTTTGCGCAACATCGTGCCTCTATCTAGAGTGATAGACGATTCAGATATTTGATCTCCTGAAGCAAAATCAGCCGGTCTTATTTTTTGCCAGTTGGCATCTTTAAGGATAGTTCCGACTTCTTGCGCTCCGATGAATCCCGCTTGCCGCACCTGGGGGACATCATCCTCTGTGGCCCCTAACCTGATTAAATGCTTATACTTGCCCGCAAGTGGAGTTTCTTGCCTAGTAATGAGTAACCATTGGTCTACATTTGTCAGCTTTACGAGTAACCCATTCCGATCCGGCAATCTTAGTAAGTCCTCAACATATTCGTTCTCGATTAAGGCCTGCTCCCTACTGGCAAACTCGGACAACATCTGCTTGACCACCTGATAGGCCTTATTAATATCTCGCGGAACATATGTGAGATTGAGCACTCCCCCATCTTCAACTACTACAATTTCACCCAGGTTATGGTTCGAGATTTCATCACCTAGACGCAGTGTGGTTTCATCTTTACCGAAGCTTCGCACCAGCGTAGGCTTGTTGAAGTCCCCATCTTTACCTCTAAATGTCGCATTTGCTGCATGGGCGAATTCGACCTTTCCTTTTGGGGCATCAATGCGGGCGGACTTCCCGTTTAGAAATGCCAAAAAAGTGCTTTTTTCAAGGTGTTCAACATTTTTATGGTCAATACCTTTCCGAAGAACCGCAAAGGGAAGCTTAGATTTCTTCGATTGAACCCCAAGCTTTGAAATGAGATCCTTAGAGGATCCCAGGCTTACACCTCCGCTTATGTGGGCTGTGCTTCCGAGCCCGTGAAAATAGCCTGATTCCAAAAGGGCTAGGCATTCCGTTGACTCCTTTTTCCCGGTGTTGTTCATGAAAGGAAGATGAGTTTGGCTCTTTAACTCTCCATGCTTCCCAAGCCAGCTCTCGAAACTGTTGGAATGTATGACTTTATAGTTTCTCAAAAAGCCAAGTCGATCGCTTTCTTTATTTTTCAACCATCGAATTGCAATCGACCACTTCATGATCTCATTTAGCCTATGGAATTGGGGCTCGTAGTCTGAGACATCAAGATAGCGCAAATTCCATTCTCTCGAGAATCTCTCGCTCGGAGCATTGGCTGGGACCTCCTGACCTGGATATAAATCACTCGATGATGCGTTGTATATTTTAGTTGCGACCGATCCGAACGAGAGGCCTGAGTCGTCGTTGAAAAACTCGTATCCCTCCTCTAGCGGCCCTAACCAGCCTCTGGTCATAGGATACTTTTCAACTTCGTCCCAATACACTGGAGAAACCGGATCTTTGCTTATAGGTATAAAGCCTGGTATATGAGTGGGCGGGAAGGAACCTGGATAATCCATGCTCCATAATTTCATCATAAGATCAGTATAAAATAGTGTCATACCGACCTCAGTGCCTTTGAGATCACCATCATACCGTGCACACTGGTAAGATGTTCTTTTGTCTATGTAGCCAAGTAGAGCATCTACCGCCTTGAAGTTTTTAGCCTTGTTTTCGCTTTTGGAAAGAAGGTGTTTCCAAGTTAAAGGATCTAAATTCCCACCACTCCTGAGCCCTGTACGTTTCTGATAACTCTTGAGTGCCGAGGCCGTTAAGTCATCGAGCTTCCCGCTAGAAAGTACATCGTTAAAACCTGCTTCCCTGAGCATGTCTTGCGCATCACGAATGGCATACCCCTTAGTACCCTTTTTCGCAGAGACTTCGGCCTCGCCCCGAAGGTATCTTCTATATTCCCTATATGCTTTCCAATCGTTTCTAGATAAACCTTTCTGAACTTTCTCTAGAGCCTCCTTCTGACTATGCAGAGCAAGAACGATTTGATCCAGAAAACGAGCCGAGAATGATTCGACCTCCTCAGAGATTAGTCGCTGTTTTATTGTTTTCCACGCGTCCTTAACCGAAGCTTCATTGTTGGTAGAAGACAGATGGCGATCGTTGACAGGACTAGATGCTCTTACGGGGATGCTACTCTCAAGACCAATAAGAGTCGTTAAATCAATCTCTCCTGCTTTTGCGCCGTTAATTTGATTTGTAGTGGAGCCTTCACTATTTTGGGTAGCAAACTTTAAAGGCGTGTAATTTCGGACGAATTGAGGGAACAGCTCTTCAAGTTCCTCGGACAACTGGAATCTAACAGGTGCACCAATTTTCTCTTCAACAAAGTCTTTCATTGTTGATGCATCCCCCGAGCGTGCCTTGCCAAGAATGAGCGATGCTCTAACAGCCTGGGGATGTGGATCTAGAGAGAACCCAATGTTAGCTCCGACAGATGGCAATAACGCTTCAATAAATTCCTTTCGAAATTGATCGTAAGTGTATTCGGTTTTTGCTTGAGCGAGTATATCTTCGAATGTTTTGCCTGGATGACGTGACGAGATCTCCGAAAATTGTTCGCTGATCCTCTCCCTTAAGAAGGAATAGTATTCTTCCTGAACTCCCTTTGTGCGAACGCGCTCAATGAATTTACTCTTGAGTTGGCGATCGGCCTGGTAAATTGCGGCAATGTCGTCAAGGCCGATCGCTACACTTTCTTTTCCAGATATCCTTCTGCCTCCGAGGAGCAGGCCATCTTGCGTTAGCTCAACTAGACTAAGCACATCGATAGCCTTAAGTAGATGATCAAGGTGATCTAGCTTAGTTACATGTGCTTCTGAATAACCCATTCTGGAGGAATAAAGCACATCGCCTGTAACTTTCCCTGTGTATTTGAATCTGGCTATCGGTGTCGAGATATCAAGTTCGTATTCAAAGATGAGGGCGGAGTCGGGTTTTCGGCCAACGGTCATGCGAACTTCGTCAGCAACCCTTCCTAAATACTCATCTCGGCTTCCTTTATTGTGGGGAAGTAATGCAATAAACGTTACTTCATCAGTAGGCAGTATGAATGACCGTACAGGTCCATACTTGTATGAATTTAATGAAGCTAGTGCGTCCACTCTGGAGGAAGGCATATCGAAAACTAGGTGGGCTAATTGTGTCTTGTCCAGGTCGAGTTTCTTTAAAAGAGCGAGAGCCATCCAGTCCCTAACCTGCTCAATTTTTTCATGAGTTGGCAACTTCGATAGTTCTTCTTGCACATTCACAAGATTCAATTCCTGCCATTTATCGAGTCCCGTCTTTATGTAGTCATTGGATATCACTCCAGCTGTACTAACTGAGGCCGGGGGCAATCCCCATATGGTCAAGACAAGTATAATGGGCAGTAGCCTTACTAGATTCCAACGTGCTTTCCCCATAAGTTCCTCCTGATCGTGACGGAAGTCAGGAATGTTAGCCGGAGCTAGAGGGCATTGTTTCGACGCTGTCTGAAAGCAAATTTCAGTCCATCTAATAATTTCTTATAAATGCAAATATTACGTATTACGGCTGGCCTAAAGGTATCGTATTTGATACGACCTGTATTGATTTGGATACTCTTACGATGCCCGACGCTGAGCATCGCCACACTAATCTGACTGTAAGGAAGCGCTCCTCATGCTGTACATCGGATCGTTGTGAGAGGAAGGGACCTAAGATATTTGACTTCTCCCCTAAAAACGACGGCACTAAAACGAGAGTAGAATGTCGGTTTCGGCGGTCCTCGACGAAAGGAGTGGATCGATGAAGCGGTCAAAATTCTCTGAAGAGCATATCGTATGCGATTGGGCAAGCCGAGAGTGGGACCCCGGTTGAAGAGGTCTGTCGGCAGCTCGGTTCCCCAAACAAATCTTCTACGACTGGAAAAAGAAGTACGCGCACCGGACGTGATCGAACTCCGCCGGATTCGAAGGTGGGAGGGAGAACAGTCGGAGGAAACGACTCATGGCCAATTTCCTGTTCGACAAGCATGCGGTGAGCTTTGCGAAAGGACTAAGGCCCAGCGTGGTAAGGTTTGCTGCTAGGTGGTGATATCGGCCTGGATTTGAACCTAGGACCTTCCGCTTTAAAAGGGCCCCAGGAGATAAGTAAAATCAGTGCGTTATGTGCTGAACCATTCCAATCTCTTACACGGTTTTACAATGGCTTACAAATAGGTTGTCCGATATAGGACGCGCATAAACGGCAATCGCCGTGCCCGGCTACCAAGTCTGTCTGCAATGAAAATGGTGTTCCCCACGGGAGACGACCAAGTACACGCCAAACCGGCTGCCAGACCCTTTCACAGGGAAACCGTAGCGCGAGACTGTAGTCAGTTGAAGATGCCGGTCAAGGTGCGTCGTCATGCTTTCACTTTGTTGTCACTAGACGGGTGCGGTACGGGTCTAGTCGTCCTCCAAACCCAAGATTCTTGTAAAAAGCATCAAGGAAGGCTATGCAAACTTGCACCGCCCAATTAGCACAAGATGCGCTGAGGCATTCATGTGGAAAGAAGTTCGCGCTGCCTTCGATAAAACTAGGTTTCGTGCGATTCTTGTCCCGAAGTGCCTGCATCAGCTTTGACCTTTCCAGTTCCTCACTCCATCGGGATTTATAGTGGACCAGTTCGTTTCTCAGCCGCACTACAAGACCCGCATCCTGCCAAGGCTGTTTGCCACGGTCCAGGCCCGGCCTTTTCAGAAGATGTAATACAGTTCCATATCTTTCCAGTACGGACTGGGTGTCGATCAGTTCAGACAATGGGAATAGTAAATCCCTGGCCTCGGCGTCTATCCCGTTCGACCCGAGGTGATGGCCAGGCCCATACACCATTACTTCCCAAATCTCGCATTCAAGGGCTGCGGTTGATTGCATGATGGCACCGATGACAAAACCCCGATGCGCGATCTTTTCTTCCTCTGTGACCGCGGCAGGAAGCCTCGACTCGATCTCTGCAGCGGCGCGGGCTTGTGAGGCCGCTGCCATTAGGAAATGAGCAGTCATACTGGATCGAACCGTCGCTGAAACTTTCATAGTTTCGCGCTCTGTTCTCCTAGTTTCATTGGTTTGCTTCGCCACCAACCTAGATGAAGCCAGAGTCGAAGCCGCAGGATGAGAAAAGCCAGTGAAAAAGCGCCCACAAGGTCACCGACCGCAAGGCTCCGGGGGTTTGGTTTCATGGTGCATCGAATCTTAGGTATGATGACTTCGTGGGTTACTGATAAGTAGCTCTCATTGGGATGAAGAGAGCGCAGACACATTCGGCGCAGAGGTAACGACGAAGGGGTGTCACGGCGGGAATCTAGGCATCTACTGAGAGGGTGTCAACAACCGGAAGTGTGGGCCTTGTAGCTTCTGCCTCTCCCTTAACAATAGTCTTACCCTCGGCTTTACCCTCGGCTGCTCGGATTATTCCTCGCGGCTTTGGCTCCTGCTTTGATCCGCTAGCATTTATCTGTGAGTTGCCCCCGCCGGATGAGAGATAGATCTCGTGAACAGACCCGCCACACATTAGTACTGTGCAGACGGCAAGAACAAACCGTGACTTCCCTTTAAGAGATCCACACTTTACTTCAAGAAGAAGAGCCTCAGACCTTGTCACACGAATAAGCCTCAGTCTCATTGAGATGCTCCATCAGGAAGGAAGATATTTAGCGGTGAATGTACTTTACGTGGCAACAATGCGTGAGTCAATCGGCCTAGCCCTAGATTTTACCGAAAAATGTTTCATGGTATACGTGGTGTGCCGAGCCGCCGTTTCCCCCTGTGCCCCCACCTTTCTTCGTGTGCGCTCGGGTGTGCGTCTGCGCCGGAAAGGACGTGCGGGCGTGGCGCGGGTATGCGCGAAGGGTTGGAAATCGTATCGGTTCTGCCACTACCGTCAACCTGCTACCGTGCTAATTACTAACCGCAGAGGGAACGAAGCATACAACATACACTCTGTTATTGGCATAGGATCACAAGGTGACTTGAACTGCTAGGCGGTTTTGTCATCGGTATGGGATGAGTTTTCTCCTTAGCCACGGGTTCAAATCCCCAACGGGATTTTCCAAAGAGGCAACAGTAATTTCTGCTTTTCAATAGATGTTCTAGCTTTGGCAGCTTGATTATCCTCACCTGCTGCATCCGCTTAAGATCAGACAAATATTCCCATCCAGCCTACCGGGATTACGAATCTTTAGAAAACCTCCGCCTTAACAATAAGTTCCAAATAGTCCGTTTTGTGGGCGTCACGCGTGTTGACGCTCTGTGATGATTTTGTGATGAACGCTATGCTAAGGCATTTCTCATTCTATCCTTAGCGCATGACGGATATGGCTAAACACATCCTAGTCGTCGAAGATGACCTAGATATTGGTCGGCTGTTGGAGATGCATCTGACTGATTCAGCATATGCCGTAGACATCGTCAAAACTGGAACTGATGGCCTTCAGTCTGTCCGCTCGAAGAAATATGACCTTGTTATTCTCGACCTAATGCTTCCCGGCGTCGATGGATTAGAGATATGCCGGTATATTCGATCGCTCCCCACTTATACACCCACACTTATGCTAACGGCGAAATCATCGGAACTTGACCGAGTACTAGGGCTAGAAGTGGGCGCTGACGACTATGTGACAAAGCCGTTTAGTGTTCGGGAATTGCTCGCGCGGATAAAGGCTCTCTTCCGCCGATCGGAAGCTTTCGGCGAGAAAACGCCGGATCTCCAGAGACCTATACGGGGGGAAGGTCTCTACATCGATATTGAGAAACGTAAGGTGTTAGTGAGAGGCCATCCCGTGGCTCTCACAGCCAAAGAATTTGATTTACTCCTCCAGTTCGCTCTCCATCCCGGCCGTGTTTACACTCGATCCCAGCTTCTCGATGCGGTCTGGGGCTATGGTCACGACGGCTATGAGCATACCGTGAACTCGCATATCAACAGATTGCGTGGCAAGATCGAAAAGGATTCCGCTAACCCCCACTTTATTTTGACCGTGTGGGGCGTCGGGTACAAATTCTGTGAAATAGGAACCTCCGGTCTACAGGGCTGACCATGTTACGGTCGCTTTACGGCAAACTCGCCCTCGTTTGGCTCCTCCTGTTTTGTGCCGTTGGGATTTTGTATACCCTTCTAACGGTCTTCACGACAGGCATGTATCAACAGGAAGTGAATCAGAAGCTGAATCGTGGACTAGCTAGAAACATCGTTGCCGATCAACTACTAAGCAGTCAAGGAGAGGTCAGTCCCTATGCGCTAAAAGAACTGTTTCATCTGCTCATGGTTGTCAATCCGAGCATTGAAATGTACTTGCTTGACGCACACGGAGTTATAATTAATTTCTCTGCGCCTCCTGATAAGATCAAGCGCTCAACTGTATCGCTGGCTCCAATCCACAGCTTTCTGGCTCAAGCGGATGCATTCCCCATTCTGGGTGACGATCCTCGCGATATATCTCGCACAAAGGTTTTTTCTGCCTCTGCGATACCCTTATCAGGGCAGCCAACAGGCTATCTGTACATTGTCCTGGGCGGCGAAGAATATGATTCCGTAGTCGACATGCTGCGAAGGAGCTACATTCTTCGTTTGAGCCTCTGGACTGCACTCACTGGGCTACTATTCGCTCTCTTGGCCGGTCTTTTTCTCTTCAACATGCTTACAAGAAGACTCACTAAGCTGGCATTGTCGATGGAGACGTTCGCGAGAAACGATTTTTCAGATGGGGTGCTTGTACACCAGAATGACCTTATTCCGGACCAGCAGAGTGATGAAATCGATCGACTGCGGACAACATTCCATCAAATGGTGCAACGAATTCTCCAGCAAGTGGCCACTCTCAAGCAGACAGATGTGCTTCGGCGTGAGTTAGTGGCCAATGTATCGCATGATCTACGAACACCTCTGGCATCCGTTCATGGATACTTGGAGACGTTGCTGATGAAGGAAGGGACGCTGACAAGAGAGGAACATAAGAACTTTTTAGACATCGCTCTGAAACAAAGCGAACGGCTCAGGGAACTTGTCGGAGAACTTTTTGAACTGGCTCGTTTAGATTCACGCGAATCCTGCATTCAACGCGAAGAATTTTCTATAGCCGAGCTCGTCCAGGATGTGTGTCAAAAATTTCAGCTCACCGTTGCAAACAAGGGAATAACTTTGAACAGCAGTTTTCCAAACGATCTTCCATTTGTGGCGGCCGACATCGGTCTCATCGAGCGAGCGTTAGAAAACATCCTCCAGAATGCCGCTCGTTACACCCCAGCCGGAGGTACAATTACTGTTTCGTTAAGCACGAAACCTAGCTCGGTCAGAGTATGCGTTTCGGATACTGGTTGCGGCATTGAAGCAGACAACCTTCCTTATATATTTGACCGGTTTTATAAAGCGAATAGGCAAGACCAATCGGGGGGAGCCGGACTTGGGCTCGCCATCACGAAGCGAATCATTGAGCTTCATGGAAGCACAATACGCGCAGAGAGTACCCCCAACGTCGGAACCGTCATCAGCTTTGAATTAGCGACTGCTCACGCCTGATTTCCTTGCTAATCCTTTCTGCAGGGTCCCGCACTGGGCGTGATAAAAATGTGACCATTTCGTGAGACCGCTGTGAGAGGGGATGCCTATTCTTAATAAGTAGTGTCGTTAATCCAGCGATTCTCACCAAAAAGGAGAATGAACCTATGAAGAGACTCAGTCAAATTGCCCTGGTCGCACTTCTAATCTGTTTGCTTCCCGCTCTTTCGTTGGTCACTGAGGCGGCCATGGATCGCGATAAACTTCTCAAGGACCCAGGGGTTTACGGAACTTTCGCGGTTTTCCAAGTCGATGAGGACTGGTGGAAGCTGGATAAGCCTGCAAGGATTTCTGCAGTTTCAGAAATGAAGGCTATATTCCAAAAACATAGCGAGAAGGTAATCAGCGATTCTTATCTGCTGAGAGGGCTCGTCGAGAAGGCAGACTTTCTTGTGCGCATCCACTCTACGGAACTACTGTCTAACCAAAACTTTCTCATTGATTTGATGGGTACAGCTCTAGGCAAGCATTTAAAGAACACAATTACCTTCAACGGCATTACGAAGGCATTGAACTATGTTCCGAGTTTCCCGGATGATCTAAAAACGGAACTCAAGACCCCACCACCGCAAGGTAGTCCCTACGTAATCGTGGTGCCTATCCGCAAAGACGCGGAATGGTGGATAGCAGGACAGGACGAACGAACGGGGCAGATGAAAGAACACACGGATGCCACGGTCGCGTATCTGAAGACAGTGAAACGGAAGTTGTATCATTCCAGTGGGCTAGATGACTGGGACTTCATCACGCATTTTGAAACGTCCAAGCTGGACGACTTTAACAATCTCGTCATCGGGCTGCTCAAGGTCAAAGAGAATCGACACAACAAGCGCTTTGGTGATCCACTGTTGTTGGGAACAATCCGTTCCATGGATGAGATCCTCGACATTCTCAGTCGCTAGTCTATCCTTCCAAATCAGTGCATTGTGGCCACCCTGGATCCGAAGGGGTGGTCACGCTTCCTCCAATGCTTGCTGTTAAAAATGAAATCAAACCTATGAGGAGCGACACATGCCAAGGAGCTATGGAATCATGGCAAAGGCTGGACCTCTTCAGACGATAAGGCAATTAAACAGCTCGCGAAGGAAATCACTTCGACGCGCGTGTACACCCGCATAAGTTATGCAGCGCTAAGAACTTTCGTGCATTCCTCTATAACGTACTCTGGAACACTTTCAAATTTATGAGGATCTAGCTGCATGACGTATTCATTTTCAATGTGATACGACTCGTTTATAAATTTTGTAATGATGTCATTGTCATGTTGGTTTTTAATAATTCGAAATAGCTGGAGTTTTTCGTATCCGACCTGCGTAGCGGAATATTTTTTCTTCATTAGGTCATTGTCTTTTAGCTGCTTAATAAGCGAGTCATAATCAAATTCTGGTATATCGGTTTTAATTTCCGCTATAGCAGCTTCCTTTTCCTCCTTTGTCATTTCCCTCTCAGCAGTAAATTTCTGTATCGTGGGCACATCCCTTTTATGAAAGAGACTAGCCAGCAAATTATATTCATTCCCCATTTCATCAAGAATCTCGTAACGACGGCGCAAGTATATGCCTTTAATTACAGTGTCTTGGAGCGAATCAATATGTTGTCTGCAAATTTTGGGAAATGTCTGGAGATCCTCTCGTTTTATTGGCGTTTCTGTGACCTTACCTGCTTTGCAAGTGAGAAACGTTACTGTTGGATGTGATCCTTGAAATACTCTAGCAGTGCTTTTAATTACGTCGATTGCGGGTTCAATATCATGGGTTAGCATGAGGGTCGTACGCCCCTTCAAACTAGCCTTTCCTCTAAAAAGCTGATGAAGGATGGCAAATTTTTTATTTTTATCGAACGAAGATATTGGGTCATCCAATACCACTAAGTCAGGCTTCTCGCTTAGCACTTGGTGCATAAAAAGAATTAAAGAAAAAGCATTCTTCTCGCCATAACTTAGATGCTTCGCCGCAGATTCAATATGCTCGGTAAAGTCATTGTGTAATAGTTTCATTTTATAAGAGGCAGCTTCTGGAATAATTTTGACAGAATATTTGTATCCAGCCGATTTCAAAAACCCATTGATGCTTTCTTGATTCTCCTCAATCGCCGCCTTAACTCTCGCTTTGTGCTTACCGATATTACCTTTTAAAACGCCGATTTTGGCTAACAGCTCCTGAAGCTGTTTATTAATCGGGTCAACAACCTTTCTAGTCTCGGTTGAATCCAATTTTTCAATCAGGTCGAGGTCTATGTTCAGACGTGTAACCTTATCTTCAATGTCATCAACATCCCTTAAAGAGAAAAAGGAAATGTTTCGAAGGTCTTCCAATTTCTCAATAAGTGATTGAATATCAATTTTAAGACTGCTCAAAAAACCTTGCTCTTGAGCCGTGAGCTCAATCTTGGCTGTTGTCACTTTATCTAGGCTTTCTCTGCATTTATCGCTGAAATACTTGCCGAGGCGCTTTATGATTGCTTTGAGCGTATTTAGGTGGTCAACAGATTTAACGTCATATTCTTTTGCTACGGCTAAAGCCGTTTCTTTCTGTTTTTCATCCGCTAATTCAGTAGCGCAATACGGGCATTTGTTACCAAGCTCTAAATATGTATTCCCCTGAACCTGCCAAGAAATCCACTTTGACGGCTCTTTGCTTTTAATAAATGGCTCAAATGATTTTATGGATTCGGGGATATTATCTATTTTATTCCCGGAACCGAATGCTTTATGAATTTTGCAGTTTTTAGGTATGGCACCCGTCTTGGAAGTTCCAAATGCGTCACGTAATTCTTTTAGGTCTTTTGTAGTCTGCTCAATCTCTGGGTTTGAAGAAAATGCTTTCGCAATACCCTCAAGCAGTTTTTCTATTTCATTCATAGAAGCCAAATACTCTGGCGTTTTTATAAAAATATCGAAGCTGTTTTTCACCACTTCATCTTGCTTAAATACGAACTGATTCACATAATCTTCGTCGAACACGAGAGCAGATTTTAGCAAGGTTGCGCCATCAACTTTCGGCTTAGCTTGCTTATCTTTGCCTCTACGCTTGAAGGGAGTTAATACATCCAATGTCCCATCTTGCCTAATTTGGCTCACCATAGCCTTAGCTATCGTGCTTTTACCTATGCCGTTCGGCCCGTATTTAATATTTAAACGTCCCTCCAGAAGGCTTATGTCAGCGAAGTCAATACTGTTACAGTTTTCTATACTTATTTTAAATTCTTCAATTTGCTGGGTCATATTCAGTTTCCATTCTATTCAGAGCCACCACTGCATGGAGAAGGGACGCCGAGATTCCAAAAACGAGGGTGAACCGAAGCAGAGTCGTCTACCTAATTAGCGCAAAATTTATAGCGCACTTGTTTATTTCCCAACATGGTCGCAAGCTTCTTGGTGCTCAATCTCCACGAAGTGGAGCGGATCTTGATTCAATCGTTCCTTGCCAAACCTCATGCGCTCTTTCCGACCCCCTCAACGTGATGAGCGGTTCCACAACAAACCATCATCGCAAGCATTCACTGACCGCCTTTTCCAGTGTATCTACGTGGACAGCCATCGGTGAACCGTTCTTCATCTTCCAGACGGTATAGCCGCCTTTAATAGCTTTGCCGCGCAATTGTGATTGTTTGCCTTCACTAATGAAGCGAACCTGAACTTTTGTCTTGCCGTCTTCTTTTATATCGAAGAGTTTCCTTGCCACGGCGTCAGACAATAGGTGCCCGCCTTTGGTATCCAGACAGAAGATTATGCCCTTCTTCCACACGATGAAATCTGGATAAAACAATGCCGTGTCACCTTCTGACAGCAACGGAATATAGAAACCTCCGCTAGACGGATTGCGATGCCACACCTGGCCTGCAGTGTCGAGCGCCTCGGCGAAGGCCAACTCAAACTTGTTAAAGCCGCTGTACCGCTCGTACAGACCATGCGTGAAAGCCGGAGCGTTCTTAGGTACGCGCAACGTGCCAAATTTGAATAGTTTGTTACTCTCGTAAACCAACTCCGAATTCTGGTAGAAGGCTTCGACGATTTCTCGCGCCAATTTTTCCGTCAATTTGTCCGCCTTGCTTTGCACCTGAACCCGAACGTCAAACTTCTGGTCCTTGAGGTCTACTACCGCCATCGCGCGCGGCGAACGTGATTTGATGGCCGTGTTGGCGAGCCACCGAAGACGCACTGGATTCGTGTGTCCGTCGGTTTTCCATTCGACCGCTACGGCGTCTTTCCCGAGATGTTTGAGGTCTACAATCTGACTTGTCACATGAGCCTCTCCCAACGTGTTGACGTCGCCTTCGGTGAAACTTGGAAAGTCGCTAATAATTTCGGCTATGCGTTGACGGGCAGCTTCCGAATCGACAAAAATGTGATGCAGCTTCACGCTGACGTCATCCTTGGGCTGCAAATCCTTCGCACCACCTCCCCCTCCTCCGAAGTTATGGGTGATCTCGATCGGCGCACCTTCAGACTGCAGCTTTGCCTTAACCTTCTGAATGGCTTCGGTGAAAACACTTTCCCTGTCCACACGAAGGAAGAAGTGTGCGCTATTTAATAAAGGGTTTTCGTAGTGCGTGGCACCATATTGGCGCAGCACCCGTCCGATGATCTGCTCGACCTGGATGGACGACCCCATGCTCTTGTCGATGTATGCCAGATAGCACGCCGGATCATCCCATCCTTCCTGCAAAGAAAGGTTGAAGATGATGTGCTGAAAATCTCCGGCGCTGAAATCATCGAAGTCGCTTTCGCCTTTCGAGAACAAATTCACCTCGTCAGGCTTGTTCCCCTCCACGAACGTCAGATTGGCATAAATCGCGATGTCTTTTGGCGAGACGTCTTTCTCTTCGACCAGATACCGCCAAATGCGAATCGGTGGAGCCTTGCGATGCACAAAAGGCTTACTACCGTCATCCTTTTCTCCATCATCCGCGATATTTGTCTTACAGACATAGATAGCTTTCGGTTTGAAATTTAGCCCACGGTCGGCGATTTCTCCTTTGAGCACTTCCATACGCTTGATCAGGTCGTCCACGCATCGTTCCATGGTGGCGGTAGTTCCATCAAACTGGATGGCCTTTTTGACCAATTGAGCTTCCACCACCTTGTCACTGCTGACCGCTGTGGTAATGAAACGCTCGGCCTCTGGCCCGCCGTGCTCGTCGGCGGCTTGTAGTGTCGCAAACGGCTGTGGATCATCGGTCTCTTCGACCCAAAGCCTGATAGGCTGGATGACCGACTTTTGGAAATTTGCCGGCAGTTTCAGTGTTGCACTAGCTAGCAGATATGCGTCAGGCTCCAGCTCCGCCAGCAACTCTGTTTGCTGTTCAGAAAGGTTATGGCCTTCATCGTAGACGATCACTAAGGGGCGGCGCTTGCCGTCATGCGGCCGCTCAATCAAACGTTCCCAAGGCGACTGGTCGCCGAAAAGATCATTATCCTTTTTGTAGATGTTCAGCGCCCCTTCGGACTGGTCCTTGTTGTTGAATAAGCCCGTCGTAGTCATGAGCAACAACGGAGTTGAACCATCCGTGATCAGCTGCGGGTTTAAGCCCTGGATGTTAATGACCCGAAACCCTTCTATGATTTCGCTATACTTCCCAACCGAGAAATTTGTATAGGTCTGGGCGACGACCGACTTCGCTTTCGACATCCATAGTATGATCGGCTCCGTGCCGAAATGCGCACGCATCAGCACCACTGCGTGAGCCAAAATCGGCGTTTTTCCGGCCCCCGTGAGCGCTGACAGCGCTTGAAAGAAGGGACGGGGCTTGTTGCCTTTCCGCGGACGATCAGGATGGTTCGCAAAGAATGCATAGCGATCGGCCATCATCTTTGCGCTATCGCTTTGAAATACTTTTAGCTCAAGCAACTGTATTGTCCTCGTTGTTGAAGGCATCGGAACGTGGATTGAAGCCGATGTGTTCCAGCACCTTATCCGGGATCTTATAAAATTCGATGCCTGCGCCCGTATAAGGCGCAACCGAGGCATAGACGTGGTAACGGGAGGCCAGATTGGCCGCTCTAGCCTCTTTGACAATCGCTTTGAATACATCGCGGTTTAGGACCGACGGCTGATCTGCTGATTGCCAGACGAGGAAGAACCCTTCGTCCTTCGGGTTTACAGCAAATAGGAAGCGATGTTGAGCGGCGGGAAGCCTGCGAAGGTAAGACTTCGCTCTCTCGGCCTTGTCCCAGTAGCTCGTCAGTAGTAGATCAATCATCTCCTCACGGGCCAGGGCGTTCACGGCTTCAGCGTCAATTTTTTCCCTTTTCAGCTCCATAAAACGAAACCCACCCGGTAAGGGTTCGCGTTTACCCGAAGTCCACTCCCCAGTGACGACACGCCGGATGCGTTCTGCCGTTAAGGTCTTAGCATAGTGGTCGCCCTTGTCGGTGTTGCCTTGCTCAATGAGGATGAATCGGCGATTAGAGCTTGTTTCATTATTGAGCTCCAATACTGCGTGAGCCGTCGTGCCAGACCCCGCAAAGGGATCCATCACTATCCCGTCGGGTCGACACCAGATCTGAATGATTTTCCTGATCAGGCGTAGCGGCTTGACTGTCTTAAAGTTGTGTCCCTTCCCGACAATCGCGTCGAGCTCGTTGATGCCAGTCTGGCTATGACCCGACTCTTCGTGATTCCAAGATTGGGTGCCAATGTCCAGAGGAGTGTCGTACTCTTGGTTTGCCCAATATGTCATGGGCACTTTGCCTTTCTTGACATCCTTGAGATAACGCTTGAGCTGAGGCCCAGTCTCGCCTTTGAGCCCAAAATAGAGTTGTGGCCACGCCCCTTTAGCCATCCTCTCCTGCGCCGCATTGCGAGCCGTCGTGAGGATATTTTTGCCACCAATGGGCTCTCCCTCGGCGAATTTCATTCCCTTAATGACAAGGGCTTTGACTTGCACCATATTGCCAGTTTCTTTGTCGACAAACTCATTGCCATCGTCGATCCACTTTTCCTCGTAAGGATGTCCCCATGCTTCCAGCCAGGCGCGCATGGTCTTCTTTTCGTTTGCCCAGCAACGACCCTCGGGCGGGTAGTGCATCCTCCCGGTGAATGGGCTTTGGATAGCATAGACCATCTTTCGATGAGTAGACGCATTGGGTCCGGATGCGTCGCCAGACTTCCACTCATGCGGATCGCCGTGCGAGGTCTGATATCTAGCGTCCATCTCTTCTGTGCGGTCGAGTAATCCGGTTTTCGCCCTTTCTCCGTTTTTTGCGTAAACCAAGACGTATTCGGTTGCAGTTGAAAGTCCGCCCTTTTCGCCACCAGTGTCGCTTTTGGGCGAATAAGCCTTTTGCCAATTGATGATGCCGATGCGGTTCTCTTCATTAAAGATCTCGTCCATCAGCATGCCCAGCCGAAAGAGCTCCCGGTGGTCAATACAGATGGCTATGACGCCGCCCGGCTTTAACATCTCTCTCATCATCCAAACGCGAGGAGTCATGAAGCGGAGCCATTTACTGTGGCGCGATCCGTCGTCTTTGGGAACCAGGTCGCCTAGGTTGGGGTCGTTCGGGTCTTTGTCCCATTTATCGTTGTAGCGGAAGTCTTCCCCGGTGTTGTATGGAGGATCTGTAAGGATCAGGTCTACCTGGCCACGATATTTGTAAAGCGTGACCATGGCCGATAGATTTTCACCATCCCAGATCTCATTCTCTGACTGGGCCTTTTCCTCACCCGCCGAGACTTTTTTGACGATACGACTAAGTTTCGGCTTTACCATGCGGATGATCTGCCATGGAGCCGCACGCCCCGAGTAGCTCATGACGATGCCGTCCTTGCCTGCTTCAAGCAAGGCTGCGTCATGCTCTTGCAGCATTCTGATCAACGCTGATCGAGATAACTGTTCGTAATCCACCTTATTCCCTTTCCTCCGCCGTGGCGCGCATTGCGCGACGGCCACAGGATCTCGAAATGTAACATTCACATCTAGCAATCCTCACACTTGAACCGTATCGGCAAATGTCTTCACTTTGATTTTCTTTGCACGTTGTTCCACGTGGGCAGCATCATATTGAAATTGCAGTCGCATCCAACCCTCCGGCGTACTGCCAAACGCCTTGGCCAGGCGAATAGCCATATCCCAGGACAGGTCGGCGCTCTCGTTCACAAGATGACTCAGTGCCGACCGCGACACACCGAGAACCTTCGCCCCTTCGGTCACGCTCAGTCCATGCGGTTCCAGACAGTCCACGCGCACCGAAAACCCCGGATGGGGTGGATTCTTCATTTTTAAAGCCTTCATGGCCTTCTCCTTTTCAATGGTAGTCCTCTAAATTCACGTCCAGCGCATGCCCCTCTTCAAACCGAAAGGTAATGCGCCAATTAGCCCTGACCGTTACGGCCCACTCCCCTTTGCGGCTTCCCTTCAATGGGTGAAGCCTGTAGGAATGGAGATTCATATCCTCAATCACTTCCGCCTGATGTAACCGCGCCAGAATGGCCCTGATCCGGTCCACCATGTCAGCCGGCAGCTTCCGTGGATCATCCTCCTCGAAAAACCTTTTAAGCCCTCGGTGCTTGATATTTACTATCATCTTGGTACTGTAGCGTGTAGCGCCTCACTCGTCAACTGATCGTTGCAGCCTAACCTCTCCACGCCCTTCGCGTTAAAACCAGGATTGACATTCTATCGGCTCCCTGCCCTCGCTCTTCCGCTCCTTTCACTGTCATTTCAGAATGGAAATTTACCCAGGATTAATCTTCAATCGGTGCCCTGATCCTGAGGTTGCGGGACAAAAATGGAGCCGTTTGGCCCTACTGAATGTTTTTTGGCCCTAGGACAAATTTTTGCAATGTTCTGCCATATTTTTGATCCCTACGACGCGATCATTGGACTCACTTCAGTTCCATTTGCCCTATCACTTCCTCATTGGTGATTTAAAAGAACGTGCGAACACCCGCTCCTAGACTGCCGTTCTATCATCTCCCATTTGCACCTCTCGGCTTGGACAATCTTTTTGCATACCCGTTTTCGACTTCTATTCGTTTGCTCAGGAGACTCTGCATGGGTTGCCGTAGTGTCCCTCAGTGTCCCCTCCTGTCCCCTAGTGTCCACGAACGGGCCTCTTTCACCACGAGACGCCGATGCGTATGGTTCGGCCATACATCGAGCGACGTAACGAAAAGGAGACGTGATGGAACAAACCTGGTTGACGGTCGATGAGTTGGCCGCCGTGCTGAAAGTCAGCCCGAAATCGATCCGCCGAGCCTACCGCAAGGGAGAGATTCCCGTGGATCGATTCTGTCGGTTTGTGCGCTTCGACCTGGAACGCGTGAAGGAGGCCCTGAAGGCCAAGGGGCACAGTCTGACCGGTGTCGTGTCCACAAAGAAGGAGGGACAGCGCAGCGCGACCGGCGGCGCGAGCCGGCGGCGCGCGCAGCGGCCCAGCCCCCGACTTGGTAAGACGGGGGCGTCTATCGCTACCAAGCCAAGGAGGAAGAAATGACAGGTTCTGGAGGATTCACCCAAACCATCGATTGGCTGGCTTTTACACTCCCGAAGGCCGAAGTGGCCGACGTGATTGCGCTAGTTGGTGGCGACTGGTTTCAGAGTGAGACCGGCTTTCGCGGCTACCCCGTCGCTCAACTCATGTCTCAGGGGAAAACCGGAGTTGGGAAACTGGGGACGGGTGCTCCTCGCAATCCAAAGGAAGTGCATGTCGATCTCTCGGCCGGGATTGTCTCTCAGTGGGACGAGACCAAGTTGAAGACGGTGCTGGCTTGGATCTTCGCACAGAAAGGCCATGTCACTCGCATCGATGTGGCGCTGGACGACCGGGAGGCGTCTGTCGCAGTGGAGACCGTCCGCCTCGCCGTGGAGGCCGGACAGGTGGTGAGTCGTTCCAAACAATTCAAAGTCATCCAAGCCTCGAATCATCGGGAAGGTGTCCGGACCGGAGAGACACTCTACTTCGGCAGTCGAGAGAGTCAAACCATGTTGCGCGTCTATGACAAACGGCTTGAACTCCAATCCAGAGGCCGAGACGACGCGGGATTGTACGGCGTCCGATGGGAACTGGAATTCAAGCAGGACCGAGCCCAGGCCTGTGCGAAAGCGTTACTCACGCTCGATCCGGAAGATTGGCGCGCCTTTTTAGTTGGCGTGCTCCGGTCCTATGTCGACTTTCGAGAAACCACGCGAGAGGCCGAATCCTATGAAAAGTATCGAGCGCCGTTGGTGGGCTGGTGGAAAGCGCTCACGGAAGGCTTTATGCGATGCCGGCTCGTCGTCGAACGCATTCAGCAGCGGTTGGATGATGTGGCCGCGTGGCTGGCAAACGCCATCAGTCCCATGCTCGCCGTAGTCGTGGCTTGCCGGGGTGATCAGTTCCTGATGGAAATGATCTATGCGGGCACGAAGCGATGGACGCAGAAGCACTATGCCCTGCTGAACCAACGGAGGAAGGGAACGCCCTATGTGCTTCATCTTAAACCTCGGACCTAACGTCGTGTACCTCCGGACCTGTCCAGGCCCAGATTGCCATGCCGCCGGAGCCTGTGGGGAGTTTCGAAAGGGGAAGTTGTTTGTGATGTGCCAAGCGTGTCGCTTCGAATATGAATTGCTGCCAAAAGTCCGGCTTGCGGGCCGGGGCGTATGGGTCAGGCGCAGAGCTGATCCGAGAGTCTTTTCACAACAAGGAGGGGTGAACGATGCAAGTCAAAGCAGAAGGAGCGGTGCAGGGGTATGTGGAACGGAGGAGCCGAGAAGGCAAGGTCTACAGATCGGTGGACTTTTATGTGAAGGGCAAGGACCCGGGCGTGCTGCGATTGGGCATTCCGGACGATCAGATGTCGCTGATCGAGGTCTGCAAGCAGGCTGAGGGCAAGCAGGCCAAAGCGTCGATCGAAGTCCGCAAGTTTGAACAGACCGGTCGAACGTTTTTCGATCTGACCGGCCTTGAGGTCGTGAAGTAAGGACAGAGGGAGGAAGGCCGGTGGATCTCACGATTGTACTTGTAGCGGTCCTGTTACTGGCCTTCCTCACCGGTCTCGGAGTCGGACGATTGTGAAGCTCTTTATTCTTACTAGTTATCTGTCGCTGATCTGGGGCCTCTTGGTCTCCTTCTGTCTGGCACCCGTAGAATCGCTTGCCCAAACCGCGACGCAGTATTCGAGGGTCGTCGCGCAAGCCGAACGCATTGCCTATCTGGCCGCTCAACGGTCGGCGTTAGCGAATCAGGTGGCGACTGCCGCGCTCGCACCTTCGGCTGCCTCAATGGCCGTTCGCATGGTGGCGGGTCCGGTGGGATGGGCGGCCCTGGGAGTGAGTGCCGGCTTGGTTCTCGCTCAGATGTATTACTCGCAGACCGATCTTTCAGCGGTCAAAACCGCTGCCTCGACGCCTGGCGGCTGGCAAGTGGCAAGCACCAATGCGGGCGTCCAGACGTTCCCCGGTTTTGGCACCAACACGCCGGGGAATCCGGCCTATCCGAATGCGACGATTCAGTTCAGCGCCACGAATGTCCCGCTGTGCGCTGTCGATACCGAATATCAGCATGATTGGGTCGTCGGGCCATTTCAGAGCCTCAGTACGGCCGTCTTCTTCACGGGCAACTTCTTTGTGAATGGTCCTGCAGTCGGCGGATTTAGCTTGTATGTCTGCCATCGGAAGGGCATTCCTGGGTCCACCTCACCGGTTCAAGAGGGCTTGATTCCACCGACGCAGCAGCAGGTGGCGAACTTCGTCGGTGGGCTGCCGGCCGGCGATCCGAAATCTGTCGAAGCCCATACGAACCCTGTGGGCACCAATGGCACGACACAGCCAGCGGATACCACCATCTCTCAGGCCGTGACGCCGACCGAGATTCCAACAACGGTGAAGCCGAAGCCCGTACCGGCCGGCGATATCGTGGTGGTGGACACGGTTCCTCCTCCGGCCAGTACGCCGCAACAGAACACGCAACAGCAGACGACGACTACGACTACTACGACGACGCAGAACCCCGACGGTTCGACGACGCAGCACGAAGAGACCCAGGCGACGACGTCCTGCGCGGTCGGGGCACATGAAAACCGAACGTTTGGGACGGTCCTGCAAGCGCACCAAACCATGTGGGGGAGCAGCGGATTATTGGGCACTTTGAATCTGTTGAAGTCACTCACCTGGCCCTCGACCTTGCCGGTGATTGCCTTGCCTTCGGCCTTCTTTGGCAGCCAACAAGTCGATTTCAATCAATGGGCCTGGTTCTTTACGGTCCTCCGAACGCTCGTCATCGCCACGGCCTCCATTGCGGCGTACCGCATCATCTTTGTCGGTGGAGGCCAAACGGCATGACCGCAATTCTCACGCTCATCTATTGCTGGCTGCAGGAGTTCTTCTTCTCGCTGACCGATTGGGGCCTCGGCATCTGGGATTCGCTGCTCTCCGTGGCGGACAGCACGCTCGCCACTATTGGGACGGCAGGGCTCACCCTGCCGGTGATTCCCGATCAATATGCGTGGGTGCTGGGCGCGACGGGCATGAGTCAGGCGCTGGCCATCCTGGCGAGCGCCATGGGCACGCGGTTCATTTTGCAAACCATTCCGTTCGTCCGGTGGGGCTCATGAACCAACTCGTGATCGGCTGGGCCTATGCGTGGACGGTGATCTTAGCGCTCTGGATCTGGGTGTATCTGAGGAGTCTTCGATGATCGAACTGTATGAAGGGGTGCCGGGCTCGGGGAAGTCGTATCACGCGATCTCCGAGAAGTTTTTGCCCTGGGTGAAACAAGGTCGACGGCTCTATATCGCCGTCGATGGGATCTATCTGGATCGGTTGTCGCTATTTACCGGTATCGATCTGGCTGTTCTCGAACAACAGATCACGATCTGGAAGGACTCGGTCGAAGTCCTCCAGGCCTTTCCCCACGTCGAACCGGGCTCGGCTGTCATTATCGACGAAGCACAAACCGTGTTTCGGTCGATGCAGAAGGTCGAACCGGGTCTCCTCCGCTGGCTCGAAACCCATCGGCATTACGGCGTCGACATTCTGCTCATGAGCCAGGATTTCCGCCAAATGTCCCAAGGCGTCACCAGACTGATCGAAGCCACCGTGAAGTTCCGCAAGCTGAGCTTTGTCGGGCTCTCGAAGAAGTATCAGGGCAAGGTGCGGGGCAACCCCGAAGACAACGAGGTCATTCGGGCCTTCGTCGGAACCTATTCGCCGGCGGTGTACGCCTACTATTCGAGTTATGCCTCGGCAGCCATTCGGGAAGAGAAACGCAGCCATACGGTCTTCAAATCGGCGCGGGTGGCGATTGGCATTGCGGCGGGCCTGTTCGCGATCGGTCTCATGGTCTGGCGGCCCTGGTCTTCACTGAGTTCCGCCAAGCCGGCACCTACCGCCGGGGCCACTCCTACTCTGAATATGGTGGCTGGGACAGGTCCTTCCGGGAGCGCAAGTCTCCTCAACCCATTGGGTGTGATTCCCCCAGCACCAACGACTCCGCCCGTCCCAAAGCGACCCGTGAGAATCCTTGGTGGTGCGGGCATGAGCAAGGATCGTCAAGGGTGGCGGTATCTCCTGGACAGCGGCGAAATCCTGACGGCCGCCCAGATTACCGGACGCTATGGGCTGTCGGTCTCGGAAGTCTATGAAGAGGGCTCGATGCGACTCATCGGCGAAGGAGTGTTCTATGGACCTGCCGGCGATTGAGGCCATGACCTATTTCACCGCGATCTTCTGGCTCGGGGGCTTTGCCGTGGGGCTCATCATCAAGTTGATTGTGCCTCAGACTTACTGAGGAGCTCGACCGCCGGCGAGTCATCCGGCGGCGGGGGTGGACGGAACCACCACACAGCACAAGGAGGTGCCGTATGAAGGGATGGGGTTGGGTGAAAGGGCTTGGCGGGCTGCTCATGGCGTTCGTGTTCGCCCTGGGTGTCCCGGCGCTCTCGCAGGCGCAGTTGTTTCCGGTCTCCGCAGATGTGGCCACGGTGCGGGCCGATCTGCTCTTGTGGGCCACGGCCTTGATTGGCGTGGCACTGGCGATCTACGCCTTTAAGCGCGTCCGCGCCATTGTGGGCTGAGGAGTAGCCCATCGAGGCAGGCTGGCAGCAGCCTGCCTCCTTTTCATGCACGGAATTGAGCTGGAATGACGATGACGAAAGAGAGGAAGCATGACGGCGTCACAGATTCAAACGATCGGCAATGCGCTAGCTGCCGACTTAGTCGCCTGGGGGACGGCCGCGATCGGGCTCGCACTGGTGGCCGCCGGGGCCGCCTGGGTGTTGCGGCTGCTTCGCTAAGCGCCGGGCCAGCCCTGGTCGGCGAAGCTGTAGTAGCGTTCTTCGGCGAGAATCAGATGATCGAGGAGGGTGATGCCGAAGAGGTCGCCAGCTTCACGCAGCCGTTTGGTCAGGACGCGATCTTCTGGGCTCGGAGTGATGTCTCCAGAGGGATGATTATGGGCACAGAGCCAGGCGCCGGCATTCATGAGGATGAGCGGCTTGAAGACCTCGCGTGGATGGACAATCGTCAGGTTCAGAGAGCCGGTGGACACCACATTGATGCCGATGAGCTTGTGCTTGGCGTCCAGGCCACAGATGAGGAACTGCTCCCGGTCCAGACCGTCAAACAACGGCCGGAGGATGGCGACCGCACCCTCCGACGTATGCACCGATTCCGTAGCCGGCATGGCACGGCCCTCGCGAACAAGTGTGACACGGTAGCGCGGGATGCCGTATTTCCGAACTGGGCTCAGTGGCCGTCCACCGTTCGAGGAACCGAGAGTACTGTCAACGGTCATGTCCGCCTCCTTCTGAAATTATGTTCTAGCCCCACCCTTCACGAATCAAGGGTGGGGCGTATCGAAGGAGGCGGCACGGGGCTCTCGCAGCGGGCAGGCCTGGAGGGGCGGAGACCGGCACGGAGGGGACCGGGAAGGCCTGTTCCGCTGCTCCCCGGCCTCGGGTCGCACCCAAATAGACACGTGTTCCGAATCAATGTCCGATGAAGTCACCAGACAAATGAGTGCCCGGGATCTTGAGGGCCTTCACGATTGGAACCAGTCATGCAGACGTTGTTGACCGTGAAAGAGGTATGCGGATGGCTGAACGTCAAGCAATCCACGCTGTATCTGTGGGTGTCTCAGAACAGGATTCCCTACCGTCGATTGAACGGATTGATCCGGTTCGAAACCCCTGCCATCCAGGCCTGGTTGGACGGACCACCCCGCCCCCATCAGCCAGTGTCGTTTGGCCGTCGCCCCCAATTCCAGACAGTCGATGCGATCATTGAAGCTGCCAAACGCGAGGTCTATACTCCCTGCCACGGGGAAACCAGACCGAAATCAGGCCTCATCGGGAAGGAGGAGCAGGATGGGGCTCACGAAGCGTAACGATGTATGGTGGATGAGTTTTATGTATCAAGGCCGGCAAGTCCGGCGAAGCACGGGGACAAGCAAGAAGCAATTGGCCGAAGCCATCTATGCCAAGGTGAAGGTCCAGATTGCCGAAGGTCAGTTTTTCGAACGGCGTGAGGAACAGGAGCACACGTTCAAGGAGATGATGGAACGGTACGTCGCGGAGCGAGCCACCCTGAAAACGGTGAAAAGCCGTTTGCGCGATCACGCCGCGTTGGGACATCTCCTTCCTGTTTTGGGAGACAGAGTCCTAGCCCATATCACGCCGAAGGTGATGGCTCAGTACAAGGCTCAGCGGCGGATAGAACGAGCCGCTCCTGCGACCATCAACAAGGAGCTCCAGCTTGTCCGGCATGCCTTCAACCTGGCTATGCGCGAATGGGAATGGTGCCGAGAAAACCCAATGCACCGGGTCTCCATGGAACAGGTGAGGAACGAAGTGGACCGATGGCTGACGCCGGAGGAGGAAGACCGGCTGATGGCTGCTTCGTCACCGTGGCTGCGAGAGATCATGGTCTTTGCCCTGAATACCGGCATGCGCCAAGGCGAGATCCTGAACCTGCAATGGCAGGATGTGGATTTCTCGCGGGGAACCTTGATCGTGATGCAAAGCAAAAACGGCACACGACGGACCATTCCCCTCAATACCAAGGTCTATGAACTCCTGGCCGCAAAACAGGCTGCAACCGGCCTGTCACGTGGGCCAGTCTTCAAGACGCCGCTTGGCAATCTCCTCCAGGTGCGCTTTCTCGTGCGGGAGTTCTGTGAGGCGCGCAATCGGGCCGGAATTCCAGATTTCCGGTTTCACGACATGCGGCACACCTTTGCCACGCGTTTGGTTCAGCGCGGGGTGGATCTCTACAAGGTCCAACGGCTGCTCGGGCATAAGACGAATTTGATGACGCAACGCTATGCGCATCATTCGCCAGAAAGCCTGAGAGAGGGTGTGAAGGTGCTGGATGAGTGCCAACCGAAGCGGTTTAGCACAAATTTAGCACACGGGGCGGTTTCTGAAGATTTTCGAGGCTTGCGAAACTCGTAAGTCTTTGATTTATTGTGGTGAGTCGGCTGGGATTCGAACCCAGGACCCTCGCCTTAAAAGGGCCCCAGGCGACAAGTAAAATCAAAGTGTTATGTGCCGCAATATTCCAATCGGATACATGGTTTTACAATGGCTTACAAATAAGCTATCCGATATAGGACAAGAACTGAAGCTGCCCCAGCAGGGCAGCGGCTTCGCAAAAATCTCCGACATTCGCCCATAAATCAGAAGAGACGCTACCACACAGGGGTTTCTACCCTTCCTGGCAATCTGTCGATTGCAGCTGATTTGCGGTGAATTCAGGCGACTCGTGCTGGTATTTAGCCACGCCGGTGACACGTAGTCCTTCTACTTATGTTACGTGGTGCTACAATCCCGTTATCCTACGTCGATTCGTTAATATGCTTTGATCATGCGTCTTGCTTCGTCAATAAGGTCGGCCGCTCTCAAATTACCAACGCAGCGTCAATGCGAAGGCCAAGTAAGTTCAGACATTAGAGGTCAAATGCTGAGAAGTCGTTAAGCCCCGCACTGGCAGACCTTGTGGAAGAGAGATGTAAGTTCAGAGATCGAGTCTATATGTAGCTAAGGTAAGCCTGCTTGGAAATTGTGCCGAAAATGCGGACGCGGCAGGCGCACTTATATATCGTTGAAACCTTTAAGGAGTTAGCGTTATGCTCGACGAGTGCGAGTATTCCAGATTCTATAATTGAAATTAAATGAGCGGTCAAAGGGAATACAATCATGAATCTCGCTTCCTTCCGAGTTCGACTTTTCCGAAATGTTATAGATAGTGGGACGATTAAGGTACTCGATAACACATGTCTGGTCGGTAAAAACGAAGCTGGAAAGTCGGCAATTCTTGAGGCGCTTCATCGACTGAATCCTGCCAAGCCAATACCTCTCAATCTCCTTGATGAGTATCCTCGATGGCTAAAAAAAGCTCATGAGATTTCTGGAGATATTAAGAAAGCGGTGCCCATTCAGGCGACATTCGCACTCACTTCAGATGAAGTGTCGCTGATCAATAAACGATTTGGCAACGTGCTGGAAAAAAATGAGATTGTGGCCTCTCGCAAATATGAGGGTGATTTCGAGCTGGATGTCCCACTGAAACTCCAAGAGTATGTTCGCACATTTGTTACAAGTGTCCCGGAGATTCTTCATCAATCGCTGGCCGAAATACCAACCACGACAGATCTGTTTAAAAAGCTCGACGAGATTGCAGCTCAAACGAGTGCCGATGATGAGCCGACTCCCGAAGCCCAGGCCGCAAAACAAGCGAAGACTTTGCTGTCTGAACGCCTAGCGGGCGCAGAAAGCCTTACGTTTGCCATTCATAAAATCCTTCGCCCGCTTATTCCCAGGACCTTTTATTTCAGTCAGTACTCCCAGCTTGCGGGACGGTACCGCCTTGAGGAGGTGGTGAAAGCGATCGAGGTTGGCTCTGACGATGAAGAACTTCAGGCTGCCGCTGACTTTCTAACCCTCGCCAGGATCGCTCCTCAGAATGTCGAAGAGTGGGACTTCGAAGCTTCCAACTCAGAGTTAGAGGCCATTTCGAGTCTCTTAACTCAGAGGGTGCGGGCGAACTGGAAACAGAATAAACATCTCAAATTAGTCGTCCGAATCGAGTCAGTGCCGGATCCAAAGGGCAGACCCGAGCGGTACCTTCAATTCCGCGTTGAAGATACAAGACATGATTTTAGCAACCGGCTTGACCGACGCTCCACGGGGTTTCGGTGGTTCGTGTCATTCGTTGCGTCCTTTTTTGAATTCGAAAAGGATAGTGCGATCGTTCTACTTTTGGACGAGCCCGGGCTTAGTTTGCACGCACGAGCACAGAAGGACTTGTTGGACGCCATTGACAGTCATCTCACGGTCGGACGACAGGTTATCTATACAACACACTCACCCTTCATGGTACGCACCGAAGCGCTACACCGTGCGCGGATTGTGGAGGATCGAGGGCCAGAGTTAGGATCCGTCGTAACTAACGACGCAGGTACCACTTCCGACCCGGACACGCTTTTCCCACTACAAGCCGCTCTTGGTTATGACATTGCTCAGAACTTATTCATTGGGAATCAGAATATCCTCCTCGAGGGCACGTCTGATATTGTGTACCTTAGCGTGATGTCAAGCCACTTGGGTAAATTGGGCCGCAGGTCGCTCCCAGAAAACGCACGACTCCTCCCTGGTGGCGGAGCAACAAATATACCGACGTTCCTTGCCTTGTTAGGCGGGCAACTTGATGTCGTTGTTCTTCTTGATGGAGAGGCACAACGGCAGCGAATCGATAATGCGATTGCAGCTGGAAAGCTGAGTGGAAGTAGGGTCTTCAGTGTTGATAAGTTCGTCAAGATAGCAGGCGCCGATATTGAGGATCTCTTTGAGCCAACCGAGTACGTTGCTCTCTACAACAAAACGTTCGGTCGGTCTCTCAAAGAGAAGGATTTGAAGGGCAATGATCGCATTGTTAAGCGAATCGCTCGTAAGGAAGGTCATGACTTCGACCATGGCAGGGTGGCCGCCTACTTCCTTATGAATCAGAATGACGAAATTGATAGGTTATCGACGGTAACATTAGGTCGTTTTGAGGCGTTGATTGAGGCGCTCTCCAATGCGCTTCCTTCCGTCCCACGAGCAGACTAGCAAGGGGAGGTTTGCGCCCCTTTCACTGGCTTTCTCTTGCGTAGGGTATCGGTGTCCTACATGCTCACCCATTGTAGGCAGAAGATTTCTCTCCAATGTGTATCTGCCCAATTGGCTATACTCCAGTGCTCGCGAACCGACCAATTCCTGGCTGAAACCGCCTTAAAAGTTCGTCAAGTAGTATTTCTATAGCGGCTTGATCTTGCGAAGGTTTCCCCGTTTTTATCGTCGAATCAAGAAGTTAGGTCACTTCCATTGATTCTATGATTTTTAGTGAATCGAGTCCTTTTTGAGAATTTTTAGCACAAATTTAGCACATCCGTTTTACGTAAAGCGTAAAACAATGGTAGAGTAAGATCCGTGATTAGAAGTTTTCGGGATAAGAAGACAGAGCGCCTGTTCGCCGGAGAGTCCGTCAAGGATTTCTCTGGAATTCGAAACGTGGCTGAACGGAAGCTCACGATGTTAGACAGTGCCGCCGACCTCACGGACCTGTTGGCGCCTCCGGGCAATCGCTTGGAGAAACTAAAAGGTGATCGCCCGGGACAGCACAGCATCAGAATCAACGATCAATGGCGCATCTGTTTCCGATGGATGACTGATGGACCCCACGATGTCGAGATTACAGACTATCACTGAAGGAGAACAGCCATGGTGAAAAACGGCATGCGGTCAGTGCATCCAGGAGAAATTTTGCTGGAAGAATTCATGAAGGCGTCCGATCCCGCCATCAACGCCAACACTCTCGCCAAGGCACTTGAGGTGCCGGCAAACCGAATTACGGCAATCATCAAGGGACAGCGGGGCATTACGGGAGACACGGCCGTGCGCCTAGCAGCGTTTTTCAATACCACGGCTGAATTCTGGATGAATTTGCAGAAGACGTATGAGTTGCGGTTGGCTGAACGGGCTTTGCCGGATAGGGTTAGGAGGCACATCGAGCAGAATAGACACGCAGTGGTCTCGGCCTGACTAAGTGGCCGCCCCCGCATGTAGAGGGCTTTGGAATCTGTAAAAACAAGTTCTTCTCTGACCTAACGTAGCTACGGTACAGCACCCGCAGAGCACTCGCCTAGAACAATGTCTCCGATGTGAATGAAGGCTCGTCAAAATAGTAGCGACCCTCTTCACGTACAAGTCGGTCAAGGAACTCGGTGAATCCCCTTCGCAAGGATGCGCACACTGTCAGCTTAAATCGCAAGCTCTCGAGTTGCCCAATTGGAACCCTACCTTCGCGCTCCCCCCGTGTTTTCCGTCGTAACCCCACGTGCGTGCCTTGATGAGGATACAGGGGTCCGGCAGGGCTCGACCTCATCGACGAGGAAACTGATCTCTGTGGTGGAGCGATGAAGAATCGGAGCCTGGTCCTTGACGGAAGTAGGTATCCCGTTCACTGCGCACCTCCCATGCTCATTGCATACCGCAGGATAGATCTAGGTTTCAGGTGCAACTGGAACAACTGTATAGTTCACCAGAATCCATATGTCGTCAATGAGATCCCGCTTCAGTCGATATTGGGTCGTCCCCTGTATAGGTTCACGTAGTTGAGAGGGTACCTCTGAGACACTCGATGCCGGAATCTCCCAAGTCAGTGTGGTCATCTCACCGGGAGTGAGGTCGATAGTGAGAGGGAATTGAGCGCGAGGAGTGCCACCCAGATCCACGTCTATACTTTGAAGCTTCGCGGCACCAAGACTCTCCGGTGTCGACTTTCCTGATTTGTTATAAGCCAGCGTTGAATCAATCCCGACTTTCATGAGTTTGTTATCGCTGTGCTTCAGAAAATTAAGCATGATGGCCAAGCTCGAAAGCTTGAGTGTGCGTTCAGAAAATGCATTCGACACGATCTCTGGAGACAGATCAAAAGACAAAATGTGACCGTTCATTACTTTTCGAGATGAGAGAAAGTGATACAGTTTATCATTTGGAAGTCCTTTGCCGGCGAGAAAGAACCGCTGTGTGGTCGTCTCAAGCCAATCTTCACGTGCACCCAAGGCCTTCTCCTCTAGACGGGCACCTCCAGGGCGTGCACACAATTGAAGCTCGAGCAAGAAATCAGACATCGACGAGCGGGGCCAGTGATTCGTTTTGACAGGCAGCTTGACTCGCCAACGGCTGACTGCACCGGCTCCTTTAAATGGGAGCGGAAGGCCAGTCCCCATACCGGGTTCTAGGACACCGAGATCATTCATGCCGCGGCTCGTGACAATGGATTGGATCGCCCCGAAATCATGCCGGAAGCGTTTGTCTTCTCGATCAAGCTCTTCGGTATGTGGTTCTCTCACCTCACTACTGACACGAGTCGTATTTTCCAATAACGTAAGCGTGCAATTTACATTCGTGTAGGGACCAGTCACACAAGGGATCGTGACACTCACTCGCCGTAGCCGACGCATGTAGTGACCAGGGTAATCGCCGTCGAAAAACGCCTCTGGAATTTCAAATTCACATTCTCCGGTTTGCTTGAGCGTGAGAAAAGCTTTTGGATCCAAACGGACTAGTGAGACGGTACGAGTCAATTCAAACTCTCGCCGATCGGACTCAAAATAGGCCTTCTCGACCTGTTTCAACGCAAGCTGTAGATGTTCGAAGGCCAAGAGTCCCTTGTCCCCTTGGCTCCAATACCCAAATTGAACGAATTGTGATTGATTGAGACCAAAATCAAAACAATACTTCGCTTCAGCCGCTCGGCAATATTCAAACGCGATGTGGAAGAGTTGGAAGATGTCAGGATAGAGATCGCTCGCACTTTTTTGGTACCGTTCTCCGGAAAAGAAGCTTTGCTTGTAGAACGTCAACACTGCTTCGGTATTAGCGACAGTCTTATCGTGATTCTCTAGTTTCAGCTCAGCCAGTCGTTTTTCGATCCTCTTAGCCGCCAGTTCTTTGTCAATCCTTTTGAGTTCCACTCGGGCTTGGTCTCGCTGAAAAGCCCATTCCTGTTTTTGCCGGTCCCACTGCCCTGCCAGTGAAGCGTTCGACGCTCGATGGCTATAACTTGCACTTGACGCACGAAATTCACCTGCAATCGCTCGGGCGGCCGCTCCAAGATGGGTGCCTCCAAACTGAACACCACAGGTGCCAGTCGATGTGTCTGGAATCATGCTATAGGCATTAGCTGCCAATTCCGCTTGCTGAGCTTTCGTTTCTTCGCTGGCAGCGCGGTTTAAACTTGTTCGTTGATCTCGCTCAGCATCCAGAAGTCCTTGAGTAAGCAGATGGTCATAGTAATCTTGTCGGCGTTTTGTCGCATCGTAGGTCACGTTGAGAGCATCGACCATGGCACTCTGCAACTGAATGCCCTGAACCAATTCATGACGGAGATAGTTTTTGAGCCAATCGGCCTCCTGCTCAACCCTCAGTTCGGCTAGTCCTTGAGATTCAGATTTCTCAATGAACGATTCAAATCGTTGGTAAAGCGACAGTCCGTCTTGAACCGCTCGCGACGCTTTCTCGAACACAACAGCAAAGTCCTGCTGTGGCACTGGTGCGCGAACCTGGTCCAATAAAGAGCTGATATTAAGCCCCTTGGCCCGTGCCTCGACCAACAACATCGGATCAATCTCTGGAGGGAATAGTGGAATATCCTGTACTTCCCCCTCGATATTCATGCAATGACGGATCTTATACAATCGGTCTGTCATGGTATCCCAGAGCCGCTCCCACTCGTCGTTACTAGGCAGACAGAAGTAGGTGGTCAAGACACTATCAACCGATCCAGTGCTACCGGACACGACAGGTGTACTATGGGCAAATGGAAGTTCGGTCTCAAGGTCGGCCATAGCCACCGAGAAATCCGAAAAGGAACTCAAGTGATTTTTGGCTTTTAAGGAAGCGTAGGTCTCAGGAGCGACACGCCCAGTCTTATCACCACGTGGACCCGGTCTCTTCCAGTTCATCAGCGTGCCGACGATGATGAGATCCTGGAGGGCGAGGTGTATCTGTTCCATGGTGAACTTGGTGAAATGATAGTCAGCCTTCTTTAAGTGAAACCGGCAGCAATCCAATAAGATGGCCTCTTTGTATGCAGAGGGACGACGACGAGCAATGGCGTGCGGATTGTACGGATCTTTCATCCAATCCCTAATCGCGTCCTGCATTGCGCTCTTCTTAGCCAGTAATGCAAGATTCTCTGTCCCGGTATAGGCCAAGGCTTTCAGCATGCCTTGGAGGTCTTCCTCTTTCGTCGATTGAAACGGCAGGAATTGCCAGATACGTTCCGCGGGCGGCTTACTGGTGTCGGCTGATGTCAGATTCAAGACGACTTTCAGAAATCGTTCGCTTGCCGTGAAATTGAAGGCATTTAGGAGAGCGGTGTACGCCAGCATGGGAGCATAGAGAAACAGTTCCCTGTTGTATTGGGAATAGGCACCATGCAAGTCAAAATCCACGCGATCACTGGGGTAACGTCGATCAACAACAGTCGTCGGTTGATAATTCACTTTGAAATAGCTTGGATCGGTGTCCGACAAACGTTGTGTATCCGTCGACAGCAGTGCAAACAATCCATCGCGATTTAATCGCCGGATGAATTCACAGATCTGCGGGTGGCAATGTTGCTCAAAGAGCAACTCCGGCTTGGGGAGAAAGGTTCTGTCGAGATCTTTCTCCACCCCCTCAACCGAGGTCTTGCCGCTGAAACTCTCTAGCGACCACCGTTTGGACCCCAAAGGGATATATCCAGTGGTGGTATTGATGCTGATCGTTTTGCCAACTTCAAGATTATCTCCCCATTGTGGGAAAGCGCCTACATGCTTCCCAACTAAAGGAGTAACAAAATACACTCGATGGAGGTCATGAAAAAAGAAGGGCGCCTTACAGTCAAATCCCATCTCACGAATAGATCCAACAACTAAGAACCCATCAGATGTCTTACCAAGCACATCTCTGTCATCTAACTCAAGATGCATTCCCGGGTAACCTGCATTGGGTTGAAGTGAAGCAAGATAAGAATTCCATGTCGCTACTGGCTCCGAAAAATAATTGTAAGAGAGGCCCGTTTTCGGTGCCGGGAGAGTGTCAACATCGCGTACTTTGCAAATTCCAACTCTGAAGATTCCCACTTCATCATATGCAGTAACATAATCTGATGTTGGACGTACTGTAGGCCCCTCAATATCCTCTCTTACAGTAAGTCGCCCACTTTGCATTACAGTAAGCGAACGTTTTCGCGAAGAGAGAACTTGACCTCTTGCCTGTGCTCCTAGATAGCGCACGAAGCATGTCATAGAGAGCATTCCTTTCGACTCCCTGACATAAAATAGGTGTTCGGATGGAGTGGGGAGGTATGCAACTATGGTATGCTCCGTTAGTTCATCCCGATAGCGAGCATAATCTCCAGGCCTGTCAATAACGATCCCACCATCCGGAAGTAAATCGTTCCGAACCTCTTCCTTGTGTTCTACTATCGTAGGCACATGCCATTCAAACTCCTGCCCACTGACACCCCTTAAGATCACCACATGGTCGGTGATGGTTTGGGAATACAGATATAATTTGCCGTTTGGTGGCTTATAGGTAGTAATGGTAGTAGGCTTAACAAACGGATGGGTTGTAATACTATGAGAAGACATCTGCTTGGGCGACCAAACCCCATCCCACAGCTCACTCCATGCCAGACGGATGTCCCAAGCATTCACACGATCGAAGTCTGGTGGGATCTTAGCATTCTCTTCTTCAGCCGGAACTGATCGAAACACCGGCCAAAAGAGATAGAGGCGTCGATTCCAAACCACCGGCATTAAGTGCACGCCACTGGTCTTCTCATCCGGTGCGATATCGATGTCGAGTGGGACACGCTCCCATGCCGACCATTCACCCTGCGTTGGGCCACGTCCAGTGTAGTTATTGAGCGTGCGGTAGTAGAACCGGTAGGGTTGGCTCTGCGTTCGTCCAAACACATGCAGGATTCTGGCTTCTGCGTCATGGTACTGTCCACAAATCTCCAGCTTGGCCACCTCATCAACTTTCTCAAGGAAATTCATGAAGGCCTTTTCCGCCCAGTGACCTGGAGGAAGATCGGGACGTTCAGCATCGGTCAGGTCTTGCTTACGAAGGTCTTGCTCAAACGCACGAAATGCCTCGCTCTTTCGGTCCAATAAATTCCACCGAATATACATAGGCGTCCTAATGAAGATGTCACGGGCAGGACGCCACAGTTGGTAATTTTTCATCCAGGTTTCCCACTTATACCGGTCAATCACTGAGGCTGGAATGGGAGGATCTGCCGCCTCAAATTGCCCACGAAGGACGGCCGTGACAAACACCTGTACCGTATGGGTGGCAGATGCAATGAGCGAGGTTTCCATACAGGGCGACATCTGCGTGTCGAGAAAGAAATAATTGAGGAGCTGATCGCCTGTTTGAATGTGAGCCTGGCGAATGTCCGGCAGCGTGAGAATGTAGGCGACGAGCGCATCGCGATTGCGAGTCCTCAGTTCGTCATTCAGCGGACGCGCTACGACCCGCCAGGTCTCCTCCTCATATTTGGCCTTGAGTAACCTTTTTAGGTCGCTGCACAATTCTTGCGGTTGAAGCGCTTCCTGCGCTGTGAACGCGTAGGAGATAGTCTCTGGAGGATTGGGAGCGGTCCTGACATCTGTCTTCACCCGGCACCACTCCACCAGTTGACTCGCGGAGCAGCCGGTCTTCTTCTGAACGACACACGCTTGTCGTAACGACGCCCACCAAGCCAGATCCGTGATGGACGGTGGAACATCAGAATAAGTCTGAGTTGTTGGATCAAACAGACGGCGCGTCGCTGCTTCACTATAAGTGACAAGATCGGACTCGGTCGTTCCTGTCACAGCCGCAAATCGTTTCAACGCCATCGACAGTGTGTCGGAGTCGAGGATGTCACGAAACTTTCCGGGAGCCGTCGTAATTTGATTGCGCACCTCGATATAGCGGGCGAGCGTTAACCACTTCCCAAAGAACGAGGCGGATTCCGCTGGCGATGGTTCCGTCGTCGGTACCGAATTCCAATCGAATAAAGCCAGATGAGCCAGACCCCACACATCCTCCGCAGTTAGGCTATGGGCCGTCACTAACAGAGCGAGCTTATCCAACCGTAGAAGCGCACGGGCATAGGCCTGCAGGCGTTCCTCCGTATAAAGAGATGTCGAGGGGATTGACTCTGGCTCGCGGGTTGGGATCGACCACGCCCACTGAAAGGCGCGGTCCCCACCATGGTGCGCATGTTCGATCACTACGGCATTCAGGCTTCCCTTTTCCAATTTGATGCCCACTGATAACTCGAAGCTGTTTGCCGTCGGCTGTTGCAACACAAGCTGTTGATTCAGCCAAAGCCGCATGGTCCCGCGCCCACGCGCCACGAACGTAATCGTTTCAGTCAGCGGCGCGTGCAGAAATCCAGTCCATCGGGTCGAAAACTTCTCAGCGGTCACCTCAGGGGGCAGGTCGGTGCTCAGATTGAGTTCGATACGGGGCTCTATTCGGCTAGCGACTTCCGCACTTGTAGTGCCGAGACTGTCGAGGTCCACGGTGCTATTGTAGTAGGAAGCATGGAGCCCGAGACCGACCATCTCAAACAAATCGGCCGCGGCTGGTGCCGTCTCTCCGAGACGGAGTGAACTCAGAACCGTTGAGTTATTGAGGAAGAGACGTATGATGGCTGGTTCGATCTGGAACGTGTCCGTACCCATCTGAATTAGGAAGTCTTCGCTTCGAATCCGTTGCACCAGTGCCAAAATTTGCACGACCTTCTGGCGAATAGCCTCGACATCCGGCTGAGAGCTAGAAGTCAAGGATGAGGTTTGTCGGAGGATGGCTGTCAGCTCAGCATACCTTTCGTGAAGAGCAAGTTTATGTTTGACATACGCCTCTGGCATGTCGAAGAGCGATGCCACACGGTCCTTGAACAAAGCCTGAAGAGCTGATGGAATGGGATCGATAAAGGAGGGTGCTAGCAGCGCATCACGTTCTTCCGTCGTCATGACGCCGGAGAATCGCACCGTTTTTGTCGCAGCCTCATATTGCAATTTCGACCCAACGGATTCAGGGGATTTAGGAAAATCCCCGCTGGTGAATGCTCCCTCAAGGGAAAGCGAATACGTCACAGAGCCGTAGACCATGTGATACAGCTCATCGGCCGCATCGCCTGGAAGCGCCTTCCGAAGCTGAGTCAGAAACAACTCCCCGGTGGGATCTTCACCCACCGTACATTCCTCAGCGATGCTGTCGAGCCCTGCTCGAAGCATTCCGACTAAGGCGCGGGAGGCGTCGAGAGATAATTTCTGGCCACTGTCAGGACCGTCGCCATGACTCCAGACATACCCAAGTTGTCGAACCGTCAGTCCTGAGGATTGAACCATGCGTGCCACGCGCACGAACTCCATCACCTTCGACTGGGGCTGGCCTTCTGGCTGTTCGAAAATGTTGATATCCGAGAGCGCCTGCAATCGCAGAAACTCTTCCACCGAAAGGTTCAGGGCCTTGGCGAGCCGCACCACCCGATACAGCATGGAGAGATTCGCCAGGTTCAGGAGCGGCTTGTTGTCGGAATCAAGTACGAGACGAAAGACAGCAGAAGGACTGAGTATCACGACACCAAATGCAGGATCGGCCAGGCAGCGATCAAAGTCCGCAGCGGAGATCCGCAGTGCCGCCAAGAGTAATGGCACATGATCCTCGAGGTGTTCATCGTGATCCTTGAGCTCAGCGCGGACGGAATCCAGTTCATAATGAGGATCCAATGCCTGGGCAGATTTGCTACGGAACAGCTGGTCGTAGAGCGATCCCTCGGCGCGATGATCGACAGGCCCCCAGAAGGTCATCAGCTGGTCAAGGGGGAGCTTGAGCTCCGCTCGCAGCGCATGGATATCAGCCAGCCGCAGCGTCATGGTTAATTTGTCGACGGGAAACGTCGAGAGCACCAAATCGATCTCATGGATCGACCAACCCAGCTTCGTTCTGAGCCGCAAGGCGAACTCAAGCCGATCCAGTTCATGATCTCGGAGAAGCGACCCGTCCAAGTGGCGAATCGTGGTTTGCGATACATCACACAACGCATGCGGTGGACTATCAAGGACCAGCATCGAACTATGCCGTTTGGTCCAGTCGATAAACTCCTCATCCGACACCGGAGGAGTCGCCCCCGACAATTTAGTCTGCAAGGAGCTTGGAATCGTGGTGGCGCCGGACTGCAAAAACGCCATCACCTCTTCCGGTCGTACATGGAGTCGTTCCAGAAACACGCGGTGCCGGAAGAGGCGGTTAAAGAATTGAGTGGTCAGGAGTTCGACCAATTCATCAAAGCTCAGGCCAGTCTGCTGAAGAAACAGCGGAACATAGGAGAGAAAGAATGAGCTGCTACTTGCCCCCTTTGAGTCAAACGTGGCCCAGAACGCATTGTCGGTTCCTCCGCTGGCAGGTAGCCCTACGGCGACACGATAGGCCTCGACTGCTTTGACGGTCGGTTCGTCATACACCCCGTTTATGACGATCTCCTGACGCAGAACTGTCGTCAAACCACTGGAATTTGAAACATTCTTCAAGAAGTTTTGTAGAGCATCAATCAGACGCTCACGGTGATCTCCACTCGTGCTAAATAGAGGCCGCACGTGGAGAGGGGCATCGGCAACGGTATCAGGACGATCATCGAACCCATAGCGTATGGGAAGTACACCGCCAATATCGGAACTAGCTCCACCAAAATGTGCCCCGGTAATCACTCCAAAATCTTGTGGGCTCAAAGACAGCGCTTCGGTCGCGATGGCAAAATTAGTGGCTACTTCATCATCTGAGGGAAAGAGTTGGAGGAGCGACGTTCGTGTCACGCCAAAGGGCGACAGGAACTGCCGCATCGTCTCGAGCCAGTGATTGTATGGCAAGGTCCAGGGATACACTGCGCCCAGAAGGGAGGTGTACGCTTTGCGTTCGGACTCAGTGACCTCAGGTGTGATGGGAATGGGATTGACACGCAGTTCCTCTGCTGTCGCGGTGGTGACGCCATCTGTGGGATCATTGAAGGGAAACGGGCCGTTATGCGCGATGAAACTCGTGAGAATCCCATTCACCAGGTCGATATACGGCGTCCGCGTGTTGGTATTCTCGATGGTAAGTTGAATGTGTGCAAGATCGGGCCGTCGCTTCAACAAGGACTTCAGTATTGATGCGTTCACATCGCAAAATTGCAGTAAATCGACGAGATAGGCTGCCGGACTGAGGACCGAAAGTTCTCCTGGGCAAGAGCACCGAGCGGTATCGGCGAGGAGTTTGTCGAGCGTGGGAAGCTTCGACGTAATGAGCCCCGCCGTATGTTGGGCACCCAGCGATGGAATACCTGGTCGCGGAACGCGAAGGGCATGCCAGCCATCAATATACGCATGGAGCAAGGTCGCGTGAATATAGCCCGCCTTACTATGCACTTCACCGGCCGCGTCCGCCCCTCCCAGGAGCGGACCGTACTGGGCCATAAAGTGTTCCCTGGACCATGAGGAAATGTGTCGCGCAGAGTCGAGTCCGTGCTTGAGAAGCGCCCCAACTTGAGTAGGCCCGGTGCTCAGCTGAAACGCACGTTGCACTCGTTTCAGTTGCGAAGAACGCCGCTCGCGTTCTTCGGCACTCACCCCGTGGAAGAGTCGGTCGCCATGTTCGGCAAGATATCGAGTCGCGGGGGTGGAGATGAGATTGAATGCGGGAATGCCGTCCTGTCGCACCTCCTGTTCGGATAACATCTCGTGCAACCACTCCCCGGCAGCCTGGATGTCGGTATCCTCAACCCGTCGGAGGGCCTTGGACACATACAGAGAGGGATGCAGGGACTGGAGCGTGCGTTCAATGGCGTCACCATAGGCCTGCACTGCGGCGGGGCTAGAGTCGGCAAAATGTCGAGGTACCCCGACCTGCGCGATCAACTGGTCTAACTTCGCACGGTCCCAGGATGCTAACAGCCGTGTGGTCGGCGTCTGCGTTCGATCATAGAGCTGCTGAAGGAAGGGCTTATGGCCGTGTACCAGATCAGAGAGATCCAGCGCCTCCCTGGCCACCTTGATTTGCTCAGGCCGCCAGCCCAGCTGCTGTTCGACCTTCTGCCACAACGCCTCTTCGTCCCCCGTATGGTCCCGTGATAGTTGCGCATAGGCCGTCTGTTGGGATTCAGGGATCTTGCCGAACCGGAGTACGTCTGCCAAGGAGGCCTGATCCTGGGAATCTCCTGCGAATTGCAGAATAGCCTTCGCCTGATACTGATCGAGCTCGTCAAGCCACGCGTTCAACCGCTCTTTAAGTCCCGCAGGAATGAGCTGCAGTTCAAAGGCCTCTTCAAGCTTGGCCGACCAGCCGGGACGATAGTCCGAGATAAATTGATCTGGACTAAAAGAAGGCGGTGCCACTCTAGTCGGAGGACCATGGCGAAGCAGGCCATAGAAGCATTCAGGCGGTACAGTTGTGGGTTTAGCAAATGTCCAGGCCTGAACAAGGGTCGCGAGCAACTCTCGCGGTTCCCCGGTTTCTCGCGCCGCGAACGTCACATCGCGATGCTGTTCTTCATCAAACTGATCAGGAGAGTAGCCACGGCCGAGCAACGGACGGAGGGAAACCATCAGTCGTTCATATTCAGACGGTGCCACTGAGTCTGGGCGGCGAACGACGAGGCGCACCGATTCGATCGGCGACGCTGGAAACCCGACGATGAGATCGATTTTGCTTTCAGCCTGATTGGCTCCAGGGTGTCCCACGAGCCGATACACGGCTTGCAACTCGACCGGTACGCCCTGGGTCGTCGAGACCGTAAACACCACATCGGCGGTGGGTCCTCGCAGCCCTTCCGCAGCATCGTAATTCGCGGAGAAATATTCGATAGCCGGGAAGATTCCATTAGCATTGGTGATATACACAGCCTCCGGTGGCCCTAAGGGGACACTCGAAGTTCCAATGTCACGATCATAGGCCGTGACTCGAACGCCGTCAGCCGGTGTTCCATCTGCATACTCAACACGACCTCGAATGATGAAGGGATTCTTGCGCTCACGAGTCAAAGTCTGGAGCAAACTCGCCGTTCTGGAATCGACGGCACCCCATTCTCCCGTCCACCACTCCCCGTGTCTGTCGGTGTGTTGTGGGCCAGGTGCCTTACGCAACCGCTGCACGTATTGCTCCTGTAGTCGAGTGACCGCTTGCTTGGTTGCGTCTCCAAATTGATGACGACTGTCAGGACCGATATCGGCCTGTATGAGCGAGCGATAGGGCTCGCCAAGTTGCGTGAGCTGCTCATGGAGCTCGGCCACATCCGCTCCAGTCATCACCGGATCGGTCAGCCGCAGCACACGCCAGGAAAGACGGCCGTCTGTTTGGGATGAGCTTGCAGGCTCCTGAGGCGCCTCAATCTGGTCCAGAAAGCGATTGAGTGCCGTGGCGGTGGCCTCATCGACTGCGCCGGTGGAGGGAAGACTGCGTGAATCCTGGAAGAGCGCGACTAATTTCTTCGTGGTGGCGCCGTAGACCTTCCCTTTCTGGTCCTTCTGCAAAGCCGTCATCAACTTTTTACGGGCTGATTCAGCATCCGAGAGAATCACCGCGCGGTCCAACAGAAGTTGCAACACAGCCTGTAAATCCGATACGGATGGCCCGCTCATCCGAAGCTTTAGAGGGAAAATCACACGATTCATAAATCAGCTCTCCCTTGCCTGTTAGGCAGCAAGCCGTATGGAACATTGAGCAGTTTCTTCATCGACGTTGCTGCTGACATGAAGATGAAATTGTGCGGCGTATTGCTGTTGGAAGGTTTGGATGGTGCTTGAAGCGAAGCGACTATAGGATTCATGACCAAATTTCTCCTTGAGGAATTTGAGTCTTTACCTAGCCGTTGTTCACCGACGGCGCCCGAACACCGCCTCTAGCGCTTCTCGGCTCCGTGCAGCCCGCCACTCCGGCAGGTCTGCTGGTCCGTCATCCGGCTCTTCGAGCATGATCGTCACATGGGCCTTTATGAGGATGGCAAAGACAAGCAGCTGGCCAGGATCTATTCGAAGCTCACCGGGCGTGATGCGCTGCTCCACGTTCAGATGTACCGGCTCAGAGGCAAGCCGCTCTCCCCTCGCGATGACACGAGGATCTGGATAGTTCACCTGTACGGACGCACGGGTGTTCGTGAGGCCATTCGAAATCAAGTACCTGCCAGGTCTTATCGGCAAGCACGCATAATGGTCCCCAAGTTCCAGGACGCGCGAATCCCACACGGGATCGCTGCCATGCCCATGATAGAGGAGAACGAAGCAGCGCTCCTGTTCACTGTTGGCGCTGAGGTTGAGCATCCCATTCGGCATGAGGACCTGCTCGGTCGGCGTCTCATCCGGTTCAGCTAACCGCGCGAGATCGACAGCGACACGGGCTTTTCCACCCTCACGGACAATAAAGTTGACCGTTCGAGTTCGAATACCTCGGAGGCCATGAACCTCCAATCGGCAGTGACCGACTCGTTGTATGGGATGGGCAAGCGAAGCAAGGCCGGAGAGACCGGCACTGTCGAATTGTGTTTGCATCAACATCTTGGACAACATAACGATGGCTCCCTTAGGCACCCAGGTCGAAGGTGATGTGCAGCATATCGGCATCGAATCGCGCAGTTGGATTCAGGATTGCCGCATGGGGCGGCTCGATCTTCACTGTTGGCGTAGTCGGCAAGGGAACCGTGAATCCACCATAGTCGACGACATCGATTTCGATGGTCGGCATCAACTCGTAGGGATCCGGAATCTTGAACAACGGCTTCTTGAAGACCTCTCCGGCGATGAGGCCACCGAGGAGATTTGTGACGCCGATGTTGAGATTCAGGACGTTGGTCAGCCATTCCTGGATGTCGTCTCCAATGTCCAAAAGGTCCAACAGCAGCTCCGTGAGTGTAGGAAATCCCAGCAGCTCGCCAAGCACAAAGTCCAGCACGAATGCGGGAGGATTGGCCGCAATGTAGGAAGCAGCCCCGCCCGCAATAGCAGCCTGCATGAGAGTGGGCAACTTGCCAAAGGTGTCGCTAATGGAAATGGGGTCCACATCAATCGACTCACTGTGCGCGAGAATCTTCACAACATTCGTGTCTTTGACGAGTTCGATCTTGAAGCGACCACTGATCTCGGTGACGACAAAAGGAATGATGGCGTTGAGGTTGATCGTCAGCGGACCGATGTCCGGAGCACCGTGGAAGATCTTGCCGCCCGGAAATTCCCAGAGGCACTCTCCCCCCACTAGGGGCACGTCGTCAGGCACACGCAGGATGCAAAAGCGGGGAATCTCTTGGGTCGGAATATCGAACCCCAACCTACAGACCAGCTTGTCCCAGCCGATGCGCAGCTCATCAAGCCAAAACGTATCGGTGCTCTCAAAGTTGACCCCTCCGGCGCCCTCGATATGGAACGCCGCATCCAGACCGAACCAGACGGGACCAAGCGACGTGGATTCGTCAAAAGGAATCGAGGGCGTCGGTACGGTGCGATTGAACACCGCGGCGAACGCGGTTTCAGAAACAGCAAGCGAGACATCACTCATAGCACCACCCTTACGTAAACGCTAAATCCAGCCACACACGCAGTTCGTTCTGCTCAAGAGCAGGATTATGCGGCAATCCACGCGTCAGCGTTGGAGTGACCGAACCGATGCCCAACGTGTTGATTGGGATGGTCTGCAGCGCGAGGACCAGCTCAGGCAGGATTGCCCCCTTAAGCATCGCCACCAAGTAACACTCAACAGCCTGTTCAAGGCCGGAGGGGGCAATATCCTTGATCTCCAGCCCATCGATCTCCAGTCTGATTTGCTGCGTAGGCGGAGTTCCGGTCTCGACGACCACAAGATGTCCCGTGACAAAGATTTCAATGAGGAAACAAGTCAAGCTCTCAACCGGCAGAACCGGTAGCCGCGTGATGGGAATGTCGTGGGTGTAGGTTTGAAGCCTGGGCGTGCTCGCTACACTCGGCGGAACACAAGCCAAGCCGAATTGGATCATCGCCTGAATCACGAAGCGTTGGCTGGCCAGTGGAGGCGACAGCTCAGCGGGCATCGTCACCGTGTCGCTGGGATGGAAATCGAAGTTCAGATCAATGAGCTGAATCGAGCAAGGCAATTTGACCGCGATACCCGGCAGTTCAAATGAGGGAATCCGGCGGTAGCGTGGGACACCAGGCGGCGGGACAGGCACAACCTCCGAGCAGGTCAGCCAGAGCTCCTCAAAGCCCATGAGCTGGCCGGCCTCGTTGGTCCGCAGCCGCACTGAGGGAGCCACATAGTTAAAGAGAAAGGGGACGCGAGCATGGAGGAGGTTGATGATACGATTCACCGTATCGTCGGTAATTGCAGCGTAAAGATCAGCCATGACTACCTCTCTGGCGATCGATCAGCAGCAGGAGGCCTTGCTGAAGATTCGCGACTTCGGGCTTGCCGTCATCGAGCTGAAGCGGAGGGACAATCGATTCCATAAGAATCTCTCTCCTGGTTTGTGTCGATGGCTTTGGTGACGAATGCTGGGCCGCGGTAACGGATACTCATGCTTGTGGGCCCGACTATATTGCACGGCTCTCAACTCTTCCGCATTTTACGGTTTGTGCCAGCTTTCCCATTTTGCCCATTGTCCGAAAGGAATGTGAGATTCTGGGCTTGATTTAGGGGATGGCCCACCCGTTGTTCCTACGATCCTTCCGCCTTGTCTGATGTGGACATAAGGATCCTGATGCATCGGCAGTGAAGCGTTTGGATTGCCTGGCATTACTCTAATTTGGTCATGGGACTGAACTCCCCCGACCTTGCCATCCTTACCCCTTGAAGCTTTAATGACGTCTCCCGGTTTTGCAGGCAGAGTAGGGTCTCCATCCAATCGCATCTCAATCGTTGGCTTCATGGTAGGCCTTTGGGCAGGAGGCCCAGACGGTTGGGAAGGCGGCGGTGCCGCTGGGGGAGATGCTGGTTGTGTCGCCGCAGGAGGCTGCGTTGTCAGCTCTTGCCTTGGAGGAGGAGAGGACGGTTGATCTGGAACGACGCCAGCTTTGGGAGTTGCTGCAGCTGCGGTGCTTGGCTCGGGGGCATGCGGCGCTGGAGGTGGCGGCGAATCGGGCGCTTTAGGGGGGCTCGGTGTCTCCGCCTTCGGGCCGGCCGGAGGTTGCTGACCGACTGGCGGGTCAATCGCTTTTGGACTTGGCGCGCCAACGCCAGGTGCTGCTGGCTGACGGGGGCTCATCAGCCGCTCGCCAACATATCCAGTGGCAAGCGTTTCAGCTGCGTCATGAGGGTCAGCCAAGAGTGCATAACTAAGTACGAGAGTTGGTGCGTAAAATGCCAGAGCAACAAACGTGGCTGATTTGGCTGCCGATTTCCAATTCTGATTGTTAAATATGCTGTATGCGTAGACCGCCTGACCGTGCTGCCGTTCGAAGCGAGCGAGATCTTGTTCAGTCCATTGCTCGCCTTGCGCTTGTGTTCCGTTGAGGTCACGCAGAATAACAGGATTCGCTCGCACATAGGCATACAAGTTTACCCCGTCGAGCAAGCTCTTAGGATCGCTACTGGTCCATCTCCCCAACCATGGGGTGTAGTACCGCGCGTTGTGATAATACAGTCCGCTCTCCTCATCCCGCTCCTTCCCCGTATACCGATACCGCTTCGCCGTAGCCTTGATGCCGTTTGATACCAAGCGATAGGCCGAGGTTCCGTAGGGGTGAAACTCTTCCGAACTAATGATCTGCGCCTGTTCGTTCAGCTCAACACTAACCGAACCCAAGTGATTGCCATATTGGTAGCGATACAGGATGCCGACTCTGAGTTGCGCATTGTCGCTTTGCCGCACATCGTCTACGAGGAGCACTCGCTGCTGACCGTCCATCAGATGAAGGGTTTCAATTTCTTCGATGACGGTTCCGCCTGAATATCTACGAAAGACCTCCAGCCCACCGAGATCGAGTCGCTCCCACTGTTTAACTCCGGCTTGGCTCTCAATGACCTTTCTCGTGCGTTGTTTCCCAGCGTCGTAGTTGTAACAGACCTGCCCGCCTCCGAGGAGATCGATCGCATGGATCATATCGCGGTAGTCCCATTGCAGAAATTGCCCAGCCGCGACGTTGTTGTAGTTCAGCATGCTGCCATGGGTGTCATAGCGATACACCACCGCCTCCGCTGTGTTAGCCCCTTCCCAGGTCTTGAGCAATCGGTTGCTGTCTGTCGCGTAGTCGTAGTGTCTGGTCCAGGACCCACCATTTGCCACGTGAGCCATTTCCTTGATGTTGCCGACTTGGTCATACACATAGTGTTCTGTGTAGTTGCGGAGCGCGTTCGAGTCAGTGATCGGAAGCTGGACGACCATGGGAGGCGGGTCGGTTGGTCCCGGCATACCGACAGCCGCACCGTTTTCACGACCCGTCCCACTCAGCAGTCGATACAGCCCATCGTAGGTATAGAGGTTGCGCGATTCGACTGCTTGATTCTTGAAATACGCCGGCTCGACGGCATCGTCGTAGATTTCGGTGATGTTTCCCACCGGATCGTAGGTGTAATAGAGGTTCTGGAGGATATTTGGATCCTTGAACCCCTTCTCCTTCGGAAACTCGGGGTTGATGACGGCCCTGGTCGTTCGGAGTTGCACCAGGCGGTAGGTCTCTGGATCGTAATGGTACTGAGTGACCGTCTTGTTACCACAGCTGATGCTTTGTCTCTGTCCTTTCGCATCATATGTGATGTCTTGAATGACCTTGTCTCGCTTGCTTCCAGTCCCCTCTTCATAGCCGGTCGCTGTTTTGGTCGCACCGACGATCAATTCTTCACTCTTCAAGACGCCCCGTTCGCTGTACCTTGGCTCATAGACCGCCACACGGCTCCCTGTCCCATGGTGCCAGTTATACAGGCGTGACATGCGACCGAGGGCGTCATACTCGGTGATCTTCACGAACCGCTCGGCTTCCAGGCCTGCTGTAAGATCCGACTCCGGCCAGTGCAGGACGGGGGCTTTGTAGTCGTCTGCGAGTTGCCGATGCACTTCGGGAGGCTGGCCCTTGAAGTCGTAGGCCTCCATATGCGTGAGGCCGCTTTGATCGTAATGCTGCCGGAGTTGCCCGCGCAGATTCTTCGTACTATCCCCTGTAGGCCCATCGACATAGACAAAGCGCTCGATAGTCTGTGGTGCGCCTTCGTTAATCGTCAGCGAGGTTTCGACGGGACGATGCAATTGGTCGTACTTCGTGACGTACATTCGTCGTTCAGGAATCGGAGCGCCTGTACCGGCATGCCGGTCGTTGATATCCCAGGCAAAGAGCGGTTTCCCGGCGGCATCGTTCAGCATCCAGCGATCGCCCGCGTCCATGCTGTGCTGAAACAGCAGATTCCCGGCAATATCGTATGTCGGATAGAAGTCGGTCAGCGGATCACTGGCCGGAGTGCGCGGGACCGTGTACCGCATCACGATGTTTCCACGGGCGTCGCGAATCCAGAGCGGTTTCCCCTCCGCGTCGAGCCTCGTAAAGGTGAAGTAGATATCGTTAACGCCATTAGTCCGGTTGTGGGCAATGGCGATGACCTCTCGGCCTAGACTGTCGAGATGCACTTGTGCCGGCGTGGCGGCATGCTGGGCGGTCAGCCAAGCCGCACGCTGATCGGGAGTCGCCGTGATTTCATGGGTGATGGGATCTTCGGGCAACGGCTGATCATGCGGAAGAGGATTTCGATCTGAATACCACAGGCTCTCCAGGACGGTATCATTAGCATCGAAGGTCTTCACGTGCCACGGCGAGAAGTCCACACGGCTAAAGGATCCGTCTGGCATTTCGGTTCGAATCAGCATTCCCGGTGCGTCGTAGTACATGACCGGCGTGACACCGATCTCCGCTTCGGCCTCGCTCTCGTCGAACCGATGCTCAGTTAGGCTGAAGTAGGGCTCGTATTGTTTGACGGGTTTCCCTTTATTGTTCAGGATGGTTTTTCCGCTCGCGATCCATTGCAGCTTGGTCTCCCCTATCTTCGGTTCCGCCTGCCCTTTCTTCACCAGCACCGTGCCCATGCCATCGGAATATTCAAAGGCCGCCTGAATCGAGCTGACTTCGCCTGCTTGCAATGATGCGACATGCCGTTCGCGAAGAATCCCAGCGGCACAGGCTGGATGGCTTCCCCAAATGAGCTTGCCATCCTTGATGGTTTCACCGAAGTAGTACAGATGTCGCGCTGTCGCATTGCCAAGCAGTTGACGCGCGGTGCTTTCGTTGAAGTCCCCCGTGAAGAAGTTTCTGACGAGGGTGGCATCAGGATTCGTGAGTGCGTCGTCGAATCCATTGAGATTATCCGCCTCCGTGCCCTTTCCCATGAGGGCCAGCGCCGTCGGCATTCCCAGCACGTCGAAGCGAACTTCAGACAGATTTTCATTGACATCTTTCATCCTGAACGGCGCCAGCACCCGGAAGTCAAAATCATCAACCTGAGTGACATTTCCCTTCGCATCCCTGCTGGACTCGATGAACAAATCCCGGTCGTCATAGACCAAGGTGGTTACGTTGCCGAAAGGATCTGTATAGCATTCCGGCAAATAGAAGTGTTGTGGAGCATCAGACTCAAACCCTGCTGTCCCTGAACAGATCCAATATTGCCCGGCTGTGTTCTCCCCTTGAAACCAACCAACCAGCGTGGTCCCACTGAGATGGCCGCTGATCTGTTTATTGGCGACTGCGCCCTTCACCTCCGGTGTCAGCTTGTCGGCAAGAATCGCGTTCAAGAGGTCATCTGTGAGAGCCAGCTTGTACTGTTCGTACACGATTCCCTGGTGATTCAGGTCACCGAATCGCAAGGGATCGGTGAGATTGGCGTCGAAGTACAGGGTCCTGACCTGCTCCACAAGCCGTTTACTACGAGGGTCGCCCTCCTTCCACATATGATGGTATGGCAGAGGCTCAACCATGTCGCTGGACGATTGATAGCGCTCACTCAAGCGATAGGCGCGCAGTTCATCGAGATTAAAGTACACGTCATCAGTTTCTGGATTGAGTCCCTTCAGTTCATAGGTGGTCACCTCGCAGGGCTGACGAAGGCGGTAGTGGTCGCGGGCAAGGAGTGTGTCCTCTGGCTTCTCTCCGAAATCATTTGTAAAGCGGGTTTCCGTATAGGTGACATGTCGTTCTTTTTGGACTCGGTCGATGGCCGCGCGATCGCCCACGGATAACGTCTCATCATCATGACTGAGCCGCCGTGGATAGACGACCGTGACCACCTGCAAGACATTGCCGAGTTCGTCGATGGTGAGGTTCAGGTTATGAAGAACCCGAGGATCCGGTGTGACCTCTGCCGGTCGAAGGTCTAGTTCGTACTGGTACGTGATGGCTTCACTTTCCGTGACATGAAAGACCGCATGTGGATTCTCAGTCCGTGGTTGCAGCCGATGAATGTGGCAATTGTGGTACGCCGTCGAGAAGAGCTTGACTGGGATCTGCCCGCCCTTTTCGAGCTCATCGACGTCAAGCTCATAAATTTCCTGCCGCAGCGGCATGCCTTTGCACGCCCGCATGGCTTCCCGCCACTCTTTACCCGTGAGATCTGCTGCCTCGATGTCTGAATCTGGTAGGATATTTTCTCGGAATGTGCCCAGCACATTGGTTTCGTTTGGTCGCAGGTCTTCGAACCAACGAGGGAAATATTCATCGCGATAGTGGGAGAGAATCCGTTCCCGATCGATGAAGAGCCCTGTGTGAAACCACGTGACGGTCTTAACAGGCGGCTGATAAAGCGTCTTATTCGGCGTGACATACGGGCTTTCGACGTTGCCTTGCTCGAACTTCCCATATAACTCCACATCGACCTGTTCGACACGACCAAAGCCTCGGAACTCGCGCTCTTCCCCATCGAAATAGCCATGGTGATAGCTGTAGGTGCTGGAGAAGCTCGTCTTGCGCCATGTGTCTGTGATGGTCACCCGTTCCACGACATGCACCGGGAACGGCAGCTTGGTGATCCAGGGCTTGCCGTCGTGCTTGTCTTGCAAATAGAACTTGGTTGAGGGGGCGTATTCGACGTTGGTCTCAGCGCCGAGGTTGTTCCTCATCCTGAAGAGCAGGTGTGGTTTGTTCTTGCCCATCAGATTGACATAACGCATTTGGCGACGGGCATCTCCCGGCAAAGATGATGACCAGACCAGGCAGGCTGTACCGTTGCCCAGAAGGTCAACGGGGACGATGGACACGAGATCATCGATATGGGGAAAGACGTTCAGCGCATGCGGTAGACTCCAGCTATTTCCGGATTGATTGAAGTAGAGCCGGACCCCTTGTTGATGAAGATAGATGATGTCTGTCGTGCCGCTGCCGTCGATGTCGGCCAAGCGAATACGCTTCTGATCGAAGCAATGAGGATGATCGAATTGAGGGGAACCATCCATGGTGATCTTGGCTCCGAAGCGGCCATAGCCTAGGTTCGGCCAGTAACAGACCTCCCCATTCCGAATGCGCACCAAATCGGTGAGCCCATCCCCGCTCAGATCAGCCAGATAGATGGACTGTTCCACGTCCGCGAACACCAAACGTGGGCTTTTCTCCTCGTCCCACGATTGCGTTACCCGGCGAGCCGGGCCGAAGCCCTTCTCTGCTAGCGAAGAATGCCACACCAATGCATCGTCTTCTGTAATCAGCACATCGACATGGCCGTCTCCGTCGAGATCGACAAACTTGAGATTTGGATCTCGGACGTCGCGATTGAGGCGGGCCGTGAACGGTCGAAACGCCTCCCATCCCTCATCCCGATCGTGTTCATACAAACCGGGTGAGGGCCCGTCCAGCATGACCAGATCGGGTAGGCCATCACCGGCAAGGTCCATGAACTGCGCGCCGCTGCCCAGGGCGACATTGGGCTTCACCGCAACAGTTTCGGTGGCTGAGAATTTCGCCTTCACCACTTCGCTGCCGTCGGACTGCTTGACGGGAATCGGGCTCCAGTTCCGTTTGTAGAACCAGGCATCGCCCTGTTCCGTCAGAATGCCGGGAATGCCCTCGCCATGCAGATCCGTCCATTGATAGGCCGTGCCGTCAAGGCCGACAGGCAGATTCACTAGACTCTCAGCATCGACTTCTTCGATGAGATCTTGGACCTCTGGCTTGCTATAGGTGAACTCAACGGGCGGGAGCGATTTCTTCAAGTATCGATCGCCTTGACGGACATAACCTGACTGGGTGACTGAATTCAGGAAGGAATAGATCGGCACTCGTGCGGCTTTAGGATCATCTTCAAATTCATAATTGAAGTCCGTGGATCGGACCAGACAGTCCTGGCCGACATTGTCCTCACCAGGGAAATGGTGAAACATCAGCACGCGCTGGCAGAGCCGATAGGTGCGGACTTCAAATCCGGCACGGTATGAGGAGAAGGGATCGTTACGCCGAGGCCAGGGCGCACTTTCTACAGACGTGGGTACTTTGAGATCGTGTTCGCCGTAGTCGAAGACGGCTTGGAAGTACCACTTGTCGTCTGCGGGCAGCGTCGGCCATGGGGCCGCTTCCGTCAACTTCGGAAAATAGGGCTCGTGGTTTCCATACCGAATATGCTTGAGGTAGCGATTGGCCTTGCGGGAGTCGACCGAGCGATTGCGTTCGTGCACCTGTGACGTATCAATGTCGTCCGAGTTCTCGGCCTTATAGGTATAGCTGATGACATTGCCCTTGTCGTCGTAGCTTTCACAGATGAGCCAGCTGAAGATACGACTAGGATCAGCAGGGTCTGCTATGCGGCTCTCGGGCGTTTTACCGTACCAGGTGGTGATATTGTCTTTGGAGATCGATCGCCAGAAGGTATCTTCTTGCTTATTCTCATTCGTCCAACGCTCAATCCGAGCGAAGAGGCCTTCGATGCGAGGCCGATACCGGCGAATGTGATAGACCTGTCCATCAACGGTTCTATCCGGTACGACCTCAAGCTCCCACTTTCTGTCAGCCTTCTTCGTGAGCGTTGGAACGAGATCTTCTGAACCAGAAAGAATATAGACATCCGATTCTTCTGCATCACGATACTGTGGCAGGCCTTTGTCTGTCTTGCGGGTGATCGACGGCAGCGACAAACTCCAGCCAAACCCGAATTGACTGTTGCCCGCTCCTGAATCATAAGAAAGAGAAAGCTGCGGTCCAAAACCTGAGCGGCCCGGGGAGGTCGCAATCGGCACAGTCATGGAGCCAGTGCCCGTTACCGGGTTCGCGGCGAATTTCTCGCCCACTCCACGAATAGCTCCCCCGCCCTTAGGAAGAGAGATTGTAGGAGCCGTGATCTGGAATGATTCATCACTAGCTGAAGAGGTGCCTCCTACAGAGCTCTGTTGGGTAGAAGCCGACCGTGGAACCGATGTAAATTCATTCGAAAGACGTTGAGAAGGCAGCATCACAACCTCTCACTGTATGGAAGTCGTGCGAATAGGCATTTACGCTTTCACACAAATGAACCGAGGTAAGTGCTTTTATTCTCTTCCTCGGGCATTGTAAACATCATTCAATCAGGATCATTAATTTTTAATACGTGGCTTAAATCCTTGGCTCAAACTGACACAGAATAAATACGTGCAATTGATTTCGAATTGCCACGTCCAAATTTGACCTGCCCCCTATAAACCAGGTCGGATCTGGAGTTAGGATTCCGACCGGCAAAAGGAGGAGGCATGGCACGGAAACGGTACACGGCAGAAGAAATTATTGGCCATCTACGAACCGTGGAGATCGATCTCGGCAAAGGGAGCGCAGTGCCTGAGGCCTGTCGGAAGCTCGGCTTCACCGAACAGACCTACTATCGCTGGAAGAAGGAGTACGGTGGGTTGCGCGTGGATCAGGCCAAACGATTGAAGGGCCTGGAGCAGGAGAATGCCCGACTGAAGCGACTCGTGGCGGATCTCTCGCTGGACAATAGCATCCTCAAGGAGGGGCAGCGGGAAACTTCTAAGCCCGGCCCGACGCCGAGACGCGGTCCAGCATGTCCAGGACACGATCTCGGTGTCAGAACGCCGGGCCTGCCGCGTGGGGGGACACTGTCGAGCCACGCAACAGTATGTACCCACCCAAACGGATGACGAGGACCGACTGCGGACCCGGATCATTGAGCTGGCCCGCGAGTATGGTCGCTACGGGTATCGGCGGATCACCGCCCTGTTACACCGGGAGGGATGGCGGGTGAATCACAAACGCGTGGAGCGGATCTGGCGGCAGGAGGGGTTGAAGGTGCCGCAGAAACAACCTAAACGAGGGCGACTCTGGTTAGCCGATGGCTCCTGTATCCGGCCGCGGGCGGAGCATCCGAACCAGGTCTGGTCGTATGACTTCGTGATGGACCGCACCCAGGATGGACGGCCACTGAAACTGCTGACGATCGTCGATGAATACACCCGCGAGTGTCTCGTGATTGCCATCCAGCGGCGACTCACGTCACAGGGCGTCCAGGAGGTCTTGAGTGAGTTGTTTCTGCTCCGGGGCTGCCCGACGCATATTCGGAGCGACAACGGTCCAGAGTTTATTGCCCGGAGGCTGCGACAGTGGTATGAGCAGCTCGCCGTCGCGCCGCTGTTTATCGAGCCAGGCAGTCCGTGGGAGAACGGCTATGTGGAGTCCTTCAACGGGAAGTTGCGGGATGAGTTGCTGAACGGAGAACTGTTTTACTCGTTGTACGAGGCTCGGGTGATCGTAGAACGGTGGCGCCAACGCTACAACACGCAACGACCGCATAGTGCGCTGGGGTATCGGCCACCTGCCCCAGAAACCCGCACCTTCTCGCCGATTAGCTTGTCGGCGTGAAGGAACGTGAATGGTGGCCTAACAGCTGGGGGCAGGTCAACGACTTTCCGTGGAACAGGGTGACCGTGCAGGCAGAGGTTGACGATGAGCCGGCGGCCCGGCAGCGACAACCGCACCATAGGATACACCCCGAGTCCGCCCACGATTGACACGAGACGCTTCGGAGTCGGCATCGTCAACCCCCAACGACACGAGCGCCTAGTCTAGCTAGAGTGGGAGAGCCAGGCGCCACTCACTCTAGTGCGTTCAAGAAGGAATCAGGCGGCGAGTATACACGTCGAGGTGTTAGTGTCAACGAACGATTTCGCAAGCTCGCCGCAACGAATGACTACTGCAGTTTAGGCGGGTTGCATGGTGCGTCTGATGCTGGGACAGAACGGGAATGCGCCGTGCCTACCAGAAACACGGTACGTCTTGGCTCCTGACCTTCTGGATAACCTCCCGGTCGTGACGTCCGTCATCCGCGCGCTGCTCCATTCGCTTCGCCTCGTCGTCCGATCACGTGCGCCTACCAGAAATGTGTTCAATCACCAAAGCTTCACTAATCTTGTCGCTTCTTTAGGGATTCACGTATTGATCGAATCTCTGGAGACTCCTGTAGCCTTTCAAGAATCTGAGCGCTAGTGACGACTACCTCGCGTACCGCCTTGTTGACCGCGTCGATAATATCGCGTTGTAGAGCATCTCGGTGTTCCGTCATTACACTCGCGCCCTTGAGGAGTACAGACGATAGTTCAAGTTGCGGACTAACAGTTACAGTCACGTTCGGGGTCGAAATGGTAACACTCTTGACCTCCCGAGCTTTAAGGAGCTGTGCGATCTGCTCCGGGTTCGGCTTGTCATCGATAGTAGGTTTCATAAAACCTCCTCAACAAGTCATAGTGAAGCTAAGAGAGACTGTCGGCGGCAGAGAGCTGGTCGCTGGCATTTGCGAGAAAAACTGCCAGGTACGGTTAAATATAGGCATCCATGGTAGCTCAACCGTGGTACTTTCAGAGGTAAAGACTAGGCTGGTGCCGATGTCGGGATCGCGGAAGACCCACTCGCTGTCTGTTGGTGTTGCAAGGGTGATGGAAGAAACACGCAGCGTATTGGAGATTAACTGATTGAATAAGTTGATCTCAACATACCACCTTTCGACGGTGTCGACCTCGCGCTTTTCAGCAACTACTTCGAATTTCCAGGAATCACCTGTACGAAATCCCTGAAGTTCAATCTCACGCGGCGATGCCCAGTAAGGGTTACCATTCAACTCCCGCAACGCCTCGAGTTTGATGGTTGAACGTCCGCGACCAAACAGAACCTTGACATCTCCCCGAAGTGTACTGCTATCCGTGGCCAGATTGACGATGTGACCATCTGTGAATTGCTGACGAAGAAACAGCTTGGTTTCCGGAGGATTCTTGAATGCATTGTAGCGAATCGTCGTTGTATCATCCTCGCACCCTGCTATCATCGAAGCTGATAGGTCGTACAGCCGAGGTACGGTAATCTCGAGACCTTTGTGGCGTGTGTAGGCATTAGAGAAGTTGTGCAGCCGGCCGTGCAGGGAGAGTTTTGACAATGCATCCCGCCAGCGGTACAGGGCACCTCCAGGAGCAGGACTGAAGACCTTCTCAATATCTGTTTGTGAACGGTGGTTGCGTTGCCCCCAATGCAAGATGATGTCCCGCTTGCGAGATTCTTCCTCTAGTCGCTTCAGTAACAGACCACACCCATTCACTTTCGATAGCCCGGCGATCTCGATCGAGCACGTTCGGGGCCATCGCTGCATGGCCAGGAACGATTGCGAATCCTTCATGAAACGCAAGCTGATGTAGCCTCCAAATCCTTTACCTTCACTGGCGAGCTCGCGAACTTGCTCTAGTGTGAAATCAACGAATGATGTTAGGCCTGGTGTTTTACCGTCAATGAAGAACTCAATGGAATCTCCTGGGTCGATACATCCCTTATTCTTGTAGTTGTGCCGATCCATGACTGCATAGCTGATGGCAGTGATCGGTTCGTCGACGTCCGGGTGTTCTGCATTGGCGCCTACCCAGTACATGAGTTGGATGATCGAATGAGCGTGCAATTCTGAAAATGTGTTCAGCAATGCAGACAGGAAATCGCCGAACAACATCTCCTCAGGTAATGTCACTTGGATCGCCGAAAAGAAATGGATCCACACTTGACAGAACAGCATGACATTCTCAAGAACGCCCTGATATGCACGTGCTGCTTTTGCGACTAGTGGTGCCGTGAATGTGGTGGCAGCGATGACACCCTCCGCAACCAGCCATTGCGCAGCGGCGTCGTTGCGGATGTCCTCGAGTTTGGTCACTAGGTCCTGCAGAAACTGCCGAAGCCAATTCGCACTTCCGCATGGATCTCTGAACGCACCTTGACCCTGGTTTTCGATGGCTGGCATCCCACCGGCGTTGCTAGCACCGCGCTCGTCACGTCCGTAATAGCGTGGTGTTGTCAACGTTCCGATGTTGGCTGCTTGGAGGGGTAAAAGCTCACGAGTCATGACCCACGTTCTATATTTGTCGCCTTGAATTCCGGCATACAAACCTACCACTGCAAGAGGTAGTCCTCCGAGAGCCCCAGTTCCAAAAAGCCACGCCGCAGTATGCCAATCGAAGACTGGTTGTGGATATACGTCCACGTCGATACGCACGAAATGATTCTCGAAAGTCGTTTCGTTAGTCGGATGAGTTTCGTCAGTAATCCAAGTGCGCACGTCATTCCAGTACGACGTGGTGACTTTTTCACGCAAAGCGAACTGCTGGATGGCTCGCACAACCACAGAATAGATGATGCCCATGCGTCCACAGGACACGATTGCTGCGTTCATGAGATCATCGTCTTGCCGATAGATTATTTTCTCTGTTCTGAATTCCCCACCCGGCTTTGAAGGATCGTTTGGTTTGTAGAACTCCTGGAGCTTAGGTTCGTCGACGAGCTTAAACGAGTGGTGATGGGGCAAAATACTCGTGCGTTCTATCCAATACTCCTGACCATTTGGTGAGATGAGGTGAATCGCCACGATCGCGTCGCCGATTGCTGAGGATGCCACATCCCCTCCGTGGGTTGCGGTGGATGCCACACCGCCAATCGTCTGACCTCCGGCACCACCCATCGTCTCAAGCGCCCATGGCCCCAGGTATGAGAAGGAATCGAATGCCGGTCGCTCCTTTTTCTTTTCGACATAATATGCGAGGCTATTCTCATTCCTGCCATCATTGCCACTATCCATGTAGGCGTAGAGCTCGTAAATGCGCATCCCGGCTTCTACATGAAACAGATAGTACTCCTGCTTATCGGGTATGACCGTCGGATCGAAAGCGTGCGTTTTTGGCTTAACGAAGACATCCTTCGCCTCCTGCGTCATGCACGCAGGAATAACCTCATAAAGCACATGATTGAGCCGTGGCGCTGCTTGGTTGTCATCATCCTCATGAACAGGCGTGGCGGTCTCTATCATCTGCCCGTCCGTGACGGCGGCCTCGGACATAGCCCAATGGCTACCACAGACCTTTGTCTCGTTCTTTACGGGTGGACCCTTCGACATCTGCTGCTTAACTACCCATAGTAACTCCGTAAGGTTCCCCGGATACCAGCGTTCCTGAGGCTGTTCGTCGTCCTCGACCACATGCATTGTCCCGTCGACCTTGCGAATCCATTTTCTTTTGTCGCTACGCGGTGGAATCATTCAAAGCCTCTTTTGGAGTTTGATGCCCAATCATATATCGATGAGTGACCGTCATCAACAGTGATTAGACGCATATAAAGTGCTGATGCATACATCCGACAGAAGAATGCATCAGCGGGATTGGTGTCCGTTGCAGTGCACGAGAGCGAGGCCATCATGCTCCGCTTGTCGTCCCCAAGTTTTGGGTATAACCCTCTGAGCACGTCGAGCGATGCGTAAGTGTCACCGCCAAACGTGGGTAATTCAGCATGTTGCCACTTTTTAGGCATCCGCTGTGTCAGAAGGAGACCACGACTTTTGGAGAACCCCGGATCCTTCCAAATGTGTCAACAGGCGTCATGTGCTGAGAAGGATAATTGAGGGGAGGTGCGCCAGTACTTTCGTTGTCGCCTCATGGCGGCCAGCCCTGATCTGCAAAACTATGGAGCCGGTCGTCACCGAGAATGAGATGGTCGAGTAGCCTGATACCCAGGAAGTCTCCAGCGTCCCGCAGACGTGTGGTCAGTGTTCGATCCTCAGGGCTCGGCGTGGGATCTCCGAAGGGACGGTGGGCGGAGAATGCTACTCACCGGACAATCTGAGGAACGATCATGTTGATGCATTTCTGAAATGCCGAGGACTTCGAATCAGGAAATCTCTCTTAAGGCTGTCTATTGCCATCGTAGACATGACTGTCTGATTCGATCGAAGTATGGACTATCGACTGCACCCCTACCGAAAAATCCGCGTCAACCGCTGGCTCAATCCTGGCAAAGATCGCACCGCAGCCTACTTTGCGAAGGAGTCGCTGCGAAGTGTGGCTTCATCGTGAAGCACCGGGGGAGCTGGCCGACGGCGTGGTTATGCGAGGCGCTCGGTGTCTCGCTGGGTGGGTTTTATGCGTGGCTGACGCGGCCACGCAGCCAGCGTGCTCGTCGCGACAAGGTGTTAGGCGCCAAGATCCGGAAGAGTTTCCTGCAGAGCGATCGGGCCTTCGGCTCCAGACGAGTGTGGCACGACCTGCTAGCCGAGGGTGATGGGTGCGGCCTGCATCGGATGGAGCGACTGATGCGGAAACAGGCCTTGCGGGCGCGGCCAAGACGACGGATACGTACGTGGTTATACGTCCCACAATGGCGTACGTCTAGCCTGTGCAAGCTGTACGACTCGTTCCCCGAGATCGTCCGCTCCTGGCGTGGTCTTCGTGCGAGTCCCTGCGCATCGTGCCCAAGGCCAGAGGAGGTGAGACATGACGAATAGCTCCTGAGTGAGTCGGAATTACCTTCGTCCCGCCGCACTTGTTGTCTGTCCCCCAGTGTCCCCTCGTGTCCCCTCCATGGATCTTCACCATCACCGCTCGCATGGATATGGTCAGCAAGGTGCGAGGCGAAATCACCGTGAGAGAGGAAATGCCATGAGAAAGTTGTGGATCACCGCCGACGAATTAGCCGCCAAACTGAAAGTCAGTGTAAAGTCCATCCGCCGAGCCTACCGGAAAGGCGAGATTCCCGTGGATCGATTCTGCCGTTTCGTTCGCTTCGACCTGGAACGGGTGAAGGAAGCTCTGAAGGCCAAGGGGTATGGTTCGTCATTGGCAGCGGACCAGACTTGATCAGACAGGGAGGCAAACGGGAACGCAAAGTAGCGCGTTCCTGCTTGATTCATACTTGAGCGAAATTCTCAGCAGACGTCATACAGGCGATTCCGGCGCTTTTCTTCGGCCGCCTCCCGGCCCCCAATCACAAAATAGACATAGGGAACACACAGCGTGGCGATAGTCACCAAGATGACCACCGTGGCCGATGGGATCATGACCTCGCGCATACTGATTACCCAATATTGCACCCCGACCGCCATCTGATCGGACATCACCCCTCGTAGCAGCGGCCAGAGGACCTTAAAGCCCTCCTCTACATGTTCCGGAGTCAAGAGCTGATACATGAAATTAAAAAAGACCGACAGGAGGATCACCTTAATGATGTTGGCCACGATCATCGACTGATAAATGTCCTGAATCGCCCGTTTACAGACCTTTCCGATGTAACAGGACCCGAGGTAATGCCCAATCATGACCGCATACCCTACGCCGTAGGTGATCCCAATGAGCTGCGCGAACACCTGATCGAAGAGGCTCGGATCTGGGTCTCCGAAGATCGGCATCAGGCTCCCTAAGACGCCAAGTCCCATCGGTACACCTAGCATGTTGATCAGCCCATCGACCACGACGCTATGCACCCCCACCTCGGTATAGGCAAAGCTACGATCGAGCAGAATGAGATGTTCCGGAAGCGGCGTACCGAGCTTCTCAACCACCGCCAACTCCTGAATTTCGCTGATCGCCGCAATCAGACTTCTCGGACGGCTTCGGCCTGAAGCTCCCTCCGCAAAGATCGGTCCTCGCCGCGCCGCTGATTGTTCCATTGTTACATGTTCCCCGAGCCGATCAGGTTGATCAGGGGTCGAAAATACGACAGTAGGATCGTCAGCATGAAAAATAAGAACCCCAGCGCAATGCGCTGTTTGTAGGCCCCGAACCAGAACGTCGCCGCCAGAGTGGCGGAGGCCAAGATCCGGAGAGGGACACCGGCCAGCAGCGTCGTATTCACCCACGATGACACGGCAATAAATGTTTCCGGGTCCATATACCTGTACTCCTATCCTCGACCGAGTTGGAATTCGGTCACTAACTGCATAAACGCCACCTTGCGAGACTCGAGTTCCGACTCGGCGATCTGAAATGCCTCAAGTTTGACCGGTACAAAATAACCCCGCTGTTTGATGCCAGCTTTCTTCGTAAAAATGTCGAACGGCCGACCGTAAAAATGCTCCCCAATCTCTATGGCCAGAAGATCCGCCGCACCGAGGATCTTCACCAGTCGCCGCAGAGTATCCTCGCGGTCGGTCGATCGGATGAGTCCCATTTCGACGACCTTCTTCTGCCGTGCCAACTCTTTGGCGGCCTCCAGAATGGCATCCGGTGTCACATACACGACCCCTTTGAGCGAAAACGCCGCCCACTTGTTTCCTTTGAGCGGACGATTAATCCGTGGCGCCACGATCGCCAAGACCTCTGGTCCCACGCACCAGCTGTCTAACGGCTTCTCCTGCATCTCTTGCGTACTGAGGATCATCTCCTTCACACGGGCCTGCCCATCCGCTTGTCGAAGAATCACGCCCAGCCGATCCTTCCCGATCCGATGATGGCCCTTGATGGCATCCAACACCTCACTGAACCATGGGATGGACGTCCCGGCAAAACACTCTTGGAGCTTAAGAGCACTCACAACCGGATGATCCCCCATCGCGTGGGCGGCCGTTGCACGAAAGCGCGGGATCTTGCCCAAATCATGTCCCAGTGCAGCCGCCAATACCTTCGGGATCATGAGATCCCCATCCCGGTAGGTCTCCTTGAGCAACGCCAACGCTAACTCCGTGACCCGGTAGGTATGGTCTCGCAATGTGACTTTCGCAAGCGTATCGCGAATGGAGTAGAGGTCCGTACATTCCTCGTCACGTTCAACTCCGGCCGTCACAATCGACGGACAATCCCCATATTCCTCTAGAATTTTCACCACCGTCAGTAGTGGCTCCAGTGCGCGCTGGCTCTCAATCACCGGTTGATAGGGCATGATGAAATCTCGAATGAGGGCGGACGACCGGCCAGAGGACACCGAGCGTGGTGAGGTAGCGGGATCGGGTCTGGCGACCGGTGCACCCCCATCAGGAGGCGGTGCCGGCTGGGCGGAGGACGGCCCCCCCACGGGAGGAGGTGCACTGGGAGATGTCAGGGCTGCAGCGGCAATGGACTCCTCGGGCTCGGTCACGCCATGCTCCACTGGACTGACCGTAGGCTCAGCTTCCTCGACCAACTCCCCCGTTTGCTGAATGAAGTCCAAATTCAGAGGAAGCCACACGTCTTTAGCCAGATCCTCCAGGGTGATTTCGATCAGGCTCGGCCCCACAAGCGGAGTTGCTTCTCCAGTATGAACTCTTGCAGACTCGCGCCGCCAAACTCCCCACAATCTCCCGAGCATGTCACCTCCACGGTTCCGGTAACGGCATCACGCTCACATGCCTCGATTTAGCCCTGACTCGTACCACCCGCCCCATCAAACTCACATCCACCAGCACATCCTCGCCTTCCAGGGCTCGGACGATGCCCGTCATCTGCGCATATGGGCCCGAACTCACCTGCACCACGTCGGCCACCTTGGCCAGGAGTGGTTTGATATTGCTAAGGTCCTCGAAGAGGTCGCTATCCAGCAAGGGAAGCGCTCGCACCACTCCAGAAAGACCCTTGATCACTGGAACGGCCGTCGGATCACACTGAGCGATCACGTAGCCTTTGGTCGGACGTTCCACGCTCGTGCACCCCAACTCCTGGAGCTGCAAGGCCAGGTGTTTTTCACGGCCTGGCGTCACATCAAACGCCCACCGTGCGCGCGAAACATTCGCAGTAGCACACCGCTCTGCTTCTCTCTTGCTCACAGACTCTCCTTTCGAAAGCCGTACTGGCCCAGCCAGCGTACTCATCGCGGCAACCCACGGGCTCGTCTGATGCCCGCGAGCCGTTCCAATGCCCGATACACCTTCCAGCTGTAGCCCGTGATGTTGCGACTGCCGTTGTAACGGCCTACGGCTGTCCACGTTTCTTGGTACTCGTTGATCTTCTGCCGCAAGACAAAGGCCGCCCATTGGATATTGATACAGGGATCGAGAAAATGGACTGGATCAATTTTGTACTGCCGCATGTGCACACTGTTGATTTGTGCAATCCCCACATCAAAATTCGCCCCCGCCTTCCACAGTTCAACAACCAGATCAGTCGCTTGCTTGAAAGAAAGTGGTCCTCGCCGATCCCCCTTCCCGTCACGATTCACATTCACCGCATGCGGATCCCCTTCACTCTCCACTAGAATAATCGCTTCCAATATTTGTACGGTCACTGCGTAACGATTCGCCGCCGCCACAACACAACTGTGGTTCACATACCAAAACCGGTCCGGAGGCATCTCCGCCACGACAATGCCCGGCAAGACACCGAGACACGCCATCGCAAGACACAGCGACGTTGCACGGCGACTTTGCGGTCTGGAAGATGCCACCCTGAAGCCCACAATTCTCTCGCCTTAACAGGTACCCGTGTAGGTGCAAATCTTCGTCGCCATTTCGTTCGTGATCACAGCCGGGTCAATATTCGCTGAAACGTTTTTGTACCATTCGGTGAAATCCATCGCCTGGAAGTTCAATTCGCTGAACTGATCGACCGTAAATCCGTCACACTGAGGCGCATCCGCTGATCCCCAAGTCATGCCCAACTGCACACGGCCTTGTTCCTGAACCATCCGACCAAGCTCGGATTTCATAGTGCAGTAGACTTCTTCTTTGCGGATGCACACACCAAACGGCCCTTTATCCACACAATGTGTTCCAATCAAATGGGCCTTCCAATCCTGTTTGTCACGCGCCAGCGCGATCTCCTCCTCAGAGCATTTCCCTATCAATTTGTCGGGGTCCGAATCACAGCAATTGATCAGCGAGCGCCCGATGGTGCTGAAATCACAGGTGCTCCTTTTGCCCGTGAAAATCCGCAGCCGGTTCGGATCCCAGTCCTCTTCGACATTCTTCGTCATCGATAACCAGGTTGCCGCCAACGCCAAATTCTGATTTGGAGGAGTGTTGGTATCTACGCAAAAAGGCACTGAACTATCCTGGCTGCCGCATGGGATGGAATCCGGCGGCAGGGTCTCCGCTGCGGATTGAGCTGTCGTCACCGCACCGCTCGTCCGTAGGTCCCATCCATCACGGTCCATCCTGCTCTGCCGTATTTGGGTGTACCTCTCATCGCTACCGGCGGCCGTTCCGCCAGCCGTACTCAAACTTCCAGGATCATCGTAATACTTCTCTTCAGCAGCCCCAGAGCACCCTGCCGTAACACAACCCGGCGATCCTGAGTATTGCGGTACTCTTGTCATGTTCGGCGCCAAAATCCCCCCACCAATCAAGCCCGAGGCCTTTTGTCCCTCCACCTCGCACTTTGCTTTGAGGTAGAGATCATCAATCCCCCTGCAATCTGCGCGGGCCTCCACGGCACCACACACCAGACAGATCGCGAGGCAATTCCCCATGAGCATGCGCTTCATCACAGACAGCCTCCCCTAGCGACGCGTGCCTAACCGAGCCGTATCCAATGAGGGCACCGTCAGCTCGTCCATCCCTACTGCTTCTCCCAGTGAATTTCCGTCCGGCGGATGTCGCGGAGACTGGTCGCTTGCAACGAAGGGGGACAGTTCACCGGCCAAAATCGTCCCAAGCGTGTCACGATCCATAAACTGAATCGGCGTACCGCGCATGATGATTTGCGCCATCCCCCACCCCCAGTACCGTGCGGTCACCTGATGGATCTGAATATCGAATCCAATTATCAGGTCAGCCCCCAACGCCCCAGCGCTTTGCGCAAGCCTATTCACCATGCTCTGAGTCGCATTGACGATCGGACTGTCATACGTCTTCGCGCGCCCTCCCCAGAAATCCGTGAATCGGACCACGGCATCCCGCCAAGAAGCGATCCCGACGGTCTCGATCTGAATCAACGCCTGAAAATACCGATAGGTATGTCCGGGAATGACATCGACCGTAAGAATTTTCATTCGGGCCTATCGCTTTTCGGTATCAGACGGTGACGCCTCAGGCTTCTTCTGAGCATCCGCGTCAATACTGATCGTCAATGTGTTCATCGGCGCGGCCATCACTTCGCCATCAGTAGGCGGAGGTAGGACACGACCAGGTGAGGCTTTCCCCGCCACCCCAGAAGCCAGCGGCGCCGATACCGGTTCCGCGTCTTGCCCATTCCCCCCACGGAAGCCATCCAGAAAACGCCGCAACCATCCTTTGTCCGCATCGGGCTTGGCTCTAGGCGACTCGACCTTAGCCTCGATCACCCTCTGAGGAACGGGCATCGGCACATCCAGTTTGGCAGGGACAGTGGTCGTCGCCACTGGACTCGGAGCGACCGCCAAGCTCGTCCCACTCGGTTCACTACTCGAGCCCCCTGCGCCCAGGCCTGCACTCCCCTCCGCATTAGAACTGCCCGCCTTAGCAATAGGGTCCGCTTTCGGAGCGCTTCCCGACTTACCATCACCCAACTGCACCCGCATTTTCGGGACCTCGGGAGCACCCCCTCGCGCCTGCAAGGACTTCCCTAGTTTGCCAATTGACAGTTCGACACGTTCGAAGCGATTAGCTAAGGCAACCGTCGTTTCGGTGAGGGTTTCGATCTTCCCCGCAATATTTTGTAGGCGCGCATCGACCCCGGACAGTTGTTGTGCCTGCTGGGCAAATTGCGCCCGCTGGGCCTCGTACTGACTCTGGGTGTCTTTCACCACGCCCTTCACGGTGAGGATGTCACCCTGCATTTTTTCCGTTTGAGCCTTCAACCCCATCTGCTCCTGCGCAACATGCCGATATACCTGGGACACGTTATCGACTCGGTGGGACAGCTCGTCATGCTCAGTTTCCATGACTTCTTTTACCGCGAGTTGATGCTGGTACTTGGTTTCTAAATCCTGATATTCCCCGGCACTGACGCAACCAGACAACACTGCGAGACTAACGACTGCTATGCGTTGCCACATACCGTGCTCCTTTCATACGAGAGGTGACCACTTCCATTTTCCCTATTGGGACAAAAATGCCTTCACCGCACCCCGCGGCTCATACTCCGTCACCGTCACGCGCGCGACATGCCCAATGACATCGTGCAAGGCCACGACCAGCTCATCGACGGCTTGAAAATGTTTCACGTATGGACTGAGATCCTCTGCTCGAAGACGAATGCTGTTGAGAACGTTATCCAAGGCGCGAATCACCGGCACCAGTCTCACCGTGTCTCCAACCCGTGGCGTAATGACTCGCGCATTGCGCCGCGCTGCCAGCACACTCCGTTCTTTCAGGTCCGGATATGGCTCCTGCGGGAGCAACTCGAACTCCCCCACGCCAAGCTCGCGTAAGATTCCCTTGGCCCGCGACACCCATTGCTCCACCCGAGCCAACTCATTACGCACCTGCTCGATGGTAAGCTGAGACCCTGCCGCCCGCCGAAGCCGATGGACAACCTTGTCGAACATGTACAACATGGATACACACGCCATCCCCGCCTTTGTCTGTGGTAACAGGAGAATCGAATTCGGATCTTCCATCCGCTTCCTATTCTCTTCCGCCCGATCGGGCCTTCTTCCGTTCGTCGGAGACGCACTCCGATGAGGCGGACCTTCACGCCGTGCCATCCCCGGTTGTCGTTCTACGTCTACCCCATGAGCCATACTTCACCTCCTCGATTAAGCCCCAGCGACTCTCCCCAGCTCCGCTTCGTCCACGAGCACTAGCCCATAGCCGGTCAATTTGCTGGCTACCGCAGCATTCATCCCCTTGCGACCCAGAAACTGCGCAATCGTGCCCCGTTCGACGATCACTCGCGCTCGATGCTCCTCCCGATACACCTCCACTCGACGCACCGACCGACTCGGAGCAGGCGCTAACGCCTCGCGAATGTACGATTCCAACTCCGAGTGATACTGCACGAGTGCGATCGTACGGGACGTGTAGGTGCGGAACTCATATAAGAGCGGCTTGCAGGCCGCGATAGCATCTTCCCCCGAGCGATAAGTGTCGACAGCTACCTTCACAAACGAGGCGGCTTGAGCCGTCGCCACACGCTTGATGTGCACATGGTCGTCCGCCAACACCGGAGCGAGTACTAACTCCGCGATACGACGGAAGTAATGCATCGATCGCTGCGAGAGCATCGGAAACTCGTCACCGACTTTATAGACGGCCCCCATCAGGGAATCGCGGACCTTGTACTGACGGTCGGCATGCTGATGCGGCAAAATGGCGTATCTCCCGATGGAGTCCGCCCACAGCAGATATGCGCTGTGCCCAGGATCCATCCGAATGACCCGAGCCATCACTAAGTCTCCCACCTGCACCATTCGTCACTCGCCTGTGCTATAGTTTTTCGACCTGTATACGCACTTGCCACCTGCGTGTAGTTCGAGACCCGGTCTCACAACTATGCCCAACAGGTATTACCGGATCAGTCCGCCTCCGATTCGGCTTCCGTCCAGAGAGACGCAACGCTCCCTCGCGGCCATAACCTGGCTGGCGTCTACTCGGACGATCAGCGTGGTCGTGCTCGGGCTCGCCACCTTGGTATCTTGTGCCCCCGTCTTAACGCCGACCACTTTGCAGCCCTTCAAAGAATCGCGTGAAACCACCTCAACGACGGCTGTAGAACGTCCTCGATTGGCACTATCACCCCACAGCGATAGCCTGGGATGGACGGTGAGAGTCACCCAAACCGTTGAGGAAACGAATCGGATCAGGCGAGAAGAAGTCTGGGGAGGATATACCTATGAACGTCGGCTCAATCTTGTCACGATGGTGGGAGGGGCGCTGCTCTGAGGAACACGCCGATATTGCAGTCTGAGCGCCGTAGGAATCGCCGTCCTTCAGGGCGGCGAGGATGTCAAAGGATGAGCTGCTACTCCACAAATCCGGGATGGTCAGTGACCAAACAGCTGTTCGTTTTGGTAAATGGATTCCCGCCTCGGTGGCACTCACCATCAGAAGCGGAGCGGCCGATCAGGGCACGGCGATTCTGGAGTTTGTGGATATTCAGAAAGCGGAACGACTCAGATATGACGTCTTACCCTATAGTCGTGACTGGAAAGAGAATGCGCAATTGTTGAAGCCCTATCTGCACACCGTCTTCCCCAAAAAGTACGAGTCCTGCTCATAGCAATCTCACTTCGCATCCTGCACCTCAAGCACACAATCCCCATACACAGTAATTAACAATGACCCTGGATAGGTCCTATATGTCTTCTTGTCTGCCTTAAGATCAGAGGTTTCCCCGAGAGTGTTCACAATCCTAATGTTAACCATCGCCCGCCCTTTTCTGGCCCCACGACACTGTTCTACGAGTCCATTTAATACAGCCAGAGAACTCCCACTGGAGGAAGGACTAAATTGTTCCGACCCGACGGCGATAGTTGAACGTTTGATTGATACTCCAGGGATCTCTGAACCAACGAACGCCCCCAACCATCCATCTTTGAATACTTCGGCCCTCGCACTACCCTGCTGATTGATAACGAATGCGACCAGGCCCATGACAAGCACTACCTGATACAGTCGCATGTGAACCTCCCCTCAGAACAAAACCCTTCGCTATCTACTTCACTTTACTAGTAGTTGGAGTCGACGGCTTGGTTCGTTCAACTTTCAGCAGCGACTCTTGGCCTTCTTGCCACTTCGGCATGGGCCCAAATGCACTCGATGCTTCTTCACCCATCATACCGATAGCTGATATGCGTACCGCATTATACGCGGCATTGGCGGCAAAGTTCTGCAGCTCTTCGGGAGACATGCCTTGTGCCCGGCCGGTCCTTTCCAAATGCTCCACAGAACTCCGCGCAAAGGAGATGGCATTATCCATGACGCCGGAATACTGTTTCCACCAGGCGCCCATATTTTGATGCGAGTCCAAAAGCCCGCCTGGACCCCCACCAGGTCCATTTGGCAAGGGTCCACCGCCTGGCTGAAACGGTGCCCCACCAACCGCGCCGCCACCAGACTTCCCCATTCGTCCCTTGAGGATCAAATATCGAGATGCCCCATCCATCCCGATTCGACCAAATTCCAGGCCATAGGCAATCGCCTCGTCTGTTTGTGTGGGGTTGGTAATATCGGTGCCCTTGGCCGCAAACGCCATTTGGGTAATTGTCAGATTCGCCCCGCTGTCATGATGAAACTGGATGCGATTGAAGTCGTGGAAATCAGCTCCTTTGTGGCCGGACGAACTCAACACATTCCCGCTACCGTCGAGGGTATCGTTTACCGCAAATCCATGTGCGGCGTACTCATGCTTCGATAGCTCCCTAGCATTGGCAATCACGTTCGCGCCATCAGGAGACTGCGTATACTCCACCACCTGGAAATGTTCTTGCCCTTGCGCATCGGTGCGGTACTGCCCGATCTTTCCTGTTTGCAAGTCCGTCACTTCGGACGCGATCAACTGACCCGATTGAGGACTATAGTAGAACGTCCCTTGCAGCTCCTTCGTCTGGCCAGGATGCGTAGGATCAGCCACAGTGAAGACGCCGGATTTCCGGTCATTGTTGTAGTACTGCGAATCCAATCCGCCTAACACCGAGTGATATAAAACCTCGCGTTGACCGCCATCACTCGTCATTGGACCAAGGACCTGCGTGTCTACCGCTCCGTTTTTCGCAGCCACGACTCTTACCGTCTGATCGATAGAGCCGCTCATAGCCCCGCTGTTGGGATCTTCCAGAGACCTGGCGATCCCCCACACCTCGTTGCCTTCCCCATCTTTCATAAATGTGGAATAGGTGTTGTCGGTCACATTGGTAATCGTCCCACCAAGCAACTTGCGCTCGCCCGTCTCACTGCTGGTTGGGCCGTAGTAGAGATTGGCGTATACATCCATATCGCGATGCCCGTCATTGATCCGCCGCCAGCCCGACTCCTTATCGATCGATTGTACTTCGTTGTTGTACCCTCGTAGGGACTGCTCGAATTCGACGGTCATTTGGCGCGATCCCCTCATTTGGTCGCTGTACACAGGCACTCCATCCAACTCCACCGAAGAGCTTTTGAACGCACGCCCTTGCGCGTCCACAGAAACCCCCTCAAAGGTGCTTACGGAGTGTGTGCCCCCTGGAGCCATCATGGTGTCTTGGAACCCATACTGCCGACCCGACACACCAGATTCTCTCTCGACAATGTCTCTGGTTTGAGAGCCAGAGGTTCCTTTAAACGCGACAAGGTTGCCATTATCAATGAGCCCTGTCACATCGCGAGCCGGTGCCCCTGGTTCCTGAGCATATCCATGAAACATCTCGATTTGATGGCCGTCTTGTCCCATCGTATTTAACTGGGTGAACTGACCGGACAAATGCGTGCCATCCACCAAATTACGTTCCCCGGAAATACTCTTGGTGCCTCCCTCCCGCCCATCAAAGAAGCTCACCTGGCCGTCGTATAACAGCGCATTGGCTTGAAACGCCGGCGACCCTGGCTTGCTATTGTCGATGGCCGAGCCAAAGAAGGCTGTCGGCACACCAGGTTGATTGGCTTCCCCATGGCTCAATGCCGTGAACGTGCCGCTCAGGGTATACGGGCCGACCGTCTGGGTGTCGTGAGCGACGCCGCTCGTGCCTGACTCGAAATGTTCCGTGGCTTCTACCAAGAACTGCCGTCCTGATGCATCGGTACCCAATGTTCCCGTCACCGTGTGCGTGTGCCCACCCTCATCACTGGTCAGACTGTAACTGGAGTAGATGTCTCGCGGATGGGCAGGGTCCGAGCGATCGACTGACCCAAAGGCCCTGACATACCCCTCCATTGGCCGAGTCACGCCATCCTTCCCCAAAACCATCTGTTGCGCTTGCCCAGTCTCCACAAAATAATTGGAGCCGTCAGGGGAGACGAACGATTCCCTGTGGACGCCAGCTTCCGTATCCTTGTTGTCAAATCCTCGGATCGCCCCGCCTTCGGTCGCCATAAAGTGAAACTGTCCATCGCGTTCCACCAACCGGCCGGAATACGATTGCTTCGCCCCCATCGTGCTCTGAAACGTCGACTGCGTGAGGGTGTCTACCCGCTCTCCGGGCCCACGCTCCCCCATCATCTGGACAAATCCGGCATCGGGACGTGTCTCGCCTGCAACTTCGAGGAATAACGGCACGTTCCCCGATCGTGCGAAACTCTGACTACCATCTTCGGCAATCGTACGGGTCTCGGACAGGCCTTTCCGAACGGATTGTTCCGTGCGCGCCACTAATTCTCCTGTGTCCTGATTTTCCTGCACGAGCACGCTCTTTCTGCTGCCATCCTCACCTTTCGTATCGAAGCGATGCTCCACCATCGACCCGAACACCGAGGTTTGCGCATCGACCTGCTTGCCGGACTGAGGATCGAACATCTTGTGTCGGAATACCCCGCTCAGAAGGTGCCCCTTGGAGTCCATGGCATACTGCCCCTCTGGGCCTTTATAGTTCTGAATACCATTCGCGCCGATACTGGTAATGCCGCCCTGGGAGTCGTGGATCTCACTCGTCCCAGACTGACTATCCACACGAAAGCCGCCCTGGCCAGTCGGCACCGTCATCTGCGGTTCGACGTCATGGCCTATCATTTCGCCTAACTGAGCGCCAAGCTGTTCATGTCGATAGGACGGGCCTTCCTCCAAATTGGCACCAAGCCCACGCGAGAACTGCCCTCCCACTTGCCCCGCGACGGTTTCCGCGGTCCGCGATCCTGCCAGGATCGATCCCAACACCTGGCTTCCGCCCCACATCAGACCGAAACCGATCGCTGGCACGAGCCACACATAATCTGCGGCCGTGGAATTCAGCATGGCGACATGTTCATTGATTCTGTCTAACGTTGCATAGTTGACGGATTGGCCGACCCCGTTTGAGCTCAGGATCGCGCCGAGCCGGCTTCGCGCTTCCCAGAACATGACAAAATTCAGCACTGCATACAGAGGCGACCAAGTCTGGAGCCACATGAAGAGACGCCAATACGTGCCCATCAACCGCGACATCCCAGGCGAAATGGCGAGCACTAGGAGGAAGGGGGTCATGATGTATACCACCCCTTCCACAATAGTCCGCAATAACGGCACAACCTTCTGGGCGACATAGGACTTGGAGTAGCTTTGGAACTTCAGGTCTTTTTGGATCGCCTGCTGCTGCAACAGCACGGTGTCGGCAGTCGCCGCGCGACGTTTGGCATCGGCGGATTCGGCGTTTTTCCACGCATGGATGAGCAGCACATTGTTAATCATGTCCCGGGCCGATTGCCCGACGGATAACAAGAGATTCGCTCTAATATCCTCAGTGAGCCCTTCCTCATCGCCGGTGGCCGGATCAAGCTGCAACTGTGTCCGCAAATGCCGCATCGCCCCTTCGTAGTCAGGCTGTCCGGTGCTATACGCAGGAAGGATGAGAGAACTATAGAAGTCGGGACACACCCGCGGGGCCGATTCCAACGTCCCACCTCTATATCCGAGTGCCGTGAGTGCGTTATTCGTAGCACCGATATCATTGAGCAGATTCGGAGAATTCATCAGCGTACCGAGGTTCTTCTGGAGCAGGCCCACCTCCCGAAACACACACATCATAAAATATGAATCGGTATTGCGGGCCAGATCCGAGTCTTGCAATCTCGCATTGAGGACTTTTTGCAGATCGAATAGCGGGCGATTGAATGACGCTTGTCCCTGGGTATATTGCACGGGCATCGGAAACGACGCTTCGACAAGCTGAGTCGTGTAGTACCCTACTTGCCCCGAGAGGTATGCCGGTAACGCGATCGCCAGCGGCACACTGTTCACAATTTGATCGGGCACATCGGGATTGACTTGGTCTTCCACGGACACGTCGACCGTGATTCGGACACTTACAAAGAGAATGAAAAAGGCCCCGACGACCAGCGGGACCAAGAAGCGCCGATTGAACACAAAATACACGAGTCCGAACATCGCGAAGACAAGAAGTGCGAGCTCCATCAGGCTTTCGAAACGTCCGGTGGTCATCATGATCCGGATGCCCAGCAGAATCTGCGTCAGCACATCGCCGTTGCCAAACGTATAGATCGTCCACATGATGCGCTATCCTCTCCCTCACATCGCAGACAGACTTACTCCGACTACCGCAGCGATCGCATTTCGCCCTGCGTCTTCGTCAACTGCATAAGCTGGTTGATGTTATTCACCATGCGTTGCCGCTTCGCGAGACTCTCACTAGCCCCCCTTAGGATCTGATGCAGCCGCCCCTGAAAGTCTTGCAGATTGCCTGGCCACTCGGGTTTGACCTTTTGGATATAACTAACGTTCCTGGACGTTTCGGTGGCCGCCCACTTCACCCATTGATACCCCATGTCCGCAGCGACCACTTCTGAAGACAATCGCGCAATCTGATTGCCGACATCTCGTGGACGCCCATA
>WBZP01000218.1_pt1 | contig 80322 bp, 65 predicted proteins | sample 5204301 | NCBI WGS metagenome assembly WBZP01 (sample SAMN12412401, study PRJNA552823) | activated sludge metagenome | isolation source: activated sludge from nitrification reactor of wastewater treatment plant... | place: USA: Pennsylvania | collected 2017 | reverse complement strand
GTCAGACTTCCCTCAATTTTTTAAGTGGATAGGCTTACTTTCTCGTTTAACTATGAAATAATAAGATCCACGCTCTCAGGAATTTTCCAAATCTTGAAATTCTCTACTTTTATCGGACAGTAGTGATACAATATAATTAATACTAAGTTAGTTTCACTTCCACCTAAAATATATTCATCAACGATACTTTACTTCGACAGTCTTACCAAATTACAATCGTTTCAAATTTAGCAATTTCAAGGTTTTTGACTAATTTCAAATAAATGAAGTTTACAAAAATTAAAAATGTCAGGTGCTAAATTTAGTCGTTTTTTGCATTTGTACTTTTAATTATTTCAATAATCTTATTTGGTGAATCACCATCATTATCAGTGTTTAAATATCCAGTTTGCTGATTAGAAAATATTGTATGTGTAGCTTCCAACAAAACCGCATTCTTTGTTTGAGTATCACCACCCGCTGCCTTTGAAAATGTTTCGAATGTATTTAAAGCATTTTGCCTATGCTTATTTAAGATTGAATTGTGTTTATGGGCTTTATAATTTCTCGAACAAATTGATAATGCATAAAAAAGCGAAGTTAAGATTACAATCTTTGTAACAGTAAACTGAACTAAATAAGAAGCTCCAGTATTATCCGGAATTACAAATAACAATGCAAATCCTATTAGAGTAATTGCAATTAAGACAAAAATAGTCCATTTTAGCCAAGTATTCGCAAGTTTTTTATGTTCATCTGATTCTAATCTGAAGATCATATTATGTTGTGCTACGCCAACTTCCACGGCTGCTTGTCTTGCCTTGTCTAAAGTCGATTCTATCTCCTTTAAATATACTTCCGCCTCTTTTCGTGCCTTTTCTCTTTCAGTTTCAACTTCTACTAACACCTTTGTCAACTTTGCTCTTTCCAATGACAAATCATTTGTATTTAAAAGACCTGTACTCAGTATTGGCAAAGCCATTGTGTAATACGAATCGAATTGTGCTTCGAGTTGTGCAATCAATGAATCCCTAACACCGATTGGATTATTTGTATTTACGGCAAATGATTTTATCTGATCAAATATACTTATGGCGTGATTTAACTGTCCTTGAAAATTTGTCAACATTGAATAAGGTATGGTAGACAAATCAACCGAACTAACTTTTTTGAACAATTCCAAAATCCTTACGAAGAGCTCTTCACCTTTCTTAAAACTTAATTGATTACCAAGCTCAACCTCCCTTGTCAATTGTTCAACAGTAATTGTCAAAACGGTTTTTAAACTATTTTGCAAGTCTTCTACAATTATTTTATGTTCCGCCTGTGTTGCCATTTTACCTATTTTATAAAACTCCTATTACTTTTTGCAGCTACCCGAAGGGCAGGATTTTTACTACAAAACTTGATTTGGAAAACTAAACTTCCATTAACCCCAAAACTGTCTTTGGAACACGAATCCCCGCCTTTTGGGTAGGTGCTGTTATATGCAGATTGTTTACGCTTCATTTTTTACAAGGATAATGACTTCCACCTGCGTCACCTTTTGTTGTTACCATAAGGTCTGTGTCTTTTAGTGCTTTTTCAATTAGTGTTTTGTCGAGAGGAATATGCAAGGTCGGAACGTTGTCCATGGAATCCCTGAAAATTGGTAAATTATCCCAAAGATTTTTTATCTTTTGCTTTATTGTCTTTGCTTCACAATTAACAATATCACTTTTTTCAGAATATTCTGGATAAATTACAATTACAGGTAAACCTTTCGTGTTAATTCCATAATCAATTTCTTCTCTCAATGCTCTTGAACTTACAGTTTCAGAACTTAAAAACAAAATGATGTTTTTTGATTTGTTCAATCTGTCTCTTAATCTTGGTTTTAATGTTGTTTCCCAATCACTGTCGTCACGGACATTATAATTTTTGTCATGTGAATCAACGAAAGGAAATGATGAATCTTTTCCTTTCCAAGCTCTTAGCATATTGTAATACACAAAATCTTTAGCTGCATGTGCACCTAAATTTGATTCTTTGAAAGGCGTTTTTACATAAAACGCACAGTAGTTTCCAGTTCTGTTTGCCATAATTATTCCCAGTTATTTTTTATAATTTCTAAATCAATTTTTTCAAAAATATCCTCCGTCAAGACAATCCTAATTGTTGAACTCAAGTCTCTTTCCTTTGCTGATTTAAGGAGTGATATCAAAGTCAACTGAAGTAACTGACTTGGTGGTAATCCAACTCTTGAAAGCCCATTTCCAATCAAAGGCACATTAATGTCAATTCCGTTTCCTTCGATTCTCACTTTATTCCAAAGCCCTTCAAGTGCCTTCAACATCAATGATGGTGTACTACTTGCATTACAGTCATTGTCTGCATTTGAGAGAGCAAAAAGAAAATAAATCGATTCGTTATGTTTTATGGTAATTGTTGTTCCAAGTTCGTATTTCAGTGTTTTGCCGTCAGTCCTTTGTACAGTTGCAATTTCTTGTCCTGCAAGTTGTGAATTCACCGCCTCGTCAAGAATATTAGTGTGTCCACCGAGTATTTTTTCGATAAACACACCTTGTAAACTCTTTGGTGAAACAGGCTTGCCGATTTTGCTATCAAAATATTCACTTACGGAAATCACTTTATGACCTTTAGATTTAAACAAGTCTCCAAATTCAATTTCAACTTTGGTGTTTGTATTTGTCAAGCTGAATTTCACTTTTCTTTTTGGGTAAACTACAATAAATGCTATTACGAAACTTGAAAGTATGTATGCAATTAAATACCAACAATTATAACCAGTCGGTTTTATGTCAAGAATCGCAAAAAGTGGTTCCAAAAAAGTCCACAGGGCTGTGTAGCCAAATACTATAGCTAATAAAAATCTTTTTGGGTGTCTGCTTATTCCCGTGAATATTTTTTTTGTCATTGTCATTTTTGTCGGGTCTTTACAATTTGCATATAACGGTTCGCAGATTTGCGATGGGCGGGCTTTTCACCACAAATGTTTATGCGGAGCACAATACTTTCGGCTACCACAAAACTATCTGCGAAGTACGAACCCCGCCTATTGCAAATGTGCTGTTATGTGTAGCTATTCTCATCTTCCAAATCTATACGTTGCGTGAAGTCCTCCAAAATTTTTGTCGTCTGTCCCAAAAGGCTTTGCTCCATAAAATAAGTATTCAATTGCACTTGCCTTATTTTCTATAAGTTCTTTATAGAAATATCCCTCTCTGTCAAGATATAGTTGACTTTCATTTATAAATCCGTCAAAGGATTGACTTATATATATGTTGTCCCCATTTTTTATACGAACCCTGATTTTTGTTTTATAGTCACCTTTGTATTTAGGAAATAAGATTGCTGCAAATTCTTTAGGTTCGATTTTTAAACCAAAATATCCGTGTCCACAAAAATCAAAACCCCTTCCTTCAATTGGTCTCCAATAACCATTTGTATCGAGAGCTTCTTGGAGTCCGAAAACGTAGCCGTCTTTACCTAAGAGTGCTTTCCTATTTGGTGTTTGATTGATAATATAAACTGGGTAAAAAATATTAGCTTGTTTGTCACCATATGGATTCCATACAACATTTGAAGAATAGTCGGTCAAAATTTCTAATCCATCAGTAAGTGTAGAATCTGTTTGTCCAACTAATCTGTCGTCAAAGTAGCTTTTTCTACTTTCATTATCAGGCGTTCTTACCTCAGTAATTTTTAATGTATCGGTGAATTTATACTTACCTACAAACCTTGGGAAAAAGTCGTCTATAAATACTTTGAAAAATAATACTGCACTGTCTTTTGATAATTTTTGGACAATAATAGGCTTCGAGAAATATTTCGTCTCTTGAACTGGTTTGTCAAATTGATTACAAGCCAATAAAGTTGTCAATGCTAAAGTGATGGTTGTCGTCTTCATATAGTTACACATAACTCGCTTATACCCGCTACTATCTCTCGCTTATCCACCCAATTTCCGGCCGATTCCCGCATGTTTGAAGCGCATTATTTGAAACTCTTTCCAAAGCTAATTGTCAAACAATTCCCCTCCAAATTTTACCCGGGGCTATTAATAGGAGGCTATAAATAGCCCCCAGTCATTTTTTCTCAAAAAAAATCTCCTCTGAATAAAAGCACTACCACCTATTTCCTCTCTCAAAACTCAATTCTTGTTACAACATCTATCGCAGCGTAATACCAACTCATGAGCATCATGCACTTGATTAAAATCATCCAACCCTCCACATAACCTATCATCCCATCACCATTACATTAATCGTGAAGTGAGCCCCTGAAGCAGAACCTGCGGTACCCTGAAGCAGAACCTGCGGTACGCTTCAGGGCGCAGCCATTGAAACAGCCGCGAAGTAGAACCTGCGGCACCCTGAAGCAGAACCTGCGGTACGCTTCAGGGCGCGCACTATTGATCAAGAATTGCATTCAATACACTTTTAGTCTTTTGTCATCAAGATTATATAGCCCCCCAACACTTGTCCCAACAACTAATCTGTTCTGTCAACGTCCAGCGACTTTAATCAAACACCATAAACGATTTAACAACCGCGGCTTGCTGCGGTCTAACATTTTAACAACCTCGGCTTGCCGCGGTCTAACAATTTAACAACCGCGGCTTGCTGCGGTCTAACAATTTAACAACCGCAGCTTGCTGCGGCCTAACATTTTAACAACCGCGGCTTGCCGCGGTCTAACAATTTAACAACCACAGCTTGCCGCGGCCTAACAATTTAACAACCGCGGCTTGCTACGGTCTAACATTTTAACAACCGCGGCTTGCCGCGGATTAACATTTTAACATGGTCCAATAACGCAAAAAGCCGGCTCGCGCCGGCTTTTTATTTTTAAGGAGAATGCTTAGTATCTGTACAAATCCTGCTTGTACGGTCCATTCACCGTTACTCGGAATTATCCAGGCTTCAGCTTTTCTTTGCAAATTCGATGAGTGGTTTTATTTCGCCTTGGTCGGCCCGGCGGATGGCAGCGATGTAGTTTTGTCTGGACTCATCATTATTGAGCAATTTCGATTGATCCCAGTAAAAGGGGGCTTCTCCGAAAACTCTTTCCATGATCGTATCTGCCATGATCCGGGAATGTCGTCCGTTTCCGTTGGCGAAGCAATGAATACTGACCAGACGGTGTTTGAATCGTATGGCTATTTCTTCATGCGAATACGTTTTGTTTTCTATCCAGTAGTTAGTGTCGTCAAGCAACATTTTTAATTCTGTTGAAATATGTGCCGGTGCGCAGCCGATGTTGGTGGAATGAAGCCTGAACATTCCTGCCCATGTCCAGATGTTCCCGAACATTTTTCGATGCAACTTTTTAATGAATGCTTCGGTGAGTATCTCGTCGGCGGAGATCCTGGCAGTGATGAGCCATTTCAGTGCTTCCTGAATGGCTTGCTGTTCGTGTTCATTCAGTTCGGCTTGTGTGGTGATGGACTTTAGCTTTAATCCTTCTCTGGCTTCTTCACTCAAGGGCGTTTGTCCGTCGGTATATTCAAGCGTTAATCCCATATCGCTTTATTGATTTCCTGTTTCAGTTCCATTGTCAGCTCCTGGATAGCTTTTTCAATTCTTTCTGCAGAGTTTCCCTGATCTTCCAGTTTCATCTGCTGGTGGGTTCGTAAAACAATTTTCTTCGCCAGCTCTGCCGATTTCCGTTCAATCAGGTTTTCTATGTTCCCGTCTGCCGGTACAAAGCCATATATAAATTTCATGTCCATCGCCTTTCCAATGTCCCGTAGCGCATTTAATGTGATGGCCCCGGAGGATTCCCGCTCCTCCATTTTTTTTATGCCCTGCCGGGTGACCTGGAGTTTTCGGGCCAGCTGGTCGAGTTTGATATTCAAGGCCGTTCTGATCGTGTAGATCCAACCCGGTTCCGGAACAATAACCTTCTCTGCTTCCCTGAATGGCTGCAGCTTTTTATCGAGCTGGTTGGCCAGTAATCTTCGGCTGTTTTTCATAAAGTGTAAATGGATAAGTTTACAAATATACGATAAAATAAACAAATAAGTTTACAAAATACATGAAAACGTAATCTTATACGTTTACTTCTTGTCTTTTTGAAGTATCTGAAAAACAGTGTATATTATTGATTTGCAAGACTAAGCATAAAACCCGAAAAACTTCCGTTGGCTTCGACTCCTCCCGCACTTACTTGCGGGATAGCCACCGGACTTCGCTCCCCGATGCTACTCCCGCAATCTGTACTCCGTTCAGATTTCGGGACGGGGTAGGCAGCCACCGGACTCCGCTGGCTTCGACTCCGCTCCCCGATGCTACTCCCGCAATCTGTACTCCGTTCAGATTACGGGACGGAGCAGGCAGCCACCAGATGAAGCCACAAAAAAAGGCCACCCTTCCGGATGACCTCTTTTCTATTTAGCAGTTCGCTACGTCTTAGTAACGATACATTTCGCTTTTGAAAGGTCCGTTCACCGTTACGCCGATGTAGAATCTTTAACGGTTCTGCCATATTTCTCCCAGACAGATTTACTGGAAACGGTCTTTCCCTGTTTTACATCTTCAATACCTTTTTCTATTTCCTTCAGTTGCTCATCCGACAAAGTATCCCACCAATCAGCATTTTCCTGAATCGCCTTAAACCGAAAAAGAGACTGTAGCACTTCTTTGTCTTCAAGAGAAGTTAACCACTCGATCAATTCAAGTTTTAATTGTGCAGATTTCATAGTGCTAATATACGCTTTGAGGTTTAGTATTGCTTGATATTAAGCAGCTTTGAGCTTCTTTTTTGATTTGCGCTCTTTTAATTTCTTAATAAATGCACTGAGTTCTTTCTGCTCTTGCTCAGTAAGAGGCCGACTTTCAATAAAATCAACATCTAATTGATTTCTGGACTTCGCTGATTTCATGATTTGAAGTATTTATTGACTAGTTCACTTGCAGCATTGGTATCTATCACCATTAGTTGATTGCCAAAATGTACAGCATTTAACGTCTTTTCATAATGTTTAATGAGTTGTGTTTTGGCGTGAAATGCTACAAAACCCTCAAAGCCTCTTTGGAAGGAGAGTCTGCATGCAAATGCAACAAGGTTTCCCGGGACTCCTTCATACATTTTGTTTTCTCCTCTATTGAAAACTGCAGATTCGATCAGGTTCAGGAAAACATGGTCAACTTTGAAGGAAATACTTGCCAGACCCTGAATAATATGGACGTTATGCAAGATGGTCAACTTATAGACTTCTTTCTCCAGCGAATTGAACTCACTTTTCCAATTGAACAACCAACCGTTCTTCCTGGTAATTTGCCTGAGATCCGGTTTGGCAACTAACAAAACTTCAGTCATGAGACTATCACCCGAGACTCTGTTACGTATAGAATTCGTGAGTGTATCTATAACAAAATCATTGTAGTGCTGTGTCCCTGTTTTCACACCTTAAAGGTACAAAAAAAAATCAGCTCATAAACCATCCGGCTGATAGCTTGCAGTAAAAAAAATCGGCTTGTCCTGATCAAATGGTTTGGTGTTTTATTTATAAAAAGTAGGGGACCTGATTTACCCAGTCCAATAACAACGTTTTTTTACGAAGTCGCACTGACAAAAAAGGCCACCCTTCGGGTGACCTCTTTTATACTTATCAGTTCGCTACTTCTTAGTAACGGTACATTTCGTTTTTGAAAGGTCCATTCACCGTTACGCCGATGTATTCGGCCTGGTCCGGTGTGAGGGTGTCGATCTCTACGCCGATTTTGGCGAGGTGGAGACGCGCTACCTTCTCATCGAGGTGCTTGGGCAGGGTGTACACTTTGTTTTCGTATTTGCCGTGGTTCATCCAGAGTTCGAGCTGTGCGAGGGTCTGGTTGGTGAACGAGTTCGACATCACGAAGCTGGGGTGTCCCATGGCGCAACCGAGGTTCACCAGACGTCCTTCGGCCAGAACGATGATGTCCTTGCCGTCGATGGTGTATTTGTCAACCTGTGGTTTGATGGTTTCCTTGGTATGTCCGTAGTTGGTGTTCAGCCAGGCCATGTCGATTTCGTTGTCGAAGTGTCCGATGTTGCAAACAACTGCATTGTGCTTCATCGCGCGGAAGTGTGCTTCGCCGATGATGCCGAAGTTTCCGGTAGCGGTAACAACGATGTCCGCTTCTTTCACGGCGTCGATCATCTTCTTCACTTCGTAGCCTTCCATCGCTGCCTGCAGTGCGCAGATCGGGTCGATTTCGGTAACGATGGTACGTACCTTGGCGTCTTTCAGTGACTCGGCAGATCCTTTGCCTACGTCGCCAAAGCCTGCTACTACGGCAATTTTACCGGCCAGCATGAGGTCGGTGGCGCGGCGGATGGCGTCAACGAGTGATTCGCGGCAGCCGTATTTGTTGTCGAACTTCGACTTGGTCACCGAGTCGTTGATGTTGATCGCAGGCAGCGGCAAGGTGCCGTTCTTCATGCGCTCGTGGAGACGGTGTACACCGGTAGTAGTCTCTTCAGAGATACCGCGGATGTTGGCGATGAGCTCAGGGTATTTGTCGAGGACCATGTTGGTGAGGTCACCACCATCGTCGAGGATCATGTTGAGGGGCTGACGCTCTTCTCCGAAGAAAAGGGTCTGCTCGATGCACCAGTCGAATTCTTCGGCGTTCATGCCTTTCCAGGCGTAAACGGAGATGCCGGCAGCAGCGATGGCCGCAGCAGCGTGGTCCTGAGTTGAGAAAATGTTGCAGGACGACCAGGTCACTTCCGCGCCCAGTTCCACCAACGTTTCAATCAATACAGCAGTCTGGATGGTCATGTGGAGACAGCCTGCGATGCGGGCGCCTTTCAATGGCTTCTTCGGGCCGTATTCTTCACGGATCGACATCAAACCAGGCATTTCGGTCTCTGCCAGTTTGATTTCTTTGCGTCCCCATTCAGCCAAGGACATGTCTTTCACCTTGTATTTTACATACTGTGCTGTTTGTGTCTTCATTTTTTTTTGAAATTTTGTGCGAAGTTAAGATTCTGCGTTGAGCTATCCACTACGCCGGGGTTAATAATATTTCAACAGATGCCATTGATTCAGCATACACTGCTATCGACGGGGGCCGGTGTATGGATCTGGCACCTCACTGAAACGCAAAAGGACTTCGAAAGGTTTTTATCACCCGACGATTTTGCGGAGATCCTCCGCCTCTACCCGCATGATACCCGCCGGCGGGAGAAAATGGCGACCCGCTGTCTGCTGGATGCCCTCCATCCGGGACATCGTATTGATATTCAGTACGATGAATTGGGCGCCCCGGGACTCCATGGCCGCGAAGGACATATCTCCATCTCCCATTGCCGGACCCATATCGGACTTCTTTACCATCCTTTGGAGCGTTGCGGACTCGATCTGGAGGAGATCTCTCCCCGGGTTATGAAGATCGCTCCCCGGTTCCTGAACGAAGTGGAAAAGTCGTGGATTCGCCCCGAAAAAGAGCTGGAAGACACCACCCTGATTTGGAGCACCAAGGAAGCCTTGTTCAAAACCATCGGCGGAGGCGGCATCCATTTCGCGGCTGAACTGACTGTATATGAACCGGTTTTCACATATCCGGAAGAAGGACACGGCGAAGCAACTTACCGTGGCGCACAGGGAGAAAAGGCCTTTGTGTACCAGTTTAAATATTTGGACGGCGTGCTTCTGGTTCATACTATTGCAAAACGAACGAAGAGCGACGCAGCATGATTTATCAGCAGATACAGGACGCGAAACATAACGGCAAGCGGATGCTGGCCGTGCTGATCGATCCCGACAAGGTGAACGAACTGCACCTGGACAAAATCTGCCATAACTGTAATGAGGCGGGTGTCGATTTTTTCTTCGTGGGCGGAAGTCTGCTCACCAACGGCGACCTCGCGAGCACTGTTCTCGGCATCAAGAACCGCAGCACCATTCCCGTGGTGATCTTCCCCGGCAACCACCAGCAGGTGGATGAGCACGCCGATGCGATTCTGCTGCTTTCCCTCATTTCGGGCCGCAACCCTGATCTCCTCATCGGACAACATGTGCTTGCCGCGCAGCGGTTGAAGTCGGCCGAGATCGAGATCATGCCCACCGGCTACCTCCTCATTGACGGCGGCAACATGACCACCGTGCAATACGTGAGTGGCACCGCACCTATTCCCGTAAATCGCCCCGAGATCGCCGCCACCACGGCCTTAGCCGGAGAACAGCTCGGCATGAAGCTCATTTTCGCCGAAGCCGGCAGCGGAGCCAAGCATCCCGTTTCGCCCGAGATGATCCGCGCCATCCGCAGAGAGATCAATATTCCGCTGATTGTTGGCGGCGGTATCCGCACCCCCGAAAAAGCCGAAGAATGCTACAAAGCCGGCGCCGATATTGTCGTTGTCGGCAATCAATTTGAAACGAATCCCGAGCTCATCTTCGAAATAGCGGCGACCAGAAAAGTTTAGCCACTGATCTGTTATGATAATTAAGATCAGTTAAGATCATAATTCATCATAAAAAATCAGTGGCTAATTAACCGCCAACGTTAGCATTATTTATCCCCTAAGAGATATTTCTGCACGAAGAGTATCGTTGCATAGAACTGGAAGTCGGTATTGTTTTTCTTCCGGAATCCATGTCCTTCGTCTTTCGCTTCGAGGTACCAGGTGGCGATATTGTTTTTCTTCAAGGCTTCTGCCATCTGTGTGGCTTCGGTTCTCGGCACACGCGGATCGTTACCACCCTGCACGATGAACATCGGAATCTTGATCTTGTTCACGTTGTTGACGGGAGAAATCTTCTCCAGAAACTCCGCCATCTTCGGATCCTGTTCGTCGCCGTATTCTACACGACGTAAATCACGACGGTAGCTTTCGGTGTTCTTGAGGAAGGTGTTGAAGTTGGAGATGCCCACGATGTCGTTAGAACAACGCAGACGATCGCTGTAGAAAGTTGCGCAGGCGAGAGCCATATAGCCACCGTAGCTGCCACCCATGGTCATCACGCGTGATGCATCGAGTTCAGGTTGCTGGGCGATCCAGTCGAGGAGGGCACCGATGTCTTTCACCGAGTTTTCGCGGAGATAACCATTGTCGAGTTTTACGAAGGTTTTTCCGTAACCGGTACTGCCGCGCACGTTGGGATAGATCAATGCAACGCCGAGTTCATTGAGGTAATAGTTATTGCGTCCCTGGAAGCCGGGGAAACTTTGTCCTTCGGGTCCTCCGTGAATCACAATGATGACCGGACGCTTGCCGGTAAATTTCTTGTTCGCCTTGTAGTAGAAACCGGAGATTTCTTTCTGATCAAAACTCTTCCACTTGATGAGCTGCGCATCGCTGAGCTGGGAGGAAACGAGTCCGCCGAGTTCACTTTCTGTCCACCGCTCGCTCTTGCGCGTCGCCATGTTGAACGTGTACACATCCGACGACGTAGTCGCATTCGAATACACATATGCGAACTCTGTTCCGTTCTTGTGCCACTTGAAGCCGCCAATGGAACCGTTGGGGATTTCGGTCACGGGTTCGTAGAGATTCGCGTCAACGTTGAGCATATAGAGTTTCGAGTAGCCGGCTTCGTTGGTGGTGAACAGGAGTTTCTTTCCGTCGGGACTCAGATCATAACCACTCACATCCCAGGGAATATTTTTCGTGATGGGTGTAATTTTCTTCGTAGCGAGATCCATCTTCGCGAGATACTGGAACTCGTTATCCATATCGGTGGAGATGATGATCGTTTTTCCGTCTTTCAGAAACAAGGCACCTTCGAACACCGCCTGCTCCTTTGTTTCGGGAGACAAACGTGTTTTAGTTCCGGTAGCGATATCCACGAGGTAGAGGCGGCTTTCGGTCACCGAGAGTCCTTCACCTACGATGATGGATTTATCGTCGGGAGAGATATCGTTCACGCCCCAGCCTCCGCCGGTCACCTGCAATACGAGCCGCTCGCTTTTCGGATTCATCGGATCCAGGATATAGATATCACGGTCGGCGCCGTTGCGTTTGGTGGAAGAATATAGGAACTGATCGCCCTTGTTGGTCCACTGCATGCCGCCGTTCTGACTGCGTCCGCCATCGGTGAGCATCGTAATGCTTCCATCGGCCATATCATAGCGATACAGCTGCCCGAACTCATTACCGCCGGCATCGCGTGAAAACACAAAATAATTTCCGTTCACCGGATCGAAGGTCGCACCGCCTACGGGCTCATCGAAGAAGGTGAGCTGCTTGCGGGCACCCATGGGCATGCTCAGGTAATGTAACTGCGACGTATTACCGAAACGTGTGCTCATGAGGATCTCGCGGCGTTTGGGATGCCAGTCGACGAAGCCGGCCGAACGCACGTTGGTATAACGGTTGACTTCTTTCACGAGGGTCAGCGGAATCGGATCAAGTCCGTCCACGATCAGGTTTTCAGAAGGGTTCAGCACCGGCACTTTCTCCGGCGGACCCTGCGCAACCGCTGTGGCGACAAAGCCGGCACAGAGCAAGGAAACGAGTAGTTTTTTCATGGTGTTATTTGGTCATGCGAGTATAGTGAAAATTAAATAGGAAGTTGATGCGATTCGACCTAAATGGGGAAATGATCGACGAATGGCTATAGAAGTTACAGAGTTGCAGAGTTACAGAGTTGCGAAGTTGTAATAGCAGTGGCTGGTCGCGACCGGCCATGATGACAAATCTAATCCGCGATTATCGGCTCTATCCGCGTTAGCCGAAGGCGAATCTGCGTTCCCGTTTAGCCACTGATTAGACTGATGATTAAGATTTATTATGATCGTATCATAACTGATCTTAATTCTCATAAAAAATCAGTGGCTCAAATAGCGATGGCCGATTCTTTGCGGATCTGGTTCGCGTTTTTATTGAATTTCATTTTGAAACGGCGGGAGAAATAAGCCGGATCTTTGAAGCCGATGCTGTGCGCAATTTCCTGCACATTGTCCTTGGTAGTGCGCAGGAGATAATGCGCTTTTTCGAGACGCTGATTCTCGATATAATCCTGCAGGTTGGTATTGGTCATCGTCTTGAAAAACTGTCCCACATAATCCTTCGACACATACGCCTGATTCGCGATCGTCTGGTTGCTGAGATCACCTCCCAGGTTCGATTGAATGTACTGGATGATATTCACCAATCGCTTATCGAGGAGATAATTGATCTTGTCGAAATTCTTTTCATACTCCGGTTTTCCAGAGATGTACCGGCAGATATGTATCACCAGTTCTTCGCAGAGATTCCGCTGCAAGCGCTCTTTCCCCAGCTGCGATTTTTCTTCTTCCGCAATCAACGTCTCCATCAGGTAATTCATCTCTTCATCCGGCGGAAGAACAAAGCAGGGCAGTTCGAGGATCGAAAAGAACGGAATCGCGCCGTAGATGTGCACATCGAATCCGCAGATGGAGAAAATATCTTTCTTCGGATCTACGCCCTGTTTATGGAAGCGCGTCTTCAGAAATTGCTCGCGCTGATCAGGCGAACTGAACCCCTCTTTCCCGAACACCGGATACTTGGGACCTTTACCATGGCGGAAGTAAATCGGCGAACCCACCGGCATGAAATAAAAACTACCAGGAGGAATCGGAGTGAAATCACGTTCACCGTAAAACTCTCCCGACTTCACCTGCACCAGAATATTTCGTGGCTCGATGGAACCGTTGAGCTCTGATGGCTTGATGACTTCACGCATCGCCGACCGGTAATATTTTACCTGGAGCGATTCGATGATCCGGTTAAAAGCATCAGCAGTGGTCATGGCGTGGTTAGGGTTGCTTAAACAAACCTATACATTTTAACTGACACCTGCAAGCGGGAAATCGGAAAAATCCAATTCTTAGAAATGTGCAAGCCACGTAAAAGACTGTATATCAGACATATATACGCGTAAAATACCGTTAAATCTCGGTAAAATCTAAAGTGCCGATTTTCTTCCTTCCACCCTCCTACTCCTTCCAATTGCTGTATGTTTGCAGCCGATGTCGGCATTGGAGATTATAGGAGTATTGACCGGAATCGTGGGAGTCTGGGGCACGTTGAAGCAGCGCGTTTGGTGTTTTCCGGTCGGACTCCTCAACGTCACCCTTTCGATGTTTCTGTTCTTCGGACAGCAACTCTACGCAGACACTTTGCAGCAGGCGGTTTACATTCCACTGCTGATTTACGGCTGGATGAACTGGCAGCAACATGCTTCTGGAAATTTCACGCCGGCCTGGATGCGCAACAACGAGCGTGTCTTCTCAGGACTGATCATCCTCGCGGGCGGACTGCTGCTCGGAAGTGTATTAATGAAATTCACCGATGCCCATTTCCCCTGGGCTGATAGTCTGGCCACCTGCGGAGCCTTCATGGCGCAGTATCTCGTAGCAAAAAAGAAAATGGAGAACTGGATCCTCTGGATGGTGGTGAACATCGCATACATCATTATTTATCTCATCAAGGATTTGCAAGGCTACGCCGGACTATTTGCAGTATATCTGGCACTCTCCTTCCTTGGCTTTCGCGAATGGAAGCAGAAACTAACGGTACGGCATGGAGAAAATTAAACGCATCGGTATTGTGGGTCCGGAAAGCACCGGAAAATCCATGCTCGCGGCCGCCATCGCCGACCACTATCACTGTGAATTTGTGAAAGAAGTCGCCCGCGATTACCTCGAACACCTCGGTCGCCCCTACCGCCAACAAGACCTCGACGAACTCGCGCGTCTGCAGATTGCCGAAGAAGAAAAAGTGCTGCGTACTCATCCGCCGGTCCTCATCTGCGATACCACTTTGCTCGTCATCCGCATCTGGAGCGAATACAAATACGGCAACATCTCCGACACCATTCTTCAACTCGACCGACAACGGCACTACGATTACTACCTCCTCACCGACATCGACCTGCCCTGGGAAGACGATCCGCTCCGCGAACACCCTAACGAACGACAACAGCTTTTCTCCCTTTACTACCGCGCCTTGATTCAGCAGTCCGTGCCATTTGCTGTTGTTTTTGGAGAAGGAAATGAGAGGGTTTTGAGAAGTTTAAGGTTTAAAGTTTAAGGTTTAAGGTTTAAGGTTTAAGGTTTAAGGTTTAAGGTTTAAGGTTTAAGGTTTAAGGTTTAAGGTTTAAGTCCCGCTCGGAGAGCGGGATAAAGTTTAAGGCATAAGGTTTTCAGTTTAAAGTTTTCAGTTTTCAGTTTCGAGGGGAAGGTTTTATAAAAATCAACGACCACAGGGTTAAGTGAGGTCGGGGATTGCCAGAAATTATTCTTTCATAGAACGTAGGTCAGGTCCCGACCTGACCCTACATTTTTGGTAATGGCAGTCCGGGACCTGCCTTTAGAAAAATAAAATCCGCGATCCGCCGTACGGCGGATCCGCCCGATCCGCGTCAACCGCGTTCCCTTATTAGCTACTGATCGCGAAGGGTCGCGACTGATGATTAAGATATACAATGATCTTATCATAACTCATCTTAATGCTCATAACAAATCTGCGGCCTAAATCCGCTACCATCCGCCCGATCCGCGTTAGCCGAAGGCGAATCTGCGTTCCCATCTAGCCACTGATTAGACTGATGATTAAGATTTATATGATCTTATCATAACTCATCTTAATGCTCATAACAAATCTGCGGCCCAAATCTGCGGCCTAAATCTGCGACCATCGGCCCGATCCGTGTCAGCCGAAGGCGAATCCGCGTTCCCTCTTCCCCGACGAAGTTTCTCACTGATCCCGGAAGCTATGGGGCACATTGCTGCAGAGTTTGTGACCGGTTGGAACCGTAATTAACCAATCAAGCAAAAACCAGAACAACCTACGGGATTAATTTCAGGATTCACCATGAGGAATTGCATTAAAATTTGTATACTTACATTCAATATAAACTTATAAATCGGCAAATAAGAACCAGGCCATCAAACCCACATCTTCATGTAGTAATCAAGAAAGACGAATAAGTGCAATTTAGGCGATTGTAAACTACCTGATTAAATTATCCAACCCTGATCATTTATGAGCATTATACGTGTTGTACTCTTTGACGATAATCCGGATTTTATCGACAGCATGACAGAACTGATTCACAATGCTGATGGCATGGAACTGGCTGGCACCTACAATAACTGTAAAAATACAGTAAAAAACATTCAGCATCTGCGGCCGGATGTGATATTGATGGATATTGATATGCCCATAGAAAATGGACTCCAGGGATTACGGAACATACGGGCCAGCGGCAACGATGTAATTATTATTCTTCTCACCGTATTTGACGACAATGACAGAATATTTCAGGCCATCACTCATGGTGCCAGCGGATACCTGCTAAAAAGCTCCTCACCCGGTAAAATTATAGAAGCCATTCATGAAGCGTACACGGGCGGTGCTCCGATGACTCCTTCTGTTGCCAAACAGGTGTTGAAGCTCTTTGCCAAACCACATCACCATTCGAATGAATTTCAGACCTTAACCGCACGCGAACATGATGTATTGAGTTGCCTGGTGCGCGGATACAGTTATAAAATGGCTGCTGGAGAAATGGACATCAGTATTGAAACCTTACGTTTCCATATAAAAAACATCTACAGCAAGCTACATGTAAATTCAAAGAGTGAAGCAGTAGTTAAAGCCATTCAAAATAAACTTGTCTAGGGATTAGCAGAATGTTTAAACGAACTACTTTCTTTTCCGTTTATTACCCGCTTATATTCATCTTCCTTATCTCTATCATTAGCTGTAACCATAGCGACCACGCTCAATCAAAAGACCATTCCAGGTATACGAAAAACGAACTGGACCAACATGTAAATAACATCATTTTTAATGTATCCAAAGGAAACAATGCATCCATTGACAGTTTGATCCGTTTTTTCGACAATGAAAACATCATTCGTCACCATCCTTTTTGTGTATTAAAAGCACATATCGCGGCTTATTCAGGGTCTTATTCCAAAAGACCGTTAAGCAAAAGCGAAACTAACTTTTGTTACCAAAATCTATATACGAAGTTTCATGCCTTGGCAGTAAAACACAAAAGTCAACACCTGATGGTCTATCTTGATTATCTTGAAGCCCGTAACTATCAGGAAAAAGAAATAAATGACAAAGCTTTACCCAAATACCTGAATCTGCTACCACAACTTCAGGCATTAAACGACAGTCTTGCTGTTGGATTAATCAATAAAAGGATTGGCCTGATATACCTTGATATCTACGGTGAATACAACAAAGCTATTGAACATTTAAAGAAGGTTTATCTGACTGCGAATGACAAAGAGGAAAAGTTTAAAGCATGCGAATATCTGATATCCTGCTATTTCTACATAAACAATTGCGACTCCATGAACATCTATGCAAAGTCCTTTTTAGAAGCAAGTGAGAGTACTGACACATCTACAACCCACCTTATTAACCTGTTCAAGCAAGTATGCATTTTCGAAAGCAATCCTTTAGCATCCACAGATTCAGTAGATAAATATCTGATCCCCTCGATACAATACTTCAGCCATACCGACGCAAACAAGGATCTTTACATTCATTTGTTAGTACCCTGGCTGAATGCATATCTTGAGAACCTTTTAAATAAAAATGAATTCAACGTCTTAAACAAACTCATTCCCCTTGTTGCTGAGGCCGAAAAGAATCGCCCGGATTACGCACGTTACCATCTGACATTTTACAAAACCTGCAGCAAATACTATAACCAGACAGGTAACAATCAACTTGCATTTGAATACTTGAAAAAATATGAAGCTGAAAAAACAAATGCCAACAGAGAATCCTCAAAGAATAAAGTTGAAATAGCCCGTATAGAATACGAAACCCAACAGCATAAAAAGCAACTTGAACTGGAGAACGAAATCGAACTTCAAAAACAGAAATTAATCCGGAATTACTTCATAGCCGGCTCTATTGTATTGATTTTACTTATCATCATACTTGTCAACCGAAACAAACTAAAGCGGGCGGTTGAAATAGAGCGGATGCGCAGTCGTTTGAGTCGCGATTTACATGATGATATCGGAAGTACGCTCAGCAGCATCAATATTCTCAGCCACACCGCAAAAAACAACCTTAGTCATTCCACTGATCAAAAAACCATCCAAACGCTTGAAAAAATCAACGAACGATCTCAGCGTTTATTGAACAATATGAGTGATATCATCTGGAATATAAATCCCGAGCATGATAACTTAGAGGAGGTCATGAGCCGCATGCGGGAATATGCCGGGGCCATTCTGGAGGCAAAAGGAATTGATTACCGTTTTAACTTCCCAAAAGACACAAACGACTGCAAGCTTTCCATGGAAGTAAAGAATAACATTTATCTGATTTTTAAAGAGGCGACCAATAACCTTTCCAAATATTCCAGATGCACAAAAGCGGATTTCTCGATAACCATTAACGATAAAAGCATCCAACTGCAAATCCATGACAATGGGATAGGATTCCGGAAAGATCAGATTTTACACAATGGCGGTTTACGAAATATGCAACAACGGGCAGAAGAAATTAAAGGCAATTTTAAAATCATTTCCAATCCGCAAGAAGGAACTAAAATAACGTTGGAATTACCACGGAACCATCGAATTTAATTCTACACCTTTCTCTGCAAAATCAACTTTTCAGCCAGAAACTCCTGTTTCTTCCCCAAGCCCCCCCTTTTATGTGGTAGTGGCCCGGCAATTCCATTTATAACATTGCTGAAGAAAAACAAAAGGTCACAACAACGTAATTCTAACCAACCTTAAAAACAAATTAACATGAACTTCAAAACATTATTTAAAACAGTTTTGATCACTGCAGGAATTCTGCAAACACATATGGTATCATCGCAAAGCTGGAGTTTAACAGGTAATACCGGAACCAACCCTGCCAGCCAGTTCCTGGGCACAACGGATGCGAATGCTCTTAAATTCCGCACGAACAACACGGTGCGAATGACCCTTAATGGCACCGGAAAAGTAGGCATTGGCACTTCTTCTCCATCGGCCTTACTTCATGTTCAAAAATCAACACTCACCGATGTATTGATCAAATCTACTGCTGCCGGGACTCAACTGACACTTGACAGGGCTGCTAATGGTTTTGAAGCAGTAGTCAGATATATGCAGACAGGTGTCCCCCAATGGAAAACAGGATTAACAGTAAATGCAAACGGAACTCCGGATTTTATCATCAGAAATGAAATCACCAATGCAGAGGCGATCAATATTTCCGGTAGCAACAATTTTGTAAATTTCCCTTCCGGGTATATTACATTAGGACCCACCAACTCCGGTTCTTTCTCCCAAAGTGGCAATGACATGAAGCTCCTCCCCTATTCTCCATCAGCCGGCACACCGGGTAATCTGTTGCTTTGTGCCACAACAGGACTATTCAATGCAGGCAATGTGGGTATTGGCACCAATGCACCAACAAATGCCAAACTGGAAGTTCAGGGATATGTGGGTCAGTCAGTAGCCATGTTTAAACGGAGTGCGACGAGTGCTGGTATTGCCATTGCAGCTGATTGGCCGGAGGTCTATTTCAATTCCTACTATAACGGAGGTGTGAAAGCAATGAAAGCCGGTTATGGAGCATTGGTTGGGATGGATCCCACTTCCGGCTACATGTATTTCAGAACCGGCAATACTGCGGCTGGGAGCAACAATGGTCCGCTAACTTTAACCGACAGAATGATTATCGCCGCTAATGGAAGGGTACTCATCAATAATTCCTTAGCCAACAGCTCTTTCAGTGTTGCTAAAATCAGCGGCACTGATGATATCGCCAGCTTCAAGGGAACTACTCATTATTCGCATTTCGGATTCGGATCAAATGAAACCACTTATATACGCGGTGGGCTGGATAATTCAGCAGTCGTATTGGCTGATGCCGGAACACAAATGGTGGGAATCGGAACTGCTACTCCGGCTTACAAACTGGATGTTTGTGGAACCATGCGAGCAAAAGAGGTACGTGTTTCTACAGGCTGGTGTGATTACGTATTTGCAGATGATTACGAATTGAAACCATTAAGTGAAGTAGAAGCCTTCATTAAAGAGAACAAACATTTGCCGGAAGTAACGCCTGGAGCGATCATCGAAAGTGAAGGACTGGAAGTAGGACAAACATCTGCACAAATGATTAAGAAAATTGAAGAATTGACTTTGTACGTCATCGATTTGCAGAAGCAAATCGACAATTTGAAGAAAAACAACAGATAACTATTTTACTGCTCATACTGCACCATTTAACCCAGAAACCCTTCTTATGTCAAAAACAGTCTGCATCGTGCTGATGATGATTATTCTTCAAACAGCAGGGCAAAGTCAGACCATCTACAACAGCTACTTTGACGGACAGGTTTACTTTAAAATTAAAAACGAAGTACCCTTCCGATTTAATAACACCACCCCAACTGTTGATGTATCTGCTGACATGCCATTTATATCCGGATTCAGAGAAAAGTACAAAATTTCCAAAGTGGAAGCCTCCTTTTACTTTTCGAATGATGAAAACCTAAAACGCACATTCAGAATCTACTTCCACAAAAAGGAATTAATAGAAAATTTCATCGATGACCTTGAAAGACTGGAAGAATCTGAATATGCCGAAAAAGTACCTTTACATTATACCAGTTATACACCAAACGACCTTGGCGCCAACAACACAGCGGGGCAATACAACCTACACAGCATTCATGCACAGGAAGCATGGGACCTGATCAGAAACAACAATATAGTGAAAATTGCAATTGTAGATAATGCCGTTGAAACAAGCCATAGTGATTTATCTGGTATATTATTCTCTTCACGTGATGTGTCTGATATAGACAATATTGCCAATCCACCCAATAACAGTTCCATCTGGGATCATGGAACACATTGCTCAGGTATTGCCTGTGCACAAACTGAAAATGGAAACGGAATTGCTTCTATCGCTTTTGGCAGCCGGCTGATGGCTATAAAAGCAACTCCAGATACTGGCAATGCAGGTTTCGTTTATCACGGCTACGAAGGCATATCCTGGGCGGCAACAAACGGAGCCAATATAATCAGTTGCTCATGGGGGTCAAAGAACAGTTATTCTATTACCGCACAAAATGTTATCAATTCTGCCTACAATCAGAATATTGTAATTGTTGCTTCTGCCGGTAATAATGCCGACGACACCCTTGTTTATCCAGCCGCATATGTCAATGTACTTAGTGTTGCCAACACCGATATTAACGATGTACGAAGCCCAGGTTCAAGTTATGGTAATTGGGTAGATGTTGCAGCCCCGGGCACGACTATTCGCAGTTGTGTATTTGGTAATTCATACGGGCCGAAAACGGGAACATCCATGGCAGCCCCTCTCGTGGCCGGATTGTGCGCTCTCATTAAATCAATCAACCCGCTTTATACCAATGCTCAAATTGTAAATTGTGTTAAAAATAATACGGATAACATTGATGCATTGAATCCGGGATTTGCCGGTCTGTTAGGTACTGGCCGGATCAACGCGTTCCAATCCGTTAAATGCGCTCTTAATTGCATAGGCAACACCAATTATGGTACTGCAGCAATGGGATTTGCCAATCCGGTTTCATCCGGTACCATTATGAGTGCAAACAACATTGTTGTTGGCGGGGATGTGACTTTTGATGCAGCTGTAGAGATCATTTTACAACCCGGTTTCCTGGCCAACAATGGTTGTATTTTCAATGCAAGAATTGATGGATGTGCCAATCCTCCTATAAATGGCAATGGCACGAAAGAAAATGCCACAAATACTATTAGTGCCGCAGCAGGTAAACATTTACTTATCTACCCAAACCCGGCAAACGACTTTGTCAATGTCAGCTTCAAAGATACCCAAGCCCCAATGACAATAAAAATATTCAACAGCTCCATGCAATTAGTAAAAGTGATCCCTTTCGACAATGGAACAGAGAAACAAATACCAATTTCCGATTTGCCCGCGGGCATATTCTTTATTGATGTGCAATCAGCTGACCGCTCTGAAAAATCCAAATTTGTAATATGCAGATAACACTCAAATCAAGATGAACATCATGTCAAAAAAGAGTTTCTTTCTATTTCAGATAATACTGCACTTAGGTGTTATAGCCATCAATAACCTTAACGCACAAGGTATTTTCAGATGCCCTATGGAAGAAGCCTCAGGCAATCGCTTCAGAGACTTTTTTTTAATCTCAAGAGTTCCTTATCACATCAATGATGTAGGCTCATTGGTGGATTACAAGTGTACAATTTATAAAAGTGATATAGGAATTACAGCAACACACTTTGAACTGATACCTGCAGGCCGGCAATATATCAGCTCGCCCATAGCGAGGGTAGTTGCCGCAGCCAGCGGACAAATCGTTGATAAATCTGATAACTATAATGATATGTCTTGTGCCGGAAACAGTACAACAGGTAATTATATTAAAATTCTTCATGCCAACGGTATGACGACAAAGTACTCATTCCTGAGAAAAAACAGCCTAACCAATAAATCAATTGGAGAATATGTTAATGAGGGTGAATTTTTGGGTTATCCCGGAAACCAAAGCTCCCTTTACGGCTACAACAGTGCCCAATACGGAGGCTTTGCTTTTGAAGTTCGAAACAGCAATAATGCATTTATTGATCCATTTGATATGAGTGACTCGTTATGTTATTTTCATCAACGGCTTTCATTGTGGAAGAATCCCGCATATATGGATGCAAAAGTCTGGACTAGCAGAATGTTAGCCATAGACCTTGAAACAACATACACAACTGACAGTTGTGGAGCTCCGGAGGATAAATTCAACAGGCACTTTAACTATGGTGATCAGATTGACTTAACGGTGAAACTTGCCAATGCAAACGACTCATTGCTGATAAATATCTTTAATCCATTAGGTGTTCCCATTACTGCAACTATGGGGAAAAATTATCAGTTTACTACAATATCAGACAGAACGGGGTTTATCCAATTTAATATACCATTAACAGGTGCAGTCATTATACCCGGTACTTATACCATCGATTGCTTATGGTATGATAGTTACAATGGTTTTCAAACCATCGAGCAAACCATGCAGCAATATTTCACCGTTGGTTGTGTGCCTGACTACACTTTAACTGGTACTGTTAACGACCAAAGAGGTTGTTTAGCCGGAAACAACATCTACAGTGCTGAAGTATGTAATAGCGGTTCTCGTGTAAAATATGCTGCCGGGAATGAAATTATCCTTAACCCTGGATTTAGAGCATTCAATGGAAGTGATGTTTTTATTTATATTGAACCTTGCGTGGTTACACCTCGGTTGTCAATGACGGATACCAACACTACTGAAATACCTGCTTTGAATATTTATCCTAACCCTGCCAACGACTTCATCACCATCAGAACAACCGGTTCTTCAGCATCGAATATTACAATTTATAACAGCACGTTACAGGTATTGAAAATACTTACAATCGGAAATGCAATGGAAAATAAGATTTCAGTTGAGGATCTTTCTTCAGGCATCTATTTTCTGGAAGCACAAACGGAGAATGGAACAACTCAATCAAAATTTATCATTAACCGGTAGCAGCAGGCTTGCTGATGCCTCCACAGGAAGATACGCACGAAAAACCCCATATTGTTTTACAAGTGCTGTATGTGCAAGAAGGGCATCTTAAACAGATTGTTGGAGACGTAGCGTAGCAGTGGTAAAAGCCAGTCAGTACCCTCATGAAGACAAATTAAATCCGCGATCCGCCTCCGCCGAACGGTGGACGGTGGACTACGGATCTGGCCAATCTGCGTCATCCGCGTTCGTTTTTTCGCCAGGCATAGCATAAGTCTGAAATTCATATGCTGTCAGCCGAAGACGAATCTGCGCTCCACTTTTTTAACCACTGATTGGACTGATGATTAAGGTATATTATGATTTGATTTTACCATAACCAATCATAACCTGCAGAATAAATCTGCGGCCTAAATCCGCGACCATCCGCCCAATCCGCGTTAGCCGAAGGCGAATGCGTGTTCCCGTCTAGCCACTGATTAGACTGATGATTAAGATTTATTATGATCTTATCACAACTCATCTTAATGCTTATAATAAATCTGCGGCCCAAATCTGCGATCAACCGCCCAATCCGCGTCATCTGCGTTCCCTTATTAGCCACTGATTACACTGATGATTAAGATTTATTATGATTTTATCATAACTCATCTTAATGCTCATAACAAATCTGCGGCCCAAATCTGCGGCCCAAATCTGCGGCCCAAATCCGCGACCATCTGCCCGATCCGCGTCAGCCGAAGGCGAATCTGTGTTCCTTCTTCTCTGGCGTAGTTTTCCGCAAAAAGTGATAGCAATTGGGTGAAGCCAACGCCCCCAATCCCCTGAAAACAAAACATTTGCAATTAATTATCTTTCACAGTCGTAAGCTGTCATCTCTGTTCGCCCCCATTTCCCCGCGGAATCATACCTTTGCACTCCTGAAAACAGTTCATATTTCAACATGAAAATCTGCAATAATATCCTTGAGGCGATCGGTAATACTCCGCTTGTTCGTCTGAATTCTATCACGGCTGGAATTCCTGCCACGGTTCTCGCGAAAGTGGAGACCTTCAATCCCGGCAACTCGATCAAGGATCGGATGGCGCTGAAGATGATTGAAGATGCCGAGGCGGCAGGTATTTTGAAGCCGGGCGGGACCATCATCGAAGGTACTTCCGGAAATACCGGTATGGGTCTGGCGATCGCCGGCATCGTGAAGGGCTACAAATGCATCTTCACCACCACGGATAAACAGTCGAAGGAAAAAGTGGATGCATTGAAAGCGTATGGCGCAGAGGTGATCGTTTGTCCGACGAATGTAGAACCGGAAGATCCTCGCTCCTACTATTCCGTAGCGAAGCGTCTTTCACGTGAAATCCCGAATTCGTTTTACCCGAACCAATACGATAACCTGAGCAATCGCCAGGCGCATTACGAGCAAACAGGCCCCGAAATCTGGGAACAGACCGAAGGCAAAATCACGCATCTCGTGGTAGGTGCAGGTACCGGTGGAACGGTGACCGGAACAGGCATGTACCTGAAGGAGAAAAATCCGAATATCAAGATCTGGGCGATTGATACCTACGGTTCTACGCTGAAGAAATTTCACGAAACCGGAAAGATCGACATGAGCGAAATCTATCCGTACGTGACCGAAGGCATCGGCGAAGATTTCATTCCGCAGAACTATAAGTTCGATGTGATTGATCATTTCGAAAAAGTAACCGATAAAGATGCTGCTGTGTACACCCGCGAAATCTGCCGTCAGGAAGGTATCTGGGTGGGCAACTCTGCCGGATCAGCCATCGCAGGATTACTTCAACTGAAGGATCAGCTGAAGCCAACCGATGTGGTGGTGGTGATCTTCCACGATCATGGCTCGCGTTATATCGGCAAGATGTTCAACGACGATTGGATGCGCAAGATGGGCTACCTCGATAAAGCCGGTATGACTGCGGCAGATGTGGTTTCTCCCCGCACTAACATTGAAATCACCACGATCGATAAAAACGAAACCATCGGCGATGCACTCAAGCTGATGCTCGCACATAATTTCAGTCAGCTGCCAGTAGTTTCCGACGGCCGAATCGTTGGTTCGATCTTCGAAAACAAAGTGATGTCGTTCCTGCTGGATGCCCCTGAGAAGAAAGGACATAAAGTGGAAGAGATCATGAGTGCTGCGCTGCCCTTCGTAGATATCACTACGCCGGTAGATACACTTTCGAAAATGGTAAGCGGAGAGTATGAAGCTGTCCTCGTGAAAGACTTCAAACGCGACCGCACTTACATCATCACCCGCAGCGATCTGGCGGAAGTGATGCTTAAATAATTCTCATTCTTCATCATCCTGCGGGGAGCCATGGATTACACCGACCAGATCGGACATACCATCACCCTTTCGCATCCTCCCCGCAGGATCATTTCCCTTGTTCCCTCTCAAACCGAACTGCTTTTCGATCTCGGCCTCGACGAAGAGGTCATCGGTATTACCAAATTCTGCATCCATCCTGAACACTGGTTCCGCAACAAGCAACGCGTTGGCGGCACAAAGGATTTCAAGATTGACCTCATCCGTTCGCTTCAGCCTGATCTCATTCTCGCCAATAAAGAGGAAAATACAGAAGCCGGACTCAAAACACTAATGCCCGATTTCCCGGTATGGACCAGCGATATCACGAACCTTGCCGAAGCACTCGACATGATCCGGTCCATCGGCGCACTCTGCGGAAAGCAAAACTCAGCGCAGGAACTCGCCACTGAAATCGCTGCCGGATTTAACGAACTGCAGGTACTTCCATCTGCCAAACGGGTTGCTTACTTCATCTGGCGCGAGCCCTGGATGCTGGCCGGACACGACACGTTCATCTCCGACATGCTCGCCCGCTGCGGTCTGATCAATTACACCACTGCGAACCGCTATCCTGAAATCTCTCTGGAACAGCTAATAGCAGATCCACCCGATCTCATCCTGCTCTCGTCAGAACCCTACCCTTTCAAAGAGCAACATCTTGTTGAACTTCGTCAGCTGGTCAACCACGCTGAGATACGTCTGGTAGATGGTGAATACTTCAGCTGGTACGGTTCACGGCTTAAATCTGCGCCCTCATACTTTAAAAGCCTCAACCTGCACAACTAAGCACCGGGCAGGACACAAAACAACTATTTTTGCAGCCGGATGCAACGCCTCTCCCCTCTTCTGCTGATCTTTCTCCTGCTGGGGACCTCTTCTGCTATTGCACAAAAAGTGGGACTGGTACTGAGCGGCGGCGGTGTACGCGGCCTTTCGCACCTTGGTGTGATCAAAGCACTGGAAGAAGAAAACATTCCCATCGATTATATCACCGGTACTTCGTCGGGTGCACTTGTTGGAGCCATGTATGCCATTGGACTTACGCCTGCGCAGATGCAATACGCCATGACGCGTCCGGAGTTTGTCCGCTGGGCCTCCGGTGAACACGACGAAGAACATGACTATTATTTCATGGAGCCTACACCCGACGCAAGTTGGGTCACCATCAAACTGTTTATCGACTCGATGCTCCGAATGCAGTTACCCAGCAATGTGGTGAATCCCGCGGAGATTGATTTCGGATTGATGGAAAGGATGTCGGGTCCTGCAGCCGCTGCTGGCTACAACTTCGATTCCCTACTGGTACCTTTCCGGTGTGTAGCCGCTGATATCACAGCGAAGAAACCGGTGGTGTTCACTAAAGGAGATCTGGCGCAAGCTGTACGCGCGAGTATGGCCTTTCCCTTTTATTTCTCGCCCGTCTATCTCGACGATCATATTCTGTACGACGGAGGTATTTACAACAACTTCCCCACGGATGTGATGCTGAAAGATTTCAATCCGGATATCATTATCGGGGTCAGTGCTGCGGGATTACCGGATTTTCCCTCTGAAGGAAATTTCCTGAGTCAGCTGAAAACGATGATTCAGCAAACCACACTCTACACAGTTCCTCGGGAGCAGGATTTTCTGATAGAACCGGTCATCGATGAAATCGGCACCTTCGAATTCGACGAGATACAATCGGCCATCGACAGCGGATATACCGCAACGAAACGGATGATCCCGCAATTGAAGGCCGCCATCGCCCGCAGATCAGACACACTTCAGATTGACCACCGACGCTACTATCTGCAAAACTCCACTTTTCATGCAACGGTTGACCGCATTTATGTATATGGGATCAACGAAGATCAGGCTGCATATGTTCGCTCGGTACTCAATCCGAAAAATCAATGTCTGAGTCTGGAGCAACTCAAGAAAAACTGGTTCAAACTCGTCGCCGATGATAACCAGACCTATCTCTTCCCGCGACTCATTTACAACGCACAAAGCGGCGACTACGATCTCCACCTCGACGTGCGGAAAAAACGAGGCTTACAGATCGACTTCGGTGGGATCATCTCTTCACGTCCGGTCAACACCGGTTTCGTAGCCGCGCAATACAACATCTGGGGGCAACAAAGTCTGCGCTTCAACGGCAACTTCTACTTTGGCAAACTCTACAATTCCGCTCAACTTAAAATGCGTCTGGATGCTCCCGGCAGGTTTCCCTTTTACCTGGAGCCTGGAGTAACCGTAAGTCAATACGACTACTACAAGAGCAGCAATACTTTTTTCAGTGATGTAAAGCCATCCTTCCTGGTTCAATTCGACCGAAGTGTAAAGCTGGACCTTGGCATTCCAGTGCGGAACAAAGGAAAGTTTATTGTAGGCGCCAATTCACTTTTCACCCGTGACACCTATTACCTCACCCGACAATTCAGCGTGAATGATACTGCAGATAAAACTGAACAGAGCGGTTATAATCTGTATCTTTTGTTTGACCGGAACACGCTCAACAGAAAAATGTATCCCAACGAAGGCACTTTCTTCGAAATCAAAGGACGATACTGCAAGACCACGGAACGCACCCAGCCCGGAAGCACGGGCGTACTTACCGACACTGTTCTTGAAAAACATGAATGGTATAACATCACCATTAAATACGACAACTATTTTAAAACGGTAAACTGGTACAAAGCCGGCTTTTATACTGAATTAAACTTCTCCAGCATGCCGTTTTTCTCCAACTACATTGCCAGCAAAGCACAGGCTCCGGCCTTCGCTCCGATTCCGGAAATGCAGACGCTGTTCATCGAACAATTCAGAGCACATAATTACATCGCCTTGGGAATTAAAAATATCTTCACGCTGAACGAAGACATCGATCTCCGGCTTGAAGGTTACGTTTTTCAGCCTTTCCAGGAAATTCTGATGCGCTCAAATTACAAACCCTACTACGGAGAAACATTTAACAAACGCTATTTTGTACTGACGTTTAATCCGGTGTATAATAGTCCGGTAGGACCGGTTAGCCTGGCGGTGAATTACATCAACAACCGCGAGAAACCTTTATCGGTGATGTTTAATATCGGGTATCTGTTGTTTAATAAGAAGTCGATGCAGTGATATCCGGTGGCTTCGTCCGGTGGCTTCGGCTCCGCTCAGCCACCGGACGAAGCCAGCGGTGCACTAGTTACAATATCCCGGTGGCTGAGCGGAGCCGAAGCCAGTGGGATATAATTCATAATTTCTATATTCACAACATGAGAGGATGGATGTATATTTTAGAATGTGCGGATGGCAGTTTTTACACAGGAAGCACAAATAACCTTGAGTTGCGTTTGGCACAACATCAGGTTGGTGAAGGAGCAAATCATACTAAATCGAGACTCCCGGTTACCCTTGTTTATTTTGAGGAGTACAACAGGATAGATTTTGCATTTGATCGCGAAAAACAAGTGCAAGGCTGGACTCGTGAAAAGAAAAAAGCGCTCATCAACGATTTTCCCGAAGAACTTCATGAGCTTGCCCGTTGTTTGAACAGAACAAGTCATAAGTATTTCAAAAAGCTGTGATATAAGAATCTTACCATGCTGGTTTCAACACCGGTGGCTGAGCGGAGCCGAAGCCAGCGGAGCCGAAGCCACCGTAGCCACCGTAGCCTACGCCTCCTTATTCCTTTCCTTACTCCTGAAATAAATCGTAATCGGTACGCCGCTGAAATTAAAGTTATCGCGCATTTTATTTTCAAGAAAGCGCTTATAAGTAGTTCCGATGTATTGCGGAAGGTTGCAGAAAAACGCAAACGTTGGTGCTGATCCGGGTAATTGCGTGATGTATTTTATACTGATACTTTTCCCCTTGGTTGTAGGTGGCGGAAAACCTTCGATAAAAGGAAGCATGATTTTATTCAGCTTCGAAGTAGGTACTTTCTGTGTTTTATTCTGAAAAACCGTCAATGCAGTTTCCAGGGCTTTATGCACCCGCTGCTTGTTGGTGACCGACGTAAAAATAATCGGCACATCATTAAACGGTGCTATACGTTGCTTTACTTCTTTTTCAAAATCGCGGGCGGTATTGGTTTCCTTCTCCATCAGATCCCATTTATTCACCAGAATCACGACACCTTTTCTGTTGCGTTCGCAGAGATGGAAAATATTCAGATCCTGTGCTGTGACACCACTGGTGGCATCAATCATCAGCAAACAAACATCAGCTTCTTCAATGGCACGGATGGAACGCATCACCGAATAGAATTCGATATCTTCGTGTACATTTCTTTTCTTGCGCAAACCCGCTGTGTCGATCAGCAGAAAATCAAAACCAAAACTATTGTAACGTTTGTAGATGGTATCGCGGGTGGTTCCTGCCATCGGCGTAACGATACTGCGCTCTTCACCGATGAGGGTATTCAGCAAGGAAGATTTTCCAACGTTCGGTTGTCCGATGATCGCCAGACGTGGCAGATCCGGTTCTTCCAGATTATCGGGATCGAAGGCTTCAACGGCAGCGTCGAGTAATTCGCCGGTACCTCCGCCACTCATACCTGAAATCGGGAAAGGTTCGCCGATACCCAGTGCATAAAACTCATGCACTTCGTGCATGCGGGCTGAGCTGTCGACTTTATTTACTACGAGAAAAATTTTCTTTCCGCTGCGGCGCAGCAGGTTGGCCACTTCTTTGTCGAGATCCGTAAGACCATCAGCCACATCTACTACGAAAAAGATCACATTCGCTTCATCAATAGCGAGGTCTACCTGTTTACGGATTTCCAGTTCGAAAATATCATCCGACCCCACAACATATCCGCCCGTATCAATCACTGAAAACGTACGGCCGGTCCATTCTGCTTTTCCGTAATGACGATCGCGGGTTACACCGGCGGTTTCATCCACAATCGCTTTCCTCGACTCGGTGAGGCGGTTAAACAAGGTGGATTTACCCACGTTTGGACGTCCAACAATGGCGACAATATTAGCCATGACTCAATTTAATTTCTTGTATAAAGCAACTAACGGTTACTCGTAACCGAAACGCTTCAGCATTTTATCGTTATCTCTCCAGTCGTCGGCTACCTTCACGGTGAGTTCAAGGTATATTTTCTTTCCAACGAAATCTTCTATCTTCATCCTCGACTCAATGCCGAGTTTCTTTATCGCTTTTCCATGATGCCCCAGCAGGATCGCTTTCTGCGACTCACGGGCGCAATAAATCACCGCTTTAATCCGGTCGATCTCTTCACTCTCCTTGTAATCATCCACTACTACTTCTACCGAGTACGGAATTTCTTTCTGATACAACTGCAAAATAGATCCACGAATCATTTCCGCAACGAAGAAGCGCGTATTGCGGTCGCTGATCTCGTCATCTTTCTCAAAAAACGGCGGCCCCTCTGGCAACACTTCGAGAATTTTCTTCAGCAACACATCCACATTGAAATTATGCATCGCAGATAACGGAAGTACCATTTGCGGATCCAGCACTTCCCGCCAATGTGCTACTTCTTCCTCCACCATCGCCTGATCGCCTTTGTCAACCTTGTTAATGAGCACATAAACAGGCACATGGCTAACTTTCAGTTTCGTTTTCAGCTCCTCATCAATGTTTTTATCGCCCAGTTCTGTGACATACAACACCAGATCAGAGTCCGAAAAAGTTTGATCCACCGCATCCAGCATCCGCTCATGTAACTTATATGCCGGTTTCATAATACCGGGTGTATCGGAAAAGACGATCTGAAAATCATCTTCGTTCAAAATGGCTTTGATCCGATGGCGGGTGGTTTGAGCTTTGGGCGTAACAACAGATAAATCCTGCCCCATCAATGCGTTAAGAAGGGTACTCTTCCCCACATTGGGCTTGCCGACGATGTTTACGAATCCGGATTTATGCGACATGGGCGCAAAGATAGTCAATCCTGCCACCTCCGGCGCATTTATCAGAATATTAGTATTTTAGGCCCAAATCTTCAACCATGATAAAAAAAATACTCTTATCTGCCTTTCTCACTTCAGCTATTCTACCAGTATTGTCACAAGGCTGGAAAAAGACGTACACTAACCCATCCGGTGATCCGGTTTACCTGAACGATGTGAAAGCACTTCCTGCCGGTGGCATTATTGCAGTGGGCAGCACAGGACCAGTCAGTAACAGCAATGCGGTGTTAATGCGTTGTGACGATCAGGGCAATGTACTTTGGGCAAAGGAATATAACAGCGGACTACATGATAATGCATCAAAGGTTGCATTGTATCCGGGTGGCGGATATGTTATTCTTACCAATCAACTGGACACCTCAAGTCTGAATGATAACAATGTGATTCTGCGAACAGACACTTCCGGCAATATCATTTGGTCATTCGGCTTTATTGGGAATGGCATCCAGACCGTACAGGAAATTGAAGTGACCGCCGACGGCAAAGTTATTTTCACAGGAAACACTTCTAATTGTCCCGTTTCTTTCGGTTGCGCATATGCAGCAGCTTTGAATGCCTCGGGTGCTTTTTTATGGGCTAAGTCCATTGAAGCTAATTTCGTAACCACATTGAATGATGTCATTTCTTCCAGCGACAATCAGCTTGTTTTCGCAGGAGCTGTACTGGACTCACTCACTTTCATTGAGAGTGGTTTTGTTGCAAAATTCGACACAAGCGGCACCATGACCTGGGCTAACACCTACGGAGGATCTTTCAGCTCTGACCGGTTTTATGCCATCACGGAGAACAGTGACCTGCAAGGATACGTAATGGCAGGACACACTCTTCTTTCGCCTTCCGGCAACTATGACGGACACCTGATGACCTGCAACTACACTGGTAATTACCAATCGAGTGGTTTTGCAGGAGGCACAGATGGTGATGAAATCAATCAGGTATTTACCATCAGCGGCACCAATGTTTTCATAGGCGGATATACGGAAGCAGGCACAGGACTGGGTGCACATCCTCAGGGCCTGAACGGACAACTTGATATCAGCAATGGTAATATCAGCGACGTGTCGATACTGGGAATTGCTACAGATGATGAATATGTCCAATCGGCAGCATTGGGTGCACAGGGTCAGATTATAGAGGCTCTTCAGCGAAACCCGTTCAGCATTTCAGGGCGCATTGATTTTCTTCTTTCCAAACCCATCACCCCCGGAGCTGTATGTAATGAAACAACATCGACGCTTACCACCAACCTGTCAAACTATTTAGACAATTTTGGAGCCACCGTGAATGCGATCAGCTTTTTTAATACCGGTGGCATTCCATATAACACCGCTGCCACCGCACTCACTTCAGCGAACGGCTGCGCAAATGTGGGGATAAACGAAACCACACCTTCGCTGCTGCTTCATCTTTACCCGAATCCCGCACAGGATTTTCTGATGGTTGACGGCGATATCTTCACCGGCTCCACACTTACTATTACAGATATGAAAGGATCGGTCGTTCTTTCCCGACAATTACCGGCAGGAAGATCGGTGATTCAGGTGCGCGAACTGGCTACCGGAAATTATTCGGCTACGCTGAATACTGACGGCATCTCCACCACCCGCCACTTCATCATCAACAGATAAGCTATCCATTCATTGAAGGAGGCTGTCTTGACTCAAGGCAGCCTCCTTCTGTTTTAAAAATAATTGATCAGTCCGAAATGCACTTTGGCCGACCTGAATTCTACCGGATTCCCCTGTTGACTGCCCAGCGCATAGGTAAAGGAGAATATCCCCAGCTTCGTCTCGAAGGTAATTCCCGCTCCATAACCGTAAGGCGTATCCGAAAACAGAGCGGTTTTACTCCGGTCATCGTACCAGGCCTGGTTGTAGAAGAGGAGTAGATAGGAGTTCTGCTCGAGAATAAAACGGTATTCAGCTTTCCAGATTACAAAAGAGGATGCATTAATGGATTGCTCGTCGAAACCACGGAGCGACTTGAGTCCTCCAAGGCGATACAGTTCATTCGCGAACAGATTCTCCGCCTGCATCCAGGCTGCAACAGTTCCGACATTGAACACCCCACGTCTCAGCACCGGGAAATACAAATCCGCTGTGAGTTCGGATTTATACTGTGTATTGCGAAGATCCAGGCTATCATACGCCGCTGCATTCACTTTCGCATTTTTTGTGATCGTCCGCACACCGGCCGCTGTACTCACATCGATTGAAAAACCGCGGCGTGGATTCAGCCGGTAATCGAGACGCTGCAGTTGTAATCCGAGTCCGTATGAATTGGTTGATACATCCGCGAACGAGGGCAGCGTTGTGGTGAACTCATACCCTTTGGTGGAAATCATATCACTGGTTTTGCGTCCGAGGAAGAGCCGGAAGGAATTATTGCCGGAGAAGAAATACCGAAAGCCAAGTTGCCGGTTGATCTCCAGAAACACCGTGTCTTTTTTGAAGAGCGTGAGATCACCTTCTACACCCACCGGAAACGAGAACAGAAAGGGAACACTGAACTTTATCTTCAGGTCCTGCGATCGGGGCAGCGGATTGCTCCAATTGAGATCTAACAGTTCCGCCTTACCGAACGAATTATGAAGACGCAGCCGCACATCTCCGGTCACAAACACTTTCCCTGATCCGCCGTTGTCGGGCTGTACACCTACGACTCCATTTACCTGACTTGCTTTTTTATTCTGCAGATAGAGGACAGGACGGGCCGTGGTCCGGGTGAATTCAATTTCGGGACTGCGGCCTTCGGACAGGAACGGAAGCTCCTGAATCCGTACAGATATCTTCCTGAACACCGATTCATCAAAAGGCTCACCGGTTTTCAGAGAGAGGTAATTACGCAGATATGCTTCCGTTACTTTGGCATCGCCGCGAATCACCATGGTATCAACCGTCATCAGCGGACCTTTATCCACCATCAGCTTTGCGGTGAGCTTTCCCCCATCTACCTGTACACTGTCGAGGCGGACTCTCGCAAACGGATATCCGTTGTTGGTACAGTACTTCAGAATGTCGTTGCATAACCGGGCGTATGCAGGCGGGGCAAACACTTTCTTTCTGTACAAACGATCACTGACTCCTGCGCCGGAGAGTATATCTTCATCAGCCTGCGATGTCTGAAGTTTTGCCCAGCTGTACTGTGGCCCCGGTGAAAACGTCACCACTCTGCGGAGCGTGTCGCGGTTATCCTGAAACGCTGCTTCGAGGTAACCGGCGTTGTTGAGCAACACCAGCGTCTGACGAATCGCAGCTTGCACATTGAGATCAGCGGTGGCGGTGGATTTCGTCTTTTCAAAAACAGTTTCGATGTCTGATCGCAGTTTACGGTCGGGGATATCCGATAAACCCAGAGAAACTTTCTCTGCTCCCGACGGCTGACCATATACATCTCCCCTCATCCCCGACAAGCAAATCATCAGGAAACACAAACGCAGGACTGACATGCGGATCATGGCGGAAAGATAAACGTAGCGATGCAGACTATAGTCTCCAGTCGACCGGAGTTTTCCCCTGCTTTTTCAGCAATTCATTGGCCTTTGAAAAATGCCGACACCCCATGAAGCCGGTCCTCGCTAATGGGGAAGGATGTGCTGCCTCGAGAATATAGTGTTTGCTTTTGTCGATCAGTTCGGCCTTGGCTTGCGCAAAGCGTCCCCACAGCAGGAAGACGACCCCATTGCAATGCGATGAAACGGCACGGATCACTGCATCTGTAAACGGTTCCCAGCCTTTGTTCTGGTGAGAGCCTGCCTCATTTGCACGAACCGTGAGCGTGGCATTGAGCAATAATACACCCTGACCGGCCCAGGCATCAAGGTTTCCATTTACCGGAATGGGCACACCTATATCCTCCTGCAATTCCTTGAAGATATTCAGCAGCGAAGGTGGTTTTCTAACGCCCGGCGCTACCGAAAAGCAGAGTCCATTCGCCTGCCCTTCACCATGATACGGATCCTGTCCGATGATCACCACTTTCACCTGATCCACCGGCGTTTCATTGAAAGCTGCGAAAATACGTCCGCCCGGAGGATACACGATTTTACCGGCAGCCTTCTCCCGTTTCAGGAACGCACGCAAGCCTGCGAAATAAGGCTTCGAAAATTCATCCTTCAGCAGCTCTTTCCATGAAGATTCCAGCTGAACCTCTGTCGAATTAGCCTTTGTAACGTGATCTGGTTCTGAATGCATGCACCGAAATTAAAGGATCAGGATGAAAAGAGGGCAAGAGCCCCTTTCGGAACAGATTTTTTCGTTGAAGGATAACTTTCGGAGGCTTGCCTACGTTTATTGGATGTTAACAATTGCAGGATTTTTAAACAAATCAACCAAAATCGAAAGAAATTTAACTTAATTTGCGAAGCTATTAATCGACCCTATCATGCGTAACAGAATTAGCCTTCTCCTCTTAGGATTCCTCCTCGTTGCCGCCGTATCATGTAAGCCGAGAGAACGTTGTCCGGCCTATGGACACCGTGCAAATCCCACAGCTACGGAGCACCGTCCTTCCTGAGCGTAGAACACATCATAAAAACATTGTCATCCGGTCTGGAATCAGGCCGGATTTCTTTTTTTCCGACTACTTCGCTGTTTCCTTGATTTCAGTGCACCGATTTCATACTTTTGCGCCGGCCATTGAAAGTAAGCTTGTTAGGTGAGGTTACTGAATGAACACAGGCTGTTGCCCGGAAATGTCGAGAGACGCCAATGGGTAGAACAGGCGTAGTCGGGTTAAGGCTTCGCATAAGGCAGCTTTCCGCACTCAGCGGAATAAGTCATTCTGAACTAAAACTCTACGAGGAGCGAACATGCCTTTGAACCTGGATTTTTCCTGACCTGACATCTGCCTATGGAGCAGTGCGCCGCCTTTTCATACCCTTACCGGTAGATCATCATGGAATTCGAAGTAGAAAAACCGATCGTTTTCGCCCTGCTTGAATCGGGTGACCTTGAACAGCTGGAAGAAAAGCTGGAATCGTGGTTACCGGAAGAGCTGGCCGAGCTCTGCAATGACCTGAGTCCTGCAGAGCAGCTGGTTATTTTCAGTGTGATCGACCGTGAACCGGCGTATCAAACCTTCGAATTACTTGACCTGAACTCACAGGTTTTACTCATCGATGTGTTGCGCCCCCGACAACTTCAGCTCATCCTGAATGATATGTCGGCGGATAACCGAACCGCCCTCCTCGAGCAACTTGACTCGGAACAGCTCAACAAACTGCTCAAGCTGCTGACTCAGAAAGAACGGCGAGTAGCCTTGTCGCTGCTGGGGTATCCGGAAGATTCTATCGGCCGTTTGATGACGCCGGATTATATCACGGTGAATCAGGACTGGACCGTGCGCGAAGTACTCGATTACATTCGCCGTGTGGGAGAGAAAAGTGAAACCCTCGACGTGATTTACATCGTTGACGACATGGGTTATCTCATCGACGATATTAAAGTGGGAGATGTATTGCTGGCCGAAGATCATGTGCCGGTGAAAGAACTGCTCGACGGAAAATACACCTCTCTGCTGGTAACCGACGACGAAGAAGTGGCGGTAAAAGCGTTCACCAATACACCCCGTGTGGCATTGCCGGTTACGGATGCCGGAGGATTGCTGCTGGGTATCATCACGGTCGATGACGTACTCGATCTGGCCAAGAAAGAAGACACCGAAGACATCCAGAAGCTTGGTGCGGTTGAAGCACTGGAAGATCCGTACATGGAAGTTCCACTGGGAGAGATGATCCGCAAGCGTGCGCCCTGGCTTGTTGTACTCTTTGTGGGAGAGTTGTTTACGGCTTCTGCGATGGGTTTTTTTGAACATGAAATTGCGAAGGCGGTAGTCCTGGCCTTATTTATTCCATTGATTGTATCCAGCGGAGGAAATAGTGGCTCACAAGCTTCTACTTTGATTATCCGCGCTCTCGCACTTGGCGAAATTACCATTGGCGACTGGTGGCGTATCATGAAAAAGGAGATCATCACAGGTATATTACTCGGACTATTGCTTGGCTCATTGGGCTTTGCCCGTGTCGGTATCTGGAATGTCTTCACCGATCTATATGGTCCACATTGGTTTTATATCGGCATCACCATCGGTTTATCGGTGATGTTTGTGGTACTCTGGGGTACTGTAATGGGTTCTATGATGCCATTATTATTAAAGAAACTGGGAGCCGATCCTGCTACCTCTTCTGCCCCATTCATTGCTACCCTGGTGGACGTTACCGGACTCGTGATTTATTTCTCGATGGCGGCCTTACTTTTGAGCGGAACTTTGCTTTAATTGTAATAAATATGTAAAAAAGACCTTTTTATCTTAAATTTGCAACAAACGTCATATTTTCACGTAAGAACAGGCTACAAATTCGCACCGACCGTAACAGGGCACCCCCATTAATCCCTGAAAAAATCGTCGCCTCATCCGACTTCCGGAAGTCCCGGCTTTTATTTCAGCATACCGGAATTGTATGAAAGCGAACATTCAGAAAGACCCCTTAAGAAGAGCCATTCTTGGAGTTATCCTTATTGCCTCCACCGGACTCACCGTATTCATTTACATTACATTCAACAATCTGCACACTTTTGTCACTTCTCGATCGCAGGAGAAGGTGACGCTTTCAGTATTGAAAAATACAGAAGTTCTGCTGATGTCGCTGGTAGATCTGGAAACAGGATACCGTGGTTATCTGATTGCCCGTGACAGTTCCTTTCTGGATATCTACCAGCGTGCACGAACCGCCATACCAGATCAGATGCAGGCTTTACGCCAAACAGACCCGGGAGATATCATTCAAAAAGGCCGGATTTTATTGCTGTTACAGGATGCCGGTGACAACCTCAAAATCAGTCAGCATTTGCTTAAGCAGTATGGAAACGGTTCCCGTGATCGCGCAGACGATCTCAAAGACCTCATCGCAGCAAAAGAGATCATGGACATGACCCGGTTTCATGCCCTGCAGATTGAAGATAAAGAAAGAACCAACCTTCACAAGTTCAACAAAGAGAGATCGGAGCTGGAAAACAAAACCCTGCAAACGTTTATTCTCCTTGCCGCAATCATTGTGCTTTATCTCCTGATAACCTATTTCATCATCCGCCAAAACCTCAATAAACGCAACGAAGCAGAACAACAATTACTTGAAAGCCGTCATACGCTTCATGCGTTGTTCCAGGAGAGTCCGCTGGGATACATGGCATTTAATCCGGCAACCGGCATTATTCAACATTCAAACAAACAACTTGAATTATTGCTCGGCAATACACAACTCAATGGAACATCAGTCAGTAAACTGGAAATTTTCAAGTCAGAAGAAGAATATCGGAATTTTCTTGAAACACTCCGCAACAAAAACATCATTAAAAATTACGAAGCAGTTTACCAACCCGATCAGCTGATTCATCTTCATCTCAGCCTGAACGCTGAACAAATACAGCTGGAAGGAGAATCCACCGTTCTGATGGCTATCAACGATATCACATCATTGAAACATCAGGAAGAACACATTATTAAACTCAACGAAGGTCTGGAACATAAGATAGCAGCACGTACAGCCGAAATTCTGGATTACAAATTTGCACTTGACGCATCCTCTATCGTATTATTCACCGATCTGCACGGCATCATTAAATATGCTAACGAAAACTTTGTAAGTATCAGTGGCTACAGTCAGGAAGAACTGATCGGCAATAACATCCGCCTCATCAATAGTGGCTATCACCCGCCAGCGTTTTTCAAAAACCTATGGGCAACGATCCTTTCCGGAAAAATATGGAAAGGAGAAATCCGCAACCGTGCGAAAGACGGAAGGTTGTACTGGGTTGACACCACCATCATCCCCTTCCTTGACGAAAACAAAAAACCGATACAGTTTCTCTCGATCCGCTACGATATCACCGATAAAAAACGTGACGCTGAAAATCTGGTTAAATCAGAAGCAAACCTAAGCACGATACTTGCCAATGCCAACACTTCCTATGTGCTCTTCGATCTGAACAACAAGATCGTTACCTATAATCCCAAAGCCGATTACTTTCTGTCACGACATTTCGGCAGAAAAGTCAATAAAGAAGAATCCTTTCTTCAACATTTCCCTATTGAGCGGAGAATTGTATTCGCTGGTATCATTGAAAAAGTGAAAGCAGGCGAAACGGTGTCCTACGATATCGACTACCCGTCAGGCAATGGCGATAAAGTATGGTACAACACGCGGTTCACGGGCATCAAAAACGAGAAAAACGAGTTGTTTGCCATCATGATGCAGACGACAGAAACTACAGAACAGAAAAAGAACGAACATTACCGGGAACGTATCACCCGGAACCTCATCGCACGAAACCGTGATCTGGAGCAATTCACCTATATCGTATCCCACAACCTGCGAGCTCCAGTAGCCAATATTATGGGGCTCAGCGATTATCTCATCAACAACAAAGTGGATGAAGACCAACTACAGACCATAAACAATGGTATTCACAGTTCTGTACAACGCCTCGACGCAGTGATCCGTGACCTTAACACCATCCTGCACAGCAAACGTGACTCCAACGACCATAAAGAAAAAATCAATCTGGATTACACCGTTGATCATATTAAAGAATTGCTCAAAGATGAAATAGAACAGTCACAAGCTTCTATCCGTTGCAATTTTCATGAATGTAACACCATTGAATCCGTAAAGCCCCTGGTTGAGAGTATTCTCCTTAATCTCATATCCAATAGTATAAAATATGCCCGACGTGAAATTCATCCGGAAATTGAAATTATGACCCGCACCGATAAGAATGAACTCATGTTGCTCCTCACCGACAACGGCCGTGGTATCGACCTCAACAAGAAAAGGGATGAAGTTTTTGGACTTTACAAACGATTTCACCCTGAGATTGAAGGTAAGGGCATGGGATTGTACATGGTAAAAACACAAGTAGAAAGCCTGCACGGTAAAATAGAAATCGAAAGCAGCGTTAACCAGGGAACACGATTTAAAATCACACTACCCCAATGATCAATTACAACTACATCCTCATTGTAGACGACGACCCCGTAAACAATTTCCTCTGCAAACAACTCCTGCATCAGGTTATTCCGGAAACGACCATTCACGATTTTACGATGCCTGAAAAAGCACTGGAATTTCTGCGGTCCACTGAAGTTCAAGGCAGGGGGAATGAAAAAATGTTGTTACTACTCGACATTAATATGCCAGGGCTGAACGGTTGGGAGTTTATGGAAGAATTCATAAAGTTGCCTGAGTCCCTCACCTCCCGGTTCATTATCCATATCCTGTCCAGTTCGGTAGATCCAGATGACAAAAACCGGGCTGCAGCAAATCCTCAAATCGTCAGCTTTGTTGAAAAGCCGCTTACGCTGCTTAAAATAGACGCACTTCTGCGCCTGTCATAGCGAATCCTGAACAATCAGCTAACTTTGAGCCATGAAAAAAGTTTTGCTGATTGATACGATGCACCCTGCCTTTTCTGAGGTGCTGTTGCAAAATGGTCTCGAACCGGTACCTGGTTATCAGATGAGTCGCGAAGAAGTTATTGCTGTCGCTGGCACTTTTGACGGACTTGCCATCCGAAGCCGGTTTAAACTGGATGCGGATTTTCTTCAGCGTATATCGCAGCGTGTTCGTTGTATTGGTCGCGCTGGTGCCGGAATGGAAAACATCGATGTTGCTGCAGCCCGTTCGTTCGGCATTACCTGCGTGAGCGCTCCCGAAGGAAACCGCGATGCAGTAGCAGAACACGCTTTGGGCCTGTTGCTGATGCTGATGAATCATCTACGTCGCGCGGATGCAGAAGTGCGGCAAGGCATCTGGAAACGCGAAGAAAACCGCGGTGACGAACTGGAAGGTAAAACCGTTGGCATCATCGGCTTCGGAAATATGGGCTCTTCTTTTGCACGACGACTTTCCGGATTCGGAGTGAATATACTCGCGTATGATCCTTACATCACCATCGACAAAAACCGTTGGCCACTGGTGCAGCAGGTGAGTGAAGATGTATTGTTGAAGGAGTCGGATGTGATCAGTCTGCATGTACCGCTAACGACTGAAACAACCGGTTTCGTAAATCGCAACTGGTTTGCCCGGCTTGGAAAATCAATTCGTTTAATCAATACGGCTCGCGGAAAAAACATAGTGACTGCAGATCTGGTGGAAGCCATCGAACAAGGAAAAGTAACCGGCGCTGCGCTCGATGTACTCGAGTATGAAGCGGTGAGTTTTGAAAAGATCGATGCCTCTGCCCTGCCTGCTCCGTTTAAATACCTTATTCAATCTGAAAAGGTCGTGCTCTCACCGCACATTGCAGGCTGGACGCATGAGTCGAATGAAAAAATCGCACGTATTCTGGCAGAAAGGATGGTGGCGGTGCTAAAAGATTGACGACACTATGAAAAAGACACTTATCTCCTCCGGTTCTCCCTGGGAACCGATTGTTGGTTATTCACGCGCAGTTCGCATCGGTAATCTCATCGAAGTATCCGGCACTACTGCGGTGAAAGAGGGTGTTGTGCAATTCAAAGGCAATATGTACGCACAAGCCAGAACCTGCCTTGAAATTATTGACGCCGCTTTGCAACAGGCTGGTGCGTCGATGCAGGATGTTGTGAGGACTCGTATTTATGTAACTGATATCCGTCGCTGGGAAGAAGTAGCAAAAGCGCATGCTGAATTTTTCAGGGATGTTCGTCCTGCCACCGCCATGGTGGAAGTGAGCCGGCTGATTGATCCGGAAATGCTGGTGGAGATTGAAGCGACAGCGATGCTTCCCTGATTATTTAGGTTGCAGCACCAGACGACCGATCCGGTTGGCTTCAATCTCAGAGCGATTCATTTTCTGTTTGCGCATCTTGCCGGTGTTATACATCACCGCCTGATCGTAATAGTAGCGGCTCATTACGTTACCGGACTGTCCTGTTGGTAAAATGCTTTTCGAATTTTCTATGTCGGCCATGTCGATTACAATGCGCATTGCCGGACCATACTTCACTCTGTAGATTCCTTCACCGTTCAGGTCAAAGCCCATCTGATTCAACACTTCGGGTCCGCCCGGAATCGGGTACGGCCCAACGTTGAACATAATATTGAACGGCTTCTTCATGCCAATCGGGTGCTTGTGCTCCAGCACGTGAACCCGTCCCCATTCCCAGGTATCGGGATTGTTACCAAGTTGTGCTTTCAGTTCTTCAACGGTTTTCTCGAATGCCCTTTCGAAAATTACATTTCTCGACTCAACCACATCGCGAGTATTGACATCGTTCCACCAAACAGACGAATCATTCCTGACAAAACTGATGAGTGATGACTTCATAACATGAGTTGTCAGAAACACTTTAAAATTCTCCTTGCCCAACTCATCTTCCATTGCACCTTTCAGCACATGATACACCAGTTTATAGTAAATCACGGGTGCCACATCTCTGAGTTCATGGCTTCCGTTCCATAGCAATAATAGTTTTGCGGCACTTTCGTTCAACTCGGTTTTCTTTTTCACTTCTGATCTGATACCGGCAATAATCACATCGGCCACTTCAGGTGCAACAGGTGAGATCACATCGAGGTTAAACCGGTGCAGATCCTCCTGATTCATCATCTTCTTCCCGTTCAACAACTGCCGGATGCGCAGTGCACGATCCTCAGGTACATAATAACCCGGATAGTAACCCATACCCGGCATAGAGTCAGGCTGATTGTTTGCACTGTACACATATCCCTCCGGCGGGTTCACAGCGTGCGGATTCGAAGCAAATTCATAATATCCCACCGGATCGTTCACCAGATAGCGGCCATCGGCTAACGTTACCGGATCTACGTTCTTTGAACGTTTCACCAGCTTCCCGGCTGTCCACCAGGCAATATTACCGGCGCGATCACCATACATTACATTCAATCCGGGAGAGATGAGTTCAGAGACCCCCTTCCTGAAAGATTCCATATCCGTTGCATGGTTCAGGTCATAAGTAACCTGCAAGAGATTATTCAGAAATTTGAGGTGTGTCCAGCTTAAAGCGACCGCATCACCAGTTACACTTTTCCATTCCGGCATAGCCTGCTGTACCAACGGCCCATGTCTGCTTTCCAGTACATTGAGTTCAACCTCTGGTTCTCCTTTCACATAAATAGTTTTATGTGTTTTCTTCATCGGCACCCAATCACCGGCAAACCAGCACATAGAGGAGTCACCAGGTTTGATCCGCTCATTGTAAAAATCAGCATCATCGTTTTCGAACATCGTCAGCCCCCAGGCCAGGTCACGTGTATGGCCTATGGCAGCGAAGGGTAATCCGGCAAGAAAATTTCCATAAAAACTATATCCCGGGTATTCAAGATGGGCTTCGTACCATACAGCAGGCTGCCCGAAAGCGATATGTGTATCATTCCCCAGCATTGTTTTGCCGCTTTTGGATCGGGAAGGAGCGATAACCCAACCGTTACTGCCGGTCAGAAAAGGAACCGGAATCGTATTTAACACCGCCAGCGTCGAATGATAAGCAGCCTTCTGTGCATTCAATCCTGCACGAATAGCAGAATCGCCTCTGTCCTCACTCGCCGTTGTATCATCATACACCGGAATGGCTTCAGTGCCGTTGTAGTGTGTAGTGAGATCCCGATAATAGGATTTTCCGAGTTTATACTTCACATAACTCATCAGGGGATCTGTACGGAAAGCCATTGCAAAATTGAAGGCCATAAACTCAGAGGAAAGGTACAGATCGTTCACTGTATACTCTTCCTTCGGAATACCCAGCATAACAAACTCAACAGGCGTACGTCCGGTGCGGATGAAATTATTTACACCCATCAGATAGGCTTTCGCAGCTTTCTGGTATGGCAATGAATCTGCGTTCATATAAGCTTTTGCTGACGCAGCGGCATGTTCAGCCAGCCCAAGCGTTTTGAAAAAAACATCCACCTTCACAAAATCCGCACCCAGTAATTCAGACAGACGACCGGAGGCGACGCGACGGGTCATTTCCATCTGAAACAGGCGATCCTGAGCGTGAACATATCCGAGAGCAAAGTACGCATCCTCCTCATTTTCAGCATAAATATGCGGAACTCCATAGTAGTCAAATACGATCTCCACTTTATCGTTTAACCCAGTAACCACCAAACTGCCATTGTACTGCGGCTTTTGGCTCGTCAGGTAAACGAGTACCCCTGCAATGACAAGCAGCACGGTGGTAATGACCAGATAGATTACTTTACGAAAGATTTTCATTCGCTGCAAAGGTATGTCAAATGAATCAGTCCGAAACGAAAAAGTCCGGCCATTGGCCGGACTTTCCTGTTATCAGTAGCTATTATCGTACTGTGAACTTTCTGGTTACCGATCCTTCAGCGGTGGTAACCCGGAGCAGGTAGATGCCTGAGGCCAGTTGACTTATCGGAAGTGACTGAACCATTCCATCTCCTGTTTTGGAGAGCAGATCGGTTGCGACCACTCTTCCTTCCGTTGTTAACACCGTGGTCTCAACATCTCCACGATAGTGTCCTGCCATGCTGAGCGTGAGATCAACCTCAGCAGGGTTGGGATACAGGCTTACGCTTTCGCCGGAGGCAAATTCGTTCAACGACTGTTGCGCAGTAATGGTAAAGTTTGCATTGGAGATATCAAAGAATACATTACCCGCTCCTTTCACCATGACACGTGCAGTGGTGGTAACGTTGTTCGGTACTGTAATTACAGCAGAGCCATTATTCGGCACACCGGTAGCCAATGTTACCGGATAGGTAAACCCTCCATCCGTGCTGAGGAAAATATCTACGTTGGTTGCACTTACCGGAGCTACATCGGTACCAGCCACGTTCCAGGTAACATTTTGCTGTGTACCTACCGACCAGCTAACAGCTGTATTGGGAGCTGTAACCTGAAATGGGCCGGCGGCGGCAGATACGGTCAAGGTTACTTTAGTATTATCATACGTTACACCACCACCGTTAGCCCGGTTATCCCTAACTGTCAGACGGAAGGTCAGATTTCTTGCATACGTTGGAAGTCGCTCTCCAACTGAAGTTGCATTAAGCACGAGTTTACTCAGAACCGGAAAATACCGCTTCGGACTTGAAGAGGCTGTAAACGAACGGAAAATAGCCGCATTTCCTGAAGGAGAAGCCATCGTTCCCTGCGGACCAAAGTCATGCTCTTCCCAGCAATAAGTGATTGGATCACCGTCTGCATCACTTGCAGCTCCTTCCAGAACGAAAGGAGTACTGATCGGAATGGTATGATTGGAACCGATTGAAGAAATAGCCGGTGGTGTATTTCCAGTGTTGGTATTGGTTGGGCAATTATTACCAGAGCTGTTGGTAGAAAACGTTACAATCTCATCGAAACTTCCGGTATGGAAATAAGCGTCACTGTGTGGTTGAACATCTTGCCCGGTACAGATTCCGGCATATGCCATGATGGTTGTTCCGCTACCCGGTTCAAATGCAGTGCTTGGGTTGGCGTTTCCTGAACAGGAACCTGTTGTCGCATTGAACGTATGGTTACCACCGAACTGGTGACCCATCTCATGCGCAACATAGTCGATGTCAAACGGGTCATTTACCGGTGAAGGAGAACCTGTAACACCTCTGGCTTTCTGGCTGGCAATACAGATTACACCCAAGCCGGCGATACCACCTCCGCCTGTACTGAAAACGTGTCCGATATCGTAGTTACTAAGACCGATATAATTGGTCACAGTAGTTTGATTCTGACTTAACATGGTTCCACCGTTGTTATTGGTATACGGATCGGTTGATGCATTCAGGAAAATCAAGGTATCCGTATTCGGAATCAGCGTAAGACGAATAGCCACTTCCAGCTCATACACACCCGAAACCCTGTTTATACTTGTAACAATAGCAGATAATACCAACGGTTTGGTACCGCCATGAAATGAAGAATATTCTCCGGTACAAGCCAATGCCGCGCGATAGGTCCTCAGCTGAGTGCCACTGGAGCGCTCAACAGCCTGCGATCCGCCCGTGTGACTACGAACATCCTCCTGGATTTCAGAAGCACGCTGTTGATTGAGATCATCCATTGGGTTAAACGAACAATGCGTCTGAAGGTCTTTTTTACGGGCATCAGTTTTATAATACACTTTATAAATACCGGTGGTTTGCTGGTTATATGGATCGATAAAGACAGAGCCTTCCGGAGAAAGTGTCATCGCATGAAAGCCCTGATAGGTAAGGTCCAAACGGATCACTGAACTCGGCTTATCAATTCCCTGACCAGCGAAGGTGTATAAACGGGGGTATTTCTGTTGCATCTCCGGTTGAACAACCGGTACAGTATACACATAAAAGCGCTGAACGGAGCCGTCCGGCATCGGAATAGCCAGTTCAAATGATTTGTCAATATTGGTTTCAGCAGGAGCCTGATGCAAATAAGACTCAAGCAAATTCAGATCAATTGCTACCAGGCGTTCCTTTACAGTTAGAATTGAAGGTTCGCCAAGCGATTTTACCTCTGAAGTTTCGGCGTTGCGCCAGTAAACCGGCGACCCGGCCATTGTCAATCCACTTATCATCGTCAGGATGATGAGTGAGAGCATTTTTTTCATGTTATTGCAGGGAGTAGTTGTTTGAACAAAAATAATAACTCTTCCGCCGGATTTAAAACTATTGTTAACAGATATCGCCCGGATAATTAACAATCCGGGCGATAAATCAATTATTCAAGTATTTGTTTTTCAATTACATTCCCTTCACAAAACGATAAGAAACCGATTTGATCGAATTTGACAATCGAATGGCATAGGCGCCGGGCGCCAGCGATTGCAATGGAAGAGGAATGGAATTAATACCGATCGACGCCGGATGAGCTGTAAAGCCACCCACCAAACGACCTTCCATATCAAACAACTGGGCATCAACCGGTAGTTCACAGTCGTAATCAAACACGAGTGTATTGGCATCATCGGATTGAAGAAACAAGATTTCAAACCTTGTATCTCCTTCGAACCTGACAGGTATGTACGATGCCGCTTCATTCACTGTGCCATCAAAGTCAACCTGCAATAAGCGATAATAGTTCACTCCATGCTGTGGATGTTCATCAATCGTCTGATAGTGTTGCATGGACGTGGTGTTGCCAGCTCCCGGAACCTGATCAATGGTCGTATTTCTCTCCAGATCGAATGATCGTTCTACAATGAATGATTCACAATTGGTTTCCGAAGCGGTTGTCCATTTCAGCAGTACTTTGTTACCAGCTTTTATTGCATCAAACGTGAGCAGTTCCACGGGTAGTGGATTGTTGTTATTGGAAATAGCCCAGGGCAGATAATTTCCAATGGGTCCGGCAGGCGACCAGAACGGTGCAGGCCCTGCAGGTAAAGTAGGCCAGTCCCAACTGAGAACCCGAACAGAATCCACACCGGAAAGCAATACATGATCCTGAGAATATGAAGCCGATGTTCCCAATGAAGAACCTGCCGGTGATGCCGGAACGGTGTTGGAAATTCGCACCCATGAATTGTAAGTTCCGGCATTTGCAGAACGCCAGGGTTGCGCTCTGCCTTTATTCAATACACTCATTGAAGTTGCTCTCTCCGCATTGGTGAAACGGAACGTAAGATTGGCAACCGGATTAGGCCCGGTTTTCTCGGTGATCCAGAAACGATCAACCACATTGGCAAAGTTTGAGCTGGCCGCATTGTATAGATTCAGATGTGTAACCGATGGCGGTAACGGAAGATTGTTCGCCGGTGTATTGTATGTAGATACTTTCAGATCGCCCAGATCTCCTGCATTCAGATTAAAACTGAAAGGAATGTAGAGCGGAGAAGCTGCTGAACTGCCAAAGGGAATTATTCTGAATCCGGTCGCCGCACCCACTGTCCAGATTACACTGGCAGAAGGGTTCTCAGAGATGATGAATCCGGATGTTCGGGATACAGGTCCGCTGGGAGTTAACCACGTACCACCGGAACTTCTCCAATTATTGAGGCTGATCGTATTGCCGTTCATCAGAAGATTACCCTGTGTCAGACTGAGGGTATCCACCACCACAATGTTTCTTGCCATCGTAACTGTTTGTCCTGCCGCCGTTTTATTTATATTGAGTTCATGGAACGAACTGGGATTTGCACCGGTTATATTCTGCGCGAGTGCGCCGTTAAAATTCACCTTACAGTTTCCGGGCACAATTGTACCATTGTTGATCCAGTCGGTACCCAGCATATTGAACGTATTCTTTCGATTTACTAACGTTGGAGCATATCCGAAATCCGTAACACCATTATTATTAAAAACTCCCGAAAGTGAGATTACGCTGGTATCAGCCTTTATCACTGAAGAATTGTTAATGCTGCCACTGATGGTCAGGGATGCCATACTGGTGTAAAAACGGGCGCCACCATTTACATTTAAATCTCCGCCAATGGTACCAGGCATGAGCTTTTGCGGACGATGAAAACCAAAGCCGATATTGGGTCGCAGTGATGAAGGCACCTGACCGAAATTACTTAGAAACCCTGGCGACAGCGTGGTGAGGGCACAACCATCGGATGCAATATTGCTGGAACCCAGCCAGAGTGTTGATTTACGTGGTGCAGTGCTGGAAAGGTTCATCATATCATTGCCTCCCGGTGATCCGCCGGTCATGTTGTAACAGATCTGTAACAGAATATTGCTGACTCCATCCCAATACATATTCGTTAAAGGCAATTTCAATACACCCGATAAAGGAGGTATTGAAGTGTACACTCCATTCGTGGGTGTACTGATAATCAGAGCGGGATTTGTATATACCGGCACAACACCCAGCAAGGGATCGTTGGTAACAAACTGATCCTGGATCGCAGGAAGCTGCATATAGGAAATAGCAAAGTTCTGATACGCCGCACTGGATCCGCGGAGATAAAATCTGAGATAAACAGAATCTATTATATCACCCGTTAACATTCCCGCTGCCTGTAATTCATTGGCTGTGTAGATCACCTGTATAATATTATCCGTCACCGATAAACCCCTAAAGGCCTGAATTAATGCGGATGTACTTGTTGATGTTCCAAAAGTCGTTGAATCATAATCGGTGGAGATGATGGCCATGCTGCCATTATTATGAATGTTGGATGCAATCGTCATCATCACGGTTGAGTCTGCCCGCACGGTTACCGAATCGGTGGTTGCTATGGTAAGGTTTCTGGCGCGCATGGTATCACCTACTGCCACCACCGGAAAATTGTAGGCCGCTGCCGGACGCCCGGATGCGACTAGTGAAATCAGAGCATCATCCGCTGTTGTGGGAATCCTTCCGCACCAGTTGGTACCATCGTTCCAGTCGTCATTAAACCCAAGCCAGGTGGCCGGAAGCACCGTCACCAGCACTGCGGAAGAAGTTGAACTTAACCCACTGTTGGTGCAGGTAACAATACAGTGATACCATTGGGTGGTGGTGACATTGGTGGACAACAATTTGGTTGTTGCACCGGCAATGGGAGTCCATGGTCCGACATTGGAAGGACCGCTCTCCCACTGGAAGGTGAGTCCGGAGAAAATTGTACTTGCAGCGGGATTGAGTGTCAGGTTCACCAGTGAGCCGGAGCAAACAGTAGCGGATGATGTATTGGTTGTAAATGATGCCGGAGCACCTGCGCATGGTGGCGGAATAAAAGGCAAAATGGTGATCAGATAATCCTCCGTTTCACCGGATCCAAAAGTCAGACATGCATCATTGGCCCCATTCGGGTTCCCGCTAAATCTGCTTCGGATACGCATCCCCGTTAGACCTGTCAACGATGTCCCGGGTATCGTAACCGGAATCGTTGCGGTGTTGCCCGGTGGATTACTGATGGCGACCTGTTGCCATTCTGTAGCACTGAAAACCCCGTCGAAATTATAGTCAATCCAAACAGATATAATCGCATTATATAAACCACTGGTGGTTATACTCAGATTGTAAGTTTGATTTTGTGTCACCGAAGTTGTTGTGGCTCCAGTGGCGGGATAGATGTTATAGGCCAACGTGGTATTACTGGAACATCCGGTTGGATTATTCAGCGTGTTGAAGACCACATTCGAAGTCCACATATTGTTGCAGTTCGGAATATGCACCGGCACACAATAACAGGTTGAAGGTGTATTCAGAATCACCTGCACCGGTGTAGTGTACAATGTGGTGGCTCCACAGGTAATCTGACAACGGTAAAAAGTAGTTGCAAGCTGGGTGGTCGTGAACGGATAATAATTTGCTCCGGCAATCGGAGCCCATGGACCACCAGCCGTTGGTCCGCTTTGCCATTGCCAGGTCATTCCTGAACCTAAAGTGACCGTTCCACTGATGCCAAGGGTAAAAGGTTTGGCAGGGCACACATTGGTAAGTGTGGTGGTCGCTGCTCCGGCATTCGTCAACCCACATGGTGTACCCGGAACTATGTTGATCAGATAATCTTCGGTTTCACCCCAGGTATAGGTACCGCAGGGAGGATTGGTATTGTTCCCTCCTTCTCTTAAGACTACCCGCATGCGCGTGAGACCCGTAAAGGATGCAAATGGAATTGTAATACTTCCGGAAATGAATGTGGTGGTTGGAGCCGAACTCGTTGGCCCCGTTGGTCCGCCACTGAATACCCGCTCCCCTACCGGATCGAAATTACCATCCTGATTATAGTCGATAAACACATTGAAGTACGCAGCAAAAAAATAGGTACCAGAAGTAACCTGCCGAAGTGTTATCGGGTAAGGTAATCCTTGCGTATAGTTCTGAGGAGGAACAGAAGCTGTATAGTTGGTGTAGAGATTAAACGCTGTTGGATTATTCGTTGTAGGGCCTGGCGCAGCAGGATTCGTCATTGCACCAAACACCACCTGTCCGATATCAGTATCAAAACTGGAGGTCGCCGTCGAAGTGCAGTAACATCCCGTTGGCGGATTCATGGCGACTGCGGCAACAGTGGTGGATGTTACAGGCCCAAGGCTGCACCGTACATCACACCGATACCAGGTCTGGGCAATTTGTCCGGGGCAAGCATAAATGGCTTGTGTGGCACCCGGAATTAATGTCCACGGCCCAACCGCACTTGTTGTTGAAGAATACCATTGAAAGGAATAATTGGAATTATAGGGAGGATACAAACCACCAACGCTAACAGTGTATGGAGTGGAAGAACAAACGGAAGCTGGATTGGCATTTGCCGTTATTCCGGGCGGAACACCAACACAAGGGGTTGCGACCGTATAGTTAATCTGTGCATCCGGCCGTGACGAAGACACAAATCCATTGCCTGCAGGAGGTGTATTATCTGCAGCCCAATATTGATAGTAATTGCCGGGAGCTGTGCTGCGTGAGAATACTTTTCCATTAAAGGCTTCCCCACCACCGCCACCATAGTTTTCTTCAACAAGAATATCGAGATGTGTGCCACCACCGCCAAAGAAAAAAGGAGTGGTCAGCGTGATTGTTACCCAACTGCCTGCCACCAATGATGCGCCGTTTATATTTCCATTAAAGCACAGCTGGGCCGGAGCAATAGCCGTCGCATAAGTTGATGCGGCAAGTCCGGGCGCACCTGATACCTCCTTCATATATACCCTCACTGGTGTACTGGGTGAGGGCGCACTGAGACTGTTCAGGTAAAAACCCACTGAAGTGATCATTATACCATTTGGAACTCCTGCCGCTGTTAATTCAGCTGCTGAATACAACATTTCACTTCGATCGTACCCCCAGAAAGTTCCAAGGGGACGATAATTGAACGGTGCTCCCGGAGCAGGTCCGGCCCCACCACCCGGAATGTTTACCGTTTGTGCAACGGCAAAACTACCGGTCAGCAGGAAGAAGCAAAGGCTTTTCCAGAATACTGAACAGATCCTGGATTCAGAGTATAATTGAGGCATGTTTTGGTTGGTTGGTTGTGTAAAGGTTCGTTAAAGGTAAATAGTTTCCCGACTTTTCAAACTTTTTTTACCAAGTTTTAGGTAATGTTAGGCTGTTCATATCTATCTTTGACCCAAACACTGGGGTGCCCTGGGCAAAAAAGGGCTGAGATTACACCCATACAACCTGATCCGGATTATACCGGCGTAGGGAGTGGTTCGATACGGCTGTTTTGCCCTCGGTGTCTGCAAGTTTACCCGTATCATGAAAAGACTCATCTTCTTCCTGTCGTCCCTCCTGCTCTGTACGCTTTCACAGGCGCAATCCACCATCTCCGGAACTATTAGTGGCGCTGCCAATGAGCCATTGCCGGGCGCGTTTATCCGTCTGCTCAACACGTCCTTCCAGACGCTCAGCGATAACCGCGGCAACTTCACCATCTCTGCAATAACCGGAAAAGAATATGATGTGCAGGTGCGATTTATTGGTTTTCGTGATACAGTTTTTCATGTAAAATGTCCCGCGAACGGTTTGACCATCCGCATGAGCCGGCTAAACCACCTCAGCAATGAAGTGGTGGTGACCGCAACCCGCGCCGGTAATCAATCGGGACTAGCACAGACCACCATCAACAGGGAAGAAATTGAAAAACTAAACACCGGACAAGACCTCCCCTATCTCCTGCAGCTCTTGCCTTCCGCAGTGATGACTTCCGATGCAGGTAATGGAGTTGGCTATACCGGTATTCGCATCAGAGGAAGTGATGCGTCGAGAGTGAATGTGAGCGTAAACGGTATTCCCGTGAATGATGCAGAGTCGCAACAGGTGTACTGGGTCAACATGCCCGACTTCGCCAGTTCTGCAGAGGATATTCAGGTGCAACGCGGAGCAGGCACCAGCGTGAATGGTGCCGGTGCCTTCGGAGGAACCATCAACATTCTCACACAGGATAAACAGGATACTGCATACGCACAAACAACAGCTGGATACGGGTCATTCAATACCCTTCGCAACAATGTCAGTTTCGGCACCGGCATCATCAATAATCATTTCTTTCTCGACGGACGACTCTCCCGCATTACCTCCGATGGATATATTGATCGCGCCACCTCTGATCTGAAATCGTTTTACGTGAGCGGTGGATACTTTGATAAAAACAATCTGCTGCGCGTGAATGTGTTTTCTGGGAAAGAAGTCACGTATCAGAGCTGGTACGGAACGCCGGAGAGCAGAGTGAATGGCAATCAGCAGGAGATGCTCGACTACAGTATCCGCAACGGACTCTCCGAAGAAGAAACTGCCAATCTGCTCAACAGTGGAAGAACCTACAATTATTATACTTACGAAAATCAAGTCGACAATTACCAACAGGATCATTACCAGTTATTGTACAGCAGAGCGCTGCCGAATAACTGGGTGGCGAATATAGCCTTGCATGCAACGAAAGGCAGAGGATATTACGAAGAGTATAAAAACAATCAATCGCTGCTCGCCTATGGATTGCTGCCGGTACAACTGAACGACACCACCATTGATGCTACGGATCTGGTTCGTCGTCGCTGGCTCGACAACTGGTTTTACGGAATTACCTGGAGTATCAAAGGAGATGTTTCCACAAAAATCAATCTGCTTTGGGGAGGCGGATGGAATACATACGACGGCGATCACTTCGGAGAAATCACCTGGGCGAGATATGCATCCTCCTCTGAAACCGGCGACCGGTATTACTCCAACAATGCTAAAAAAACCGATTTCAATACCTTTGTAAAGGCAGGAATACAAGCCGGCAAATCAACTACCGTTTATGCCGACCTTCAATACCGACGTGTGAATTATTTTTTCACCGGGCCCGATGAATTTGGCAATCCGGCTCCGCAGGAAGCCACCCTTTCCTTTTTCAATCCGAAAGCCGGTATCAGTCATCACATACAGAACATGGAAGTTTACGCATCTGCATCTGTTGCTCAACGTGAACCCAACCGCGATGACTACACAGAAACGACACGGCAATCACGTCCACGTCCGGAAATGATGATCGACTATGAAGCTGGCGTAAAATATGCAAACCGGAAGATCAATGCAGGCATCAATTTCTATTACATGGATTACTATGATCAGCTGGTGCTCAATGGCAAAATCAACGACGTGGGCTCCTATACCCGGGTCAACATCGACCGCAGTTACCGAATGGGAGCAGAACTGGAAGCAGCGTGGATGGTTGCTAAAAAAGTGACGCTGAAAGGCAATCTCACACTCAGCGATAACCGCATCAAAGAATTCATCGAATACACCGATGCGTATGATGTGGACTTTAACTACATCGGACAACAAACCGATACGTTCAGGAATACCACCATCGCCTTCTCCCCTGCAATCACTTCAGCACTGCAGCTTTCGTACACGCCGTTTACCTCTACTGAAATCAGTCTGATTGCAAGACATGTTTCCGAACAATTCCTCGACAACACTCAAAACAGCGAACGCACCATTCCCGCCTACACCGTGACTGATCTGCGTCTCTCGTTCACACCTGCAACAAAATGGTGCAAGAAGCTGCGTGTAGATCTGCTCGTCAATAATTTGTTCAGCACGATGTATTCTTCCAACGGTTATACGTATGGATATCTCTATGGTAATTCACGCTATCAGGAAGATTTCTTCTACCCGCAAGCGACCATCAACTACTTGGCACAGGTGACGTTGAGGTTCTGAAGAATTATTGCCGGTTCTTAATGGTCTCGAAAATTTCGTCGCGAAGTGCTGCGGGGACACCGGTTTCACGGGCGTACTTTTTCCAATTGAATACCACAGCTTCTGTTTCATCAATGATGGAAGCCGCATGCTTGCATTGAATCGATTTTCCGATCAGCAACAAATCATTCTTCGTGATACCGGAACGCTTTCCGTTCATGCTGAGCGCATGCTGACTCACCCATTGATGTCCGGGTTTATAGGCATGGCAAACATCGTACGCCGGAGCAAGTTCCCATCGACCGCCTTTCTTCAGCCGGAATGAAAAATTCTTGGTATGGTCATCACAATTCCGCGCCATCACATTAAACACCATCCGGCGAAACATCTGCTCTGCTTCCGGATAGGTCAGCTTCAGTTCACGCATGGTTTGAAACAACTGCTCATAACTAAAACTCAGCACTTCATTAAAATCAAAATGCTTCAATGCACAAAAAGTTTGAATATGATGTTTCACATCCCCATCTTCACGATCGAACCGCTTCGTCATAAAATGCGCGCGACCATTTTCTTCCAGTAACCGCGAAGGCATCATCTCAATACCACAGTCAAGTGCCATGAGATAATAGGCCATCTCCACCCGACCATAACCTGTTCCTTCACCAAACTGCACATTACTGACACCATCCAGCTTAATCAGCCAATGCTCAAATCCCTTCGGTGCCGTTGTCTGTCCCGATCGTACTTCTCCGGTTGTTTCATTGAATGCTATTACTGCTTTCGGGCGCGCACCACCTGCAGACGTCCCGATTTTAAGAATATCCAGAATAGCCTGTTCTTCTTCTTTGTGGGTATTGGTTGTAAACGAAGTCCGCTCCTCGAGTAATCTGGAGGCAATCGCTACCAGCTCATCAACCTCTATCGAAAACGCGCGCTTCCCTTCCTTCATCACCACCGGCTCAAACTCCAATGCGCCCATACCACGCGTACCGATAAAACACAACATCTCTACGGGATTCATCCGGCTTCGCCCCTGTGCCGCCAGCCATGTTTCGATCAGCTGATTTCCGTATTTATCCGGCAATACATCTGCCAGCAATCCGGGTAATCCTTTGAAGGTATCAAATCCAGTACGCAGATCCTTTCGCAGTTCCGGAAAACTGTAGATCGACCGGGACTCCGTCAAAGGCATCTTTAATGGAGAGAGTTCCCACATCAGCTTCTTAAAATTCTGGTCGTATTCAAAGGTTGCATAACCGGTTCGCTCATTCCAGAGGACAGCACCGGCAACTTCGTTCCAGATTTTTACAAAAGCAGAGTTCACAATTTACCAGTTTGATGATGCTGTTGATGTATTGTCTTTTCCTCTTGCACGCTTTCTAAGTTTCATTTCCATCTCAGCAACCTGAATCGGACTCACTACCGGATGGATGGTGAACACATCCAACACCTGCAGTTGATCCAACACGCGCAACACCTGCAACAGCGTAGCCAACGTTACTACTTCGCCTTTTTCTAACAGACTCAACGTGGACCTGCTGATGCCTGCAGCATGTGCTAATTGTTGCTGCGTTTGGTTGCGATCCAGACGTTTCGATTTGATGAAATGACCAATGTGTTCAGCAAGCGCCTTATCGCTCATTGAACTCCAGTTTCTGTATGATATATCAGCCATTAAAATGGTTATTTAACTATAACGAATGATTAACCACACAAATATACGAACAAAAACCAGAAATAGTTCATATTTGTATGATTTTTCAGTCAACAATATAATTATTAGCCATTAATGACTGATTTACAATACATAATTATTGATTATTACAGTAATATTAAGCCAAAAAAGCTATCCGTTTTTACCGGAATTCAACTCCACCACCTTCTCCCCAACCAGCGCAAAAATGCGATCCGTCTTATGCTGACGGCGAAGCGTATGAAGTCCGGTGAGGGCACCGAAGGCGGGAAGAATAGCGTATTTCTCTGTGAAATAGAAGCAAGGCAAACGGGCATGCTGACGCGCTTTACCATGAAGCAGAACACCGGGATGAACGTGTCCGCCAATGAGAAATTTAGTTTCATGTTTTACCTCGAGCGGATCATGCACAAACGCAAAGGGTCCGTCTTCGAAGTATTGTTCATGTAAGATGATTCTGGCGGATTGGTAGTCAGCGTTCGTTAAAATATCATGATTTCCTTTCACGACTTCCAGACGTAAATCCGGAAAATTCGACTTGAAAATTTTCAGCAACTCGAATTCGTTGTTGTACTCGGAATGAAAGAGATCGCCCAACACCAGCAGGGATTCAGCATGCAGCAGTTCGCAGAGAAGATGCAGTTTCTGTAAATCACGCACCGCAGGGGTGTTCGGTAATACGGAACCGTGACGATTGAAATGAGATGCTTTGCCGAGATGAAGATCAGCGATGATGAGTTGTTTACGCGATGGCCACCAAAGTGCGCGATCAGGCATCAGAAAGAGTGTTTCTCCGTGAATGGTAATGGATGCATATTCCTGAAACTCGATCATCGAAGGCAAATTTAGTTTATCCTTCCTGCATTTGCGCTATCATCCGCTTCACCCTGTCCTCGAGTGATTCGTTGGTGAGCTTTCCACGCATCATTGAATCTACGAGTATCGGAAAAGAAAACGGTGTCGGCTGATCGATTTCAAACAGGAGCAGTTGTTGCTTTTGCATCCGCTTCATTGCGATCCTCAGACGTGTTTCTTCGAGCTGATACATCAATGCTTCTTCGAGTGATTGCCGTAACAGGAAGTTATCAGGATCATAATCGGCGAAGACTTCATAAAACAAATTGGAGTTCGCCTGTAAATGACGGGTCTTCATCTGCTTTTTCGGAAATCCTTTGAAGAGGAGTCCGGCAATGGAAGCAATATCGCGGAACCGGCGCCGTGCAATTTCTGTGTAGTTGGTACTGGCGTAGATATCGGTAGTGAGGTTATCCGTACTGAATAGCGTTTCGTTGATGTAGATACTGAAATCGATATCACTATCGGTCAGCAACTCGAAGCCGTAATCGTTCATGCCCAGACTAAAACTCGCCGGATGTTTCAACGCAAGCCGGTACGCCAGCAGCATCGCCATCCCTTCGTGCACCAGTCGCCCTTCGAAGGGATAGAAGAGATAATGATGACCTTCGTCGCTGTGAAATATTTCTACCAGCAATTCCTTTTCCCTGGGCACCGCCGACCGTTCACGTTGCAATTCCAACAATGGCATCAGCTTCTCCATCTCCACATCAGTAATATCCCCGTCTGTGTAGTCGCTGAGTTTTTCGCGGATGAGCGTGGAGACCTGATTGCTCAATGGCATACGTCCACCATTCCAGCTGGGAACTACCTTCGATTTACGTGTTGTCTTTCTGACGATGGCCTGTGTACCGCGCACCTGCACCAGCTCGAGCATTTGTCCTGCATAAACGAAAACGTCGCCGGGATTAATCTTCGAGATAAAGTACTCTTCAATATTACCCAGCTTCTTCCCGTTCATCAATGTCACCGACATACTGATCTCACTGGCGATGGTACCAATCGACAAACGGTGACGCATAGCCGTCCTTTTATCCTCTACTACAAACTTTCCATCCACTACCTGCACTTTCGAAAACTCCGAATACGCCTTGAGGGTATCGCCACCGGTGGTGATGAACTGCAAAACCTGTCGCCACTCGTCGTCACTGAAGGTAGAGTAACAAAAAGTTTTTGATACTTCCTTACGGATTTCATCGGGATAAAAGCCGTCTCCTACTGCCAGCGTTACGAGGTACTGCACCAGCACGTCGAAAGCACGATAAACGGGGGGACGCTCTTCAAATAGTTTTCGCTTCAGTGCTTCTTTCATACCTGCGGCTTCGATGAGTTCGAGCGCATTGGTGGGCAAGAGGTAAATCCTGCTGGTTTCTCCCGGACGATGTCCGCTTCTACCGGCACGTTGGGCAAACCTCGAAACACCTTTCGGACTTCCAATTTGCACAACCGTTTCTACCGGACGAAAATCTACACCCAGATCGAGCGACGAAGTGCAAACGACCAGTTTCAGTTTCCCTTCATGCAATGCATTCTCTACCCAGGCGCGCGTGGTGCCGTCGAGGGAGCCATGGTGCAATGCCATCTGTCCGGCCCAATCGGGATAGGCATTCAGCAACGATTGATACCAGATTTCGGCTTGTCCGCGGGTATTGGTGAACACTAACGTTGAGGCAGATCCGTTAATGATGGGAATCAAGGCCGGAAGCATCTTTAATCCGAGATGTCCCGCCCAGGGATACTTGTCAATCTCATCCGGCAGCAGTGTAATGATCTCCGTTTTCTTCTCAATATCCGTGCGGATCAGCTTATATGGTGGCGGATTTAATCCCAGCAAAACAGTTGCTGCCTCTTCCAGATTACCGATGGTGGCGGAGATACCCCAGGTACGGAGTCCAGGCGCCAGCGTGCGCAACCGCGACAAGGCCAGCTCCAGCTGAACCCCGCGCTTGGTACTGAGTAATTCATGCCACTCATCAGCAACGATGCATTGCAGGTTGCCGAAGAGTTCCTTGCTGCCTTTTTGTGAAAGCAGGATATGCAGACTTTCGGGAGTGCTGATCAGGAAATCCGGCGGACTCTTCTTCTGCCTTGCACGGTCTTTGGAAGAAGTATCACCGGTACGGTTTTCAACTCTCCAATCGAGACCTAAAATTTCGCAAGCTGTCTTAAGGCTTGATTCAATCTCGGGAGCAAGTGCCCGGATGGGTGTGATCCAGATCGCCTTCATTCCTTTCGGAAGCGCTCCCGCACTTTGTAGCATCAGTGCCTGCGCCAGTAACGGCAGACCTAACGCATACGTCTTACCGCTGCCCGTTGGTGCATTCAGCAATCCCGAATATCCCGAAAAAAAACAATCGAACACTTCCCGCTGAAAAGGAAAGGGCGTCCAGCCTTTCTCTGCATAAAACTTACTGAAAGCAGCTTCCGCAACTTCCAGCTGATCCGGTGTTATCTTCTTCACACTTTTCATCAGCGGATCATCTTCTTTAAATCATCCAGCGAATGTGCTTCTTCGGGCTTCGCTGCTGTCTTCCATTTCAGAATCTTCGGGGCGCGCACGGTGACTCCTGATTTATGCCGCGTACTGAACTCTACGGCTTCAAAAGCAATCTCAAACACCAGTTCGGCTGTGATGCTTCGCACCGGACCAAACTTCTCCTTCGTGTTGTTCCGCACGAATTCATCGATCTCCCGTACTTCTGCATTCGACAATCCCGTAGCAGCTTTGGCCACCGGCACCAGCAACTCGCCGCTCCAGAGTCCGAAGGTGTACTCAGAGTACTTCGCAGCACCACTCCTCGGACCCGCCTGCGCATAAATCAGCACCGCATCAATCGTATGTTGTTCAAACTTCCACTTAAACCAGTTTCCGGTCTCATAAAAACTATCTGCGCGCTTCAGCATCAAGCCTTCACTGCCGGAAGCAATGCCCGAACGACGGGTCTCCCTTAATTGCTTCCACGATTTAAAGGGAACCACTTCCGAAAGCATCAAGGCATCACCCTGGCATTTATCCAGCAGTTTCGACAAGAGCTTTCGTCGTTCTGTAAGCGGCAGTTGACGGATATCCGCACCGTTATCTTCCAACAGATCGAAGGCCATGAACACAGCCGGTATCTCCTGCATCACTTTCTTATCGATATTCTTCCGGTTCATCCTCGATTGCAACTGCAACAAGGTCATCGGACGACCCTCACGAAATCCCATGATCTCTCCATCAATGACAGTACCATCGGGCCAATTGGTCATGGACAATTCAATCTCCGGAAATTTATCGGTTACTAGTTCTTCTTCCTTACTCCAAAGGTACACTTTGCCTCCGCGTTTGATTAATTGTCCGCGCACTCCTTCCCATTTCCATTCTGCCAGCCATTCACCTGCCTCTCCTATTGTATCAGGGTCAGCTATCAATTTCTCTGCTTTGCAGAATGGATATGGAGGCGAAAGATGTTCATCCGCATGCGGAGTCAGCACCAACTCTTCGTACGAGGTTCTATACGGTGTCCACTCACCGGATAAGCGGTGTGCAATCGTTTTCTCAGGAATTCCGGTATGGATTGCTACTGCTTTACAGATAATTTTCCTTGGGAGTCGTTGACGAAGTCCGGAAGTAAGCAGGCGATTGAACACAAAGCGTTCAAAAGTTTCCATCGCATCCCAGGCACCTACCACTACCTTACTTTTCTCTTCCACATCCGCCTTCTCTACTTCGCGCATGAGACGCAACGTTTCAGCGAGTGATCGACCATGCTCCTGTTTCGGCGCCGGGAGTATCAACGAAATCGTCTCGGCCAGATCGCCAACACGCGCATAACATTCGTCGAACAGCCATTCTTCCACCTCCGATACTTCCAGCGCAAATTCCCGCAACAGATTCACCGATACACCGCTTCGTACTTTCTTCCCGCTGAAAATGGCGATCGTCCAGAGTTTATCATCTTCCTTTGCCTGTTCCAGAAATCGCAGCAGGAGCTCCGTTTTCTTCTCGGGAGAACGGGCATATTCCAGTCGGCGGTATAATTCGGCGAAGGCTTTCATTAATGTTGCATAAAGGCTTTCGCTTCGGCTTCATCGCCTTCGTAGAGCGTTTCGAGTTCCATGGCATTTACACCCTGGTCGTTCAGGTAGCGGACTAACGTTTCCGTATAGCCGTGCGTTACATAAATCTCTTCCGCTTCAGTAGCTTTAATAGCTGAAAGTAATCCCGGCCAGTCGGCATGATCGCTGATTACAAAACCGCGGTCAGCAAGATCCCATCTGTTGGCACCGCGCAGGTTCATCCAGCCGGAAGCAAAACCAATCGAGTACGGACGAAATTTCTCGAGCCAGTTGGCTTCGTGCGCTCCGGGCGGGATCAAGATCATCGCATTCCGGTGTTGCTCCGGATTGATACCCTTGGTCCATTTGGTGGCTTGTTTTAACTGAGGAGCAAAAGCGCGAATATCATCGTTCATGTCGTGGATGGCAGGATGTACGATGATGGGACCGATGGAACCATCAAGATGATGCAGGATGCGCTGCGCCTTGCCCAGACTATATCCCACCATCACTGACACTACACCTTCTTCTGCATTTGTTGCCCACCAGTCGTTGAGTTCACCGAACACCTTCTCCTGCGACATCCAGCGATAAATCGGCAATCCAAACGTTGACTCGGTAATAAACTTATGACACTTCACTGCTTCAAAAGGCACACTCAAACCATCATCTTCCACTTTATAATCACCGGACGCCACCCATACTTCGCCTTTGTATTCGAGACGAACTTGCGCAGATCCGGGTACGTGTCCCGCAGGATGAAACGAAAAACGCACACCGTTACAGTAAAAGCTTGTGCCATAACTATAACCCTGCGCCTGTATCTTCCCCAGCCTCGACTTCAGCAACGGAACCGAATGCTCCTGCGCAATGTAAAGACTCATCCCACTCCGTGCATGATCAGCGTGCGCATGCGTAATGACTGCCCGGGGAACTTTCCGCCAGGGATCAATGTACACATCCGCCTGCGGACAATATAAACCTTGTTTTGTGACTTCTACGAGTGGCATGATTGCTTAACAATCTGAAATTAGAAAAGATTTTTACCCAACGGAACCTTCCGTTACAATAGAGTGATTACCAAAACCAAATTTTTGAGTCGGATTGCATTATAATCAAGAATATCGTTACAACCGTTAAACAGCCACTGATTAAACTGAGTATTATGATTTCTTATGATGAGAACAATCAATCATAATCTTCATAATAAATCAGTGGCTAAGTTGGTTCGTCAATTCTTTAAATTGATGTTAAATAAAGCTGAATGCAACAAACTTATAAAAATAAATTATCAGCCACAGCCATACACATTTCATCAGGTAACGACACTTATTAATCAAAAGGAAATTTGCCGATAAGAACTATGCACTCTCAAAATAATCACACTCCCTTTCTGAAGCTTGTAAAAAATCCGATAATTACCTTCAATAATCTCCCTGAACGATGGATCATTTTTTTCAGGTATAATCCGACCAGACTCTGGAAACTCAGAAAGCTGATCAACTCTTGCAACGAGCTTATCAATCCATTGTCTTGCGTAAATTCTAGAATCAGTACTTATAAAATTAAAAATACTCTTTAAATCACTGACCGCCTTTCGAGTCCAAACAATTTTCACCATTTGGCAATAGCCTTTTTTACTCCGGCATGCGAAACTACTTTTCCTGCTTTTGCATCTCGAACACCTTCTTCAATCTTCTGAAGTACAATTAATCTCTCAAAAAACTCATCGAGCTTAACCTCTTTCGGGAATTCATTCAATGCTGATATCACAGATGATTTTTTCATAGTTCAAATATAATCGAATATTAGTCTAAACACAAGACTAAATGCACAAAAAAGAAACCAAATACAGACAAGTTTAATTCAACAATTATTTGACATCAAGCAGTTTAGACAATTCCACAAACTGCTCCCAACCCAGCGCTTCTGCCCGCAAATCGAGATACGGAATATGAGAAGCATCCTTCGGTAGCAGAGGTTTCAGGGCGTTACGTAAGGTTTTGCGCCGCTGACTGAATCCCTGCTTGATTACCTTTTTAAAAAAAACTTCATCGCAGCCGAGTTCCGTGCGTTTGTTACGACGCATGGATAGAATGGCCGATTTCACCTTCGGTGGCGGATCAAACTGATGCTCGTGTACCGTAAAGAGATAATCGATATCGTACCAGGGCTGCAGCAAAACGCTGAGAATACCATAATCTCTGTTGCCGGGAGGAGAAGCGATTCGTTCCGCGACTTCTCTCTGAAACATGCCCACCATCACCGGTACACGTTCTTTCATATCGAGGATACGGAAAAGAATTTGCGAGGAGATATTATAGGGGAAATTTCCGATGATGGCGAATTTATCCGGGAAAATTTTCTCAAGATCAAGTTGCAGAAAATCGCCTTCGATGAGACGTCCGTTGAGTTGAGGATAATGCGAGAGCAGATAAGGTACGGATTCACGGTCGAGCTCAACAGCCCAAGTGGTATAGCTTTTTTCTTCAAGGAGATATTTCGTGAGCACACCCATGCCCGGACCAATTTCCAGTACTGTATTGAGATCATCGGGTAACGTTAACGCAGCTACGATATCTCTCGCCACCTGCTCGTCGGTGAGAAAATGTTGCCCGAGAAATTTCTTGGCCCTGACCTGATCGCTCCGTTGCTTCATACTACTTCTAATAAGGTGCGAAATGCAACAAACTTACCACCGTACTTTCGGGCAGTATCGGCCTGTAAAGACGGGGCAAATTCGTCACGGTATTTTTCATAAGTGGCCATGTCCTTGCAGGTGTATTGAATGGCATACGTCCACCCACCAGCTTCTTCGGCAAGCACTCTGCAAATCCGCGACTCCAGAAACATGCCCGTTTTCATCACATCAGGAATATGCGTTTCCTTCATCCACTGCAACCATTCTACAGCAACATCTTCGTCGACATTTACTGTTACGTTGTAAATTATCATAGCCATTGTTATGGATCAAAAATACGAAATCCCGAGTGAACGAAGAGAACCTCGGTAAGGGGCAAGTTGAGGCCATAGGCCTCAATCCCGAGTGACCGAAGGGAACCTCGGGAAGATGAAGAGGGGCAAGAGATGGTAGTGGCCGGTCGCGACCGGCCATGAGATTCAAACCAGGCAAGAAATGGTAGTGGCCGGTCGCGACCAGCTTTAAGATAATTCAATCCGCGATCCGCCTCCGCCGCACGGTGGACGGCGGATCAGCTTCATCCGCGTTCCCTGAATCCCAACGAAGTTTCTCGCAAAGCCGCTGAGATCGCAGAGTTAAATTGCAAAGACTTTCAGTCTCAAAGATAAATTGATAGCAACCGACAGTGACTGGCATGAAGACAAATTTAATCGGCGACCATCAGCCATATCAGCGTCATCCGCGTTCCTTCTGCATTAATACGTGGATTTAATTCACTTTGTCTCCACGCAATGCTCTGAATCGCTTGCGCGCATCGACCACAAAAAGACTGCCCGGATATTTCGTGAGCAAGGTCTCATACAAGGTTTTTGCTTTTTCCTTGTCGTTGAGTCTTTCCTCGTATAAAAGTCCGAGCTGATACAGCGCATCATCTGCGAGAATATCTTCTCCGTATTTGTCAACGATCTCCTGCAACATTGGCACCGCCTCGGCATAACGGCCTTTGGCTTTGTAAATCTGCGCTTTCTTGTAGATGACTTCGTCAGTGAGGGAATGTCCGGGGAAATTCAACATAAGGGTATCAAGCACCATCAACGCGACACTGTCCTTGTTCTGAAAATCGAGGAGGTCGGCACGACTAAAGGCAAGCAACGCATCGTACGAGGTATCTAGATTGGTATTGTCAGTGATGAGCAAGGCGAGCGACAAGGCATCGTTGGAGATGAGTTGTGAAGTCGCGGCCTTGAGTACGTTGAGCTGATCTTTTGCCCAGTCGAATTCGCCGAGATAGTACGAGAGTCGCGCATTGCGGAATTTGGCTTCGCGACCCAGCGCATCGTTTTTGAAATCTTTGTCGACTTGTCCGTACAGCAATGCAGCATCCCAAACCTCTCCGTTGAAAACATAAATATCCGCAAGTTCGAGTTTACATTCAGCTTTGAACTGCGGCTTGAGGTTTGGCAGTTCAACGGTTTCGTTGAGGAGGTCTATCGCCGCCTGCGAATTGTAGAGGTAAAACGCCTGTAAATGTGCAAAGCCGCGGATGAGCGGAGCAGTAGCAATGGTTTTGCCGAGTTCGTTGAGAGCGGTTTTGTAGTCCTGCTCGAGTTTGAGGAGATCAGCTTGTGTATAAGTACCACTCGAGGTGATGCGATCGTTCATGGTATTGATGAGCTCCATGCGCGCAGTAACATAGTTGGGACCATCTACTCCTTTGTCAACTACATACTGGAAACATTTTTCGGCTGTGCCGTAGTCGAGGTTGCTGATGCAGGTTCTTCCCAGACTCAGCATCCTTTCTCCGGTCTCTCCTAACCGCTTGTCGAGTCCTCTCGCCTGAATGAAGGCAGATTCAAAATCTTTTTCCTGTAAAAACAGCCAGTACAATAATTCGCTGTAGTTGGTTTCGTTGGGATATTTCTGAATCTTGCGCAACAAAGCCTGACGCACCACATCGCTGAGTCCACCCGAAAGATCGTTGGCAATTTTATTCTGAAGAATCGTTTGAATATTGTTGAGATAAGCGGGATTGAAATCGACCATGTCGATATACTCGTTCACCATCTCCGGATATTTCCCCAACTGCGAATAGGCTTCGGCAAGCTCAAATGAAAACGGATAAGCTCCCTTGAGCACTTTTCTACCCTGCAAATAGGTCTGCACGGTATAGTCGAACATCTGTCGCCGGGTAAAAGCATTTCCCAGCAAATTGACCTGATTGATATCGGGTGGAAGATTTTTCACCGCGTCGTTATACACCTTCGTAGCTTTTTCGGTCTCGCCTTGTGCTTCAAACACCGTGGCCATATCGAGTTTCACCGATGGATCCTGCGGAAATTTACGCTGGTGTTTCTTGATGAGCTTTTCGGCTTTGTCGTAATCTTTAACCTTCAGCAGACATTGCAGAAAACCACCATACGCATTGAACGGATCCTGATCGTAGTACTTGTCGAAGTACACGAGCGCCTTGTCATACTCTTCAGTACTCAGGTATTGGTTCGCCAGCTCGGCATTGGATTGTCCGGGCTGTGCCTGCACCATCGCCGGCAGCCAAAGCATTAAGAAAAGAAGCAGGTGTTTTATCTTCATTTGATGGTATCGAATCCTGTATACGGAACTAACACGGCAGGGATACGGATTCCGTCTTCCAGCTGGTTATTTTCGAGGAGGGCCGCTACAATACGGGGTAACGCCAACGCCGACCCGTTTAGTGTGTGGGCCAGGACCGGTTTGTTATTTCCTTCACGATAGCGGAGTTTCAGACGGTTGGCCTGGAAGGATTCGAAGTTGGAGACAGAGCTTACCTCCAGCCAGCGTTGCTGTGCCGCACTCCACACTTCCAAGTCGTATGTTAATGCAGATGCAAAACTCATATCGCCACCGCAGAGTTTCAAAATACGGAAGGGTAATTCGAGCATCTTTAGCAATCCGGCCACATACTCACGCATGTCTTCGAGTATCTCGTAACTTTTGTCAGGATGCGCAATCTGTACAATCTCAACTTTATCGAATTGATGCAATCTGTTCAAACCGCGGACATGCGCACCGTAGGATCCGGCTTCACGACGGAAACAGGGCGTATAAGCAGTGCATTTAATGGGCATTTCTTCCGCCTTCACGATCGTATCGCGGAAGATATTCGTCACCGGCACTTCGGCAGTCGGAATCAGATAAAGATTGTCGACACCCACATGGTACATCTGCCCTTCTTTATCAGGCAATTGACCGGTACCAAAACCCGAATCCTCATTGATGAGAATCGGCGGCTGTACTTCGTAATAACCTGCGCGGTTGGCCTGATCGAGGAAAAAATTAATGAGCGCACGTTGCAATCTCGCGCCTTGCCCTTTATACACAGGAAAACCGGCACCGGCGATTTTATTTCCGAGTTCGAAGTCGATGATATCGTATTTCGCAGCCAGTTCCCAGTGTGGAAGTGCATTGGCAGCGAGTTTTGGCTGATAGGTTTCGTCGAGTAACACCACTTCGTTATCGTCGGCGGTCTTTCCTTTTGGCACTACGGGAGATGGCAGATTCGGGAGACGGATGATGAGGTCAGTAACCTGCTTTTCGAGTTCGACCTGTTTCTCTTCCAGCCCTTTGGCCATTTCCTTGATGGCGGTACTGCGGTTGCGAAGATCTTCAGCTTCGGCTTTTTTGCCCGACTTCATCATCTCCCCGATTTGCTTTGCCAGCGTATTTTGCTCTGCCAAAAGGGTCTCGAGTTCGGTCTGGTGTTTACGCTTGTCTGCATCGAGGCGGATAATGTCGTCGATGGTTTCTTTCGCGTCGATGTTTTTCACAGCGAGGCGGGCTATTACGTCGTCCTTGTTTTCGCGGATATACGCTAACTGAATCATAATCGGGTAAGAATGAAGCGCAAAGGTAATGGATTTGGCGGCGGGAAAGGGCGCAAAAGGGCTATTTTTGCCACATGTTTGAACAGGCTACGGCTGCTGCGGAATTCCTGCGACCTTCTCTCGGTGCGCAGCCTGTGGCAGGCATCATTCTCGGGACCGGACTCCATCGTCTGGCCGAACATATTGATATAAAATCATCTATCCCTTACAATGAGATTCCGCATTTTCCGGTGAGTACGGTAGAGTCGCACAAGGGCAACCTGCTGATCGGCACACTGGCGGGAAAACCGGTGGTGGCGATGCAAGGGCGTTTTCATTTTTACGAGGGTTATACCATGCAGCAGGTGAGTTTTCCGGTGCGGGTGATGCACTTGCTGGGAATAAAAACCTTGCTGGTTTCAAATGCGGCCGGTGCGCTGAACCCGTCCTTCAAAAAGGGCGACCTGATGCTGCTGAACGATCATATCCATTTGCAGGGAAGTAATCCGCTGATCGGTAAAAACGACGATCGTTTCGGAGTACGTTTTCCCGACATGAGTGCGCCCTATGATGCAACGCTTGCGCAGATGGCGAAAACGATAGCTGAGGATGATGGTCTTGCGCTGAAAGAAGGTGTGTATGTGTCGGTGAATGGTCCGATGCTGGAGACACGCGCCGAATATCGTTTTTTGAGAATGATCGGCGCCGATGCTGTGGGCATGAGCACCACTCCCGAAATCATCACCGCGCGACAAATGAACATGCGATGCCTGGCCGTGTCTGTCCTCACCGACGAATGCGATCCCGACAATTTACATCCCGTGACGCTCGAAGAAATTATTGCGGTGGCCCAATCGGCGGACGAGAAGTTATCGTTGTTGTTCAAAAAAGTAGTTGGAGCAATATGAAAGAATACTGGGAAAAATGTTGCCTGATTGTATTCACCGGTGTCCGCGCCGGGAGCAATGCCGCGCTGAAGAAGGAATCCGTCGACATGCAACTTTTCACTTCCCTTCTCCCCGACCCTGCCATCCACATCGTTTTCTTCGACATCACCATCGACCCTAACGTTGAGGCATGGCCGAAAAATGAAACCCCATCCGGAATTGATCAACAACTGCAATCCGTTTTTGAAGACGCTTTCAACGGTGGATACCGCAAAGTAGCGGCCTTGTTTTCTCAGCCCGAGAAACTAGAGAAAAAACACCTGGAAGAAACCTTTCTCAGCCTTAAAATCCTCGACTTCACCCTGGGTCCGGATAACGACGGGGGCATCTGGCTGCTGGGCATGAACCTGCCTGATTTTAGTGTCATCACTGCTCAACCCTGGGGGCAAAACACTCTGAATAAAGCAATTACACGGGAAATCGGAGCAGCGAAAAAAGTCATGTACAAATTACCCCGCCTTTGAGGGGCTGATTTGGAAGAAAACCGATTCCTTTGCACCACTCAAATCGTACCGCTTGCCATGCTTGAACTCCTGAAAAAATTCGAGGAAAAGAAACCTGAAATCATCTTTGAATGGAACGACCCACATACCGATGCTACGGGCTGGATCGTGATCAATTCCCTCCGCGGCGGAGCAGCCGGCGGTGGTACCAGGATGCGTAAAGGCCTCGACCGCAGAGAAGTAGAGTCGCTGGCCAAGACGATGGAGATCAAATTCACCATGGCCGGTCCTCCGATCGGTGGTGCGAAGTCGGGTATCAACTTCGACCCTACCGATCCCCGTAAACAAGAGGTGCTGCAGCGCTGGTACAAGGCTGCTATGCCCCTGCTGAAGAACTATTACGGTACCGGCGGCGATCTTTTTGTGGACGAGATCCACGAAGTAATTCCGATCACGTCCAACCTCGGACTTTTACATCCGCAGGAAGGTGTAGTTAACGGCCATTTCAAAAGCTCCGGCAGCGATCGCGAAGAACGTATTCATAAACTGCAGGTGGGCGTGAGTCTGGAAGTGGAAGATGAACGCTATGTGCCGAAAGGTTCAAAATACAGAGTGGCTGACATGATCACCGGCTATGGCGTGGCTGAATCGGTGATTCATTTTTACGAGCTGAAAGGAGAAAGCATCAAAGGAAAAAAAGTGCTGGTACAAGGCTGGGGCAATGTAGGTGCTGCAGCAGGATACTACCTCTCTCAAGCTGGTGGCATAGTTACCGGCATCATCGACCGTATGGGTGGAGTGATCAGCGAGAACGGATTTACGCACGATGAAGTGGTAAAACTCTTTCACTCACGTACGACTAATATGTTTGAAGGTTTTGAAAAAGTGGCCGATATCAACGAACGTTTCTGGAACCTGAAAGCAGATGTGTTCATTCCGGCAGCTGCTTCGCGCCTCGTTACACTTGATCAGGTTTCGGCGTTGGCGGATAATGGTCTGCAGGTGATTGCTTGCGGAGCAAACGTACCATTCGCCGATCCGGAAATTTTCTTTGGTGCCATCGGACGTTATGCTGATCATCACCTCAGCGTCATCCCTGACTTCATCAGCAACTGCGGAATGGCCAGAGTGTTTGCCTATCTCATGAGTAATCCGGCAAAATACGATGCGGAAGGCATCTTCACCGATGTAGCCGCTACCATCCACAAAGCGCTTGACGATATTCATGCCGTTCACAAAGGCAAGACTGATCAAACGGCCCGCGCCTACGAAATTGCGCTGAAGCAGCTGGTCTGATTCAGGACGCTGCATACTGTTGAATTTGTATAATCTGCTTCATCATGAACTCCCCCTGGCTGCAGCAAACATTTCTCGAAAACCGGATCCTGGATTATCTCCTCTTTGCAGGAATTATCCTCGCCGGAATTCTCTTCAAACGTTTTGTTTCGAATCATCTTTCGGGACTCATCTACCGGTTCATTAAAAAACGTACAGCCGGGGTAGATGTAAACCAATTGCGCGACTTACTGAGAAAGCCATTTGGTTTATTCATCGTACTCATCAGCGTTTACATTGCCTGTTTGCAATTGCACTGGCCCGCAAGCTGGCATCTGCCAACAGAAGAAAACTTCGGCATCCGCTTTGTCATCTGGAAAGCCTTTCAGCTGCTGATCATTCTTTCGCTCACATGGATTTTAATGCGCGGCATTGATTTCTTCGGTATCGTACTTATTCAACGCGCTAAAAGAACTGCTTCCCGTACCGATGATCAACTGGTGCCATTTGTAAAAGAGTCGATCAAGTTCATCGTCATCATCTTTAGTTTTTTTATCGCCTTAGGTATTGTCTTCCATGTGAATGTTGCTTCGCTGATCGCCGGTCTGGGAATCGGTGGACTCGCCATCGCACTCGCAGCAAAAGACACGCTCGAAAATCTGCTGGGATCTTTCGCCATCTTTTTAGATAAGCCGTTCACGTCAGGCGATATGGTGAAAGTTGGTGCGGTGCAGGGCAAAGTGGAACGCATCGGTTTCCGCAGTACACAAATCCGGACGCTGGAAAAAACACTGGTAAGTGTGCCGAATAAAAAAATGACGGATGCTGAGCTCGAGAATATCAGCTTACGCAATATGATTCGCGCTTTGTTTCCACTTCAGGTCCGGATGGAAACTCCCATCGAAAAGATCGAGCAGTTTCGTGATGAGGTGAAGTATCTGTTATTGCAACACCCTGATGTGGTACAGGATCCCGCACCAACGGTGCGCATCGATCGGATCACCGATGCCGGTATCGAACTCCAATTCCTCTTTTTCATTAACACCATCGATGCTGATGTTTTTAGCACGAAACGGGAAGAAATCCTGCTGGAAATCCTACGGAAAGCCCGGGTACTGGACATCCGCTTCGACACTAAGACTCAGGAATTTACGGTCAACCGCCCCTGACTAATCCCCAAAATAGGGGGTTTTTCGGCGGAGCCGGAAGTCCGAAATAAAAAAGGACGTAATTTTATTGGGATTATCCCCTCCAGTCAGCGCTATGAATTATAAAGACGCGGAAGTATTTGTCCTCGGACAGCTTCGCCATAAACTCCCACACGGACTCTACTACCATAATATCCCCCATACGCAAGACGTGGTTCGCGCCACGGAAATTCTCTGCGATCTTGAACGCCTCGACGAAGAATCATCGATGCTGATCAAAACAGCAGCGCTGCTACATGATGTTGGATTTATAGAGAAATACGACAAGAACGAAAGCATCGGCGCACGCCTCGCCGGCGAATGGCTCCCGCAGTTCGGCTATAATAAACAGCAGATTGATGTGATCTGCGAACTGATTATGGCTACGCAGAGTCCACGAAAACCAGATGGACTTTTTCAAAAGATCATGTGCGATGCTGATCTCGATTACCTGGGACGCAATGATTTTTTCACGGTATCTCAATCATTGCGGCAGGAATGGAGTGAACAGGGAAAATCATTTACACTCAACGACTGGTACGAACTTGAAAAAGATTTTTTAGAAAATCATTTTTACTATACGGACTCCGCCTATGGTCTCCGCAATAAAAAGAAACTCGAGAATCTCGAAGAAATAAAACAACTGCTCGCCGAACGCGGTGCACTCAACCCCAAACAGATCATCATTGCAAGTGATGTGCAGCCCTTGCTGGATGATCGTCTGAAACTAGTGGAGCTGCTCAGCAAGACCTCATTGTTCCGCAGTGCCGAAAAATCATTGCTTGAGCAAATCTGTGTGATGGTGGAACGGATCACACTCCGCGCCAATGAACCGCTCTTTAAAAAAGGAGATCCGGGCGAAAGCATGTATATCATCGAAAGTGGAAAGTTAAAAGTCCACGATGGTAACATCGAATTTGCCGAACTGGGCCCAGCCGATTACTTCGGTGAAGCCTCCCTCATCGATAACTCTCCCCGCACAGCTTCTGTAAGTGCTAAAACAGATGCGTCAATTCTACGTCTTGGCATCCGCGATTTCTTCAGTCTGCTGGGAAGCAACCCGTCGATGAACCGCCTGCTGATGAAGGAGCTGATCAACCGTCTCCGCAATCAGAACGATGCAGTTGTTGCAGAGTTCCGCAGCCGTGAGGCGAAACTGCAGGAGCTCGTTGAACTGCGCACCAAGCAGATCGTGGAAGAGAAGAAAAATGTAGAGAAGAAATCACTGGAACTGGAGCTGGCGCTGAAAGAACTGCAGGAAGCACAACGCTTGTTGATTCACCAGGAGAAGATGGCTTCGCTCGGTCAGCTTACCACCGGTATCGCGCACGAATTGCTCAACCCGCTCAACTTCGTTAACAACTTCTCGGCTGTTTCCATTGATCTCGTAAAAGAACTTCAGGAGCTGAAAGGTATCGATGGCATCACCGACGCTGTTGATATTTGCAACGACCTGCTTGATAATCTCGGACGTATTTCACAACACGGACACCGGGCTGGAGAAATTGTGCGCAGTATGGCCGAGCACTCATCGGCATTTGGTAAAGAGAAAACAGAAGTCGATGTGCATGCACTCATCAACGATGCTGTGGGTGTAAGTGTAAAAACATGGACCAATGGAAACGACGAATCACCTTTTGGCGTGGAGATGGACCTTGCTGCAGAAATGCAAAAAACCTCTTCTGTGTACAGTGATCTCTTCCGTGTGATGATCAACCTGCTTAGAAATGCGGCCACTGCCATTCAGGATCGGTTGGCAACAAATGATAAACGCGACGGACTGATCTCTATCTCCACCCGTAACGAAGACGGAAAAATCATCGTGAGCGTGAAAGATAACGGAATCGGAATTCCAGAGGTGAACGTAGAAAAAATCTTCCTGCCATTCTTTACTACCCGTCCCACAGGAAAAGGTGTCGGACTCGGTCTCAGCATCAGTCACCAGATTGTTACAGCCTACGGCGGAAATCTCCTCTACGTAAAGAATGGTGGCGGTGCTACTTTCGAAATCGTATTACCGGAGATCGGAAAAAAATAAACGATTTCAGAAACGTTAACTGGTCGCGATCAGCAATTTCGAATTCGCCAACTTGCCAATTTGCCAACTCACCAATTCACCAACTCACCAATCCACCAATTAATTTGGCCGTCGGCAAAAATCACCAGCTTCCTCCCGCTCCGCCGCCGCCAAACGATCCGCCACCGAAACCGCCAAAGCCGCCGCCGCCGGACGATCCACCACCGAATCCTCCACCTCCCGACCAGCCACCAAATGAGCCCCTGCCGCCGCTAAAATCCGACCAGCGTCCTTTTCTTCGCCCCGCCGCAGCATTCAGCAACGACCAGGCCACCCAAAACGGTATATTGTTGAGTATCGAATATCGGCGCACAGAAAATATCTTCGCCAGGAAAATAAACAGGAAAACCAAAATGATAATCAGCACCGCAGGGATTCGTCCAGCACCTTTGCTCTTCTTGCGCGGCGTATCCTTGTAATCTCCTTTCACCGCCTGCATCATTTTTTCGGTGCCGGCCTGAATACCTTCATAATAAAGTCCTTTCTTGAAAGCAGGAGTAATATCGTTCTCGATGATATTTCGGCAACGCGCATCCGGTAGTGTGGCTTCGAGACCATACCCGGTAGCAATAAAGAGCTTATGATCATTAATAGCAATCAACAATAAAGCACCGCTGTTTTTCTTCTTATCCCCAACACCCCACTTCTCCCCCAATTCAAAAGCATAATCGCTGATCGGGTACCCGTCGAGTGTAGAAATAAGAACTACCGCAATCTGTACCGATGTGGAATCATCAAATGCAACCAGTTGCCGCTCGAGTCGCGAAATATCTTCTTCCGCCAGCGTATTTGTGAAATCGTTGACCAGCTTCGGAGGATCGGGACGCGGAGGAAATTCAACTGCCGCAAATGAACTGAACGAGCCCTGCAGGCAAAGAAGAATCAATATGTACTTTTTCATTTCACATCTCCTTTGCCGAAAACAATATCATCGGGCAATTCATTTTTATCGTTGCGTTGATAGGGAAAATAATGCTGCAACTGTTCTCCAGCTTCACGGATACCATATACCAATGCATCACGGTACCGGTTTTCAGACAGCATCGTTCCCATTTCCGCTTTTATTCTGTTCCAGAAATCATTTCCGACTTTCGAGTGAATGCCCGCATCGCCGATGATGGCAAACTTACGGTCGTTGACAGCGAGATAGATCAGTACACCATTGCGTTGCTCTGTCTGATGCATGTTCAGCTCCGCAAATACAAAGGCTGCTTTATCCATCACATCTTCCTTGCAATCATCATCAATGTACACACGCATCTCACCCGAGGTCATTTTCTCGGCTTCACCGATCATCGCTTTGATCAGGATGCGATCTTCGTCAGAAAATAATTCCGGTGCTTTCATGCTTAGAATTCAACTTTAGGAGCTTTCTCAGCACCCTTATCTGCAGCAAAGAAGGCTTTATCCTTAAAACCATACATGCCGGCTAACAGTACCTGCGGGAACTTCTTAATATAGGCATTGTAATCCTGAACGATTTCGTTGAACTTCTGTCGTTCTACAGAAATTCTGTTTTCTGTTCCTTCCAGTTGCGATTGCAGCTCAAGAAAATTCTGGTTAGCCTTCAGCTGAGGATACTGTTCTGCAACAACCATTAATCGTCCGAGAGCAGTACTCAGTTCTCCTTGTGCAGCCTGGAATTTCTGTAAATCAGCAGCGTTGAGGTTCTTCGGATCAACTTTGATCTGGGTAGCACTGGCCCTGGCTTCTATAACGGCAGTGAGTGTACTCTTTTCAAACTCGGCGGCACCTTTTACAGTGGCAACCAGATTCGGAATCAGGTCGAGGCGACGCTGATACACGTTTTCTACCTGCGCCCAGGCACCTTGCACAGCCTGATCTTTTTCAACCATGCTGTTATAAGTACCGGCGAAGAATCGGTAAACAAAGAAGATTACGACGGCTACTACGCCGACAACGATGAGGGTTTTTCTCATGGCTATTGATATTTGTGGTAAAGGTAAATGGTTTGACGAATGATAGACCCGCAAATTTTATAAAAAAGGGTGAACAGCTCCTGAAACGTGGTCAGGCCCACCTGAATCTAAGATAATTGATCCTGAAACCTTCAGCCAGGAACTTCTTTTCATAGGTGGTCTGGATGCTGAGATCGAATCCAGACGGCGGTTCGTTGTACAGATCACGGGTGCAGACTTCCATAAACCCCTTTTCATTTCCGAGCATCTCTACCGTGTAATCGAAGAGTCCGATGTTGTCGGTTTTTAGATGGAAGATGCCGCCCCTGACCGTGATATTGCGGTAGCGGGAGAGAAATACAGGGTTGGTAAGGCGGCGGTTTTCACGCGATAACTGCGGCTGAGGATCGGGAAAGGTGATCCAGATTTCGCTGAGCTCGCCTTCTGCAAAAAATTCTCCCAGCCACTCGGCCTGCACACGCAGAAAAGCTGCATTAAGGATATTCTCTTCATTGATGGTTTTCGCGCCCCGCCAAAGTCTCGCTCCTTTGATATCGGCGCCGATAAAGTTCTTTTCCGGAAACGACTGAGCCAGATTTACGGTGTATTCACCTCTTCCACAGCCCAGCTCCAGTACCAGCGGATGATCATTTCCGAAAACTTTGGGACGCCAGTTACCTTTCATGCCGTGGTCGGTATGTACCTGTGAATAAGGGAACTGAAATACTCGCTGCAATCCTTTCAGCTCTTCAAAACGTTGTAGTTTACGCTTGGGCATGGTTGGTTTTAGGGTCAGCGAAAGTACAGTGTTTTCAGGTCGCTCCAAAGCCCTATTTTTACAACGTGCAGCAACGGCATGTTTTATATACGGTATTGAACTGGGGACTCGGTCATGCAACCCGCAGCATTCCGGTGATCAGGTGTCTTTTATCGAAGGGTCATCAGATTACACTGGCAGGCGAAGGCGATTCGTTGCTCCTGCTGCAGCAGGTGTTTCCGGACCTGAAGTCTCATTCTCTCAAAGGTATCGACGTACGTTATCCGTTGCATCGTCCGCTGGCGCTTTCAATGCTGCTGCAATCCCGCACGATCCTTACTGCCATCCGGAATGAACACATTGCAATAGAAAAACTCGTTGCTGAACTTAAACCCGACTTGATCATCAGCGATAACCGATACGGCGCTTACTCGCGTTCGGTCCCTTCAGTGTTGATCTGTCATCAGCTGCAATTGATGTTACCTCAGGGCTACCGGCTGTTATCGGCACCCGTACAAAGCTTCTACCGGAATTTCCTGCGCCCGTTTCAGCAACTCTGGGTGCCAGACCTGCCCGGGACAGAGAATATCACCGGCGCATTGTCGCATTTTCGAGGTATGGAAAAGCTACCGGTGACCTTCATCGGACCGCTATCCCGACTGCCTGAATTCAAAACTGCGGATATCCGCGATCGTTATGATATCTTCACTATCATTTCCGGTCCGGAACCACAACGTTCAGAACTGGAACGAATTCTCCGGTCACAACTTTCCGGTCGCTCCGAATCCGTTCTTCTGGTACGAGGGCAACCCGGGAAAAACGAAGATTATACAAAAGGGAATATCCGCTTCGTGTCTCATTTATCTCCTGAAGCGATGAAACACCATTTCCTCAGCGCCGGAAAAATCATCTCCCGTTCGGGACACTCTACCCTTATGGATCTCTGCGCCGTTCAACGCCCTGCTATCTGCATACCCACTCCCGGACAAACAGAACAGGAATACCTCGCTCAGGTACACGCCAAATCCGGACGCATATTTCACGTTAATCAGAAAAACCCCGACATTGCTTCCGCATTGAACGACTACCATCGCCTTACACCCTTTATTTTTCCGGTTAACGAAGGCATTGACGCAGCCCTTTCTTCTATATTAAATCTGTGATTATCTGCTTATTCCGTCGCACCTCATCGCGATCTGCCTAACTCCTGGTCAATTGCTATAATGTTTTGTTTATGTTTGCCCAGCTGATGGTTTCCGCCTCCGCGCGGAATGAAAAGGGAATGCCGTGAAATCCGGCAACAGTCCCCGCTGCTGTAAACAGAATTTGCTTCGTGCAAACGATCCCGATTACCACTGTCCGTGAATTTAAACCGGACGGGAAGGATGGGATGGCCTGTGAGTCAGAAGACCTGCCAACAGTACATCATGAAGCCGCCTTCGGAGGAAAGGTCAGTTCATCATCAGCCGTTATCCGGTTTGGTCGTGCAGCACTTCGTGGTGAAACTGTTTTACACATCAACTGCACTCATATGAAAAAAACACCCTATTTATTCTCCGTAGTCATCACGGCTATGATCGTTTCATCTTGCGAAAAAGAAAAAGATGCTAACTCAACTCCGTTACCTGCAAACATGCATGGCGTTTTTATTGTAAATGAAGGCGCGTTCGGACAAGGTAATGCTTCTGTATCCTTCTCTTCATCCGACTCCTCCTATTACAACAGCGATATCTTCAATGCAGCTAATGGCTTTCCGGTTGGAGATCTGCTGCAATCGATGACCATCTATCACAGCGTCTGTTATCTCTGCGTCAACAATTCGCAACGCGTGGAAGTGGTCTCCATGACCGATTTCAAAAAGAAAGCAACGATCACCGGTATCAACTCTCCACGATTCATGGTAGGTTATAACAACGACGGCTATATCTCTGACTGGGGCACGAACAGCGTACACAAAATCAATCTCCTTAACAATACAATTACCGGCAGTGTCATTTGCGGATCAGGACCAGAACAAATGCTGGTGAGTGGCTCAAAACTGTTTGTCTGCAATGGTGGCGGTTATGCCGAAGACAGCACGATCACTGTCATCGACTTGAACACATTTACTGTTACAGACACGATTCAAACAGACATCAACCCCTCTTCAATTCGTCAGGACAAAGACGGAAAAATATGGGTGTTGTGCAGAGGCAGTCTCGGCACTGATTTCACACCAACGCCTGACGATGCTCCAGGCAGCATCCTGCAAATCGATCCCGGCAACCATACCTTTCTCAAACATATTACACTCAACTGGGATCAGCATCCTGTGCAGTTAAATGCAAACGGCAACGGAGATAAAATCTACTTCCTGGTTGGCAGCGGCACCTATACCGGCAGTGTCTATACGATGTCAATCAACGACAATGTTCTTCCCGCATCGCCCCTCATTAACCGCGAGTTTTATTCGCTGGGCATTCACCCTTCCAGCAATATTATCTATGCCGGCAAATCATCGTTCTCTGCCAATACGCACTTTCTACGCTACACCATGAACGGAACTTTGATTGACTCAACCCTTACCGGCATCGGTCCAAACAGCTTCGTGTTTAATTAGCCAATTGAACCAATTAGCAAATTAGCAAATGTCCTGGATGGCTATGGCTTTAAGCATTTGTATTATTTAACTCTTTTTAAGAGAGAGTGAGAGGAATGTCCGATGACACCTCCAAATGAATCTAAATCGCACGTTTGTTTAATCTGACTGAAAACAGGTTGGTGTTCGGGTATTTGATATTCCTGAATGGAATATTGGTGTTCGAGTGCTTGCTACCCAAAAGAGAATGTTAGTGTTCGAGTGATCGCTACCCGTGAAAGAATGTTGGTGCTTGAGTGATCGCTACCCGTGAAAGAATGTTGGTGTTCGAGTGATCGCTATCCCAAGGAAAATGTTGGTGTTCGAGTGATTGCTAACCAAGAAAGCGTGTTGGTGTTCGAGTGATTACAACCCTATAGGTAATGTTGGTGTTCGAGCGATTACAACCCCATAGGTAATGTTGGTGTTCGAGTGATTACAACCCTATAGGTAATGTTGGTGTTCGAGTGATTACAACCCTATAGGTAATGTTGGTGTTCGAGCGATTACAACCTTATAGGTAATGTTGGTGTTCGAGTGATTACAACCCTATAGGCAATGTTGGTGTTCGAGTGATTACAACCCTATAGGTAATGTTGGTGTTCGAGTGATCGCCACCCCAAGGAATATGTTGGTGTTCGTGTGATCGCTACCCCAAGGAATATGTTGGTGTTCGAGTGATCGCTATCCCAAGGAAAATGTTGGTATTCGAGTGATCGCTACCCGTGAAAGAATGTTGGTGCTTGAGTGATCGCTACCCGTGAAAGAATGTTGGTGTTCGAGTGATCGCTATCCCAAGGAAAATGTTGGTGTTCGAGTGATTGCTAACCAAGA
>WBZP01000217.1_pt1 | contig 80351 bp, 70 predicted proteins | sample 5204301 | NCBI WGS metagenome assembly WBZP01 (sample SAMN12412401, study PRJNA552823) | activated sludge metagenome | isolation source: activated sludge from nitrification reactor of wastewater treatment plant... | place: USA: Pennsylvania | collected 2017 | reverse complement strand
ACGGCAGCAGCTTTGCGCAGGCGGGGATTTAGGATTCCGTCTGCCGGTGCTGTCACCGGTTAGGATTAGTGAGCATGAATTTACTAAAATGCCGATTGCTAATGTGTCACCCGACAGCTACTGCCGACCGATGCACAATTGCTGAAGTAACCTTGTCTGCCCCGCTTGTGCAAAACTGCCTTGTTGTGTGCAGGCAAGGCCAACCTCACGCCTACGAAAAGGGTAAGGCCCTTGGTTGCTATTGATAGGAGGGGTGGTACTATTGTTTTGCATCATTTGGCTTTTTGCCGCCCCTCTGTCACTCGGATACTGCTGGTGAAAACGAAAACCACTAACAGAACGGTATTGGTTAAAGGGTCTAAAGTGAAGGCGGCAAAGGCCCAACCGTCAAAGTTTAATGCCACCGTCTAGCCCTACAGCGCCCACTGCTACACCAGGCCTTACAGTTTGGCCACCGCTGTCCTGCCACTGACTGAATAGGTAAAAGAGTTTACACACAAAGACTGACTTGTCCGCGTAAAGAGCGAAAGGTGACCAAACTAGCACACGAATTGAAATATCAGACACGATTTTGCTTGCACACAACGGGAAGGCATTGCCGCTGTGGGGGATTTAGGATTCCGTCCGCCTGGCGATGACACCCGTTAGGATTTTGAACATGAATTTACCGAAATGCCGATTGCGGACGTGTCACCCGATAGCTAAGGCTGACCAGTGATAAAATGCTGACGTATGCGTTTATGCCCCCATAGCGGCAATGCAATGTTAGCTTGCAGGCCCTTTTGTTAAAAAGTATCCTGTCCACTTACCGAAGTGAAAAGAGGGTAGTGGAGTTGAACTAGTGAGGCGCGGCTTTGCACTTCCGATGAATTTACTGTAAAGTGTCCCGAAAGTATAAGTCACAAATAATTGTCTGGCTTTGCGCCGCAGCGGGCTTGCAGCTAACGGTAAGGCATTGGCGCTGTGCGGGGCTTAGAATTCCGTCCGCCTGGCGCTGTCACCCCGTTAGGAATTGTGAACATGAATTTAAGAAAATGCCGATTGCGGACGTGTCACCCGATAGCCGTTGCTGACCAGTGATGTGAAGCTGAAGTACCCGTGTCTGCCCGCATAGCCGCCAATGCGCCTGTTGTACGTTCGCCCTTACTGCGATAAGTTAAATTCCAATATTGAGAGATAATAGTTGCAGGTAAAAGTTCCAGCATTATTTGTATTAGATGTAAATTGTATGGAGTCCCCTGCCTTCAACCAAAGTGGGGTTAGGTTTTCAATCATCAATGGGTAATTAGCATTTCCATTGATATTAAATAGTTTTATTTTAACTCCATTAAGTTCAAAATACATATTAATAGTTCCTGATGAAGCTATAAACTGTTGATTTGTTGTCATTGATTCTATCTTCCATGCTTTATTTTCTGGGACAGTCCAAACAGTTGAGTTGTTTGATGTAAAATTTAATGTACCTGTAAAGGTATTTACCTTATTGAATTCAAGATTTGTTTGCGAAAAGCATTGTGAACATGCAAAGAATACTAGAAGTAGATAAATATGTTTCATTTTATATAGTTTTAAAATCCTTGTACTAAGTAAATATGAGTTAGAGATTTTTTGTATCTGTTGTCAACAAATGATGATACCGTTATTTCATTCCATTTTATGCCATCATTAAACCAAAAGCTTTTAGTTGTTTTGTCATAAACAAGCAACCCTACAGTATTCACAATAGATTTTCTTTGTGTCGAATCAAGTCTTGGGATTAGAATACCTCTTGTTGAATCAGATACTTCAAGTCTAGCATAAGGACTTGGAGAATCTGTTCCAATTCCCACATTTTGTCCATTAGTGATTTTTATTGCAAATAAGAGTACTATTAATAATAATCGCTTTTTCATAGTTTCTCTGTTATAATTTTATTTGAGTAAGATATATAAATTTAATATAAATTCAAATAGCAGTACAGTTATGTGTAAGGGTGACGTACAACGAGCAGGTATTGCCGAAGTGCAGGGAATAGAATTCCGTCCGCCCCGGCTAACTGCTGCTGAGTAAAGATAGAAAAGATGATGATATGTACATAGCTAAATAAATAAGGTCAAGCTGGATATGCAGCCCAACAGAATTACTACAGTTGAAACACGGCTTCCGTCAGCCTGCATTTTGGCAATACCCATGTTGTAGGTAGCCCTTCTTTCGGGTTTGTCAAATTGAAAGTATGTGTCCAATGAAGTAGGGTGTGTCCTCGAAGCGTCGGCACAAGGCAGGCTCTTTTGCAAGGTTGGCTTTTGTGTGTTGGCTTTGTGTGCCTTGCAAATGTGCCTGACTTGGTGCGTTGGGTAAAAGTCATTTGGGTTAAAAATAATTAATCAGTTTTTTGAAAAGCAACAATATGTCGTCATAATTCAAAATGACAGCACTAATGATTGAACCCAAAAAAACATAGTAGCTAAAATGAATTTTTTGTTTTGCGTTTTCTAATTTAAGGGCAAACATTAATAAAATATATACAAGCAAAATGCTCATATAGGAAAGTATTAAATCGCCAAAAAATTTCAAGTAGAGAGACAATAATGTACATACAATAACTATGCTCTGTGTGAAGATTTCCTTTTGAAGTTTTTGCTTTTTTTCTTTGTAGGTTTTGTAAGATGTGTAACACAGAAACAATCCACTCAAACTAAGTACTATTAATCGTAGTGTATTGTATCGAAAACAAAGAAGTATTATAATTATGATTGGAATAAAAATGTACATCAAATACTTTACTGTATCCTTATCGTCCTCCTTTTTATCCCCATCTAAATCAGGCAAGGTTGTCTTAATTTGTTCTTCCATTTTCTTTTTTTTGAATTGGTAAAACAAGTGATAGTAACAATGCTAAACCGACAATTACATCGATAATATTCCATAAACTTCTACCCAATGCGATTTTAACCAATGGCTGAAATAGTATTGCTAAAGCAACATAAACAATCACTTCAATTTTATTGCCGTTTTCATTGGCATAGTATGCCAATATTACAAAACCAACTAACGCTGCAAATCTCACTAACTGATAGTAGCCATAAGGCATGTTTGCAAGGCAAATAAAGAATAGAATTGCAAGTGCTATTTTAATTATTTTGGCAATCATAATTTAGATTTAGAAAAACCCAATATCACCTCCTTTATCATTTTGTGAATTAGTATTTGGTGAGGTAGGCAACAAACTTATTAGGTCGAAATTGACTTGCCGCAGTCTGTCATAATTTTTATTTGATATTGCTAAATGCCCTGCCTCCATTAAGCTTTTAGCTTGGCTTTGGTCGTTAAATAATTGAGGCTTTTCAATCAACCTTTTAAATTTAGCCTCAAGAAAATCTGGTGTTCGCCAAAGAATATTAAAACCTAAATTATTTAGGTCATCAATAGCTTCCTTCACTTTTACTGGATTAGTAGCTTTTAAAAATATTTGCTCTCTTCCGACTATATCATTAAATATTTTATGGTCATGGTCATTGCCGTTGTCATTTACAATTTTTTTACACCACTCTTTATCTTTATTGTATTCTGTCTTTAACAATTCAGTTCTTTTGTTCTTAGTTGCATCATCTATTTCCTGTGCTAATATTCGTTTCTTTCCAATTGCTTTGTGCCTTGTATCGGTAGAATCATCATCGGGCATTTTATCTGAAATTTCAACTAAATCACTTACTTTCTTTTTTAATTTATCTAACTGGTCTGCATCCTCGTATCTCTCGCTTTCGATTGCTTCTCTAATTTCTATTTCAAGGCTGTCGTTTAAAAGAGTTATTTCATCTTTGAATTTTTCAACTGGAAGGTCTCTATTAGTTCCTGTATAAACACCCGAAAATTCTTTATTAATTCGAGGGAAGTAAACAGAGGCTTTTATTTCTCTACTTGCAGACATTTCAATTTTAATTTCTAATTCATCTCCTTTATAAATATCAGAAGGAAGAGAAGTCCCTTTTATTTCCAAATATGCTATTGATTCATTGGCTTGAGGAATATTTGTATGTGAGCCTTCTAAAACGTTCAACACAACTTTATCATTCGAGCCTTGTAAGATGGTTTTATTCATATATCTTATCAAAGCCTTTTTATGTGGTAAGAAAGTATTTTTTAGAAAGATTGGTTCAAGTCTTGTCTTTGTTTTACCAACATTTACAAATTCTCCATCATCATCAATTTCAATACAAATGTCATGTGCAATTGGTGTTTCGCCGGGATTAATTAGACCTTGTGAAATGCCTATCAATTCTATATCAGAATCAATCACATTATTTTGTGCATCCAAAATGATAAACTTAAAATAATTATGTGCATCTTTTATAAGTGGCAAATCCTCTGAAATTCTTGCGGTCAATGGCTTTACTCCTGAATCAAAGCCTTTATCTTCTCTCACTATTCTATAAAACAATCCTTCTAAATTTCCATCAAACCTACCGGCTAAGATTTCTTCGTTTTCAACAGAAGTTTTGGAGTATGCAAATTTTATTTTTAAACCCGATGCTGATTTCTTAACTGTTTCTTTCTCAAAATTCTTTTCTTTAGTTCCTGCAAAATATGCTGCACCAATGGCTACTGCTGTTGTTGGGTCAACACTACAATTAACAGGTATTTGCAATATTTCTTCAACTCTTTTCCTGACATAAGGTATATAGGTAGAACCGCCTACCATTAATGTAAATTGGATGTCGGAAGATTTAAGAGAGTTGCGAATAAGTATCTTCTTTATCATGTCAATAGTAGCATCAACAGAATCTCTTATTAGGCTTTCAAATTCTGAACGTGTAATATCAAAGGTTACATCTACTTCATTATCTTCTTCATCTTTGACTTGATTTAGTTCAATTTCGGCAGAAGATTTATTTGATAAAGTGATTTTGGCATTTTCGGCAGCTAAAAGACATCTATAATAAAAACTATTGTACTCACCTGATGCACTTTTCATTTTGTTTTCCAAGTCTGTAAACTTGAAATTTTTATTCAGATATGGGATTATTATTTTTTCTACAATCAAATCATCAAAGTCTGCACCGCCTAAAAAATTATCTCCCTCATGGTCTATAATTTTCAATTCGCCATCTTTTACTTTTACTAAAGCTACATCAAAAGTGCCGCCACCTAAATCGTAAACAAGCCATTGGTTATTTGCTAAGTCAGATGAACTTTGATTTATTGCATAAGCCAGGCTTGCAGCAATTGGCTCTGGTAAAAGTATTACTTGCTTAAATCCTGCTAAATAACCAGCTTCGGATGTAGCATTAGATTGGGGTATGTTAAATGATGCAGGAATAGTAATTACTGCCGCATCAACCTGTTCTCCTGTGTGAACAAATCCTTTTAATTCTTTTAAAACTTCTGCTGATAAATCAACAGGTGTTTTTGAAGTATTTAGAATCTTAACCCTCTTTGTTTCTGTTGTGCCTAACAGTCTTTTAAACCTGCCAAATACTTGCGTAGGGTCGCCCTTTTCAAGCATTTCTTTAGCTTTATTCCCTACAATAACTTTATCTTTCTTATATGATACTACAGAAGGCAATGTTTCTCTACCGTAATCCTGCGGATTTCGATACACTTCAATTTTGCCTTTTACAAATTTGGCAATAACAGAGTTTGTTGTGCCTAAATCAATGCCGTAATTAATCATTTTATCCATATAGTTAGTTATTGAGAGTTTTTAGATTTTACAATTACAATAGCCTTTTGAACTATGAAGGGCTTTGTAATCTCTTGAGATGTCACAGGGTCAATAGATTTATACTTATAAATAATAATTGGTCTAATCACATCAACGATTTCAAGATTTTCTGTGCTTGTGCCTGAAATATTAGCTTCACAGTCAATCCTTGTTTCATCATAACTTTCACCTTTGGGGTTATGATAAACAAAGCCGCTTCCGTCTTTTGCAAATTCACTTTCAAAAAAAGTTTTTAACCTATCAATGTTACGTTGAATTGAATTTGTCTCCTGTATATCTTTAACCTTATTTTCTATTTCAAAGATTTGATTTATTAAAAATTGATACTCTTTTGGTATTTTGAAAATTTGCTGTTCCATATATTAGTTATTAAAATCAGTTTCAGAAATTGAATTGCCTGCTGAATTACTCTCGAAATTATCTGTTGTATATGTTCGATATAGTTTCAAGGTATAGTATGGTATTGATACCCTGCCATCGTCATAATACACTTTATTAAAGTCATAGATGCTATAATCCTTTTTATAAGAAGAATGAGAAGCAAAATGACCTTTACAAATTGGGTCGCCGTCCTTAACTTCCCAATCATTACCGTAAGCAATTTTTAAATAATATTTTCCCTCTGGAATGCCTTTAACAGTATATGTTGTGCCATCATTAACAAATACAAAGCGAATACATTTATTCGTTTCGTAGTCAATGATTTTTACTGCTACATCGGTCATCTGTGCAGAGATTATGAGTTTTGTACTTATGCTATTATCGTATATGGGTTTAATGCCTGCACAATCAGTCATATTACCATTCTTCATTGATACCTTGGTGTAAACTGGCTCGGCTGAATAACTGTTATCAGATGAATAACTATTACTTGGTGAGGTAGATGTGTTAACATCCGCTTTTGCTGAATCAACGGTTATAGGCGGCGTGGAATAACTATTATTTGAATAGTTATTATTTGAACTGCTTGTTTTATTTGAATTGGAAATTAAGTAGATTATAAAAATAATTGCAGCAACACCAATTAATACTCCATAGTTTGACTTTTCTTTAGGCTTGTAAGATGATAGCCTCTGTCTATTTGCTTCTTTTTGCTTTTCAATTTTAAACTTTAATTCATCAAGCTGAACCTTCGCAGTTAGTAGTTTCGCTTTAGTTGCTTCATCTGCATTTACAGCCATCCCTTTTGAAAGTACAAACAAAGCTGCATCAATATCATCTTGTTTATTCCATATTGATACGGAAAGAGATTTGAGAAGTAACGCAATTTCATTTTTTGTTTCAACAAATCCTTTGTCTAAATGATTTATCTCTATAATGTTTATGTTGCTATCTATCCATATTTTAACAGCTTCTGGAGTTGTAGTTCCATTATCAACTTCATCAATTTTATTTACTATTAAATCTGTTAATTGAGAATATTTGTTTAGTACTGGACGCTTTTTCTCTAATTCAATTCTTGATTGTAGATTTTCGAGATTCTTTTTAAGGATATAATAATTATCTCTAATTTTCTTCTCTTCCAAGCCTGTGCAATCAATTTCTTTCGCTACTTCAATTATATGAAAACAGCTTGACAAGTTTTTTGTCTTATCACTATCCGATTTATCAAACTCTATGTTATGAACTATTACAGCAAAGTATTGAATTGTGTTACCAATTGTATTTCTAAGGCTTTGAAATTGTGGATGTGGTAATAGGTTGATTAGTTTGGTATTTATTGATTTTGTTATCAGGGAATAAACATCGTTAAATGAATCTGAATTTATAAGTTCTTCATCTTTTTCAATTCCTTCTCGAAGGTCTTTGATTTCATCAATTATATTACGGATAAACACACGGACATTGTTGTAAGACTTATCTATGTATTCTGCATTTACCAAAGGACTTATTGATAACATTTTTGTGGTGCTACTAACATTCCATTTTTCAAAATAATCTGCTAACTTTTTATTGTATTGTTCAGAAAAATAAGGGCTAATAAAATCAATAAATTCAGGAAGACTATAAATACTTTCTATTTTATAATTATCAAAGAAAGAAATGTTACCACTACATAGAAAATCATTGAGAGGCTTGTTTTGGTAGATAAAAAAATGAAACTCCTTTTTGTTCTTATCATCCAAATCATCTATGATTTTTATACAATCTGCTTTTGTGAGATGCAACCCTCTATACTCAATATGCCCTATACTATTTTGCTCATTAATTGTTAGGTCTATTTGATGAAATAAGGTAGTCTTTGCCTTCCTTATTCTTGTTGAATCAATATCCGAAAGGTTTGTTGAGGAAAGATTTAAAAGTTCATATGGATTGATGTAGTTCATAGTAGTACTGAAGTGAGCGTCGGCAGAATTGCTGCTCTTTTGCAGGTTTGGTTTTGTGCGGAAGGTTTTGTGTGCCTGCAAATGTGCTGCAATTTGTGCGGTGGCAATTTATGAAGTGTCATGCAGTATAGTTTTGAATTTGTGTAGAGTGTCGCCATAGGGTTACCTACAACGCCGAGGTATTTGTGAAGTGGTTGGCGGCTTTGAAATGTCGCTCCCAAACAGATACGGTTCGGCTTTAGGTGAAGATGAAAACATATTCGTCAGCAACCATTTAACAAATACCAATGTTGGCTGCTGTACGGTCAAATAATGGACACTAAAAGTCATTTACAGTCAAAAATTTGAAATATGAAAATCAAAGCAAAAACAGTAGAACAAGTGATTGAGCAAATAAGACTAAAAGTCGAAAAGTTTTCAGGCAAACAAATGAATATGAATGAAGTTGCTGAGTGGCATAATTTCTTAGATGAAATGGCCGATGAATTGCACCGTAGGTTTACAAAAGATACTTTAGAAATGATACCAAACATTAAATTTAAAGATTTATGATACCAAAAGAAATGGCAAGCAGTCTGTTTAATAAGTTCTATAACACTTCTATACATAGTAATTCTGTTGATGTTAGAAGAATTGTAGCAAAAGAACATTCTATACTATGCGTAAAAGAAATACTAAACGCCTGTAATCAGGTTTATGCTTCAGATATGGTTCACTTTAGAGAAACAGGGATGGGTGAATGGTGGTTAAAAGTAATGTCCGAAATTGAAAAGCTGTAGTATAGCAGCCAACGTGTTTATTTACGCTATTATCACGGTGTATTTTTCCGCAGAAGAATGTGATAGATGACTATTAATCAACTGCAAATACAATATTGGTAATCGAATTTGTTCATCGCGTCAATGAAATCTGAAAAGAATGGATAAATACGGTAATTGGAGGGGGTAAGCGGATGGGTTCTGCTGGAAGGATGGTTGGATAAATTTATTCGCGGTGTAGTGAGGAAAGTAATAGTTTTTATAGTCGGATTCTTATGGCTTCGCCACTCTCACTTACAGTGAGTAAAATAATGATAACTAATATATGAGTTTGATGAATCCAATGTTGTTAAATCCAGATTTATTTTTTTTAAATACATGTTGCCCATACCGTTATGACCAATTTTTCGGAAAATACTAATTAACATATATTACTATATGTTGGATTTAAAAGTATTTTTCTGACTCCTGATTATTACTGCAACAGGTGGTTACCCTCATGCTGAACCTTAGGCCCGCTTTCATCCCGCTATTATTTAATGACAGGAGTCTGTAGCTCCCCGATATTCTGCATTACCTGAGTTCTATTTAATTAATAAGCGCTGATCGGAATGATGTCATTTGTAAAAAGGAGCCCGGTAATATTTTCACAGCCGCGTATGATACCCCATTATTTGACTTTTCCTTCCACGTATCATTATGAGAAAAAATTTTTCAGAATCCCAAAGGATCCTGTTGTTAACTATTGGGGGCGCTGTCTGAATTTTTAAAGAAACTATCGGTTTACAGTATTGACAGGACTGGTAGTATACTTGTCTGGTGCTGCGGTATTATTAATTTTCGACTACTTGGTAGCAAAACCTGGAAATCGGAATGGATGAAATACCTGCAGATCAATCCAAATTCAATCAGTTCTTGTTCTGTCAGTTCCTGATATTAGAAATGAAACAGCCGGTTGATGTCTTCGGGTTAAAACATCGAACTTACTCCTGCTAGGTCTGCCGGGTGAGCACGAAGGTCGCATTTTATCAAGCGGCTTTTCCCCTTCTCCCCTGGCACAGGTCGCCTGATCAGCAACCAGCCGTGATAAATCAGCAACTATATTAATGAAACAAGTGCCTTAAAGCCCTCATTATATTATTAAATGAACGATCACGCCTGCCCTCCCTGCAGCAGCTGAATACAGTTCCGGAAAATAAATGCTTTGAAATATAATATTTTTCCATATATTGATCTGTCCCGCCCTTTCCTGCCATCACAATTATCTGCTAAAGTCACTTAAACAAAAAAGTAAACAATGAAAAAGCTACTGCTGCCCGTCCTGTTGCTGGCACTGCTGTCCTGCAACAACCAGTCGGGCGAAAAAAAGGACATGTACAGCGACCTCGTGGCCGAAAACCTGAAAGGGAATGTAATGTCTGTTGAGGAAACCTCTTATACCCCCGACAGTACCGGAAAAACGGGGGAGATGGACTCCTGCTGCGTGTCTCTGACCGAGTATGATGAAAACGGTAATGTGGTGAAATGGACGTCGAAAGACAGCAAAGGTACCGTTAAGGAGTATGCCAATATTTTCCGGAATGAAAAAGGGTTGTGGACCGGACAGGAAAATTTCAAAGACGGCAAATCAAACGGCTCCTTTAAAACACAGATGGATGATAAGGGGAACTACACCGGCGGACAATCTTTTGATACCAGCGGTAAACTGGAGTACTACTATACCGGCCTCAGTCAGAATGAACAGGCCCAGATACTGTCCTGGAAACAATGGGACAAAGACAGTGTATTCCGGGCGGAAGGCATCGCCACCTACGACAAGTACCTGCAAACAGCTTTCACGATGAAAGACAGTGTGGGGAAAGTAAAAAACAGTTCTGTACGTAAGTTCAACGATAAAAGCGAGCTGGTGGAATCAACGGATACGGAAGTGAAAAAAGATACCACCGAAGTTAAGGTGACGAAGTACACCTATGACGCCTATGACCCCACCGGCAACTGGACACAACGCACCACGCTGAACGAAAAAGGAAAGGCTACCAAAGTGGTGAAAAGAACCTATGCTTACCGAAAAGCGGAAGAGAAAAAATAAACAAGTCGCTTACAGAAAACAGCATACAGAAAGGTGGCCGATTTAAACGGCCACCTTTTTTTCAGCTGCAGCTGACAGCCGCTTTCATATTAATAACGGGTAAGTATACAGTAGAAATCAGGGTGACATAGGCTGGCAGCCTGCATCCTGTTTCAGAAAAAATTATTTGGGCAGGACTACCGTGTCAATCACATGCACAATACCATTACCGGCTTTGAGATCGGTTGCTACAACGGTTGATACACCTCCGTTCTCATCGGTAAGAATAACCTTACCCCCTTTAAGAGAGGCTGTAAGTTTGCCGCCACTTACAGTTGTTAATACCGCTTTTCCCTTTCCGCCCTTAATGGCCTTTACAACTTCAGCCGCATCGATACTGCCTGCCACCACATGATATGTTAGAATTTTAGCAAGGGTTGCTTTATTTTCCGGCTTCAACAAACTTGCAACAGTGCCTTCAGGTAATTTGTCAAATGCTGCATTCACAGGGGCAAACACGGTAAACGGTCCGGCACCCTGCAATACAGTTACCAGGTCTGCAGCGGTTACAGCCGCAACGAGGGTGGTATGATCTTTGGAACCGACTGCAATGTCAACCACGGTCTTCTGTGCTGAAACAACGGAGGAAATGGCAACCAAACAAATCGTTACCAGTGTAAATACTTTTTTCATGATGTTTTAATTTTTGATGGATAACTACAACCTGCTCATCAAATGGTTGCTCCTTAGATATTAAAAGCAAATCTTTAACAGAACTGTGGAGTGTTTCATCCAATAAAAAAGAAAATGTATGAACGTGCATTATAAAGCACCCCTGGCGCAAGCGTCCGCCTGCATCTCCTGAATGCAGGCATACTGATCGAACTCAAAAATTATAATGAAACTATCTGCCTTCTAGCCAGGATTGGAAAAGCTTCAGGAAAGAATAAACCGGCAATTGCAAAAAATCACAAGCGTACCCTTGCGCCAGGTAGAGAGTCAAAGCTATGGCTAGAGCGGATTTGAGATTAAAATACCTAATCCTATATCTCAAATTGCCACATACAGATACAGCATCCTCCTGTTCACTCCATCGCCGCCGGCAGCCAGGCCACGATGCGCAACGGCGCCCCGGTGCCGTTTTTAATTTTCATCGGGAGCGCCACTACATACGCTCCCCTGGCAGGCAGTGCTTCTAGGTTGGCTACATTTTCAAAGCCGGGAATATTTTCAGCATATAACAACTGGTGCGTTTTAAAATCTTTCGACTGGCCATAATCCACACTGGGCGTATCTACCCCCAGCGCCTTGATTTTACGGTTCTTCAGCAACCAGGCGGCCAGATCGGGATGCACAGAAGGAAAATGCAGCTTTGCCACCGCAGCCTGTCCCTTTTCCCGGGTACCCAGGTATTTCTCCGCATCCGGATAAAAACGTCCCCAGCCGGTGCGGAATAACAGGATACAACCATCCGGCAGCCGGCCATATTTCTTCTCCCAGTCTTCTATATCGTTTACCCCTGCCTGGTAGTCAGGATTTCGGTTGGCTTTCTCTGCCACATCTACCACCACCGCCTCTCCGGTTAAACGATCCAGCGGAACCTGGTCAACACTGTGCCTGCCCTGCGCAAAGTGCACCGGTGCATCCAGGTGGGTTCCACCATGCTCGGGTGAACTATAGGCGTTGGAGGAATAGTAAAATCCTGCCGGCGTGATGCCATTAAACTGAGTATCGAGCCTGAACCCCGTGGGGTTGTTGGGCCAGTACAGGGTTTCTGTTGAAAAACTGTACGTGAGGTCAATCCATTTTCCCTGAGAGAGCATGGATGCCGGATTTGCCGGCACTTTTGGATCGGGGTGATTGCAGGCAACCAGCACCAGCAAGCAGAAGGTCCATTTTTTCATACCTAAGATTTCAGTGTATATTCGGATCAAAAGCAATGAGCAGGCAGCCTGGCATCCCGGGCAAACTGATATCAGCACCCTGAAAATAATAATAAAAAACCATGACGACTTCACATACCCCGGTTACCATCATCACCGGCGCTACTACCGGTATTGGAAAAGCCACCAAAGAACTGCTGCGGTCCCGCCATCACCGGGTGTATAACCTGGATATCCATCCCGATCCCGCGGATCCGGAAGGCTTTTTTATTCCCTGCGATGTGTCTCAAAGAACCAACATCCGGAGTGCGGTGGAAATGGTGTTCCGGCGGGAGCAGCAGATCAACCATGCTTTCATCAATGCAGGCATCCACCTGTTCAGCAATATGGAAGACACCACAGAAGATGAGTTCGACCATCTGCTGGCAGTCAATATTGCCGGGAGCTTTTACACAGCAAAATATATCATTCCCTACATGAAGCAGCAGGGGAAAGGCAGCATTGTATTTATGGGATCTGATCAGAGCATTATTGGTAAAGGCCAAAGCAGTGTATACGGATTAACCAAAGGTGCAGTAGGTCAACTCACAAAAAGCACAGCCATTGATTATGCCCCTTTCAATATCCGCGTGAACTGCATTTGCCCCGGAACCATCCAGACGCCGTTGCTGGATAAAGCCGTTGCACGCTACAGCAGCATCAGCCAGGTACCGGTGGAAAAGGCAATGGAGGGTTTGAAGACAGCTCAACCACTTCAGCGAATCGGGCGGCCGGAAGAAATTGCCGCTGTTGTAGCCTTCCTGCTCAGCGATGAAAGTTCGTTTATGACCGGTGCACTCGTGAGTGCCGACGGAGGATATGTATGCCAGTAAATTACGGTGACATATTCTTCATGCATCGCATTTTAACATCATTCATCAAAATCCAGGTGAAAAAATCTTGTATAATTCCTTAATCACCGCACATGCCCCCATTGAGGTACAGATAGTTATTTCAAAGTCAGTTTTATCAACATACTACTATTCTTGTGTCCCCTGATGCAGGTCTCACGACCTCTGGCCGGTCGTTACTTGCGACAATAGTTGAATTTTCCGGCTGATATTCATTCCCGGAATTCCTTTGAGAATTAATTCATATTGTATAAATCGTTGCCGGCAAGTAGAAATAAATACCAAAGAAAAATAACAGGAAGGAGATTCAATACGCCTGCAAGTAAACGAAATACACAGATAACACATTTCCATAAAGTTTACCTACCTTACTCCAATTAAACAACATTCAAATGGCACAAACCCGCCAGCTCGCCGCCATCATGTTTGCAGATATTATGGGCTATACCGCCATCATGCAGCAGGATGAGGGAAGGGCCATGATGCTGAGGGATAAACTTAAAATAAAGCTCGATGAAGAGCTGTCCCTGCATGGCGGACAACTGATAAAATTCAGCGGGGATGGGGCATTGTGCAGTTTCAGCAGCGCGCTCGAAGCGGTGAAAGCCGCTATTGACACGCAACTGCTAATGCAACAGGATCCGGTAGTACCCCTTCGCATCGGGATTCACCAGGCGGATGTGGTATTCGAGGATAACGATGTATATGGTGATGGCGTGAACATTGCCTCCCGGCTTGAATCCATGGCAGTACCGGGAAGTATCCTGGTATCGCCCAAGGTAATGGATGATATTAAAAATCATACAGCCATTCAAACTGCCTCTCTCGGAAAATATATTTTGAAAAATGTTGCTGAGCCCATGGAAATCATCGCCATCAGCAATCAGGGACTCCAGGTACCGCTCCATAAAGTACTGGAGGGTAAGGCAGAGAAGTTTGTTGACAGAACATCCATTAAAAAAACAAGAAGAAGAATTGCGGTACTGTTTGCTGCACTGGTCATTGTAGCAACCACAGGATACCTGCTCATCAGCCCATGGATGAAAAAACAGCAGGCAAAAAACGAAATGCTGCCTGCCATCCAGCAAATGATCAATGATAACTTTCTGCCGCCCACCGAAGCTTTTGACCTGGCAGTGAAGGCTGAAAAAGTATTGCCGGATGATTCCTCCCTCAACAGGATGTGGCCGCTGATCAGCACAAAACTGCATATGCAGACAGCGCCGGAAGGCGCGGAACTGTGGTGGAAAGACTATGATAAGCCGGGCGATCCCTGGCGACTGGCAGGAACAACCCCTTTAAAAGATATCCGCCTTCCCCGCCCTTACCTGCGGATGGAAATCAGAAATAAAGGTTACCAGACAGTGGAATATGCTGGTAGTGCCGCTTCCTGGAAACTCTGGAAAGATTCTTCTTTCGTGATACTGGATAAAGATGGCAGTCTGCCGGCCGGTATGGTACGCATACCCGCGAAAAAAACACCGATGTATATTGTAGGCCTCGAGAGTAATGGCAACAAAGACGTTGCTTCCTTTTTAATAGATAAATATGAAGTGAGTAACGGGGCTTACAAAGCTTTCATGGATGCTGGCGGATACAGCAATAAAAATTACTGGCAGCATCCCGTGCGCGCTAACGGAAAAGAAATTTCCTTGGAGGAGGCCATGAAGCTGTTTGTTGACAAAACCGGGAGACCCGGGCCTTCCACCTGGGAAGCCGGCACCTACCCTGACGGGCAGGAAAATTTTCCGGTTACCGGCGTATCCTGGTATGAAGCGGCTGCCTATGCCGTTTTTGCAAACAAGCAGCTACCTACCGTTTTTCACTGGAGCGTGGTGAGTGAAACTTCCCGTACACAATACATTGCTGCATTGAGCAATTTCAGCGGAAAAGGCCCAACCGCTGCGGGCAGCAATGAGGGTTACAGTACGTTCGGCGTGTATGACCTGGCCGGAAATGCAAGAGAATGGTGCTATAATGAAAACAAGCTTAAAAAGGGGCTGCGCTATATCCTGGGCGGCGGATGGAACGATCCTGTATATGCTTTTAATGATGGCTATATGCAGCCTGAAACAGACAGAAGCGTCACCAATGGTTTCCGTTGTATCAGGGAATTACCGGTCGACACTGCAATGGAGTTGCTGAAGAAGCCGGTCAGCATGGCATTCAGGGATTATAAAAAAGAAAAACCGGTAGATGATCAAACATTTGGCATTTACCTGCAGCAGTTTTTATACGACAAAAAGCCTTTAAATGACAAAACAGTATCAAGGGCAGAGAGTGAATCCTGGACGGCGGAAAAAATAACATTTGATGCAGGATACAATAATGAGCGGATGCAGGCGTGGTTGTACCTGCCCAAAAATTTCAAACCTCCCTATCAAACAGTGTTATTCTTTCCCGGCTCCAACAATATTTACCTGAAATCATTTGATTCTATGTCGATCAATGGACGGCTGGATTTTATACTGAAAAGCGGCAGGGCATTAATTTATCCCATCTTTAAAGGCACCTGCGAAAGACACGATGAGTTGAACAGCGACCTGGCCGATGAATCCGTTTTCTACAAAGACCATGTGATTATGTGGCGGAAGGATATCGGTCGGTCTATCGACTACCTCGAAACAAGAAAAGACATACAGGCAGATAAAATTGCTTACCTGGGCTGGAGCTGGGGAGGATTCATGGGAGGTATTATACCGGCGGTTGAAAAAAGAATCAAAGCCGTGGTGCTGAATGTAGGCGGAATGGAAATGAATAAAAGTCTGCCGGAAGTAGACCAGATTCATTTTCTCCCGCGGGTAACCCAGCCCGTACTGATGCTTAATGGAAAATACGATATGTTTTTCCCGGTTGAAACTTCTCAGATGCCGATGTTCAACTTCCTGGGTACCCCTAAAAAGGATAAGAAAATTATGGTGTATGAAGCTGGTCACCTCGTGCCAAGAACAGACTTTGTAAAAGAAACGCTGCTATGGTTAGATAAATACCTGGGGGCAGTGAAATAAGCTTTATCAGTTATCAGCGGAAAAAAATCATAGTGTCTCCAGCTACATTCCTGTTATATACACTTCTTCGTCAGTGTTAGCCAGAGGTTATGCTATATCCGCTCATGCCTATTTATCTGTTTTCATGTCGCATGAATCAGGCAACAATAAAATCCTCAATGTATTATTCTGACATCTCTTTTAAATGGCAAAAACGTACAGCTGCGCCATTGGAAAATTTGCAGGGTACCGTGGCATCTTGGCGTATTAATCTAAATAGTCATAATAATTCAGTCCCGTTCATTAATCCAGGCAGATGTTATACTCATACTCAAACTATTAGCCTGTCTATTCCGCCCGCTCATCGTACATATATCCTGGAGACATTCCGGTATCCGGCCTTCGGGACATACCAGTCCTTAAACTGAGCACCACCGGACTCCCCCCATGTAAAGAACTTCAGATGCGTATCGGTAATAACGGTCTTTTCTGCCGGGTAATCAAAAGGGGTAACAATATCAATGGCAAAGGGCAGGTTACGGGCCGTTACATAAAACCTGCCATCAGAAGGCCGGCTGTCATCATGCTGGGTTCCCGGCAATAAAGGATTGGCAAGATCAGTAGGCGGCCTGTTCGGAAGATGTACTTCTGACCCTCTTGTTTTATTCGTAAATATAAAAGGATTATAAGGCGGAAGTCCAAGTGTGCTTACACTAACCGGCGAACGGAAGTTAATGGTCAGATTCAGCGTCTTTGGTTGCACATAGGGCGCGCCGGGTGTGGTATTAACCCCTATCCCTGATCCCGGCCAGGGCAATTCATTGAAGGCGTCATCAAACACAATGATGGTTGCCTTCGACTGACCAGCCTCGGTACCATTGCTGTTTTTCTGTATCCCCGAACCGCGTACATCCGTTCCGGTTACACTGGCTACCAGGGAAGGACTTACGGGCAGCTGGATGCCAAAACCATTGTGATAACTTGCACCGATTGCCTTTACGGTAATCGCAGCATTTAGCTGGGTTACTTCATTGGCAGCATTGGTTATGTAATTAAACTGATAATCCATGACCAGGTCGTTAAAGTCATAATCTCCCCTGGATGGCCACAAATCCTCAAAAGCAAGTGTTCCGGAAGTACCCTGCGCAGGATAATAGTTGTTGAATGCCTTTATCGGATCCTGGGGATAATCATCAAAAACATCCGCAACACCATCGCGATCGGCATCTGCTGAATTATAACCCGGAAGCGGTATGTCAGATACCACAATGCCCTGTACCGGGTTGGCTGTTACATAAAATACAGCATCGTTGAAATCATTATCCGCCCCGGACTGCCGGTTCAGGTCTTCAAAGGAAAGCAGGAATTTTTCCCGGTTCACATCATTGAGCAGGATACAATGCTTTTTAAGCTCAACGTTGGTTTCCGGATTCAGTTGCTGGTTAGAATAATAGGTTCCTGCCCCGCCGGTAATGGAGCTGCCGTTATATCCATTGGCAATAATCGCCCAGCCCACCACGGTTCCGGGCCGGAATGTACCGATCTTCACTTTGTTTCCTGATATAAGTCCGCCTCCGCTGTTCACATAAGACACGTTGGGGAAGATGACATGCAAGGTATCAATATCCGCTGCCGTTAACGGGGGATGATTCACCTCATATGTATAATAACATAACACATTCCTGTATCCTGCGCCTTCATGCACAAAGGTTACCCATACGTCAGATTCAGCGAGGAACTGCAGGTTGGTCTGGTTGCTTTGTGTAAGATACTCCGGGTGATAAACAGGCACCGGCCTGTTTTCCGGCAATGCGGTGTTGATATCATTGATAAAGGAAGCATCGATCACGTCATTCGGAGCTTCGAGATAACCGGGCACCCCTAAAGTGTTAAAAGTACCCAGCGCCCTGATCACGGTTGTGTTGCCAAGCGGTACATCCATCGTAATCCCCGGCTGGATATTAGATGTGTTACCGGCCGGTTTCAATATCTGCACCGGTCGTTTTCCTCCAAGCACACAAGTGAACTGATCGCCGGTAATCAACCTTTTCTGTTCCTGCACGAAGCCCAATGCATTTGTATAAATCACCAGTGAATCCATCCTCGCAGGCACTTTCACTTTTCCTGAAAAGACACCGTCATTACCGGTTACAAAACCCGCTATCAGCAATCCTCCCGCAGCGGGATAATCCGTCATGATTGACACCTTGATGTTCGGTACAGGCCGGTCACTATTATCCAATGTACTGATGCGCACATGCAACTCATCCGAAGTACGGAAATCAAAGGAGGCAGGCACCTGCATTTTTTCAATAGACGAGACGGAATTTGTACTATTGGCCGGATCAAAAAGTTCCTTTTTGACACAGCCTGCTGAAAAGACTGCCAGTAACAGTAAGCAGTAATTGATTTTTTTCATAAACAAAAGTTTCTAAAGCTCCGGAAGTTTCAATCTTCCATCGCCTGGCATGCTGTTTCAAAAAAGCATGCCATTCAGCGAAGTGACTGGTTATGTGACACTTAAAAAATTGCTGCCGAAAAAATGATCTCCCGTAGAGATTTTTACTGTTGATGTGAGACTGTGAGTGCAGGGAAATGCAAAGGTTGATGTCAGCATCTTATACCGCCCGCCGGGCCTTTTCCCAGTTAACCGTTTGTCCACCGCGGATGTAACGGAAAAACCCGAGGAATACAGACAGGTTCATCATACAGAAATAAAAGGGCACAAACAACAGCCTGATCCGGGTTTCCCGGTGTTCAAAATACCATCCGGCCAGTGCGGCCAGGTAAAACAGTATCTGCATCCAGAATAAACCTGTATACAAACCAACATCTGCTATCCCTTCATGGGCAGCCAGCCAGCCTCCCAGCGGAAGGAGCAGCAGCATGCACAATGGCGCGAGCGTCCACCGCAGCACCCGGTGCGAAATGTACTGGAATGAGAGCCTGCCATACCGGAAAATGTTGAGCAAAGCCCTTAGGCGTATAACAGACTGAATCCCACCTGCGGAAATACGGATCTTTCTTTTCATTTCCTCTCCAACATTGGCAGAGGCGGTTTCAATGGCATACGCTTCCGGATCATATTGAACAGTATAGCCTTCCTGCGCCACCCTGAGCGAAATAATAAAATCATCCAGCAGCGTATCTTTTTCCACTTCCCGGTAAAGCGACGTTCTGATGGCAAATAATTCCCCGGCAGCACCTACCACACTGTGAAATGCCGCGTCCCATTTTTTCAGGGTGGATTCATATTTCCAGTATAACCCTTCACCCGCTGCGGAAGCATTGTCGGCTTCGCGGTGCAGGATTCTTTTCTCCCCCGACACCCCTCCCACCCTGGGATCATTAAAGAGGGCTGCCATCCGGCGTACAGAAGATTTCCCAAGCAGCGTGTTCGCATCGCTGAATATCACTATGGGCGTATTGACCATTTGCATACCGCGGTTCATAGCAGCGATCTTTCCATTGCGCTCCTGTACATGAAGCACGGTAACTCCTTTATAGCTTTTCAGCAAGTCAGGCGTGCCATCGGTGGAACCATCCGTTACCCACATAATCTTCAGCTTGTCGGCCGGATAATCCAGCTCCAGCGTATTCTTCATTTTGGATTCCACATACTCCTTTTCATTGAATGCGGGAATGAGCAATGTCACTTCGGGCAAATAACCGGCGCTGGCCGCTATCTGATTCCTGCGTCCAAAGAATTTTTTAATACGCAGCAGCATAAAAAGCAACAAACCATACCCTGCATAGGTATAGAATACCGTGAATACAAGCATCCAGAATACAAACATCATCGTGTTCATTTGAAAAAGTTTAATCTGTTAAAAAGTATAGTTGGCCTTCATGCTGTGTACAGGAGGAATCAGTTGGCGGTAAACCGACAGTACTGTTTCCGCAGCGGATCTCCATGAAAAACCGGCGGCCTGTGCAATTCCCAGCACGGATAATTTTTTTCTTATCTCTTCATCCCTGTACAACAGTTCCATTGCATCAGAGATAGCAGAAGGTTTAAACGGATCAGTAAGCAGTGCCGCATTCCCGGCCACTTCTGGCATGGAAGAAGTATTGGAGGTGATCACCGGTACGCCACACTTCATCGCTTCAATAATCGGTATACCAAAACTTTCCCTGAGCGAAGAATAGAGAAACATCAGTGCCTGGCTGTATACAGCAGGAAGGTCGTGCTGAGGGATGTAACCGGTCAATACAATTCGTGATCGCAGTTCCGGCTCGCCGATATCCAGCAACGTTTGCCGGAGCGCCGCTTCATCGTAATCAATCATTACCAGCCGGAGATCACTGCCCGTTCTGCGGAGGAGCGATGCAAAAGCCTTTAATGTACCCGCTGTGTTCTTTTTGGGATCAGTATTGCCCAGGAAGAATACATATTGATCAGGGAGCTTGTACTTTTCCTTTACTGCTTTCAGCAGCGCCCTGTCTGTTACCGGGCGGAATGCATCACTTACTCCATTGTGAACCGTGACAATCTTTTCCGCATCCCTGTTTAGAATAAAACTGCTGATGCGGTTTCTTTCAAATTCAGATACAGTCAGGATTTTCCGGGCCTTTTGCATGACGCGCGGCACTACCAAACGCCGGTACAGATTACCATAGCGCTGATACCCGGTTCCGCCTCCGGTCAGGATTTTCCATACAGAACTCTCGAGGTAAATGATATCATGGATGGTAACCACCATCGGGATGCTGCAGCATAACGGCGCTGTGTTGCCTGTACAATGCAGGATATCACAACCATACTTTTCTGCAGCCAACGGCAATGCTACCTGTTCCCAGAACGGATAAGCACCACCCTGCAGTTCCACTATACGGAAGTTGGAAGTTTCCCGGATAACAGAACGGTCTTCATCAGGACGCACAAACACAATATATTCATTGTCTGTATCGATTTGCTGGAGATTCCTGATCAGTTCCAGGGCTACGATATCCATACCATGTTTCTTCTTGCGGAATAAACGCTGGGCTTCAATGCCGATTTTCATATCAATAATTTTCGGGTGATTGGTTTAGCGGGTCAGCCGTTGCCGGATCAGATTGAACAACCGTACTTCCGTGATATGTGCAATCACAATAAGTATCATAATGTAAAGTGTATATTCCACCACCTTGTTTTGAAGGAAGCGGAGATAGGTTGCCTGCACCACCAGGTAATGATGGGAGATATAGATCAGATAGGAACCCGGCGCGAGGTATTTGAAAACACCGAACAGTTGTTTGTATCCTAACCATTTTAAATTATTCCAGATCACCGACGCATAAAGCATGATCACTGCGAACATAAAATGCCGCAGCTCCACAAAAGGATATGCGACCAGGGGATAACTGTACAGGCGGGTGCTGGAAAAATGAAGCCACAGATTAATGCCGAGCAGCAAAGTAACCGTGAGCAATATCAGCGACTGTGGCCTTACAGAACGGAATGTTACCGGTGAATGAGTAAGGTAAAGCTCCGCAAAATGCACACCGGTCCACCAGATGGCGAAGTACATCACGAAACGGTTAAGGGTAAAAGGATATACGAGATAGGTAAGCGCCGCGGTAATGGTGATGATGGCAACCCACTGCTGGATTCTTGCTGCCGGAATTTTTCTGCGCAAGAGATAAAAGAGCATATAAAACCACCATTCATAAGACAGTGACCACAATACCCCATTCCCCATATAGGCGCCGGTAATCACATTGGGCTTTTGTGAAGTCACGTCCTGCAGCATGAGCAGGTTTTTAACCAGCGAATCCCACTCCGGAGACACCAACGCCCCTTCCGCATAACATTTTAATGCATACCCCAGCAGGTAAACGAAAAGCAGGGGGATGTACAACCGGATCATGCGGCGGTACAGGTATGCCCTGAACGGCTGATCGGGCGACTGTTCAAAAGTATACTTGATCACAAAGCCGGAGATGGCGAAAAATACAATCACCGCTTCGGGCCCGAAACGGAACAACAGGCCAATGTTAATCCCACCCAGCATAATTTTCTGGGGGAGTACATGAAACAGCACCACATACAATGCGGCAAATCCGCGCAGTGCTTCAGGTTTTTCGAGTCGCTTGCTTCTCATTTCCGGTGATTAACGGGTTTGTCCTTTTCCCCCGGAAGCGATCGTGTGCCGGGTGTGAATAAATGTGCGGTTGGCTCCTTTTATTTTCAGCAACGACAGCAGCATCAGCATCATACCCCGGGGCAGCTCGCGCGCGGCGGCTAATGTACCCGTATTGAAATACTTTCGGGGGACGGCGAGAAGTATGGAGACGAAAATGACAAGGTTCACGGTTACCCATGCAATCGTTAATGTGTTGCCTGTACCGGATACATAATTCAATGCTGAAAAACAAAGACCCAGCAACACCCCGGCGCCCAGCAGCAATACTCTTGGCGGCATGATAAACTGAACTGCCTTATCCAGGTAATCCACATTGCCCCGGGTAATGAAACAGGCCAATGCGTCTGCGATTCCCCTGCGGAAATAATAAAGCTGCGCAGACAGCCAGCGGCGGCGTTGGTTTTTGAAATCAGCCGGACGTTGAATTTTTTCATCATACACACAGGCGTTATCCACGTACGCAATTTTTATCCCCGCCTTCAGCATTTTCAATTCAATCTCCTTGTCAAATCCACCCACAGCGTTCACCCCCGACATCAGGTTCCTGAAGAAAGAATAGTCAAAGGCCATCCCGGAACCAATAATCGCTGAAGACAGCCCCAGGGCACGGTGACCTTTCCGGAAAATATGATTGTTGATTTCCTCACTCACCGCATCCAGTACCGCCCAGGAGGTATTCAGGTTTTTCGCAACCCGGTGCCCCTGCACTGCCGTAAATCCCCGGTCAAACGCCGCATTGATCCTGGATAGAAAACCCTTGTCCATGATATTATCCGCGTCCAGTACCACCGCTATCTCATAATCGCCCGGGAGGGCGGACAAGGCGTAGTTCAATGCCTTCGACTTGGTACTTTTTTCAAAACTCACCTCCATCAGTCGAACCGGTATCTCCCTCAGCAGTTCCAGCGTTTCCTTCCGGAAAGAATCCGCAATCACCACTACATCAAAGAGCCGGGCAGGATACTGCTGCCGCAACGCAGCACGTGCAGCCTCTACAATCACTTCATCTTCTTTATAGGCGGGTATCAGCACCGCGATTTTTCTTAACCGAACTGATTTTGTATCGGGTGCCTCCCGGTAAAAATGACCGGCGACCGCAAAAATCAACAGATACCCTGCAGCAAACGCAGTACATACAAGCAGAAAAGTCTGAATAAGCAGATAGATCATAACAACTGGAATAAAACGTAATTAAGATTTACAGTGAACAGAGGGGTTAGCCTTTACCGGTAGTCCGATCCGCAGGTCGCGCAACCATTTCCTGGCCGCAAGCGCATACCGCCGTATAAACGGGAGATATTTTCCGCTTTTTAAATTGTAAAGAAGGGACTCGCTGTTAAAAACCATTTCAAAATCAGCAGTACACAATACCGGTTTTCCGGTGAGCTGGTTAATGGCCCTTGCCTGCTGATCATCACTTTCCACAAACAATGACCAGGCGCCGGATTGATAAACACGGGCTTTGTGTTCACTGTGACTGTTCGCCTTTTGCCGGGCAGCCATATCAGGCAGGTCGAGCATAACCAGTTGGTCGTACTGAATACGATGCTGCTTTAACCAGCGCTCTGTTTCCGGGCGGTATTTTTCAAGACGGGAAGTAACGATGGCGCCTACTTTGGATCCGGGAATAAACAAGGGTGGCGTATTTAGCAAAAATGCCCGGTACTTTTCACCGTCATCATTCTGCTCCGGAGTGGGATCAGGACAAAGCACTCCGTCAATGTCAAAGCAGGCCTTCGACAGCAGGCTGTGATTGAAAACATTCCACTGGAAACAACGCGGCAGCGGTACTGTTTCAAAAAAGTAATCCACCCCTTTTTCCCTGCCGGGTGCGATGAAAACCGCGCAGAACTGTAACGTATACGTTTCGCTTACAGGAGCCAGTAAGTCCTTTACCTCCTTCAATGCCGAGCCTGAAGCCACACTGTCATCCACTACCAGGATTTTCCGGACATTCTTCAGGTCAAAATTCTTTCCTCTTTCACCCGCCGAATAAATACGACCATTCAGAAAAGAATGGATATCGGTGTAGGGCTTGTTTAAATACAAGGCAAGCAGGTTAGCCGGGAGCATGCCGCTGCGGGGCACCCCTACGATCAGATCAAAATCCCTGGGCAGGATATGCAGGCGACGAAGAATGATCCTGTTCATATCTGCAATACTTCTGTAATTCATTTTTCTTTATTTAAGATGTTCCTGAATAAGCTGATAAATCATGTTCACGTTGTTCTCCCAGGAATGCGAGCGGGCAAACGCAATACGTGCCTGTTCCTGCTGCACGGTATTTTCGCGAAGCGCGCGTTCCAGTGCATCCCTGTATTCGCCCGGGTTGCTGCATAGGTAAACATGATCCCTGAACATGTCCATGGCGGAAGTATGCGTAGCCACAACGGGCTTACCCATAGCCAGGTATTCATCTACTTTGCGTGGATAATTGCCAATGGTAACCTGATTGACCACCTGCGGGTTAATACATACCTGCAATGCAGCCATGTACCGGGGCACTTCTGTTTTATCAATGCGGCCTGTGAAATGGACGTTCGGCAGGCTGTGCAACCGGTGTGCTTTAAAAACGGCATCCTCTGATCCCACCATTACAAAATGGTACTGAGGCATGCTCTCTGCCAGATCGTATAGGAGGTCTGCGTCCAGCCTCATACTGTTGATGTCGCCGATGTACCCTATCCGTGGACCGGGAATATTTTTGAGCGGAGCCGGCAGACTGAAAGTGGAAGCAGCATGATAAGCAGTCAGGTCAACCCCCTGCCCCACATCATAACTGTGAGGGTTATACTTTTTCGCGTAAGCTGCCAGCTGGGGAGAATTGCAAACCACCAGGTCAGACTTGCTGATCAATCCTGGCTCAAGTCTGCCGATGTGTTTGCTCCAGTAAGGAAACGGATGCAGGTTATCGCGGCGGTAATAGACATGCATGCGGGCGCCCATCATCTCTTTGGCATAAAAACTCCGGTACACATCATTGTCAATGAAATGAATGGCATCATCAAACCCAAGCGAGGTGGAAACCTCTTTGATATAACGGCAAATCCGGCGGTTGTTCTGCCTGTTCACCGCGTCAAACAGGAATCCATCCGGCAAACCATTCACCGACCAGATGAAAAAAGGACAATCAAGCACCCACAGATTTTCATGAATACGCCTGAGCGGTTGCTGCTTTCTTTTCAGCACTTCCCGGCGGTATACGTTTTCCGGCCCCGGCGTATTCCGCAGGAGGGTCATACAATCAAGCGGACTGTTCACATAAAGCACCCGGTTATCCCTGGCTATTTCTTTGGCAATATCAACAGCATTGGAACCCACGGGTATATCCCAGGACTGCAGGCCGGTAATAATAAAGTTGTACCCTTTCATAATTGTAAATGTTAGTGTGTCAGCAGGCTGCTTTTATTTTCCTCCATCCTGCTGTTCATCAGTATGGCCATAGAGATATAGATCAGTGTTCCGGTGGGCATGGTTCCCAAAACCGCGTTACCGTAGGAAGCGGCCATAATCCCTGCCATGCCCGATGCGAGAGCCGCCATCTTCAGTTTCAGCTGTGGATCACGGATACGGAACATGATGCGGTAACCGGATTTTACCAGCACATACAAGAGGATAAAGAGATGAAGGACCAACCCCACTATGCCCTGCTCCACCCATATCAGCACATACCAGCTGTCGGTTGCGATTTGTGAAAGAAAGGCATTGGGGAGATACTTTTTGGCCTTTACACCTCCATGCCCGATACCGCCACCAAAAGGCCGTGAAGCCAGGTAGGATTTCAGGATACGCTGGTTGTCGAGCCTCACCTGCAGGGAAGCATCATTGGGATCAAATGCCGTACGCATTCTCCTGATCTGGTCATTGCCCTGTCCAATGCTGGTGTATTTAAAGAAAACAAATGCGGCAACTATCAGTGAAAGACCAAAGAGCAATACGCGGATGTTTTTACGCAGTATAAAAAACACCAGGAAGCCCGCAAGCACCACACTCATGGCTCCCCTTGTTCCGGAGATGAACATGCCATAAATGCCTGCGATGGCCACTATCCGGAAAAACAACTTCTTCCGGAAGCCGGTAACCGCCATTGCGTAAATGGTAAAGACCACGGAAGTGTATGCCTGGTTGGCACCAAACTGCCCCGCATCACTCAAGAATGAAAACACCCTGAGTTTTCCGAACAGCACATGGGTTTTGTAATTGCCTTCATTCAGCCAATCCTGTTCTGCGTAATCCACTCCCAGCTGCATTTGAAGGATGCCCTTCACCGTGGCAAGCAGCGCGCAAACGCCCCATATATACATCAGGGTGTCCAGTCTTTGCTGATTACGGATGAACACAAGCGCCAGCGGTACCAGCAGCAACATGTACACCGAAATGCCGCGCCCGGAAAACCAGGCCTCAAAACTCCTCGCTTCCGGGTTTACGATTTGAAAAAGCGCATACAGGAACCAGATGATTGCCAGCCAGGTGATATCCCTGTTAGCGATTGACCAGCTGGCATTTTTTCTGAACCGGCTGATGAATAAAGCCACGTAGGAAAGCAACAAAATGGCATCCATGCCCAGCCCAATCTGTACCCCCTTGAGATAGCGGCCAAGACCGATGAGCACGAAGCCCATGACAACCGCCGTATACAGACCCAACACCGGAAATTTGAACAGGCAGTAGCCGAATAATCCAATACCCAGTACAGGAATGATCATCGCAGAACCGGTAACACCCAACCTGGCTGCAGCAAATGCCCCGGCCACAGAAAGGAAAAGCAAGCAGCACAGCAGCACTGGACTGGCCAGCCGCAATGATCCGGTGCGGGTTTCAAAAGGATGTATATCTGTGAAGCTGCTCATGAAGGATCATTTAAAACACCTGCTACACAGATGTTCTCTTTTTTTCTTCCGGGAAACAGTTTGGTTAAATATTGACGGTAAAAGGTGATGCCTGCGGTAAACATCATTCGGTAGCGGAGAGAGAGTTCCCGGTTGAGGAAAAACATACCGGCAACAATCCCAACCAGGGTAAACAATACAGATCCGGCCGCCACCATCAACAGTGACTGAAAAACAAATACCGCTATCAGGTCCACCACTATATTGGCAGCAAGCATGATGAATACCTTCAGGGCGTTTACCTGTGGGCGGTTGATACTGTCCAGCGCAATGCCCGTCATCCTGTCAAGCGGAAGCAGTAACCCATACAATGAAAAGATGCGCACGATGCTGACCGCCATTGTTCCGGTATAGGATTTACCGGCGATGAGCAAAACAAACTCCTCTGCAAACACGCAGGTAAGCAGGCTTACGAAAACAAAGAGAATAGTGATGGCGCCGGTGTAGTTGTAAAAGATTTGCCGTACGCTTTCCTTGTTCCCTTCCCGGCTGGCGCCCGACATTTTGGGAAAGGCGGTTGCGGCGAAACTTCTCAGCGGAATCTGCTGCAACTCTGTAAGCTTTAAAGGAATGCTGTATAAAGCCACGGCCGCATTACCCATGGCGCTCATGCTGATAATCAGCGTATCGGCACTCCGCAGCAGGTTGGTGCCGATCAGTGTGAACGTAGTATACTTCCCGAAATGGAGCAACAGTTTGATCTTTCCTGCACTGGCTTCCTGCAAGAGACGGTATCCATCCCAGCCTTTGGCAAGACTGACGAAAGAAGTGAGTGCATTAACCAGTATCATGGCCATGACCAATTCCTTCAAACCATACACCGGATGCAGGTAAATGAACATCATCACTACCAGGGAGCACAGGCTGTTCAAAGCCTTCAGCAACAATATTCTCCCGAACATTCTTTCCGCCTGCAATACGGTGAGTGCAGTATTCCAGGGAAGATTCACCCAGGCAAGCAGCGGATACCATTTAAAGAACAATGCAAAACCGGACTGATCCACGGAGTGGCTGAACAGAAAACGGATGAGCAACAGGGTGAGGCTGATAAAGGCGGTGGAAAGCAGTCCGATCAGGGCATTGGATCCGGTTAGCTGCCGCTTATCCGGGGTGTCTGCGCCGGATGAAAACCTTACCAGCCCCGCCTGGGTAATGCCGAACCTGAACATTTCCACCAAAGAACCAGCCGTAACAAACAACATCCACTGGCCAAACTCCTGCAGCGATAAACTGCGGGCCAGTAAGGCAAACCCCGCGAAGCCGGCCACAGCCACCACCATATTGCCGGCCAGGGAAAGCAGGTTTTCCTCACGGAGGATACGTTGTATGTTCTTTTGGATGTTCACAGCTTAAAAGCGGTTTTTGGAAAAGAACTGAAAACGCAGGAGCGATTTTATTTTCTTCCGCAGCAGGCTGCGCTTTTTCGGAAGTTCTCCCAGCATGGTTTCCACTTCCTGCAGCTCGGCTCCGTTCAGCACAAAGCGTAATTTTTCAGGCATAAGCAGGCGGAGTGATGAAATAGCGTTCGCATCCGCTTCTGACCAGATGCGGTTTGCGCGGCATACAAGCACCGCGAGATCCGCTGATGATAATAGCGGTGCAGGATAATTGCAATTGAGCAGGGGCGGTAATTCCACCAGGATATAATCCGCTTCCTTTGCCTGATCCACACCTAAAAGGGAAAGCATATCCGGCACTGAACTCAATGAATAGTAAGCAGCGTCAGCTTTACTTTGAACATATTCGCCGGCAGGCAAAAATTGAGCAGGATGAGCCAGGAATGGGCTCCGGTGATTGACCCTGGGATCTCCGTATCCCAGGATCCTGTATAAAAACGGATTACCTGTTTGAATGGGATGCTGAGAAGGAGCAGCTGAAAAATCAATCATCAGGATTTTCTTCCCCTGTGCTTTCAGTTCCTTTATGATATTAGCGGCTACCGTTGATTTTCCTTCCCCGGCCTGCGTACTCAGGAAAAAAATGGATTTCGGACCCGTACCGGTATCATCAGGCAATGCCTGCTGTACCTGTTGCAGCAAGAGCTCGGCCAATCGTTTCTGAACCAGCGGAAACTGATCAATACCGGGCTTCAGGTATTCTTTTGACAATATGCCCAGTGGCCTGAGACCCGTATCCCTGCTGGCTTTTCTGACACTGCGGAGCGTGTTGTCAAAATGCTCCATCAGCAATATGAAAACGAGTACAAGCAGTTCTCCTGCCAGGGCGGCAGCCAACACCTTCAGTTTGCGTTTAGCAGGAATGGCTGAAATAGGATAATAGGGAGGATCCAGTGCTTTCAGGTCGGAAGACAATTCATTATCCTGCACTTTCAGTTTGGCGAGGTTGAGACCATGCAGAATTTCGAGATATCCCTGTTCAGAGACTGCAATTTCACGTTCAATTCTTTTAATGTTGGCGCCGGCAGGAGCATATACCGAATACTGCTGCTGAAACTCCCGGTTGCGGCGGTCCATTACCTGGATCCTGGCTTTGAGATTTTCGGCTTCAATGACATTGTTCAGCCATTCAGACAATGTTTTCTGCAGCGGCAGCCCTTCCACACTGTGCTGGTATCCGTAGAGCTCATTCACGGATTTCCTGATATCCGCTTTCAGTGCCTCTGCCTTCCGGTAGAGATCCGGCAGTGCAGCAGGGTTTGACGCATTGCCGGTGGAGGCGGCTTCAGCCGCAGCGATATCATAATTAATATCCCCCAGCTGCTTCTTTTTTTCCAGGACCGAATTGCTTTTCAGCTGCACCAGCTGCTGGATATTCAGTTTCTCTTCCAGCTTCCTGATTTCCGCCTCCCTGCCCGCAAGCTCCGCACGCCTGTTGTTGTAATCTACCTCCATTTCTTCCTTCACATTGGCCACTGCCTTGCTTTGCTCGTAGTAATTGATGATATTGTTCGACTTGTTGAACGCAAGCAATTTGTCTTCCGCCGACTTCAGCTGCTCATTGGCCAGATTCAGCTGTGCTTCAAAATACCTGACCACCTCATCAGAATGGTTTTCCCTGATTTGCCTGTAGTTCCTGATGCATACCTCATTGAGAATGGCGAGTGTTTGCTGGCAAATCCCCGGATCGTCGGTTTCGTACGAAATCCGGATCAGGTCGCTGGTACCGATACGCTGAACCTTCACCGAGGCTATGGCACTGATGGAATAATGCGGATGTTCATAGTTAAGCAGCTTGTACACAAAGTTGGTATCGCTGCTTCTCATGATTTCCGTGAGCTTTCGTACAGTAAGTTCATAGGCGGAAGGATGAACAGCAGGCGGTATAATTTTTACCTCTGCCTGTTGCTTCGTGCTGCCTGTTTCAATTTTCCCGCTGCCTCCGCCGGTTGAATCTTTCAGTACCGGAAACTGCCGCCTGATCGCTTCCGTATAACCCAGCAATGCTGCCGGTACCAGTTTCCTGAGTTCAGCATAGGGTTTTGGTGCAATATACTTGGCGTCGGGCCCGGGCAGTAACAGGTGCTGACTCAGCAAACGGATGGCCACTTCCTGCTGTGTTTCGCGGGAGTTGACAATACTGATGAGGTTTTCAAAAGCGATATTGGTAACAAAATAATTGAAGGTCTTGTCCATTTCAACGGAGGAGCCGGTAGCAAGACCGGTATACAATACCGTTTGCGACTGGTACTGATAATCGGGTTTGCGTGTAAGCAAGATCACGATACAGGCAATGCCGGCAGGCACCACGGTAAGCAACACGCTGTGTCGCCGGATCAGCCGTACAAATTCTACCATTTTCATATACTCAGTTTTCGGGCAGTGGATTGATTATTACGCCAGTGATATCCTGCAGCAGCAACCTGGATAAAGCGAACTCTTTTTTCTCGATTTCATATTCGGAAGCGGCACGCGATACAATGTCAGATATGCGCACATATTCACTTACCGGGATCACCCCGTTTCTGAATTCCTTTTCCACCATTTCGGCGTTCACACGGGCGTTGCCCAGTGCTTCTGACCGGATTGACAGCAGCTTTTGACGCATCAGGAGTTCCTCGTAGAGCCGGATCACCGCCTGTCTTGTTTCCTCTTCCTGCGCCTTCGACAAACGGATGGCTTCTTCCAGTTCCACAGAGGCCCGCTTCACCTGGTTTTTCCTGTTCAGGATATCGCCCAGCGGCAGTTTCATATACAACCCCATGCCATAATTAAACTGGCGGTTGGTACTGGAGAAAAGAGTGGTGGATTGCGGATTACTGCTGGAGGTGAAATTGTCGAATGTACCGTAGCGGGTATCGGCCTGCAGTCCCAGGTTTCGGGTCCAGTAAATTTTCTCCGCTTTCAGATTGGATTTTCTCAGTTCAATTTCGAGGCGCCTGTACTGAACAGACGCGCTTTTCACCAGGGCGGAATCAATAAGATCCCCCAGGGGCGGCAATGCCAGCCTGTTCCCGTTGTGGCGGGTAGCTATCTTGGCGGAGTCGTTCTGGGCATGGAGTGGCATAACTACCCCTAAGGAATACACGAACAACATTACCATCATCTTTTTCATATACTATCATTTTTTCCGGTGGCTTATACCGCTGCTTTCTGAAATAATGCCGGAATGGTTCTGAGGATAATTTTCATATCATACCAGAAAGAATACCTCCCCTCTTTAAAATAGCCGGCATATTCATTGTCAAGGCGCATCCGCTCCTCTTCCGACATCTTACCGCCTCTTCCCCGCAATTCCACCTGCCATAAGCCGGTTATTCCTGCCGGCGCCAGGAAACGGCTGGAAAGATGGTCGGCCGTCAGTTGCTCTGCTTCGTATACCGGCAGCGGGCGGTTGCCCACGATCGACAGGTCACCCTTCAGCACATTAATCAACTGGGGCAGCTCATCAATGCTGGTGTTGCGGATAAACCGACCTACGCGGGTAACGCGCGGGTCATTGGATATCTTGATGAAAACAGATTTATTGCGGGCAACTTCCCGTTGCTGATGGCCGTACCAGTTTTCGCAGATGCTGTGTTGATCGATATACAATAAAGGGGAGCAGGTTTGTCCCCCGGGCAAACCGCTGCATGCGGGGCATGGCAGATCAAAACGCAGTTCCTGAACGGGCTTTTCAGCACTGTACTGGTTCTTTTCCCTCGCGAGTTTTTCCAGTTCAGTATCTGAACCTGTGCGCATCGAGCGGAATTTGTAAAAATCAAACACCTTTCTGCCCACCCTTTTTGAAGTGTAATACACTTTACCGCGCGACTCCAGCCGGATGGCCAGCATCACCAACAGCAGCAGCGGGGAGAGCAACAGCAGGGCAACTGATGCCATCACAATATCAAATACCCTTTTGGAAACAGGCATCCGGTAAATTGCTCTGTCAACTTCCTGCAATATTTGCCCGTTCTGATTCCTTTCCATTTCACATAATTCATGCAGGCGCATGGCAATTTTTTCCGGCGTGGCGCCGGAAGCCGGAAAGCAGTCTTGCACTCCTTCTTCCAGCGCCTGCTTAACTACCGGTGTGTTACCGTCTGGTGTAATCAGGAGGAAGGGCACTGCAGACAAATGTGGTAATGAACGGATCATGGCATGCAGGAACAATCCATGGTTCCCGTTCAGCTCGTATTCACTTACGATGGCATCAGGTGTATAACCCGATACCAGCAGGTTCATCGCTTCCATCAGGTGGTTGGTTCTGCGGTATTCCACCTGGCAGCGCAATTGCGGTTCTGCCAGCGGTAAAAGGCCAGTTCCCACATACAGGGCAAAGATTTTTCTGTTCGCTTTTACAGGAATAGCTTTCACTTGAAAATGTGTGCGGCTGGTTTGTACTGATGAATTCATACTACAGGATGATAAATGGGATATAAATTTTTCCGGATCAGTTCTTCGAGTTCTTCCGGGTTAAAGGGCTTGGTGAGGTAATCCTGTGCACCGAGCCTGTATGATTTGATTCGTTCCCTGCTCTGCGATTTTGCCGAGAGCATGATCACCGGTATCTGGCTCGTATATCCGCGTTCGCGAATTGTAGTAAGGAAAGCGTAGCCATCTAAACCCGGCATCTGTATATCACAAATAATCAGATCAGGGAGCTGTTGTTCCAGCGATTGCAGGGCTTCTTCTCCCTTGCTGAAGTACTTCACCTCATATTGCCGGGAAAGAAAATTTTTAAGGAGGAGACCGATGTTGATTTCATCGTCGAGCACCAGGATGTTTTTTTTCATATACTTATTGATTGTCTGATAAATATTTTTTTACAAAAAGAGCCGCCGCATTCATGTGGGAAATGAGGGCGCTGATCTGTTGTTGCATTTCCGCCAACGGCATCATACCCGGCTCGAGGCGCTCTATGCACGCTGCATATCGGCCGGCCTCAGTTACCTGGTACATCTGGAGTACCGGCTTTACCCGGTGTACGATTTTGAGCAGCTCACCGGCATTGCCCTGATGATAGGCTACTGTGATCGCCTGAATCGTTTCCTCCATGGTTGCCTGAAAAATGTGCAGCATTTCCCGGATCATTTGCTGATCGCCCCGGCATATCTCCCCGATAAAGGAGAAGTCTGGCGGAGCTGCGGCACTCAGGTCATGCTGCTGATCCGGGCCAAAAGGTTGTAACTGTTCCATGTGTTTATTCCTGTCTTGCAACAGATAAATTATTTGTATTGCACTTTTTCTTCCTTTCTACCCTATCCAGGTACCACCCATTTTATTCTTGCCTTCAAAATGATTGCATCCTAAAAAAGTAGCGAACTGGGTTTGGCAATGAGGATGCCAAAAGAACAATTTGCTGATTATCAATAGATATGAATATATTTCATTTGGCTCATTTTCTCTTTTAGAGAATTTATTATATTTTAGATAATTAATTCTATAATTGAATTCCTATTGTACATTTGCCATTCAAGAGTCATTTCTGAAATCAGTATTCGCATTATGTTCAGCATATTCATTATTGAAGACGATCCCTGGTACGGCAAAATCCTGGAACATCATCTCCGGCTGAACCCGGATTACCAGGTTACCCGTTTTACCACAGCAAAAGATTGCCTGGCTCACCTTTACCAGAAACCCGACCTGATCACCCTGGATTTTAACCTGCCGGATATGCAGGGCGATAAACTGTATGAACGGATCAGAACCGCCAACCCTGATATCCCCGTCATCGTGATCAGTTCGCAGGAAAGCATTTCAGTAGCGGTGAACCTGCTGAAGCTGGGCGTGAAGGATTACCTGGTGAAGGATGATACCACCAAGGACCTGCTGTGGAACAGTATCATCCGGATCAGGGAAAACCAGCAACTGAAAAAGGAAGTAGCAGCGTTAAGGGAAGAACTGGGACAGAAATTTGCTTTTGAAAACACCATTATCGGGAAAAGTCCGGCCCTCCGAAACGTATTCAGCCTGATGGAAAAAGCGGCCCAAACCGTGATCAACGTATCCATATCCGGCGAAACAGGCACAGGTAAGGAACTGGTGGCCAAGGCCATTCATTACAACAGCGACCGGAAGAAGAAAAAATTTGTAGCCGTCAATATGGCTGCCATTCCGGGCGAACTGATGGAAAGCGAATTATTTGGTTACGAAAAAGGAGCATTCACGGGAGCGGTTACCCGAAAAACCGGGAAGTTTGAAGACGCCAACGGGGGTACCTTATTCCTGGATGAAATCGGTGAGCTTGATCTGAACATGCAGAGCAAACTGCTGCGTGCGCTGCAGGAAAGAGAAATTACCCGCGTGGGAGGCAATGAACCGGTAAAGCTCGATGTGAGACTGATCACCGCCACCCACAAAGACCTCGCGGAAGAAGTGAACAAGGGCAATTTCAGGGAAGACCTGTACTTCAGGATCATCGGGCTGCCTATCCACCTGCCTCCCCTGCGGGAACGGGGGAACGATGTGCTCATCCTGGCCCGGCATTTCACCGACCTGGTGGCCAAAGAAAACAGGCTGGGCCAGGTTCAACTCAGTGAGGAGGCCCGGGAAAAACTGACCAGCTATGCCTTTCCGGGGAATATCCGGGAACTGAAATCCGTGATTGATCTGGCCGCCATCCTTTGCACAGATCATACCATCAGGGCCAGCGATATCAACTTCAGTTCAGTCAAAAGCAATGAGCATTTCCTGCATAAAGAAAAGACCCTGAAAGAATACGACAATGATATCATTGCCCTGTTCATCAAAAAATACCAGGACATTGGCCTCGTGGCGGAGAAACTGGCCATCGGTAAAAGCACTATTTATAAAATGATTGCGCGGGGTGATGTGGTGGTATGATTTTCCAAAAGAGACAAATGATCTCCCATGGAGATTGAGAAAAAGCCGATCGGCTTTACAGATGTTGATTATTAATCACTTATACGCTTAAAAATCCGGAATAATATTGGTAGTCTCTGAAAGAAACTCAAATAAAATTCAACCACTATGTACGGAATTGTCAACAAAGCCATCCAGGACCTGGTGATCACCAATTTCGGCGCCAGCCAATGGGAGGTCATTAAAGAAAAAAGCGGGGTGGATGTAGATTACTTTTTAAGTAATGAACCCTATGATGATGACATTACCTATAAACTCGCGGGGGCGGCATCCGAAGTGCTGGGCTTAACAGTAGGCCAGGTATTGCATGCCTTCGGGGAGTGGTGGGTATTGAAAACCGGCAAAGAAAAGTATGGCGGATTGATGCAGGCGGGTGGTCATAACCTGAAAGAATTCCTGGTGAATCTCCCGCTCTTTCATAACCGGATCATGCTGATGTATCCCAAACTCACCCCTCCGGAGTTCAGGGTGAGCGATCTCAGCGACCGTTCCATCCTGGTACATTATCATTCCAAAAGAGAAGGCCTGCAGGAATTTGTAAGAGGATTGCTGAGCGGCCTGGCAAAAATGTATGAAACCAATGCCACCATTGACCTGGTTCAAAGCCGTGATGACGGCAGCTCCCATGAAATTTTTAAAGTAAGCTGGTAAGCATGCAACTTCCCTTTTCCTTTGATGAGGCAAAATTCAACCGCCTTTTCCCATTCTACCTGTTAATCAGCCGGGAGCTGGACATTATTTCGTTTGGCTCTTCCGTTGCCAGGCTGTACGCACTCCGGAAAAACGAACAGCTGCAGCATTACTTTTCCATTCCCCGTCCCTACACCCCGCTGGATCATGCAGACAGTCTGCTGGCCCTGGAATCCCAACTGGTTGTCCTGGAGCCGGCATCTGCGGAAAAACCAAAACTGCGCGGACAATTTGAACTGATGGAGCAGTCCGGCGACATCCTTTTTGTAGGCTCTCCCTGGTTTGATTCAATGGAGCAGGTGCTGGAGAATCGCCTGGTGATCGATGATTTTGCCCGTCATGACCCTATGATAGATCTGCTGCATGTTTTAAAAACACAGGAAATCACCAATACAGATCTGAAAGAATTGCTGGCAAAAGTGCAGGAGCAGAAAACCGCCTTAAAGAAAGCGGCCGATGAAGTGAAGGAAATTGCCTTGTTTCCCATGCAGAATCCCGACCCGCTTATCCGGATTGACTTCAGCGGTACCATTCTTGTTAAAAACCCCCGGGCAGAAACCATCAGCACCCTGCGGTATAACGGAGAAGATTATCCGCTGGAAACACTCATGAAAAAAGTGGTGGCAGAAGCAGATCCTGCTTCCGACCGATGGGTATTTGAAGCACAGCAGGAAGAAAAAATTATTTCCTTTGTATGTAAACGTATCCCGCAGTTCAACTACATCAATATCTATGGGCGGGATATTACTGCGGAAAAACAAGCCAAAGACAACCTGCTGGCCAGCGAACGCAACTTCAGGGTGCTTGCCGAAAATGTTCCCGGCGTAGTGTATATGTGGCGCCTCAACTTTGACGGCAGCAGCAGGTTTGAATACATCAATCCGCGCATAAAAGAAGAGCTGGGAATCAATGAAGAGGCGGCAGAGCGGATGGCAGACTACATCCATCCGGACGACCTGGAAAAATGGAAAACGGATGTAAGGGTAGCTTTTGAACAGGAAACCCCTTTTTCATTCCAGGGTCGCCTGCTTTTACCCAACCAACATACTGTTTGGCTGGAAGCTGCCTCCCGCGTGGCTTATACGGATGAAAACGGGAAAGTTTTCAGTGGATTTTTCAGAAACATCAATGCCGAAAAACAAAAGAGTGCGGCATTTGAACGGCTGTCGCTCGTTGCCAGCGCCAACCACAATGCCGTGCTGTTCACCACACCAGAAGGAAGCATCACCTGGGCCAACGAGGCCTTTTGCCGGCTCACCGGCTATACACCAGGGGAAGTGATCGGCAAATCGCCGGTGGAACTTTGTAAAGGCCCCTTAACCGATGAAGCATCCTTATCAGTGCTGCTGGAGTCATTTTTCAGCGGGCATGGCTTTAATACCGATATCCTGTTTTACCGGAAAAACAGCAGCTGGTTTTGGGGACACGTTGTAAGTCAGCCTTTGCGGGACGAAAAAGGCGTGATCACCGAGTTCTTCGGAATCATCACCGATATCACCGAACAGAAAGAGCAGGAAGAGCAAATTCGGATTCTTTCATCCATCGCTGCTGAAAACACCCATGGAGTGGTGATTGCCGATGCTGAAGGAAAAATTGAATGGGTTAATGCCAGCTTTGAAAGAATGACCGGCTACACCCTTGATGAAATGAAAGGGAGAAAACCCGGTCATGTACTGCAGGGGCCGGATACCGATCCGCAAACCATCGCTTATCTGAAAGAACAAATTCAGAAAGGAGAACCCTTTGTAACGGAGATCCTCAACTATAACAAAGCGCAACAACCTTACTGGCTGCGCATTCAGGGACAGGCCCTGCGGAATAAAGACGGGCAGATCTTCAAATATTTCGCCATCGAAGAAGACATTACACGAGAAAAAGAATCTGAAAGAAGATTTAAACAGGCCCTGGAAAGAATAGGAGATAACGTATGGGAGCATGATTTTAAAAACGGTGTCACCTATTTTTCCCAATCGGATAATTCTTTCCTGGGCTATACTACGGATGAGCTTACCAATAACCAGCAATTATGGTGGAACAGTGTGTACCACGAAGACCTGCAACTGCTGGTGGAGTCTGACCGGAAATACAAAAGCAGGGAAACAGACGCCCATAATCTTGAATACCGGATTATTGACAGGCAGGGAAATATCTGCTGGGTGCTGGACAGGGGAGTGGTGATTGAAAAAGACCATGAAGGAAAACCCCTGCGCATCATTGGCACCCATACCAATATCACCGAACTGAAGCTGGCTGAACAAAAAATGGAAGCGCAGCGTAAATTCTATGAAAATATTCTCAATAACATTCCCGCGGATATTGCCGTTTTCAGTCCCACGCATCAATACCTGTTTGTTAACCCCAGGGGTATAAAAGACGATGAGCTGCGCGAATGGATCATTGGTAAGCGGGATGAGGACTACTGCGCTTTCAGGAACAAGCCCCTGAGTATAGCGGAAGGAAGAAGAGCGCTGTTCAGGCAGGTGGTGGAAGAAAAATCACCCCGGGAGTGGGAAGAAAAAATCACCCAACCCGACGGATCTGAAGAATATGTACTTCGAAAGTTGTACCCCGTGCTGGACAAAGAACAGGGAGTATCCCTGGTGATCGGTTACGGAATTGACATCACCCAGCGGAAAAAGTTTGAAATAGCCCTCAAAACCAACGAGGAAAAATACCGGGGCATCATCGCCAATATGAACATCGGGCTGATGGAGATGGACACGCATCGCCGCATCGAATTTGCCAATCAAACCCTGCTGAAAATGACAGGACTCACAGAGGAAGAGGCGATTGGCTATGATGCCATTCAGTTTCTGGCCGAAAACAGCCAGTCAAGGATGAATGAAGCAAAACAAAGGCGCATGCAGGGGGTCAGTGAAGCCTATGAAGTGCAAACCAACATCGATAACAGGAATGGGTGGTGGCTGCTGAGTTCAGCCCCCAAGTATGATTCGTCCGGACAATTCACTGGCGCTATTGTGATTTGCCTGGATATCACCAACCAGAAAAAACTGGAACAGGAACTGATCAAATCCCGGGAGCAGGCCGAAATGCTGGCCAAAACAAAAGAGTCATTCCTGGCCAACATGAGCCATGAAATCCGCACACCCATGAACGCTATCATCGGTATGGCGGGCCAGTTAAACAAAACAACCCTGAATGATGAACAACATTTTTACCTCGATTCCATCCGCTCTGCATCCGAAAATCTGCTGATCATCATCAACGATATCCTGGATTTTTCAAAGATTGAAGCCGGCAAACTCACCCTGGAAAAAATCGGGTTTGAACCAAAGTCAATCATCTCCGGAGCCATGCAGGTGATGAATCACAAAGCAGAAGAGAAAGGCCTGGTGTTTACCAACAGCTTTACGGATGGTAAAATAGCGCCAGTGCTGCTGGGAGATCCCTACCGGCTGCACCAGATCCTGCTGAACCTGATTTCGAATGCCATCAAGTTTACCCAAAAAGGCGTGGTTGATATTTCCTGTGAAGTGATCAATGACAACTCCGAACAACAGCGGGTGAAATTTTCAGTGCACGATACGGGGATCGGTATGGACGAATCTTTCATAAGTAAGCTCTTCGAAAAATTTTCCCAGGAAGATGATTCGGTTACCCGGAAATTCGGCGGCACCGGCCTGGGCATGAGTATTTGTAAAGAACTGGTGAACCTGATGAACGGAAGTCTTTTGGTGGAAAGCAAGAAGGGAGTGGGCACGGTTATTTCCTTCACCATTCCTTTTGATAAAGGAACCGACAAAGATCTGCCGCGTAAATACAGGAGCCTTCCGGACTCTTCCGCCCTCTCAGGCAAAAAGGTGCTGGTGGCAGACGACAACAGTATGAACCGGATGGTGGCTTCAGCCATCCTGAAAAACTATGGAGCCGAAATCATCATGGCAAAAGATGGCAAGGAAGCCGTGGCGAAAGTGAAAACAGACAAACCCGACATTGTACTGATGGATATCCAGATGCCGGAGATGGATGGGATGGAGGCAACGAGAATAATCAGGGGATCGATCAGCAGGGAATTACCGGTGATCGCGCTCACAGCCTTAGCCATCAAAGGCGATGATCAGAAATGCCTGGAAGCAGGAATGAATGATTACCTGTCTAAGCCCTTTGAGGAAATACAACTGGTTAACATGGTTACCACCTGGCTGAAAGCGAACCAGCCGGCTGCAGCTGATGACCAGTCGTTCCCAGGAGAAGAGACGGGATTTGCGGCCGGACCGGCATTGTACAGTCTTGATAAAATCCGGGAGCTTTCCGCAGGAGATGATTCGTTTATTGCAGAAATGATTTTGGTGTTTATTGAACAGGCAGTATGGGGGATTGAAAATTTTGAAAGAGCCCGCAGGGAAAAAGACGCTGAACTGGCAAAGAAAGTGGCACACCGGCTGAAACCTTCGGTGAAAACCATGAATATTCATACGCTGGATCATGTCATTACTTCCCTGGATCAGGATGCGGAAATAATGCTTAAAAAAAATACCCTAGATCAGGAAATACTGAAAGCGGAAGCCATTTTGAAAGCGGTGGTAGATGAACTGCAACTAACAGATTCAAAGCAGCAACAGCAGGAATCATAAAGAGCAGGATATTGAAGCCCCTGCATTGGCGCTTGTGCCTCATGAACGCAGGCGGACTTAATGAAAGAAAAGGTAAAAGTGAGACTGTTATCTTTTTGGCGGGTTTGCACAAGTTTCGGGAAAGAATACACTGGCAACTGTCTGAAATGGCGCAAGCGGACGCTTGCGACAGGTAAGCGTTTAAAAGTTTATCACACCGTTCCCATCATATCCACCTCTTCCTCTTCCACCTCTTCCAGGCTGGCCCGGCGCATCAGTGTTTGGCTGCCCGACAGGAATATGACCAATGAAAGGCCGGCACAGGCGGTCATCACCGATGCCATCGGCACAGCGGTATGATTCTGCAACCAGCTCACCGCGGCAGAAGCCAGCGCGCCGACACCCATTTGCAAAGCGCCCATCAGTGCTGATGCACTGCCGGCGGTATGTCCGAATGCGGCGAGTGACAAAGCAGACGCGTTGGGAAAAATAAATCCCTGGCAACTGAGAAAGCAAAACAACAGACCGATGGTAAGAAAGAGGTGCTGCACGCCGGCCATTAATATCACCAGCAGCAGTAAGCCCGAAAACAACTGACCTGCCAGGGCGAAACGGATAATCCGCTCACTTCGGTAAGTTTTGAGCAGCCGGTTATTGATCTGGGTGGCCGTGATGAGTCCCAGCGCTATGCAGGCAAACACCCATCCGTACTGTTCTTCACTCAGCCCGTATGTTTCCATGAACACATTGGGTGAACCGCTGATATAGGCATATAAACCGGCCGCGGCCACCGCACTCGTGAACGCGTAGGTATAAAACTGCGGATGTACCAGGATGCTCTTATAATTATGCAGGATGGCTGCTGGCTTTAATGAAAACCGGGTATCACCCGGCCGGCTCTCCGGCAATCCGTAATGAACTGCAACCAGTATCCCTACCCCCAGCAGGATCAGGGCGGCAAAAACAGCCCGCCACCCCAGGGCCGCGGTGAGATAACCTCCCACCGTGGGTGCCACCAGCGGCGAAACAGCCACCACCAGCATGAGGGTGGAAAACACCCGTGCATTCTGCTTCACTTCAAATAAATCGCGTACCATAGCCCGCGCAGCCACCAGCCCCGCACAACTACCAAGAGCCTGCAACAACCGGAGCAGAATCAGCATATCCACGGACTGTGCCAGCGCGCAACCGGCGGTTGCTGCAATATAAATGAGCAGGCCTGCATACAAAGGTTTCTTACGGCCATACCTTTCTAACAGGGGACCATACACGAGTTGCCCGGCGGAGATGCCAATGAAAAAACTGGAAAGCGAGAGCATCACGCGGGCCACCGTGGTATCCAGCCCCCGCGCAATACCCGGAAAAGCAGGCAGGTATAAATCAATGGAAAAAGGGCCCAGCGCCATCAGCATGCCGAGAATCAGGATGAGATGAAGCTTACCTGCTGCGGCCGGTCGCGGATCTTTTGTTCTGTGCATGTAAATCTTTTCTGTTGAGAAACGAATGCCTGTAACCGCCCTTGGCGCAAGCTTCCGCTTGTGCCGCATGAATTCAAACGGAAAATTAATCTTTACTCCTTTATTTACAGGATTAATCGAGAAATGAAAATTCTGAATAGCTGGATTTCTGATAAGGCACAAGCGGAAGCTTGCGCCTAATTGAGGACCTTTACCAGAATTTTACATAGAGCGCCAGGATCATCAGGAGAATCATGGTGATCAGTACCACTGTAGAGGGTTTCAGCCTGAACATAGTACTGTCGATGGCGAATGCTTTAGGATTCACTTTGGGGCCCGCCAGACTCACACCCACCATCAGCAGCACCGTGAATACAAACGACCAGCCCATATTCACCATGAACGGGATTTCATACCGCCCCTCTCCCACCGGATAAGCTGTGTACAAGAGGGTTTCATGCCCGAACCAGGCAGGTGCATAATTATTGAATACGATCACCAGTAAAAGACCAGCGAGTAAACCCACAATCGCCGCGCCGGCGGTGGTACGTTTCCAGAACATACCGAGGAGGAAGAGCGCGAATACACCCGGACTGATAAAGCCGGTGTACTTCTGAATAAATGTAAACCCGCCTTCCCGGCCAATCCCCATCAGGTCTTCCCAGCAGCAGGCAATGGCAATCAGGATGGAAAGCAGGATGGTGATCCGGCCGATCCATACCAGTTTCTTTTCATCGGCGGCTTTGTCAAAATATTTATGGTAAATATCCAGGGTGAAAATGGTAGAGATACTGTTGGCCTTGCCTGCCAGCGACGCTACAATTGCTGCGGTAAGGGCCGCTACTGAGAGGCCTTTCATGCCAACGGGAAGCAGACTTAATATGGCTCCGTAAGCGCCGTCCTTATTCCCGCCGAACGTGGCATTGTCAAAATATCCGTGCCGGTACAGTACGAAAGCGGCAATACCCGGAAGCATCACAATAACGGGCATGAATATCTTGATAAAACCGGCAAAGAGAATACCGTTACGTGCCGTCTGCAGATCAGCACCCAGCGCCCGTTGCGTGATGTACTGGTTACAACCCCAGTAATTGAGGTTGGCAATCCACTGGCCCGCGAAATACATGGTAATACCCGGCAGCGCCACGTATTTGGCAATATAATCACCGCTGCTGGCTGCGTTGGGCTTATCAAAAATCATGTGAAAATGATCCGGCGCTTCTTTCATCAGGGTGTTGAATCCTGCGAGGGCACTGCCGCCGCTGTTCACCACCTCGTCCACTTTTTCCAGGGCCAGCCATACGGCCACTAATCCGCCGATGATGAGTACCGCCACCTGGATCACATCGGTATAACCAATCACTTTCATGCCGCCCAGGGTAATGATGAGCGCGAACAGCGACAGCAGCAACAGGATGGTATGAAAATGCTCCTGGCCGGCCAGCGCACTGATGGCTTTGGAGCCCAGATACAGAATTGAAGTAAGATTAACGAACACATACAAAAACAACCAGAACACCGCCATGATGATAGCCACCGTTTCGTTATACCGTTCTTTCAGAAACTGCGGCATGGTATAAATCCTGTTTTTCAGGTACACCGGCATAAACCAGATGGCGATGATGATGAGCGTTACCGCGCCCATCCATTCATATACCGCCACCGCGATGCCGCTGAAAAATCCTTCCCCGCTCATGCCGATAAACTGCTCAGCCGAAATATTAGATGCGATAAGCGAAGCGCCGATGGCCCACCAGGTAAGGGAACCCTCGGCCAGGAAATAATCTTTGGTGCTGGTTTGCACCTGCTTTTTTCTTGTATACACCCACCAGCCGTAGCTGGCTACTATCAGAAAGTAAATAATGAAAACGATATAATCCTGTGTGTGAAGCAGTGTATGCATAAGCAGTTGTATATTGAAAAAGATGCTGTAAGAATTAGAAAAACGGATAGTGGATAATGGATAATTGAAAATGAGCTTCGCCGTGTAACAGATACACCTTCAGTCGAGCTTCATTTACTGAATAACAGATGTACCATCAGCGGTCTGTACAGTGTAAGTCGTCAGTTCCAAACCCATCGCTGCGCGGTAAATACAGGCGATGCGGTCCGTGAGCGCTCCTGCTTTTGTGCTTTCAACTATATTGATGGTGCAACCACCGAAACCGCCGCCCATCATACGCGCGCCGAGCACGCCGGATTCCTGGCGCACTGCCTCTACCAGGAAATCGAGTTCTTTGCAGCTCACTTCATAATCACGGCTTAAGCCATCATGCGTTGCCAGCATTTTCTTTCCCAATGCTGCCATATTTCCGGCTTCCAGGTCCTTACAGGCATCCAGCAGGCGCTGATTCTCTTCCACCACATAACGGCAGCGGCGGTAAATCAGCGGATCACGGGGGAGCACCCACTGATCCAGCATCTCTGTGGAAACATCCCGCAGACTTTTGACAGCTGGTTGATGGGCCTGCACCCAGATCACTCCCTGCTCACATTGCTGCCTTCGTTCATTGTAGGCAGAAGACGCGAGTGAATGTTTGACATTGGTATTAAAGAGCAGAAGGCTGTACTGCTGCAGCTGCAGGGGTTCGTAGGTATAGGCAAGTGACCGGCAGTCGAGCCGGATCACCTGGTCTTTTTTACCCATCATGCTGGCGAACATATCCATGATGCCGCACTGCACACCGGCAAAGCGATGCTCCGCCTGCTGAGCCAGCCGGATCATTTCCATGCGCGGAATATTGAATCCAAAAAGCTGATCCAATGCAAACACTGCAGCGCATTCCACGGCAGCTGAGGAAGAAAGACCAGCTCCTACGGGAATATCACCGGCTACCAACAGGTTGAAGCCCTTCACAGGATAGCCTTTGCCAATCAACTGATCCACTACCCCCAGGATATAGGTAGGCCAGCTTTTCAGGGGTTGAACCGCCGACAGCTCCAATTCGACCGCTTCGTTAAAATTCATGGAAAAGAGGCTGACCTTGTTATCCGGTCTTGCGGATACGGCAACGAACACCGACTTATCAATCGCTGCAGGCAGCACAAAACCTTCATTGTAATCGGTATGCTCGCCGATGAGATTGATACGGCCCGGAGAGCGCACGATCAGTGGGGTTGCAGAAAATATTTGCCGGAAAGATTGCTGAATACCTGATAACATGATGATGGTTTGAAAGAGGGAATGATTTGACCAATGGTGAATGGAGATACGTTTAATTCGTTTAACCCGCTGCTGTGGCCCGTATCCTCACGAACCACTCTTGCACTATTCTTCTCATTGAAAAAAATTTTGCTGCCATGGTTCGTGTCCCCACGAACCATTCTTCCGCTATTCTTCTCCCTGGTGCGCAATTACACGAACCGCTGAAATATCACTTCAGGTATTTCCTGCTCAGTTCATCGTACAGTTTCATCCATTCATTGCTCTTGCCGTCTTCATCAAAAATCTGTTCCCAGGTACTGAGAGGTTCCCAGATAAAACTGCCCTTTCCTTTTCCGCCGGGCAGTCCGAATACCAGCCGGTTCACTGCCTCTTTCCGGGCTGAATATTCCACTACGATGATATCCCTGCCATAGCGTTTTTCAAGATCCAGCATATTGTCCCGCAGATCATCCAGCGTACCATGCCATTTGGGATAATAAGAGAGCCCGATCACATCAAAAGGCACTCCGCGTTTCCGCATCTGATCAAAAAAGAAAACCGTTTCATCCTGCTGTCCGCCGAGCGCAACATGCAGGAGCATCACCGCGCCCGGATGTACCGCTTTCACCGCAGCCGTACCCGCACTGATCAGTTGGGCGAGCGAATCAGGATGCGCGATACTGCCTTCCGGCCAAACAATACCATGGTTCACTTCATTCCCCACCTGCACCATATCGGGCAGGGTACCCTGCGCCTTCAGTTCCGTCATTACCCGGAAGGTATAATCATACAAAGCCTGCTTTAACTGTTCAAAAGACAGGCCTTCCAAGGCAGCCGGTTTATACTGCTTGCCGGGATCCGCCCAGTAATCGCTGTAATGAAAATCCAGCAGCAGTTTCATACCGGCTTCCTTTACCCTCTTTGCCATGGCCCTGGTATAACGCAGATCACAGAATCCCTTACCCGGCGAATAGCCCTTCGCGTTAGCTGGCTCATTGAAAATACGTAGACGCACATAATTGAACCCATGCGCCTGGAGTATAGAGAGGGCATCCTGCTCCCTGCCTTCGTCGCTGAATTTTTTTCCGGCCGCTTCCAGTTCGGGGAGGAAAGAAATATCAGCGCCGATGATCCTGTCTGCTGTACGGGGTTTTGCCGCCTCACCGCTGAGTCCGAATTTTTTATCAGGCTGCACACTGGCGGCACTGCCCGGCGACACCGTAATTATCTCTGTGCCGCCGCTCCACAACCCGGGCGAGCTGGCCTCAAAGCGGATCATGCCTGCGGTGGTATCACTTTGTACGATCACCTGGCATTTTCCGTTGAAGGCACTCCGCTGCCAGGCACCCTCCCTGCATTTATCCGGCTCATGACTGCTGGGATCTCCGTTGCCCACGCCGATGATTTTACCCGGACCACTGATGCTGAAGCGGATCATATTACTGGCATCCGGCACTTCGCGGCCCTGGCGGTCGATGATACTTACATTCATCACCGTTACATCTTTCCCATCGGCCAGCATCGTGGTTTTGTACGGTGTAAGTACCACTTCGGCAGGCGCACCGGTGGTTTCCACCTTCGACTTAAAGCGCCTCCCTTTTTTATAAGCAACCGCTTCGAGTGTTCCGGGCGCATAGGTCACTTTCCACTGCAGGTGCCCGTTGCGGGGCATGGTTTGTATGCCCAGTGATTGACTGTTGAGGAACAGCTCCACTGAATCGGCATTGCTGTTCACCCACACATCTTTCACAGGCGCAGGCTCACCCCATTTCACGGGCCAGTTCCAGTGCGGGGAAATATGCAGTACATCCTTATCCGTCCACCAGCTTTGATAATAGTAATACAGGTTCTTGGGGAACCCGCACATATCCATCACCCCGAAATGGGAATTGATATTAGGCCATTTGAAAGGCGTGGGTTCGCCCCGGTAGTCAAAGCCGGTCCAGATAAATCCCCCCAGCCAGTATGTATTTTCAGCAGCCGGTCTCCACCAGGCTTCCGCTGTACTGGCCCACCAGGGAGCCGTAACATCCTGATCCGGCAGATACGCACGGATCGTATCCCTTATATATTCACCCCGGGTGGTTACGGTACTGCCCATCTCTGTTCCGATAATGGGTTGCTCCGGGTGATCCCGGTGATAATCCGCCACCGCGAAATGGCGGTAGTTGAAACTGCGGACCGGTATCACTTCATTTACACCCCGGTACACATTGCCCAGGTCGGCCGCATAGGTGCAGGTACGGGTAGGGTCCAGTTTACGGAGTTTTTCAAGGTAGGTCTGCGCGATGCGTTTACCCGTTGACGTTGTTTGAATCCACCCCTCTTCGTTACCGATGCTCCACATAAAAACGGAGGGATGGTTGCGGTCTCTTTTTACCAGCCGTTCAAACTGATCCAGGTATTCGGCGCTGCTGTTGAGGAGGCGTTGCTCATCCATCACCAGCATACCCAGGCTGTCGCAGGCTTCCAGCAGTTCCGGCGCGGGTGCATGGTGACTGGTGCGATAGGCATTCACCCCCATGTTTTTCAACAAACGGATGCGGTAGTAGTGCATATAATCGGGCAATGCAGAACCCAGTCCCGCGTGATCCTGGTGGTTGTTGGTGCCGAGGATTTTCAGCGGACGTCCATTCAGGGAAAAACCTTCTTTGGCATCAAAACGAAAACTGCGGATACCCAGTCGCTCATGCAGCGTGTATACCACGCTGTTATGATTCCGTATTTCTGTGATCACCCGGTAACGGTATGGATCATCAATATCCCATAGATGTGGCTGCTGAATACTTAACTGCTGCCGGATGGTTTGCCGGCCACCTGGTGCCAGCGACAATGCCTGCTGCTTGGATTGTGCAACCAGTTTTCCATCCGGTGTGGTAATCCGGGTAAATACCGAACATGCTGCCGTTTCCGCATTCGCATTCTCAACCGTCGTCTCCACGGTAACGGTAGCGGATCCGGGTTGCACGGCGGCGTGTACAAAAAATTCCCCTTCCGGAATATGCAGGTTATTATACTGGTTTAGCCATACATGCCGGTAGATGCCGGCGCCTTCATAAAACCAGCCCTCATATTGCGTGGCATCCACCCGAACTACCAGTACATTTTCCTTATCAAAACGGATAATGTCAGTAACGTCATAGGAAGCCCCGATATAACCACTCAGGTTCTGCCCCACAAAAAAACCGTTCAGCCAGATGCTGGCCGCGCGGAAAATACCATCAAACTGCAACTGAAAACGTTGGCCGCTGTCGGCTGTGGTTACCCTGAATTTTTTCCGGTACCAGCCGATACTGGTTTCCGGAAAAAATCCACCAACCGGTTTGTACCCGTGCGATTCCACGCCAAAATCAGGATGTTGTACGAATGGAAGTTCCACCGCCCAGTCGTGTGGAATATCGAGCGTACGCCAGCTGCTGTCGTTAAAACGGGCATCGATGGCTGTTCCGGCAGCGCCGCCGCTTTTGGCAAAGATGGTAGCCAGGCTGTAATTGAAATCTTTCTCCGGGTTGGCTGCATGACCAAAATGAAATTTCCAGCCGGCATCCAGGCTGATGCGTTTTTGGGACAAGGCCAACTGGCAGCAAAAAAGCACCAGTAAGAATCCCAGCAAAAAAATGCGTTTTTTCATGCGAATGTAATTTCGGAGGCGAGGCTGATTTACCTGAATGCATCGAGCGCCACCGTAGGCTTACCACTGTTATCAAAAGCGCCCAGCGTATACCCCTTCCAGCCGCCATAACATTGAGGCTCCCAGTACAAAAGGCCGATGCCTTTCCCTCCGGTAACAGATTTAAGTTTTACCATCAGATCTGCAATAATCTGTTTGCATTCATCCGCACGATCCCAGGGCATGCCGATCTCCACCACCATCACTTCTTTATTATAGCGGGTAACCATATCCGTCATGTTATCCAGGCACTGGCGGTTGGTTGTTTGCCAGGGCGTGCTGGCGTAGCTGGGATACAGCGACATGCCGATTACATCATACCGGGCGCCGTTATTCTTCAGCCCGTCGAACATCCAGCGGAAAAGGCCATTGTCGTAGCCATTGGAAACATGTACGATCACTTTAGCGGAGGGAAAAACTGCTTTAACGGCGTCATACCCGGTATTCACCAGTTGCGCGAAGTTTGCCATCGAGGTGCTGGCCCTGCCCTCCGGCCATAACATACCGTTGTTGGTTTCATTCCCCACCTGCACCCATTCGGGGGTTACACCTGCTGATTTCAGCTGGTTCAGTACTGAGGTGGTATGGTCAGACAGTGCTGATTTCAGGGCGTTAAAATCCAGTGCCGACCAGGCAGCAGGTTTGGCTTGCGCGCCGGGATCAGCCCAGGTATCACTGTAATGAAAATTAATCATGATGCGCATCCCGAGGTTCTTTGCTCTTACTGCCTTTGCAACAACATCAGCAGCCGCATTCCATCCCGGTGAAGGATTCACCCACACGCGCAGGCGGATGGTATTCATGCCCAGGGATTTCAGCAATTCGATGGCATCCATCTCCACCCCCGACGCATTGTAAAATTTTTTTCCGGCAGCCTCCATTTCGGTGAGCCAGCTGATATCGGCCCCTTTGGCAAACACAGCTGCCGGCGGGTTAACCACCGGGGGTATTACGGGAGGAGCCTCATCTTTGCCACAGGCAGCCAGTAAGCCGGCCATATATACAAGCGATGAAATAATTACGGTGAGCTTTTTCATACAGTTCATTATTTTCTGTTTCTGCGAACCGGTGCGGGACCTCCGCTGGAAGCACGGATAATCAGGCGGGGTTCCAGTACTTTTTTTTGTTCAGACATACCCGCTGTCCCGTGGCTGATCAGTTGATGAAGCATTTCAAAGGCACTTTTTCCCATCTGCACGGTTTGCTGATCGATGGTGGAGAGAGACGGGGTGATATGCTCTCCAAAAGCCTCATTGGCAAATCCGAAAACACCGAAATCTTCGGGTATCCGTATCTGTTGTTCCTTCAGCTCCTTGATGGCGCCCAGCGCGGTAAAATCTTCCACGGCAAACACCGCGTCGGGCCGCCGGGGTTGCCTGAGCCAGTGCGCCACCGCTGTACGTCCTGCTTCAATGGACACATTGCCTGTATACACAAAGGCCGGATCCACCTGCCGGCCGGCATCCCGCAATGCCTGTTTATATCCGCGGAAACGGTCGCTGAAAATTTTGAGGTGCTGCGGGCCGGTAATATGGGCAACGCGCTGATATCCTCTTTCTATGAGGTGCTGCGTGGCGAGGTAGCCGCCTTTGTAATCATCAATTACCACCGAATGAATGCCGATTTTGTCACGTGAACGGTCAAAGAAAACCACCGGTACGCCGGCCTTCCGGGCCATGAGGATATGATCAAAATTCCGGGTCTGCTTGGCAAGAGACAAAAGGATTCCATCCACGCGGGCGGATAAAAAAGTTTCGATGCCTTTGATTTCGGAATCGGTTTGTTCATTGGACTGGTAAATCAGCACCTGGTATCCCTGCTCGTTGGCAAGGCATTCAATGCCATGCACCACCGATCCAAAGAAATTGATTTCCGCACTGGGAATAATCACACCAATCAGTCCGCTGTGTCCTTTACGGAGTGATGCGGCAATGCGGTGGGGCCGATAGTGCAGCCGGGCGGCAGCCGCTACAATTTTTTTGCGGGTGGGTTCACTGATGGAGGGATCGCCGTTGAGGGCACGGGAAACGGTGGCCGCCGTGGTATGGAGTTGCCGGGCAATATCCGCGAGGGTGACTTTCAGGCTCATGGCAGGGCGACCGTTTACGTAATCGATTACGTAAATGTAGAGAGATTTTACGGATCCTGCCAAATTTTTCTGCAGGACAACTGCTGCGCAGCTCTTTCCAGGGCTGGTATTACGGGTAAAAGGAAAACGGATCAGGAGAGCTTAGCCTGATTTCCGTACATACTTTGTAAGGATGACGATGGTCTGATCATTGATCTTCCCTTCAATCTGCTCCGTATTATCCGGCACGAGGCGGATTTTCCGGACGATGGTGCCCTTGGGCGCCATGAAACTGGCGCCCTTTACATTGAGCCCCTGTGTAAGTACCACGGTATCCCCGCTGCTGAGGGGTGTTCCATTGCTGTCGAGATGCCCCGCTTTCACTTCAAAAGCGCTGAGCGCCCACTGAACCACTTCCTCATCCGGTTCTACCCCCTGCAGGATATCATTGGCCCATTCCTTGTCGCGGTTACTGTGCAATATCCGGTAACTGAGGGCTTGTACCGAAGGTGTGGGGTTCCAGATACTGCCACCGAGGCATTGCCAGTGGTCGCCTGCTGCAGGGTTATCAAGGGCGGCAAGGCAGGTGGCACAAAGCGCCACTTCATGAGCAATCACCTCATTGGTTTTCGGACTCACAGCATAAGCAACTGTAGCAGGCTCACTGGTACAGAGTTCGCAGATACCTTCGCAGCGCTCTTGGAGGGCCGCTGTTATAATTATACTCATGGGATAAAACCATTACCTGTTAAAGCCGGGGAGATGATAAAGCCTGTCCGGCAGGTGGCCAACGGGGTGCAAAGATGAGATGAATATTTGGGATCTGGTAATTCAGGGTACAAAGCACTACCGCTGCTGATAAACAAATGTATTTTCCACTACACTGATGGGCACTCCCTGCCGGTGACACCATTCGGTGCAGGAGGCATGGAATTCTTCCCATCTGGACCTGGCCCAGGCGGGCACTTCCCGCTCCCATAATTCCTTGCCAGGAAAATACACGTGAGGCTGCCCCATACTGAATTCAAACACCAGGGTACCTTCAGCAGTTTCAGCTACCAGTTCTTCCTTCCAGCGTGTTGAAAACCGTATCATAGATATAAAGCAGAATGATCAGTGATAATCACCTGTAATTAAACTGACCAGCATCACCAGCAGCAGCAGCACCCAGGGCCCTGTACTGATCAGGAGTGCCTTCCGGATATCCGGTTGAAAGAAGAGGAAATAAAAGCCAGCCGCAGCGAGCAACAGAAAAATGACCGCGTACAAGGCAGTGGCCGTCACGGAATACTTAGTAGTATCCAGCACACCGATCACATTTAAAAAAAACCGGAAGCCGATGATGGCATCCGCTGCCAGCAATATAAACGCGATTACTTTGAGGAAGATCATATACACCTGCAATAATACAGTTTCTATTTCATCACTTTCAGATCATTGCCGGCACTGATGGTAATCTGTACCTGCGGTGAAAGCAACCGTATATTCCTGCATACGGCCAGGCTGTTTACTGTAATCACCCCAGAGGGAATTACCACATCCGTAAAGGCATCAGGCAGCAGTCCGCAATCCCAGTTGGATGGATTTTCCCAGGTATTGCCCGCAGCGCCGGTCCATTGTGTTTGAAATTTAACCGTAACTGCAGTGCTGAACCGGTTTCCATTCACCCGGCACCGGTATTGGTTTCCATAAGCGGAGGCAGGCAGCTGGAGAGTGAGTACAGAATCCGTCTGACCAGCCATCTGCGTATACCCGTTCCCGGTATTTTCTTCCCACTGGTACTGAACGCCGCGTATATCACTCGTCAGGACGAGCGGACCGGAGCCCGGGCAAATCCGCCGGGTAAGCTGAACGGGCACCCCTTTATTGATGTATTCTTCCAGCATGGTATACCCTTCTGCTGTCAGCCGGTTCCGGTCAGCAGGGTCAAGGGGGTTCAGTCCGTTCTCCAGCTCCCATTCATCGGGCATACCATCCTGGTCGGTATCAGCCGGGCCCGTACAAGCGGCATATTCAGGCCATCCACCTACTGCAGAAGGTGCATCAATGATCCCGGGTTTATTGGCCGATCCGGTTCCGCTGGTGGTTCTGGTTCTTACTTCGCGGGCAATGCGCCGGTCTACACTGTCGCGGCGGGGCCAGGATGCACCCGCGTCGGCGAGTACGGTATCATAGGCCGCGGCTGCCGGCTGGAGGGTAACCGGCGCCGTTATGGTAAACAGACTGTCGGAACGGGATGAATCCCTGCTGGCAACGGGAATGAGGGCAAAGTCCACCGCTAGCCAGTTATCTGCCGTCCGGGCCGCATTTCCTTCAATAATATTTCCCTGCACATGAAAGCGCCCCACTCCCTGTGCATTGGACGAATAGTCAGGCCGCATCAGCTTGTGGGTGGAAGGGGTGGAAGGACCAGGCTTATAGTAATTATTCAGTTCATTCAGCCGGGCAATACCCCCGCTGATCTCCACATCACCGCCATAGGTGGAACTGGAACTTACCCAGTTATAGTTTACATTATTGCTGTATTCCACCAGCGCAATGGTATCATGTGCCCGGGCTCCGTTGAAGCGGGGCGTACGGTTGTTCTGATGCGCGATCAGGTTATGGTGATAACTGGCATACTGGCCGCCCCACACACCCGCATAGCTTCGTACGCCTTTACTGTGAAAAGCATTGTATAAGCCCTCGCTGGCGATACACCATTGCAGGGTGGTATACTTATTATCATACATGGCCAGGCATTCTTCATTGGCCCAGCTGAAGGAACAATGATCGATGATGACATTTTCATAATTCTCAACATCGAGACCATAAGTTACAAAAGAAGAGGTAGGCACCCCGTTGGCATCCAGGGGCACACCCGGCCGGAAACGGAGGTAACGCAGGATGACATTTTTTCTTCTGGGTCCCCAGTAAAAAAACTGGCTGGCGGTTGCGCCATTTACAATCACGGAGCGTCCGGCAATGCAGATACCATCACAGGGCGCGGTTTGTCCCGCGATAGTGAGATGGTCGCGCCTGATCCGCAGATCAGATTTCAGGTTGATGATGCCCGATACCCTGAATACGATGGTGAGCGGCTGGTAAACAGTAACCGGAAACAAGGGATTGGCCGCATCCTTATACACATAGATGGTATCCACATACTGGTCCAGCGCCCAGCGCAGACTGCCCACCCCGGTATCCTGGAGGTTGGTAACTGCCACTACCTGTCCGCCGCGGCCGCCACTGGCAAAACGCCCATAACCTTCCGCGCCGGGAAAGGCAGGAATTTGGGCATCGGCAGTATGCTGCAGGAACACAATCAAGAACAGGGAGTACATCCATTTTTTCATACCGGCAAGCGTTAATAAGGATCACCAATTTCGTGAAAAATCCTCTGGGGAGAAAGAACCGGCCAGCCACTTATTTACGGAATCGTTGCCGGAATACTGCTTTGTTTATATAACTTACACGGAACATCTGCCAAAGCCTGTATTTCGGATACCATGCACTTTGATTTCGGTTTTTACAGTTCCCTGCTGCTCGTTTTTTTTGTACACATGATCGTGTATGCTTTCCTGTTAGTCAGAAAAAGCATCCTTCAGCAGCAGCCGGCACCTGGGTGGCTGGGGTTTTTTCTGCTGCTGGCAGCACTGTATATCAGCCCGTGGATGCTGGGTTTTGCCGGATGGTATGATACGCAGCCCTACAAACAGTTTTTACTGTATTTTCCTATGCAGCACCTGTTTGCCATAGGACCCGTGGTATATTTTTATGTACAAAGTCTGCTGAACCCGGGGTTTGTATTCACACGAAAGCAGCTGGTTCATTTTATTCCGGCCCTCCTTTACCTGCTCTTTACAGCCTGGATGGCTGTGTATGATTTTATCATTGCCGGTGATACGTTATTCCTGGCCGATGGCGCCGACCGGGATTTCGACACCTGGTACCAGCTGAGCGGCTTTGTATCCATGCTGTATTATTTCAGCCTGTCCCTCCGGTATTACCTTTTTTACCGGGATCTGATTAGACAGGTACTGAGCAATGCAGATACCCTCGCTTTCAAATGGGTGCGCAATTTTCTGATAGCGATACTGGCCATTCTGCTGGCGAGGCTCATCCTGATGGCAGCTGGCTTATTTGCCGATTTGGATTACATCAGTACCTGGTGGTACTACCTTGGATTTTCGCTCAGCATCTATTATATCGCTATTACCGGCTATTCCAATGCGATCAGTTCCCAGGTTTCCTTTACTCCGGCAGATACAGATACCACACGGTTTACACTGCTGCAGTATCCGGTAGCCCGGCTCACCCTTCCGGAACCTGCTGAAAGCAATGAATTGAAAATAGACAGCACAGAAACAAACAAAACTGAAAGCGATCCGGAGCTGGAAAAATGGAAAATACGTCTGGACACTGCCATGCGGGAAGAACAATGGTATACCGACCCTGAGCTGAACCTGCCGCAAATGGCCAGGAAACTGAATACCAACATCTCGCTGCTCTCCCGTTGTATCAACCGGGGGTACCAGCTGAACTTTAATGATTTTGTCAACAGCTACCGGGTGGCCGCAGTCATCCGTCTGCTGAAACTCGGTCGCCACCGGAATGAAACCCTGCTTTCCCTCGCTTACGAATGCGGATTCAACTCTAAAACCACTTTCAACCGGGCTTTTCGTAAACAAACCGGGCAGTCGCCCCAGGAATTTCTGCGAAACCTCCCCCCGCTGCCGGAAGAAAAAGAAGACTGATTACCAATCGTTTACTTTAATCTGACACCTGCATCAACGGATTTGAACCTTTATAACAGGGTTCAAATCATCATTTGGGGCGCAGGAGGCGATTGTGCGCTGCAGTTTTGCATGCCAAACATCAAACGCATGAAAAAACTCACAGCACCTTACTTACTGCCATACTGGTGGCAGGATCTCCTGCTTGCCCTTCCCCGCATTCTTTGCGGCTGGTGGCTCACCACTGACTTCGGGGCGGCCAAATTCGGTTTACCCTGGAGCCCCCCGGAAAAAAACCTCGGTTTTTTTGAAGTAGCCTTCTGGTTCCCGGAAGATGTGGCGGCTTATGGCGGCATTTTCAGCCTTTTTCCCGTTTTCTTCGCCTGGATGGGCGCGTTCAGCGAGGCGGTGGGCGGATTGTTTATCCTGCTGGGTTTTCAAACAAGACTTTTCTCCTTTCTGATGGTATGCACCATGCTGGTAGCCATTTTCATGCAACAGTTTTCCAATGGTCTCTGGAATATGCTGCCTGCCCTGGGGTTTCTGTGGGTAGCCATGTATGGTATGGTGTCAGGCAGCGGAAGATTTGGACTGGATTATGTAATCACCAAAAAGTATAGCCATGATAAAAATTAGTGTATCCCTTTTCGTTACCCTGCTGCTTGCCGCAGGAGCCTGCGTTCAACCTGCCTTTCGTAAAACCATCACGGTTTACCTGGAAGTTAAGGGACATCAGCCTGTCACTTCAGTGGGCATCAGGGGTGACGGAAAACCCCTGAGCTGGGAATCGGATTTCCCGATGACCCCGGTGGTGAAAGACTCATTGTATGTTGCCCGCTTTACGATAGTGACCGGATATAAAACAGGCGAGATCAAGTTTACCGTCAATGATGAGTTTGAATTAAAAGATCAGCCCAACCGGGTGATTGCTTTACCGGATACAGACAGTATGGTATACCGGGCGGTATTTAATGAGTTGTAGTCAACCAGTATCAGGATTTTCGTTTATCCTGTATATACCTCGCCACCGCCACCACCCAGGCCCGGGGCGACAGTCGTACGCTGAACACCATCAGCCGGTTGAGCCAGCCATGAATGGCCACCCGCTTTCCCTGCATCATGGCCCGGAAACCATATTCCGCCACCTCACGGGATCCGGGCAGCTTCCGGCCCTTCACCAGCCGGGTTTCTTCGATGCCGGCTACGGCCTGGAAACCACTTTCGGTGGCGCCGGGACAAAGCGCGGTAACCGTAATGCCAAAGGGTTTCAGTTCATTGGCCAGCGCCTCACTGAAATGCAGTACGAATGCTTTGCTGGCATAGTATACACTCATCGTGGGGCCCGGCTGAAAGGAGGCCGTGGAGGCTACATTCATAATCTTTCCTTTCCGCCTTTGTATCATACCCGGTAAAAAAAGACGGGTGAGATAAGCCAGCGCGGTAATGTTCAGGTTAATCATGCGCTCCTGTTTATCCCAGTCGCTCTCATGAAAAAATCCATAGTCGCCGAAGCCGGCATTGTTGATCAGGTAATCCACCGCATAGTTGCGTTCCTGGCACCAGTCGAATATTTCACGGGCAGTTTCATAACGGGAAAGATCATGCACGATCACTTCCACGCGGGCGCCCTGTTGCCGCAATCCGGACGCCAGTTGCTCCAGCTGCGCAGCACTGCGGGCAGTGATGATGAGTTGCATACCCTGGCGGGCGCAGATGCGTGCCAGTTCAAGTCCGATGCCCGATGAGGCGCCGGTGATGAGAACGGTTTCCATAATGCGTTATTTAATGAAGCCGGTGATTTCTTTTGACAGCGGCGATACCGATGGCCCGAAATATGCCTGCAGATTACCCTGTTCATCCACCAGGTATTTGGCGAAGTTCCAGGAAGGGGCCTGCTGGTTCCACCCATTGCGTTCCGGGCGGGTGAGCCATTGGTATACCGGGTGCTGAGCTGTCCCTGCAATGACCACGGCTTTTTCCATCAGCGGAAAACTCACCCCGTAATTTTTCCGGCAAAAGGCCGCAATGGATTCACCATCCCCCTTTTCCTGCTCTTTGAAATCATTGGCGGGAAAAGCAATGACCGTGAGTTTGCTTCCATAGGAGCGGTACAATTGCTCCAGCTCATCATACTGTGCCGTATACCCGCAATCGGAAGCAGTATTGACGATCAGTATTTTTTTTCCGCGGAAGGAATGAAAATCCACAGTAGTCCCGCTGATATCCTTTGACTGCAGACTGTAAAAATCTGTAAGGGATGGCTTTCCGGGATTGCGCAGTACATCACGGTTGGCATTGAACAGTTTCGTTGCCCACATAAAAGCGGGATACACGGTTTTGAGTAGTTTTTGACGGGTAGTCATGTGTACGGCGTTGCGTTGACTATAAAGTGAATAGGCAATTGTGCAGGCGACCAGCACCAGCACCCCGATGGCGGTATATTTCAGTGCTTTCACCGGATGAGTTTTTTAAACAGCCCCAGCTTTCCCTTGAAAGGAGGATAGCGGATGGCAGGATCGGGCCACACCGGCGTTTTCATCACAGACTTCTCATGGGTAAAAGTATCAAAGCTGTGTTTCCCATGATAGCGGCCGGTTCCGCTGGCCCCCCTGCCGCCGAATGGCAGGTGATGGTTGGTGAGGTGCCAGGCGGTATTGTTGACGCATCCTCCACCAAAAGCCACAGACTCCAGCCAGCCTTTTTCGCGCTGCTTACTGCTGGTAAACACATAAAAAGCCAGGGGGTTGGGATTTTGTTCAATTATTTTCAGGGCTTCTTCGGGTGTGCGGAAGGTCAGTACCGGCAGTATGGGTCCGAATATTTCTTCCTGCATCACCGGCGCATCCGGTGAAACATTCGTTAAGAGGGTGGGTTCCAGGTAGCGATCCTCTTTCTGGTACCGGCCACCATGCGCCACTGTACCCTGGGATAGATAACTGATCATCTTTTCCAGCCTTTGGGTATTCACCAGCCGGCCATAGCTGCCGGAAACGGAAGGGTCATCACCGAAAAAACGCTGCAGCACCTTTTTCAGTTCCGCGAGCAGCTGATCGTACACGGTTGCATGCACCAGCACATAATCGGGGGCCACACACATCTGGCCGGCATTGCTGAATTTAGCCAGGCAAATGCGTTTAGCCGCCACCGTGATATTGGCATCCGCCTCCACGATACAGGGGCTTTTCCCGCCCAGCTCCAGCGTAACCGGCACCAGTTTGTCGGCCGCCATCCGGTACACCAGCCGGCCCACGGCCGTACTGCCCGTGAAAAAGACATGATCAAAGCGGAACTGCTCCATCAGGGCAGGCACTACCACAGCACCCTCGCCCGGCACACAGAGCACCTGTTCCGGCGAAAAAGTGGCGGCTACCATGCGTTGCAATAAAGCAGCCGTAGCCGGATTATATTCACTGGGTTTCAGCACTACGCAGTTACCCGCCGCCAGCGCGCCCACCAGGGGATTCAGCAGCAACTGTACGGGATAATTCCAGGGACCGATGATCAGCACCACCCCCAGTGGCTCTTTCATTACGAAACTGGAGGAAGGCAGGTTGGCGAGATTGGTCCGCACCCGCACCGGCTCCATCCAAGCTTTCAGATGACGCAGTGCCTGGTTGATTTCCGCGAGCACCATTCCTATCTCTGTTACCCAAACTTCTTCCCTGCTCTTATGCAAATCTGCCTGCAGGGCATCGTAGATATCCTTTTCATGATCCAGCAGCATTTGCCTGAGTTTTTTCAGCTGCTGTATACGAAATGTGCAGGAACGGGAGGCACCGGTTCGGTAAAAACGGCGAAGGTTTTCCAGTTGTTCAGTAGTAAACATGGCAAAGTTTATAGGTTAAAGGTAGGGAAAGCGGGAATGGAGAACAGGGAATGATGAACGAAGAACAGGGAACACAGAACAGGGAACAAGGAATGATGAATTTTAAATGAGCCTTCTCATTTCCAAGGCGGGTCTCCTGAAAGGGACCCGCCTTATTGGATACTTGATGTGTTTATTTAGTGGCCTGTCAATCTAATTGTGTAACGCCGGGTCCCCTCCGGGAGACCCGGCTGAGAAGAGAATAGATGGCGGATGGCAGGAAGGAAATAGGGAAGGAGGAGCAGGGAAAGGTAGAATTATAAATCGAAGGTTCTACCAGCCAACCGCCATCTGCCAACCGCCAACTAAATCTCCTTAAACCCGGACGGTCCGTCTAAACCTTCCTAAACTACCCTCAACCTCCCTAAACTTTCCTCCCACCTACCCCCTCAACTCTTAAACCAATTACCTTTACGCTCCATGACCGATGAACAGTATATGCAGCAGGCCCTTCGCGAAGCGCAAAAGGCTTTTGAGGAGGAAGAGGTACCCGTGGGTGCCGTAGTGGTGATGAATAACCGAATCATTGCCCGCGGTTACAACCAGGTGGAAAAACTGAACGACAGCACCGCCCATGCGGAAATCATTGCGCTGACCGCCGCCTTTAATTTCCTGGGGAGCAAATATCTGCCCGAGGCCACCCTGTATGTAACAGTAGAACCCTGCGTGATGTGCAGCGGCGCCCTGTACTGGAGCAAGATCGGCCGGGTGGTTTACGGAACGGCCGATGACAAAAACGGCTACCGGCATACCTGTGGTACTCAAAGTCCTTTTCATCCCAAAACCATCGTGGAAGGCGGCCTCCTCGCCAAAGAATGCGCCCAGCTGATGAAAAACTTCTTCAGCGCCCGGCGTTAGTTTTCGAATTCAGAAAGAAATGAAGGGGTGCTTAACAAAGTCAGAGCTAGTTTGTAATTTCACCGTTCACTATGGTTGAATTGATAATTGATAATTGATAATTGATAATTGATAATTGATAATTGATAACTCATAATTCATAACTCTAAACTCTAAACTCTAAACTATTATGTCTTTCTCCCTCGCCCCGCTCCCCTACGCCCACGAAGCACTGGAGCCGCATATCGACACCCGCACCATGCAAATCCATCATGGCAAGCACCACCAGGCGTATGTTGACAACCTGAATAAAGCTGTTGCAGGAACGCCCAACGAAGGAAAATCGCTGGAAGAACTGGTAAAAGTGGCCGGTACTATTTCACCCGCGGTACGCAACAATGGTGGTGGTCACTGGAATCACACTTTCTTCTGGGAAAGCATGGCACCCAACGCGGGAGGCGCTCCTTCCGGCGAGCTGGCTGCAGCCATCGATGCGGCTTTTGGTTCATTCGATGCCTTTAAGGAAAAATTCGCCAATGCCGGCATGACCCGTTTCGGCAGCGGCTGGGCCTGGCTGATCGTGAAAGAAGGCAAGCTGGAAGTAAGCTCTACGCCCAACCAGGATAACCCCCTGATGGATGTGGCCGAAGTGAAAGGTACCCCCCTCCTCGGGGTGGATGTGTGGGAGCATGCCTACTACCTGCACTACCAGAACCGCCGCGCTGATTATCTCGCCGCTTTCTGGAACGTGGTGAGCTGGAGCAAAGTGGCCGAACGTTTTGCCGCTGCCAAATAAATTCACCGCATCAACTTTATATAAAACTGCATTCCGGAAGGGATGCAGTTTTTTTGCGGATGAGGGTGGATGAAGTGATGTAGCTTTGAGGAAATGTTTAGGGAGGTTGAGGGAAGTTTAGGGAGGTTTAGGCGTTCTTCACAGCCGGGTCTCCCGGAGGGGACCCGGCGTTACTTAATTGGATTACCGGGCTTGTGATAAAATACATAAATGATTGAACACGGCGGGTCCCTTTCAGGAGACCCGCCTCTGAAATCAGGACTGCACCCGGATGCTACATTCAACCTTCAACACTTCGTTATGTGCGCGTACAAAAGAAAAACCTGGGTAGAAAAAAGAGAAACGGGAAAAGATCCCTTTGTAGAGAAGGTAAGTGGTGATTTTGCGGATATCCGTGCGGGAGAGTCGATGCTGGTGGCCACACCGGCGATTGTGGATGCGTACATCCGGCATATTCCGAGGGGTAAACAAACCACGCTGCAGCAGATGCGGAAAGACCTGGCAGCGGAATACCATGCTGATAAAACCTGCCCGGTAACGGCTGGTATTTTTTTACGGATAGTTGCTGAGGCAGCCTGGGAGGAATACCAGCAGGGTAAAGCACTGCGCAGCATCGCACCGTTCTGGCGGATCATGGACGAGAAAAGTACAACGGCAAAGAAACTGAGTTTCGGAACTGAATGGCTAATAGAACAACGCAGAAAAGAAGGCCTATCCTCAGCGCGCTGATTTTTTTGCTTTCCGCCAGCAGTCGTTCACATGATCGTCTACCATCCCGCTGGCCTGCATGAACGCATAACAAATGGTGGACCCCACAAATTTAAAACCGCGCCTGAGCAGGTCTTTACTCATCGCATCCGACTTTGCTGTTTTTGCCGGCACTTCACTGAGGGATGACACTTTATTCACCACTTGTTTCCCTCCCACAAACTGCCAGATATACCGGTCGAAAGTTCCGAACTCATTTTGTACAGCCAGGTATGCCCGGGCATTGGTCACAAAGGCCTGCACCTTCAGGCGGTTCCGGATGATGCCGGGATCCTGTAATAGTTTCTCCATCCGCGCCGCTGTATAGCGGGCCATTTTTTCCGCGTCAAAACCATCAAACACTTTTCGGTAATGTTCGCGTTTACGCAATACCGTATACCAGCTCAGTCCCGCCTGCGCGCCTTCGAGACACAGTAATTCAAACAACTGCCGGTCGTCGTGCAGCGGCACACCCCATTCTTCATCATGATAGCGCTGGTACAAATCATCTTTTTCGCACCAGCTGCAGCGGATTTTAGTTTTTGCCATGAGAGGAAAGGTTGGATTTGTGATGGTTGATGAGTAAGAAAAGTTGACGGTTGATAGTTGATGGTTGACGGGAAGAACCTTCTAAGAAGGTACATTTAATATTCAACATTTTTAATTCATCATTCCCTGTTCATCGTTCCGTTGGCAGATGACTGGAAAGAACCTTCCAAGAAGGTGCATTCAACCTTCAACTATCAACCTTCAACTATCAACCTTCAACATTTCTACCCGCCTACGGCACCGGGTCATATCCATGTCCTCCCCAGGGATGGCAACGGGCAATGCGTTTGATCGTCAACCAGAGTCCTTTCACCGGACCATATTTTTTCAACGCCTCTACTCCGTAGTGTGAACAGGTAGGCGTGAAACGGCAGCTCTTCCCCAGCCAGGGAGAAATGATCCACTGATACAATTTGATCAGTGCTATCAGGGGCAAACTAAGAATGGTCAGCAGGTTTTTCATGTATTGATTTTTGCAGCCGCGCAATGATCCGCTGCACTTTTTCCTGCACCAATGTCCATTCAGGCAGGTCGCGCCCGGTGTAAACTATAAAAACCCGCAGCTGTATTCCCTTTGCAACCAGGATCTCCTGTAAAGGATTTTTTTGTAAGCGCCACGCTTCCCGCATCAGGCGTTTTATGCGGTTGCGGTGCACCGCTTTTTTAAACTGACGCCGGGGAACGGTGAAGGCAGCCTGAAGAGGTTGACGGTTGATGGTTGACGGTTGACGGGAAGAACCTTCATTTCGTAATTCATCTGTTCCCTGCTCATTATTTAGATGGCAGATGGCAGATGGCGGTTGGCGGGAAGAACTTCCTGTTCGAAATTCCTCTGTTCCCTGTTCATCATTTCCTGTTCTACATTCCCTGTTCCCTGTTCCCTGTTCATCATTCCCTGTTCCTTCCGCTGCCATCCAGGTTACCCGGAACGGAAACATCGAAAAGGCCTGGCCGGATGCAAAGAGCTGCTCGATAGCTTTCCGGCTTTTCAGCCGCTCATTTTTTCCGAGGGTGTATCGGCGGGAGGTATTCAATATTTCAAAATTAAAAAAGCCCCGGTTGCTGTGCAAACGGGGGCTTATAAATAGGTGAGCAGCTACCTGAAGGCAGTTGTGCTTATTTTTTACCGAAACGCTCGTCAGAAACGGTCAGTTTATGACGTCCTTTTTTCCGGCGGCTGGCCAGTACTTTACGGCCATTGGCGGATTGCATGCGCTTGCGGAAGCCATGCACCGATTTACGGCGGCGTACGTGCGGCTGATAGGTTCTTTTTTTACCTGGCATGGTTGTACAGTTTACCTGTTAAAAAATTGATTTATAACCATTTATCGCACTCAGTCGCTACCAGGGCACCATCCCTGTCGTACTAAGGCTGGATGAAAGGACGGCAAAAGTAGCAATTTTTGCCGAAGACACAGCTATTTGAGGGGATAATTTTCTAGGAAAGCGCCAGGTGCGTGGACTGTACCGGTTTTCCGTAAAAGACAGCCGCCCTGGCATCAAAATCCTCCGGGGCATCCGTGGTATAGAATTTTTGATGACCACCCCGGGTGCACCTTTCTTCCATCTCCGGGTGCCGCTGAAGATAATCCGCCAGGCTGTCTGCCACAATACTGCCCTGCGACAGGATGGAAGTGCCGTCAGGAAGCATGCTTTTAAGTATATCCATTACAAGCGGATAATGGGTGCAGGCCAGGAGGATGGTATCGATCTGTGGAGACTGGGCCATCAGGGCCTGGATATTCTTTTCAAAAAAATACCGGGCACCGGGTGACTGGTATTCATTGTTCTCAATCAGGGGCACCCAAAGCGGACAGGCTTGCTGGTGTACCTGCATGCCCGGGAAGAATTTTTCAATTTCAATCGGGTACGACCCGGACTGTACGGTGCCGGGGGTGGCGAGTATACCTACATGACCGGTGTGGCTGAACTGACCGATGATTTCGGAAGTGGGGCGGATGACGCCCAGCACCCGGCGGGCAGGATCGGCCATGCGTGGAAGGTCCTGCTGCTGAATCGTACGCAGCGCTTTGGCGGAGGCTGTATTACAGGCCAGGATCACCAGCGGACAACCCTGTTCAAAAAACCATTCCACGCATTGCAGGGTATAATGATACACGGTGTCAAAACTGCGGGAACCATAGGGCGCTCTTGCATTATCGCCCAGGTAGATATAATCGTACTGCGGTAAGCGTGCCGTGATGGCTTTCAGCACCGTGAGGCCGCCGTAGCCACTGTCGAATACACCGATGGGTCCCTTACTCATGTCTCAAAAATAAGAAAGCCATCCCAAGGGATGGCTTCCGGAAAATAATTTAGTCGATTAAGGCCTTTTGGGAGCTGCGCCACCTGCAGGCTTCGGAGCGGCTTCTTTCACACCCAGTTTTTTCTTCACCAGGGGGAGGATGTTATCACCTGCCGGGCCTACCAGTACAGCGGCTTCTTCCAGCACATAGGCGTACCCGTTTTCTTTGGCTACCGTTTTTACGGCATCCAGCGCCTTGGTACGGATGGGCACAATCAGGGTTTGTGATTTTTCCTGGATCATCTGCTGCATGGTCTGGTTCCAGCCCTGCACTTTCTGATACAGTGCAATCAGGTCGTTGCGCTTCAGTTCTTTTTGTGTCTGTGTGTATTTGGCAGAGTCGGCCTGGAATACGCTGTCTTTCTCGCTCAGTTCGCGGTAATAATCATTGCCCTGCTCCTGGAGCGTGGACTGGTATTCCTGCAGCTGGCTGTTGGCAGCCTCTGTTTCGGGCATGGAACCGATCAGCTCTTCGGTATTGATATACCCGATCTTAACCTGGGCAGAAACGCCTTCAGACAATCCGATCAGGGCTCCGGCCAATACAAATAAACGTAGTGCTTTTTTCATTGTAGTCTTTACTGTTTATCAGCAGCGGTAATCATCCGCCGCAAGGTGAAAAATGATGCTTTTTAATTTACTGTTCAATAAACAGGCCATCCTTTGCCCGTTCCATTGCTTCCCCTTTGTTCCGGCCGCTCTTACCAATTATTTAACACCCAGGTTCTTCAGCACATCATCACTCCGGTCGAGTTTGGGGTCGGCAAAGATAACGGTAATTCCTTCACTTTTATCCAGAATAAAGTCGTAGGATTTCTCTACGGCCAGCCGCTGAATGGCAGTGTACACGCGGTCCTGGATGGGTTTAATCAGCTCCTGCCGTTTTTTAAACAGGTCACCTTCAAAACCAAAACGTTTTTTCTGCAGATCGCGCAGTTCTTTTTCTTTATTGTACAATTCGTCTTCCCGCTTTTTCTTCAGGGCATCGCTGAGCATAACCTGTTCAGCGTCATAATCCTTGAACATTTTATCGAGGGCGGCCTGGCGGGATTCGATTTCCTGCTGCCACTGTGCGCTGAGCTGGTCAAGGGTTTTCTGCGACTCCTTATACTCCGGCATTTTTTCCAGGATATAGCGGGAGTCGATTACGGCATACCGTTGTGCCTGTACATACACCGCCGCCATCAGCAGGCATCCGGCAAGCAAGAGCATTTTTTTCATGGTGCTGTATTTTAAATGGAGATAATAGCGGCTTACATGGGTTCCATACCCAGCATGAAGGTAAACTTATACGCGTTCCGCAGCGGTTCATTTGCCCGGATACGGTCGAAGCCAATGCCGTAATCAAAGCCCAGCAGCCCGAACATCGGCAGGAAAAAGCGCATACCCACGCCCGCGGAACGCCTGAGTTTAAAGGGATTGTAATCCTTGAACTGGTACCAGCCGTTGGCGGCCTCAAAAAACATCAGTCCGTATATAGTGCTGCTGGGGTTGGTACTGAACGGATACCGCAGTTCCACCGTGTATTTATTAAAGATGGTGAAAAACTCGGCGGGGTTTACATTCTCAGGATTCACTTTGGGATCAGAGCTGGCATATACAGGATAGCCGCGGTGCGCAATGATATCATACCCCAGCAAACCAAAGTTGTTCATCAGACCCGCATCTCCCACCTGGAACCGTTCAAAGGGTGAAATGGGACGCTTATTCGTATACCGGCCGATGAAGCCGTATTTGGCCGCCACTTTCAATATAAACTGCCGGTTCTTTTCTGCTCCTTTAGCCATACCGATGGGTACATAGTATTCACCGGTAAACATCCATTTATGGAATTCAGGGAGTTTAAAAGGATTGTCTTCATCCTTCACCAGGCCGAGCAATGAATACGGCAGCGTAAACTGGCCACTCAGCATAAAGTTGGAGCCGCCGGTCGGGAAGATGGGATTGCCCAGGGTGGCCGAACGGGCGAGGGCCACTTTCAGGCTGAGGTTGGTGGAAGTTCCGTTACTCAGTCCGCCAAAACCAGCCACTGAATAATTGCGGAGTTTGTATTGCTGGAAGTTGACGGAGGTGATGAGTGAGAAATAATCATCCGGCCATTTCAGCTGTTTACCCAGCGATACAGAAAATCCGAGAATACGGAGGTAGGAAGTATCCCCGCAGGAGCGGCAGAAATTTCCGAAACGGTCAAAGGAGTTGGTTTGTTTGGTGTTGTAAAAGCTCACCGAAAAAGAGTTCCGCTTGCGGCCACCCAGCCAGGGCTCCGTAAAGGAAACATTGTAAGTGCGGAAAGCACGGCCGTTCGACTGAATACGGGCGCTGAGTTTCTGCCCGCTGCCGGAAGGCAGGGGATCCCAGGTACTTTTCTTGAAAATATTATCGAGTGAAAAGTTATTGAACGTAATGCCGAGGGTACCGGTTAAACCGATGCCACCCCCGAAGCCCGCGGAGAGTTCCAACTGGTCGTTTGATTTTTCTTCCACCGCCCAGTTGATGTCCACCGTTCCGTTGTCAGAATTAGGCACAATATTCGGAACGATTTTCTCGGGGTTGAAGAAGCCCAGCTGGCCCAGTTCACGTTGTGTACGGATGATATCGGCTCGGCTGAATTTTTCACCGGGGATGGTGCGCAGTTCGCGGCGGATCACATAATCTTTGGTCTTGTCGTTGCCGCTGATGTCGATTTTGCCAATGGTGGCCTGGGGACCTTCCTGCAGCCTTATTTCAAAATCAATGGTATCGTTGTATACAGAGGTTTCCACGGGCTCAACGCGGAAGAAGAGGTAGCCATCGTCCATATACAGACTTTGGATATCGCCGCCTTCCGCACTTGGTACGCGGCCGAGGCGGCGGTTCAGCAGTTCGAGGTTATAGATATCTCCCTTTTTGATAGCCAGGAGCATGTTCAGCACGGAATCGGAGTACTTGGTGTTACCCCTCCAGCCAATATTTCCGAAATAATATTTGCGGCCTTCATTCAATTTGATATGAATATCGAGGTTGCCCTGGCGGTTCACCAGTTGGGTATCACGCTCAATCACCGCATCGCGGTAACCTTCGGAATAATAATAATCAATCAGCTTTTCCTTATCCTCTTCATATTTCTGGGGCACAAATTTGGAAGAAGTAAAGAGGCGGAAACGCATATAGGGATCCAGCACTTCCCTGGTTTTGGAAAGCGACAGGAAACCGTAGTCCTGCAGGTATTGCTTAAAAGTTACATTGTGGGGCGTATCGTTATACGGGCTTTTGAAAGGAGGGGGATGAAGCGTGAAACGTGCTTTTTCACGGGTGCCTTTCATTTGCTTTTTCAACTTTGAATCAGCAACAGATTCGTTACCTGCAAAGTTGAGAGAGTTCACTTTCACCTTATTGCCCTTGTTCACGTTGAACACCAGCACCACCGCGTTGTTCACACCGGTGGCAGGCATTTCAGTAAGAGAGACTGTTGCATTCCGGTAAGACTTTTCAGCATAAAAACGGCGGATGGCATCCAGCGCACTCACCTTCATGTTTTCCGTAACCACCCGGTCGCGGGAGAGGGCTGTCTTCGTTTCCAGTTCTTCTTTCTCTCCTTTTTTTATGCCGATAAATTTCACATCTGCCAGGCGGGGTCGTTCGGTAACCGCCAGCTCCACATATAACTGGTTGCCTACGAGGTTGGTGAAATACACTTCCACATCCGCGATCAGGTTCTGGCGCCAGAGTTTGCTGATGGCTTTGCTGAAAGCGTCGGTACCAGGTATCTGTACTTTATCACCCACAGCGAGGCCGGAGATGGAAACAATCAGGTTGGGATCGAATGAACTGGCGCCGCTAACGGAAATGCCGGCGATGATATATTCTTTCGGGGGGCGGTTATTGAAGATGTCGAGCAGCTTGGGATTAACGGATACCGGGGTGGTGTCGGCGGGTTCCTGAGCATTTGCCAAAAGGCTGATCGACAAAGCAACTACGGTCAGTATCCAGTTTTGGTAAATCCTCTGCATCAACATTTTTTTACGGGCGGCAATTTACTTGCTATAATTAAAACTATTTGTTAAACAACCCCTTCCGCCACTCGTGGTGGCAGTGTGCCTTGTGCGGCAAAGCCGTTTTCAGGAACCGGTCAGCTGTTCTTCCCTGCTCACCTGTTCGCCGGTTTTGCCAAACCTTCTTTCACGGTGCTGGAAATCAATGATGGCCTCGTACAGGTTTTCCTTTCTGAAATCGGGCCAGCGGGTATTGGTAAAATACAGTTCTGCGTAAGCCAGCTGGTACAGCAGGAAATTACTGATCCGGAATTCACCGCTGGTGCGGATCATCAGTTCCGGATCAGGAAAACCACTGGTAGCCAGGTAATTCTGGAGGGTTTCCTGGTTCACGTCTTCCGGATCCAGGCTGCCGGTCTTTACATCCCGGGCTATCTGTTTCACCGCATTTACCAGTTCCCAGCGGCTGCTGTAACTGAGGGCCATCACCAGGTTGAGGCCGGTATTGGCGGCTGTTTCCTGCAATGCTTCCTGCAAAGCGATGCGGGCTGATTCCGGCAACATACCGGTATCGCCGATCACATGCAGGCGGATATTGTTTTTATTGAGGGTAGGTACTTCCTTCCGGATGGTATCCACCAGAATTTCCATCAGTCCGCTCACTTCACTGGCCGGACGGTCCCAGTTCTCGGTGCTGAATGCATAGAGCGTAAGGTATTCAATGCCCAGTTCGGCGCATCCTTCCACGATATTACGCACACTCTCCACACCATGCAGGTGACCAAAAAGGCGATCCTCTCCTTTTTCCTGCGCCCATCGCCCATTGCCATCCATGATGATGGCAATGTGACGCGGCAGCCTGTTCATATCAATTTGATCCTTTACGCTCATAACCGGGCCCTGCAGCATATTGCTGCAAGGCCGCAAAATTAAGGAAAATAGCGGGAAAAGCCCGGATTTATTGGCATCGGCTGTGCAGGAAATACCCTTCACTTATTGTTTAACCAGCCGGCCCTGATAAGTGCGGTTGCCGAGACTGATCCGGTAGAAATAAAGCCCCGAAGGTTGCTGGCTGATATTGAAACTGGAAGTATGCCGGAACGCTGCCACCCGGGTGCCGTTGCCGCTGAAAAGCTGGATCTCATCTGCCAGGGCAGTCCCGCCATTATGCTGGATATTATACTGTCCGTTGCCCGGGTTAGGGTATATCCTGAGCGCTGGCTCCGGATCAGCCTCAGGTGCCGCTGCACTGCAGGCCTGCAGGTCGGCCATATCTCCCAGCCGCACTGTCTGCCGGCAGCCAGACCCGGTATGCACGGTGAGCAGGGCCTGGGGAGAGACACCGGGTGGAAGTTCAAAACGCTGACCTTCAGCCGAATACCATCTCCCGGCCTGGTAGAGTTCCCAGCGGGTGGTGGTAGCCGGAAAGCGGGTGCCAGCGTTGAGGAGGCAGCCATCGCCCTGTTTACGGGTGGTGATCTGTATGGCGTTCCCGCAATCCATGCGCCGGGCATACCAATAGTGATTGCTGATATTGGCAAAGCACAGGCGGTATTGTTCCATTTTGAATGCCTGCCAGAAACGTCCGTCTGTGCCCGGGGCCACCGGCAGGTACCAGAGTGCTGAATCACCGGGCTGTGCCAGTTCAGGTTCCACCGGGTTGCCATCTGCATCCCGGAAAGCGAAGGCTTCGGAAATGGCTTTTTGTCCGGCAAAACCTGCGCCTCCCGGATTGGAATTATTCAAACTGAAATACACCCGGCTGATACCGGCCGGTACATAAAACCAGCCCGGCAGGCTCAGGAGATCTGCCCGGTAGTTTTCAACTGTATTCCCCAGGAAGGGACCTTCCCGGTAAAAATGGAAGCCGCCGGTGTGGAAGATAAGCTGCACGGCCGCTTTGTTTTTCGATACGATGGAGAGCTGGTATCTGCCGGCTGCCGGCAGGCGTACACTCAGTTCTCCGGCAGTTTTTCCGGCTTCCAGTGTGAAATCAGTGATGATTTTGAGCGGATCATCCGCATCCTCCACCGTAAAATTGATCATTCCGCCGGCGGGGTCATCAAAGCGGGGAGTGTACTGCACCTGGAAGCTGCCGGCCTTATCCGCCAGGATCATAAAGACGGACCTGTTAGGGTAATCCTTACCGTTGGTATACCCCACCTGCACCCGGATGACGGGTGCAGGCTCCATCCCGGCCGCCCTCATTTTCTGCCGGATGCTGCGGGCATCCGGCAACGCGTATTCCCCGATCAACGCCTCCTGTGCGGATAAACCGGTGCTGAACAGGCTGTCCGTTTCAGCTGCGTCCGGAACCGCAAAGTAATTATGCACATATTCCTCTCCGTTAGTTGTATTGTACAGCCGGTGGATTTCTGAACCTGCTCCGTGCTTCGCCGTAATGTCATTGATCAGTGCATAGCTGTTTACCACCTGCAGTTTACGGATACGGGCCAGGTAAACGCACAGCTCCGCGGCAGAGGCTGTTTTGGCGGATGCCGGCCGCTGATCTGCCGACCAGCGGTAATACAAAAGCATGTAATGGAGGTAGAGCTTCAGTTCCCGGAGCCGTTCCTGCACTACCGGAGGTTCTGCCGCGGCTGCGGTAACGGCTTCCCGCAGCAGTGTGAAATACAGGGGCAGTTTATACCGGTTATCCGGCAGTGAGTTACCGGTAGTAACCGTATTGGCATCGCCCCAGTGCTGCAGCAGGCGGTACACCTGGGGGGCAGCCTGTCCAAACAGATCATCACTGAAGCGCCGGAGGGTGGTTTCCACCGGCACTTCCTCCTGGAGCGAGCGCGTGATGGCCAGCAGGTAAGGCAGGCTGGCAAATTTGGAAGGAGCCGCTTCCCAGACTATTCCCTGCGCGCGCCGGGTCTTTACCCGCTGCAGGGTTTGCTGCAGGTCATCCAGCCGGATAGCCGGATTTTCACCACTCCACTGGGCGATGTTGAGGTAATGATATTCCGATACATGGCTATGCCGGTTGTACCAGCGGTTGAGCAATCCTTTAGGGCTGGTTTCCGACTGAAAAGCGGTGGGTACCACCTGTACATCCAGCTGCGGATGCAGGGCGATTCCCGCGGAGGGAATATTGGCATGGCCGTCATAAGCATACAGCTGGAAGCGGCTGCCGGGATAACGGGTACCGATACGGGCGGCCGTATAATTAGCCAGGGTAAAATGCTGATCAGTGGCGGAGAGAAACGGCGCATTGCCGCATTGATCATCCCCGCTGTTTGCCCAGCGGGCGCCATCGGGTACCTCAATGCCAATATGCGCATATGCGTAACTGTAATTCCGTACCAGGTTGGGGTATATGGAGCGGTTGCCGAAAACAGTCGTACGATACCGGGTATACGCATTTTCAATACCATTGGCCCAGAGTTCCATGGCAGCGGGAACGTGGATATCCGGCACCGATTGCCGGTTCGCTTCGCGGGAGCCGTTATAGGGCGCCACGTAACAGGGATTGCGCGAAAGGGTGGATAGATAATCGGGGGTGAGTACATCATCCCGGTGACCGGCAAAGCGGTAAGCCCCCGTCATGTTGTTCCGGCGCATATAAAGCGACCAGGCATGTCCCAGCTCGCCGTTGTAGATATCCCAGTAATACCGGCTTTCCTTATCCAGCGCCCAGGTGGTATAGCCGCCGCTGATGAACCAGTTATTATAGATAAAGCGAGCAGCAAACAGCGTATCCACGGGCAGAAAAGCGGTTGACAGCCGTGGAATCAATTCCCAGTTTTCACCGGGCTGGTAAAACCGGTAGCCCAGTTTATGCAGATAAGTGTATACACCGAAATGCAGGCCATTGTCTTCGGCAGCCGAAAACACCAGCAGGTTATTCCCATTACCCTGCACCCGGCAACGCTGGTTACCGGAAACGGAAGAATCATACAACAGAACTATACCCTGATGGGGGCGCACGCTGAAGGCGGCCGTTTCAAAACGGCTGCCGCTGATGCCCCGCTGCAGCAGCTGGGCCATATCGGCGGCGGTGCTGCGCAGCAATTCGGATGCCCCTGCCGGGTAATAAACAGTCTGCGACTGCAGGTTTACATAAGTGAATAGCCATACCGCTGTAAACACGGAACGGAGTTGAGCCATAGTAATAGTTTGGTAGTGAACTAACTATGGTTCTGCATGGAAAAAGGAGTGGTGAAATTTTCGGTACGGATATCAGAAGATGGTCGGATCGGATGTAAAATAGGGAAATTGGGGGAAACGGACAAAAATGGTTTAGGGTTTAGGGTTTAGGAGTTTAGAGGTTTAGGGAAGTTTAGGGGGAGTGTTCTTTCCGTCAACCGCCAACCAAATAATGAACAAGGAACAGGGAATGGTGAATACCGAATACATCCTTAGAAGGTTCTTCCCGTCAACTTTCTTCCCCGCCATCAGCCAGCCGCCATCCGCCAACCAAATGATGAACAGGGAACAGGGAATGATGAATACTGAATATCCTCCTTAGAAGGTTCTTCCCATCAACCGTCAACTTTCCTCCCTGCCATCCGCCATCTGCCATCCGCCAACTATTGAGAGATGCCAACCAGCATACTGATTAGAAATCCGACGGGCAGCGGTAGCTCATGATATTGAAAGAAAGCCCGATTTCGGCCATGATATACTGGTCTTTTTGTTTGCTCCATCCGCGCTGGCGGCCTTCAATGCCGATGCGGGTTCCCTTTTCATAACTGCGGTCCTGCAGAGCCCAGGCCGCGGATCCTTCTGTGAAACGGGTGCTCCCGATAAAAGTGCTGCTTACATCATCCAGGTAATCGGTGAAGGTGAGCCGGTGACCGATCTGGAAGGAGAAATTGAAGCGTTCATTTACATTGTACTTAATACCCATAGCAATAGGCACACAGACCGCCATACTGCCATAGGGCTTGCGCACAGCACCGGTATTGGGATCCTGGTATCCGATGTTCTGGCCTTCCGTACCCAGGGGACGCAGGAATACTTTTTTACCCTCCAGGTAAGCGTAGGGATTGAAACTGAACATGCCCAGCCCCAGGGAAATATAAGGGGTGAAGGCGTGGTCTTTTTCGCCTGGTTCAAAGCGGAAGAAATTGAATTCACCACAGAGGGCTATCTCAAAAATATCTGTGTTGAAACTGAGATTGCGGGTTTTCTGGTAATCGTTTTTACTGTACCGGTCGCTATAGCCCAACTGAGCCCAGTGTGCCGAAAGGCGGGCTGCGAGGTAATTATTGAATTGTTTGCGGTAGAATACGCCGATAGCGGGTTTGGGGCGGTTGAGGGCAGCACGGGTATTCAGGTCGCCAAAATAATGTGCGGCACCCAGAGTAACTCCAAATTCGCCCTGCAATTCATTGGGATTGTATCGGCCCTGTGCGGATGCCCCTGCGAGGATACAGGCCATGAAAAAAAGAACGCCGGAAAATTTTTTCATAGCCGCTAAAATAATCATTTGTTTGTTAACCACCCGTGAAAGCTCCCGGTTTTACGGCTCAGTAATCATCCCCCGGCGCGAATACAGGTGAGCGGTACATCCACTGCCCGCCGGTGAAATCAGGGAATTCAACCGTTTGGTTGCCCAGGCTGATACTTTGTTCACTCAGCGGGGTGATGGCGCTCCAGGCGGCGGCATCATAGATATCCATCGGAAACGCGGTGCGTCGTTTGACGGATTCAATGAAAGCATGCAAGACGAAAAAGTCCATCCCCCCATGCCCGGCACCTTTTGCATCATTGCCGTACTTTTTCCAGAGGGGATGATCATATTTTTCCAGCCAGGCAGCTGCGGACTCCCACTGATGCGGTTTGGTGAGGCCCTCGATATAAAGTGACTTATTGATATCCATCCATAATCCTTTGGTGCCCTGCACCCGGAAGCCCAGTGAATAAGGCCGGGGAAGGTTGGTATCGTGCTGGAGCAGGATGGTTTCCCCGTTGGCGGTGCTGATACTGGTGGTTACCACATCGCCCAGTCTGAATTCCACCTTTGCATTGGGATGCTGCGGGCCGCCCTTCTGTACAATGTATTCGTGTAACCCGCGGGCTTTCGTGGAAAAGGAGCAGAGATTGACGAAACGGTTGCCCCGGTTGATGTTGATATAGTGGGCCAGGGGACCGATCCCATGTGTGGGATACAGATCCCCGTTGCGCAGTACACTATGATGGGTGCGCCATTTTGCTTCGGAGTATCCCTTTTCACCAAATTCCGCGCCGCTGTCGTAAGGTGTTTTCCCGTCATTGAATTTCACGCCGCGCAGATCATGCTGGTAACCTCCCTGCAGATGAATCAGCTCACCGAACAAACCCTGCCTCACCATATTCAGTACCGCCATTACATCCCGCCGGTAACAAACATTTTCCAGCATCATCAGGTGGCCTTTATACTGCTCACAGGTACGCACCACTTTCCAGTGATCTTCCAGTGTAATACCGAGCACCACTTCTGTGCCCACATATTTGCCGGCTTCCAGTGCGGCGATGCACATGGGCGTATGCCATTCCCAGGGCGTAGCAATGATCACGGCTTCCAGTTCCGGCATTTTCAGGAGGTCTTCATAGGCATGGTTGCTGCCGGTAAATATTGTCGGCTGGGGGTGTCCGGCATCTTTAAAGAGCTGGCGGGCCTGGTTCAGCATGCCTGCATCCACATCACAAACAGCAATGACCTCTGTGTCCGTTCTTTTCAGCAACAACTCCAGGTGATTCTGTCCGCGGAGCCCGGTGCCGATGATGCCCACCTTTACTTTTTTGTTCTCGCTGCGGCTGAATGCACGGGCGGGTAAAATGGCGAAACCGGCACCCGCCAGTGCTGTGTTACGGATAAATGATCTGCGGTACATGAATCAATATTTTTTGATAAATAATGAACCGGGTGCGGGGTGCTTAATAAGCTGGGGGGGTCTGAATCCGGGCAATCAGTTTCTTTTATCCAGTCCCCAGCTCAACTTCGTGCGAAGCGTCTGCAGGAAATTGTTTTCATTCAGCCGGATCAGGCTGATATCAAACTGTTCTTTCCGTACGGCCAGCTGCACTTCCTTCGGTACCACCATGCGGCGGCTGTCGAGCGTGCAGATGAAAGAGTCGGTGCGGCCTTCCACTTCAAAGGAAATGATATTGTCGTCAGGCACTACAATCGGGCGGATATTGAGGTTGTGCGGAGCGATGGGGGTGATGACAAAACTGCCGCTTTCCGGAAATACAATGGGACCGTTACAGCTGAGTGAATAACCGGTACTGCCGGTGGGGGTGGCGACAATCAAACCATCGGCCCAATAAGTATTAAGAAACTCACCGTTGAGGTACGCATGGATCTTGATCATGGAAGAGGAATCCTTTTTCTGCAGCGTAAACTCATTCAGCGCATAGGGCATCCCGTTAAAAACAGGCACGTTGGCATCGAGGTGTATGAGGGAGCGTTTATCAATCACATAGGTGCGTTCCACCAGCGCGCTGATGGCGGAACGAAGGTCTTCCTTACCAATATTGGCCAGGAAACCAAGCCGGCCATAGTTGATGCCCAGCACGGGAATGTTTTTATCCTGCACCAGGGTAACCGTATCCAGCAGGGTGCCATCACCTCCCAGGCTGATCATACAGTCAATGCTGTCGTCCAGGTCTTTGGCAGCGTTGAAGGTGCTGTAATTACCCCTGATGGTGACCGCGGAATAAAACTGGTTGAAGAAATCCTGGAAAAAAACGGGCTCTACCTGGTGGGCATGCAGTTCTTCCAGGAAGGAGTCCATATCCTTGTGCTGCTGATTTTCCACTCCGCGGCTGTAGATAGCGATTTTCATACGATGATATTGTAACAGCAGCGGATGAATGCCTGGTCACAACCCGCTCTGTGCCTGTAAAAATAACCCGTTTTTACCTAACTGGTTAAAACTGTATTCAACCCGCAGGTTAACATCATAAATAGAAAGAATGTCGATTCCGAATCCGCCCGTATACAATAAGCGGTTATTGAGTTGCGTGCTGAATGCCCGGCGGTTATATACCATACCGAGGTCGCCATAGGTTTTGGCAAATACGGTAAAAGGCACCACCCGGTATTTGTCGGAACGGAGGGGTGTGCGGATGTTGAGGGTGAACAGTTTTTTGCGCAGGGTTTGCCGGCTCATCCCAAAGGCCACCCCGTCAACCACATACAGTTCCAGTCCCCGGAGATTGACATCCGAATAACCCAGTGCCCGCTGGTTGATATAGGGCTGGTTGAAAGGCAGGGTGGTCTTGGCGGACAGCTGCCAGCTGAGGAACCAGTCGCGGGGCAATGCCCAGTAGCGGTTGTAGTTTCCTTCCAGGGCCAGCATATTTACCCCGCCGCTGAAACCCAGTCCGCGCTTGGTCAGCCGCAACATAGCCAGCGTTCCTTTCAGCGGATAGATGGCGTTATTGGCATTTACATACTGAAACGTGTACACGAAATCAAAGAAAGATTTACGGCTGACAGGATCCTTGAAATAGTTGGGGTTATACTGCTGATCTATCAGCGAATCCGTTACGCTGACCTTGATAAAGTTGATATTGAAATAATGCGTTCCCAGGATATTTTTCCGGTAGTTATACCCGATGCCGGCCGTGAACTGGCTCCGGGAGAAGGAACCGTTATTAAATAACAGGGGTTTATTGCCGGAGTCGATCCGGTAAATGAATTCCCTGTTCTGGAGTACACCGGCGGTAAGGGAAAATCCATTGTTCAGGGATTTGTTACTCACCGGTTTGAAATAGGTAAGGGATACATTCCGCGTGAAGCCGTTGAGCAGGGTAAGCCGCAGCAGATCGCGGTGACCGGTAAGGTTGTAATGCGTGAATTTCACGCCGTACACCACCCGGTTCAGGTCGCCGTTGTATTTCTGCAGCCACTCATTAATATTACGGTCGATCAGCTGAAATTTCGGAATCGGAAAGATATACCAGCGCTCTTTCAGCTGCAGGCTGATCTGAACCGCATCCGGCGCGGTTTTATCGAGTACGGGTTTCACTTCCAGGAAAAGGTTGGTATTGTATACCTGCTGCTGCATTCGCTGCAGCTCCTTGTTGAGACTTCCGATGGTAACCGAATCGCCCGCCTTCAGCTGTATTTCACGACGGATGATATATTCCTTTGTTCTGCTGTTGCCTGTAATCAGGATGGAACGGATGCACACTTTAGCCGTGGTATCTGCGCCCGCGAATAATCCGCTGGTATAATCCGTTGATACCTCTATGTTCTGTGCAGCGGCAGGCAGGGCGGCCAGCAGCAGTACGATGATCAACTGTATTGGTCGGCAGCGGTACATCAGGAGTGGTGCAATGCCAGCAAAAGTAACAGTTATGGAAGGATAAATACGGGCGGGAAGAGAATTATATATCGAGGTAATTCATCAGGTGCCGGTAATTGCTGTGGATCTCGTTTTCAAATTTCTCATCCCCGAAGAAGTAGATCACATCATATTCATAGCGCTCGAAGGTGGCTACGATGGCGGCAATTTCTTTTTTATTCAGGTGCAGGGTAACGGTGAGCAACCCGGTTTCACTGTGCACCGTGGTATTGAGGTGGAGGATATGCGCATCGTTGCTTTCCACCAGCCGGCTGATTTCGGAAATGGCAAACTGGCTGCGTTCCATCTCCATCACAATGATACCGCCGATTTCATTCGCGCCGGCGAATTCACCCAGTGATTTCAGGAGATCGGTAATGGTAATGCAGCCTGTCAGTTCCTTCTCTTCATTCACTACCGGAACAACAGAGGTATCGTAATGATTACTGCAGCTCACGGCATTCAGGAAATGTTCGTTCTCTTTCACTGCCGCATACACGAAGAGCTCCTGCATAAACTGCAGGGTGCCTTTCTCTTCGCCGGCATCCAGCAGGTCCTCCTCTCCCACCAGCCCCAGGTAACGTCCGTCGCCGGCCACCACGGGCAGGTGATTCACGCGGAAGTCGCTGAGCAGTTGCAGGGCTTTGGCAACCGTGTCCTGCAGCCGAAGCCTGGGAATATTATTATTGATGAGTTCAGTGGTGAGCATGCGTTATTTTTAACGGATGACGTACCGCAATATTGTGAAAACTACCGGGAGATAGACACCTGAATTTGTTAATTCGTTGCAGCAGGCGATTTTTGACGTTCGAGAAAGTCTCCCAGGATACGGTTGAATTCAACCGGCACTTCCATCATAGGAGCGTGCCCGCACTTGTCGATGAAGTGCAACTCGCTGTTGGGAATGAGCCGGTGAAACTCGCGGCCTACAAAGGGCGGCGTAATGGAATCATTGTTACCCCAGATCAGGCAGGTAGGCTGTTTGATTTCCTTCAGCTCATCACCGAGGTTATTGCGGATGGCACTTTTTGCCAGGGCAATGATTTTAATAACTTTCAGCCGGTTATTGGTGATTTCAAACACTTCATTCACCAGCTCTTCCGTGGCCATGGCCGGATCATAAAAAGTGAGTTCGGTTTTTTTCCGGATATATTCCCGGTCGCCGCGCTTCGGGTAGGTATCTCCCATCCCGTTTTCAAAAAGGCCGGAACTACCGGTGAGGGTAAGTGTTTTTATCCGCTCCGGATGTTTCAGGATATGCACCAGGGCCACATGACCACCGAGCGAATTACCCATCAGGTGGATATTGCTGTAATTGCGGTGTTCCACAAATTTGTACACAAATTTCTGCAGGCCACCAACAGAAGTATGGAGGAGATCAAGATCCAGCAGGGGCAGCATGGGAACTATCACCTGGTGTGTCTGGCGGAAATGTTCAATAAGGTCTTTAAAATTACTCAGCGCGCCAAACAGTCCGTGCAGCAGCATCAACGGCTCGCCCTGCCCTTCTTCAATAAACCTGAATTTACCGTCGGCTTTTATTTCGTAATTCATTCGTTCGTATTGGATTAACGGCGCTTATACAGGTTGCTAAAATAAGCAATCAGTATAAAATTAAGCGTTTCCCCTGCGTTTTCACTAATTTATTTTAAGGATCATAGAACCGCTGATTATCATGGCTTTACCTGCTCCGCTACCTGCCCGAAAAAGTGTTGCAGCGCATCAAAAGAATCACGCAGAAAAGGGAGCAGTTTCCCGGTATTTTCAATGATCACCGGGG